>Ga0335071_10001333_pt1 | contig 26509 bp, 23 predicted proteins | sample Lox_Sample_15_FD_206724 | JGI IMG/M metagenome (GOLD analysis project Ga0335071, IMG submission 206724) | Soil microbial communities from Loxahatchee National Wildlife Refuge, Florida, United States - Lox_Sample_1.5 | ecosystem: Environmental > Terrestrial > Soil > Wetlands | place: USA...
GGGCAGCGTGCGCTCAGGTTGTTTCAATTCCTCGGCGACATAGGTGGCTGCGTTCCAGCCACTATAGCCGACCATCACCCAGAGCAAGCTGACCATGAACTGCACGGGAATGGAGAGCGTCGAAGTACGAACGGCGGGTTGTGAGAAGTGGCCCCAATCGCCGGAACCGGCCAAAAATCCGATTGCGACGAACGCGGTAATGACGACGAGTTTGGTGCCGGTGAGCACGTTCTGCACCCTGGCGGCGCGGCCGACGCCGAAGCAGTTGAGAATGGTGAAAACAGCGATTAGCGCTGAGGCGAGCAACTGCGCTCCACCCAGGCGTAACGATAGCTCTCCCGAGCCCAAGGTGAATTGGGCGTTCGCCTGTTTGAAGGCGGGAAAGAAGTAGCCGACGTAATCGGCGAAGGCAAGAGCGGCCAAAGCGATGGGCGCCGAGAATCCGGCGAAGAAAGAGACCCAGCCGGTCATGAAGCCCCAGGTCGGACCGTAGGCGCGGGTGAGATAGACGTACTCGCCGCCGGAGCTTGGGAAATTAATGCCGAGCTCGGAGTAGCTGAGGGCGCCGCACAGCGCGAACAACGCGCCCACAAACCAACAGAGCAGGATCAGTTTGGAATCGCCCAGGTCTCCTGCCATGAAACCGGTAGTGGCGAAAATGCCGATGCCGACCATGTTGGAAACTACCAGCGCGGTGGCGCTGGTGAATCCAAGCTGACGAAGAAGCCCCGCGGATTTGCCTGTCTGCAGTGAGGTTGCCACGCGAGTTTGCTGGTGTCATTGTGGCACAGAACTAGGAGTGACCCCAACGGTGCAGGTATTGATAAACCAGCTCCACGGGCAAACCGACGACATTGGTGTATGAACCCTCGATGCGGCGGACGAATTTGGACGCCAGGCCCTGAATGGCGTAGGCACCGGCCTTGTCCATCGGCTCTCCGGTCGCTACGTACTCCTGGATCTCGCTATGAGTGAGCGGTAGAAACCAGACGCGCGTCTCGGCGACATCGAGGATCGTCTCCGCTGCGCGGCACAGGCAGATGCCCGTGAGGACGGCATGCTCGCAGCCGGAGAGCGTTTCGAGCATGCGGATGGCATCGGTCGGGTCGCGCGGTTTGCCGAGAATTTGACCGTCGATGACCACGACCGTATCGGCGGCGAGAACGATATCGGGCGGGTTCGCTTCGATGGCGGCGGCTTTCTCCTGCGCTACGCGCTTGACGTATTCGCCGGGAGACTCACCGGAGCGGATCGTCTCATCCACGTTGGCCGGCTGCGCGATGAAAGGAATCCCGGCCTGATGGAGAAGTTCACGCCGGCGCGGCGACTGCGAAGCGAGTATCAACATTCAGAGAGCGCGGTGTCCATATAGCTCGCCTGCTTCCAACGCGACCGGGAGATGGTTCTGCTTGGGAGGAAGCGGGCACGTGGCGTAAGGTGTGAATGCGCAGGGAGGGTTGTGAGACTTATTGAAATCGAGGACGACCTTGGCGTTGACAGGGAGCGCGGTGTAGAGGAATCGACCGGCCGGATAGGTTTGCTTGCCGCTGGTGGCATCTTTAAACATGAAGAAGAGCTGGTCGCCTTCGAGGACGGGTTCCAGACGGCAAGGTTTGCCTTCCAGTTCGAAGGTCGCGAAACCGGGGCTGGGATTAAGCTCGGTATCGCCCAGGATGTTGAGGATGGGAATCATCTTGGGTTGTGGGTACGAGGTGAATTGTGCGGTAACGCGATAGGTTTCTTTGATGGGGAACCACCGCGTGCCGAGGAAGTTGGCCCGTGCGGGACTCTGATTGTCCCAAAGTCGGATGCCGTAGCGCGCGCCGCGGCGGATGACGATCATGCTGAGATGATTGAGCGTAATGCGATCGGGCTCGCCGGAAGTGTCTGGTTTCACCGTAATCGGCGATGAGGCTGGCTTTCCGTTCACCAAAATGGGCGCACCGGCGTTCACGACGAGCCGCGTATCACCTTGATGAAAAACGAAACTGCCGGCAGCGTCCGGCGCTGAGCCAGGCGGCAATACGATGGAGTTGGTGGACGCCGCTCCGAACGAATTATCGCCGTCCTTGAGCCAGAACAGGCCCGCGAGCGCGACCCAGCCGTTTTCCGCTTTGAGGCTATCGGTGTACCCGTCGCGCCACTTTTGTAACTCTTGGCGATAGGCGCGGCCGCTCGATTCGGCGGCGTTCAACCAGAGAGCGAGCGACAGGCAACACCAGTGACAGACTGTACGGACGCGCATCTTAGCGAGTGAATTTGGCGACCAGTCTAGCACAGGCGCCATGCTAGAATGTTTGATTCCGGCCAAACATGGAACGCGCCAGCAGGGTGCTCGGGAAACTGAGCCTTCCTCAGGGGACCTTTACGCCAGAAGCAATTGTGTGCGCCGCGTGGGCTAGCGCCGTGGGCAAGAAGATTGCGATGCACGCGCGTGCCGCCAAGCTGGTGCGCACGCACTTGATCGTGGAAGTGGAGGACGCGATCTGGCAGCGGCAACTCTTCGTTCTGCGCGAACAGATCCGGCGCAAGATCGATGAAAGCGTGGGGGCGGGGGTGGTGGAGGACATCGAATTTCGTGTGATGCCGGCTCGCCTGGGTCCGCGGCGTGCGCAACGCGCGGTCGCGAGCGCCGACGAAGCGAACGGGATCAGCGATCCAGTGCTCCGGAACATCTACAAAGCGTCGCGCAAAAGGGAATTGGCTTGAAGATTACGGCAGAGCAGGTCCGGTACGTGGCGGATCTGGCCAATTTGCACCTCACGGAAGATGAGGTGCGGAAATTCCAGACGGATCTGGATGAGATTCTGGTGCACCTGGACCGGCTGAATGAGGTCGATACGGCTCAGTGTGATCCGATGGCGCAGGTGCTTTACGAAGCCGAAGAGACGGCCACATTGCGGCCGGATCATCCACGGCCGGGACTTGGCACGGATCTGGCGTTAGCCAACGCCCCGATTGCCGGGGCCGGATATTTCAAGGTGCCCGAAGTCATCAAGCGGTAATCCGACCGATGGACATTTCCGCACTCACGATCGACCAGGTCCGCGAAGGTTTGCGCTCACGGCACTTTAGCGCTGTCGAGTTGGCGACGGCCGCGCTCGACTTTGCGCGCGTGGAAAATCCGAAGACCAACGCTTACCTCACATTCTCTGAAGAGCGGGCACTCACGACGGCGCGTCGCGTGGATGAGCAGCTCGCGCGCGGGGAAGATCCGGGCGCCTTGGCCGGTGTACCGATCGCGGTAAAGGATGTCATAGTCACAAAAGGCGTGCGGACAACTTGCGGCTCAAAACTGCTGGCCAATTACATTCCGCCGTATGACGCTACTGCCGTCCAGCGCCTGGAAGCGGCGGGCGGCGTGATCATCGGCAAAACCAACTGCGACGAATTCGCCATGGGCTCGTCGAACGAGAATTCCGCATTTGGGCCGGTGCGTAATCCACATGCGCTAGATCGTGTCCCGGGGGGATCGAGTGGCGGGTCGGCTGCGGCCGTGGCGCAGGGTACTGCGGTGGTGGCGCTCGGGTCGGACACGGGAGGCTCCATCCGGCAGCCTGCGTCATTTTGCGGCGTCGTGGGTGTCACGCCGACGTACGGGCGCGTTTCGCGTTACGGTCTTACGGCGTTTGCCAGCTCGCTCGATCACATTGGTCCCTTTGGGCGGAACGTACGCGACGCGGCGCTGGTATTGCGGGTGATCGCCGGCCGCGATCCGCTGGATTCCACGTCGGCCGAGGCGCCGGTTCCGGACTATTTGGCCTGCCTGGATGGCAACATAAAAGGCCTGAAGCTTGGGCTGCCTCGCGAGTATCTAAGAGATCTGACCAGCGAAAGCGGCGATTTGATGTTGCAAGGCATTGAGAGCCTGAAGAGATTGGGCTGCGAGGTGCGGGACATCAGTTTGCCGGCCACGGACTACGCGATCGCCTGCTATTACGTGATCGCGACGGCGGAGGCGAGCTCGAATCTCGCGCGATATGACGGTGTGCGCTACACGTTTCGTTCTTCATCTTCGGAATCGCTCAGCGATATGTACCGGAACACACGCGGGGAAGGTTTCGGCGCGGAATGCAAGCGGCGGATCATGTTGGGGACTTATGTATTGAGTGCGGGCTACTATGACGCGTACTACCTGAAGGCCCAGAAGGTGCGCGCCATGATTGCACGTGATTTTACGAACGCTTTTGCCGAGGTGGATGCCATTGTGGCGCCGGTGTCGCCGTTTCCAGCGTTTAAAATAGGGGAGAAGATCGACGATCCGATGGCCATGTACCTTTCAGACATTTACACGATTACTGGAGACTTGGCGGGTATTCCCTGCATGAGCGTGCCCTGCGGAAAAACCGGCGATGGACTCCCCGTCGGATTGCAAATTCTGGCCAAGCACTTTGACGAGGCGCGCATGTTTCGTCTGGCCGATGCTTTTGAACGAGCCGGCGGCGCTCAAAACTGAGCGTACCGGCAAAATCTGAATCACAGGAGGCTAAATGCCATTTTCAGTTCCACCACTACCGTACCCCTCTGACGCGCTGGAGCCTCACATCGATAAGTTGACGATGGAGATTCATCACGACAAACATCACGGCGCCTATGTGACGAACCTCAACAAGGCGCTGGAATCGGCGCCCAACCTGGCCAGTAAAACGGTCGAGGAACTCCTCGCCAACAACTGCGCGATTGTGCCGGACGCCATCAAAACTGCCGTGCGCAACAACGGCGGCGGCCACATCAATCACTCCATGTTCTGGACCATTTTGTCCAAGGGCGGTGGCGGCCAACCCTCGGGAGCGCTCGGCGATGCGATCAAGAGCACCTTTGGCGGGTTCGACACTTTCAAGGAAAAGTTCAACGCCGCAGCGACCACGCGTTTCGGTTCCGGCTGGGCCTGGCTAGTGAAAGATGGCTCCAAGCTGGACATTTATTCGACGGCCAACCAGGACAGCCCGGTGATGGAAGGCAAGTTCCCCATCATGGGGCTGGACGTCTGGGAGCATGCGTACTACCTGAAGTACCAGAACCGCCGGCCGGAATACATAGCCGCCTGGTGGAACGTGGTGAACTGGCCGGAAATCGAGAAGCGGTTCGCAGCAGGCAAGTAAGTGGGCGCGGAGGCGTAATCCAAAGGTTGCGCGGGCTTACGGCTCGCGCAATGTAACCATTGGATCGACGTTTGTGGCTCGACGCGCCGGCAGGTAACTCGCCAGCAGCGCGATGGCGGCGAGGAATACGGCAGCGGCCGAGATAGCCAAGGGATCACCGGGACTGACGCCGACCAGAAGTCCCGCCGCCATCTTCATCACCGCCACGGAAAGCAGCGCTCCGGCCACAATACCCATCGCGGTCAAGCTCATGCCCAGCCGCAGCACGAGCTTGACGATGTCGGCCCGCTCGGCGCCCAGAGCGAGACGAATTCCAAACTCGTGTTCGCGCTGGGTTACTGCGTACGCGAGCACGCTATAGAGTCCGATCGCCGCCAGCAAGAGTGATATTGCCCCAAGCACGCCCAGCAGCGCGGCCGCGACATGCTGCGCATATAGCGAACCGGCGATGATTCCCGCGAACTCCACAATCTCGGCAATGCTCGCATCCGCGTTGACCGTCGCGGCTTCCTTTCGCACGGCGGCAATTGAGCCGCGAGACGGTCCCACGGTCCGAATGAAGAATGCTACCCAGAACTCGCCACCGCTTCGCTGGCGATAGGGCAAATACAAATACGGCGTCGACGGCTCCGTCAATGTGTGATACTTGCTATCCTTCGCAAGACCGGTGACGGTGGACCAGGCGCCGTCCACGCGAACCCGGCGCCCTACTGCGCTGCCGTATCCGAAGTAACGGTCAGCGAACGTCTGGTTGACCATTACCACCGGTGCGCTCGTGCGGTCATCACGTTCGGTGAAGTCGCGCCCTTCGAGCACTGGAATCCGCAGCGTTTCGAAGAAGCCCGGCGCGATGGTAGCACTCGACACGCTCATTTGTTCATTCGGACCCGGCGCATAACCTTCCACCTGGATGTCCGACCGCTGGCCGCTGCCGATTTCGAGCGGCACATTGGTCCCGAAGCTCACGCTAGCGATGCCCGGGAGGGTGGCGAGGCGGTCGCGCAGACGCTGGCAGAACTGCCTGCGCTGATCGTAATCGCGGCAGAAAGTATCCAGGTGGTACTTCACGAACAGCACGTTCTGCGCGTCCAAGCCAGGAGAAATGGCCCGTGCATTCTGAAAGCTTCGGGCGAACAGTGCCGTGCCGACCAGCGCCACCAGAGCCATGGCCACCTCGGAAACCACGAGAAGTCCACGGATGCGATTCTGGGCGGAACCGGATGTCCCACTTCTCCCGCCTTCTTTTAAAGCGTCCATCAAACCGCTCTTCAACGTGTAAAGAGCCGGCGTCAAACCGGTGACGAGAGAACCAGCGCAACACAACAGAACGATGAATCCGACGACGTCCTCGTTCAATTTGAAATCGAACTCAATCGGAAAGCCGAGGGGCGGTAGCAACCAAAGGAGCGCACGCCCCAGCAGGCTCGCGATCGGTATGCCGGCCACCGCTCCCATAGTTGCCAGCAGCAAGCTCTCGGTCAGAAACTGGCGCACCAGCCGCCAACGGCTCGCGCCGAGGGCCATGCGCAAGCTCAGCTCTTTCCTCCTCGCCGTGGCCCGTGCGAGCTGCAGGTTGGCGATGTTCGCGCCGACAATGAGGAATAGCACGAAGCAGATCGCCATCAGAATCCGCAACGGCCCGAGGAGCACGGTCTGCACGCCGAAATGAGCCTTCCATATAGGCATCAAGCGGGCGCGAAAGCCGCGGCTGGTCTGAGGAGATTGCTCCGCCAGATGGCGGGAGCACGTTTCTACTTCCGAGTTGGCCGCCTCGAACGTTACACCCGGCTTCAACCGCGCCGTCACCCACATTTGCCGTTGAACGCGGTCATCGAGGAGCCAATTACCCTGGCCGTTAAGCAAAGGCGCCATGCTCATGGGGATCCATATCTCCATGAGCATGCCGGGCATCGTGCCATGGAACTCCTCGGGCGCGATGCCGGCCACGGTCAGCATGTAGCTGTTGACACGAATGGTCCGGCCCACAACGCCCGGGTCGGAACCGAACAGGCTCCGCCAGAGCCCGTAACTGATCACTGCCAGCGGAAACGCGCCTGGCTTGTCGCCGTACTCCGACGCCAAGAACGTGCGGCCCAGCATGGGCTTCACGCCCAAAATTGCGAAGTAATTGCCGGAGACATATTCTCCAAAAACGCGGCGCGGGCGATCGACAGGGCCGACATTAAATGCGTTGAACAGCGACGCGGCCAGACCGGAAACGGAACGCAACTGGTCTCGATAGTCCCGGTAATCGCGATAGGAGGTATTCGAAAATTCGCCGCTCGGCGAAACGGTCTCGATCGCGGCCAGCTGCTCGCCCCGAACCACACCGGGGAAGGGCTTGACCAGCAGCGAATCGATCCAACTGAAAACCGTCGTATTGGCCGCGATTCCTAGCGCGAGGGTAAGCACTGCCACTGCCGTGAATCCGGCGCTTCTCCGGAGAATGCGGGTGATGTAGCGCAGATCCTCGTACAGGCTGAACATGATGAGTCCTGGTCAACAATGGCAAGCGGTTCGCCATTGTAAGGAGTGCACTAAAGTCTTATGGGCGTAGGAACAAGGACAGAATGGCTGCGGTATTAGGCGCAACGGGAATGCAATTGCGCAAATTGCCCCACTAACCGCGTTTCTTGGCCGCCACGAGCTCTTCGATATTCACAAGCTCAGTGGGGTAATCTCCGGTGTAGCAGGCGTAGCAGTATTCATGCTTGCGATCGTCGTCGACGGCCCTGCGCAGGGACGCGAGGGACAGGTAGGCGAGCGAATCCGCCTCGACAAACCGGCGGATTTCTTCCACCGTGTTATTGGCGCCGATCAGCTCGTTTTTGGTAGGAGTGTCCACACCGTAGAAACAGGGTGAGACGGTCGGCGGGCAGGACACGCGCAGATGGACTTCGCGCGCGCCGGCCTGGCGAACCATGCGCACGATCTTGCGTGAAGTGGTGCCGCGGACGATGGAATCGTCTACCAGGACCACGCTTTTGCCTTCGAGCAGATGACGCACGGGGTTGAGCTTGAGCTTCACACCGAAATCGCGAATCACTTGCGACGGCTCAATAAAGGTGCGGCCCACGTAGTGATTGCGGATCAAGCCATGGCGGAACGGCAGCCCGGATTCGGCTGCATAACCGATGGCCGCGGCCACGCCAGAGTCAGGAACCGGCACCACGAGGTCGGCATCAGCCGGCGCTTCACGCGCGAGCAGGCGCCCCAACATCTCACGTGATTGCTGCACGGATTTCTCAAACACGATCGAATCCGGCCGGGAAAAATAGACGTGCTCGAAAACGCATTGAGCGCGAGGCTGCTCCGGCGCGTAGCGCTCACGGGTGACGCCTTCCGGCCCGACGATGACCATTTCACCGGGCTCCACTTCGTTTAAGTACACGGCGCCGATCAGGTCGAAGGCGCAGGTTTCCGACGCGAACACGTGGGCGATGCGCCCGCCGGAGAACTCCATTTGACCGGCGGCCAATGGCCGGAAGCCTCGGGGATCGCGCGCCACGATCACGCGATCCTCAGCGAGAAACACGAGCGAGAAAGCGCCATCGAGCTGCAACAGCGCGTCGCGCAGGGCGCCCGAAAGGGTGCGCTCGCGCGAGTGCGCCACCAGGTGCAGAATGACTTCGGTGTCGCTATTGGATTGGAAGATGGAACCTTGCCGCTCGAGCTGGCGGCGCAATTCCGCGGCATTCGTGATGTTGCCGTTGTGCGCGACGGCGATGCGGCCCTTGTTGCAGGAGACAGAGAAGGGCTGGGCGTTGAGAAGCGCGGTGTCACCGGCTGTGGAATACCGGGTGTGGCCGATGGCTTGTTCGCCCGGCAGCGTTTCGATCACGCGCGGCGTAAAGATTTCCGCCACATGGCCCATCGACTTAACGCAATGGACTTCGTCGCCGTCGCTTGTACAGATGCCGGCACTCTCCTGGCCGCGATGCTGCAACGCATATAGCCCCAGATACGCCAGCTTGGCAGCCTCCGGGTGGCCATAAATGGCGAAGACCCCGCATTCTTCGTGGAATTTATCAAACATACGTTACGCTCGCAGTTTGCTTTCGAGTCCCCCTTCGAAGACTTTGCGTAATGAATCGACGTTCGCTTGGAGCAGTGCCGCGCCGCGATTGCGGATGACTACCTGACCCTGCACCGTCACGCCAATGCGCGGAGCTTCCACACCGTGCCGCGCGGCAATCTCTTTCACTCGCTCCGGCTCACTCGTCGAGAGCAGCACGCGCGAAGGCGCTTCATGGAAGAGAAGCAGCTCCGGGCCAAGGTCCGAGGTCAACTCAACTTCAGCGCCCACGCTCTGCGCGCCAAACGAACATTCGGCCAGCGCGACCGCAAAGCCGCCATCGCTCAAATCATGCGCCGATTCCGCGAGCCCCGCGAGAACCATCTCTCGCACCGCGGCTTGCACACGCTTCTCGTGCTCCAGATCGAGCGCCGGCGGCAACCCCCAGAGATTCCGGAGAACGGCCTTGGCGTATTGCGTTCCACCGAAGCGCACTGGATCGCAGTCGCCCAATCCACCCACCAACATCACGGGCCGGCCCGCCTGCCGGAAATGGACACCAACCGGGGCGCCAGTTTTCAGCAAACCTAGGACGCCAACCACGGGGGTGGGCCAAATGCCTTCTCCCAACGTCTCGTTATAGAGGCTGACATTGCCGCCCGTAATCGGCACGTCTAAAAAGCGGCAGGCGTCCGCCATGCCTTCGATGGATTCCACCAGCTGCGCCATGATCTCCGGGCGTTCCGGATTGCCGAAATTCAAATTATTAGTGGCCCCCACTGGTTCGGCGCCCACGACGGCCAGATTCCGGCAGCACTCGGCAACCATGAGCTTCGTGCCTTCGCGCGGTGCAAGATAGCAGTAGCGCGCATTGCCATCGAGCGCCATGGCAAGCGCTGCACCGGTTTCCTTCACGCGCAGAATTGCAGCATCCGCCACGGCCGGACCGGCCAGCGTGTTGGTGCGCACCTGGTAATCGTACTGCTGCCAGATCCAGCGCTTGGAGCAGACGTCGCCGGAGGCGAGCAGCGTTTCGAGGTCGTGTGTCAGATTGCTGCTTGAGAAAGCCGGCGCCTCCATGGGAGCCGTGCGCAGCGGCAGAGTATGTGGCCGGTCATAGAGAGGAGCGCTGTCTGCCAAAGGCTGATTCGGAATCTCAGCGACAATTTCGCCGTGATGCCGCACGCGCAGCAGGCCGTCGCCGGTAACCTGGCCAACGGCCACGGCGTCGAGGCCCCACTTGCGGAATACCCGGAAGACTTCCTCTTCACGGCCTTTTTCCGCCACCAGCAGCATGCGCTCTTGCGATTCCGAGAGCATGATCTCATAAGCGGTCAACCCGGTTTCGCGCTGCGGTACGCGATCCAGCTCGATCTCGATGCCCGTTTCGCCGCGGCTGCCCATCTCGCAAGTCGAACAAGTCAGCCCGGCCGCGCCCATATCCTGAATGCCAACGATGGCGCCGGTTTGCATGGCTTCAAGACAAGCTTCGAGCAGCAGCTTTTCGAGAAACGGATCACCCACTTGCACGTTGGGTCGCTTCTGCTTCGATTCCTCGGTGAACTCGGCTGAGGCCATGGAGGCGCCATGAATGCCGTCGCGACCGGTCTTGGCGCCCACATAAATGACCGGATTACCCAGGCCGGCGGCTTTGGCGTAGAAGATCTCGTCGCTCTTGGCGACGCCCAACGCAAAAACGTTGATCAGCGGATTGCCGTTGTAGCAGGCCTCGAACACACACTCGCCGCCCACCGTGGGCACACCGAAACAGTTGCCGTAGTGTGCGATCCCCGCCACAACGCCTTCCAAAATGCGCCGGTTGCGCGCGCCGTTTGCCGGGTCATCCAGAGGTCCGAAGCGGAGTGCATCCATCACCGCAATCGGCCGCGCGCCCATGGTGAAGATGTCGCGCAAAATGCCGCCGACTCCGGTTGCCGCACCCTGGAACGGTTCGATGAAGCTGGGGTGGTTGTGCGACTCGATCTTAAACGCGGCCACGTAACCGCCGCCGATATCCACGATGCCCGCGTTTTCGCCGGGCCCCTGCACGACGTAGCGTCCGCGAGTGGGCAGCTTCTTCAAATGCAGCCGCGAGCTCTTGTAGGAGCAGTGCTCGCTCCACATCACGCTAAAAATACCCAGCTCGGTGTAACTGGGCTCGCGGCCGAGAATCTGGACGATTTTGTTGTACTCCGCCTCCGTCAACTGGTGAGTGGCGATCAGCTCGGGCGAGAGAGTGGTCATGCGTGCGCGAGTGCGGAAACCATGGAACGGAATATCAGCAGGCCGTCGGTTGATCCCATCAACGGATCGGACGCCCGCTCGGGATGCGGCATCATACCCATCACGTTACGGGCGGGATTCAGGACACCTGCAATGTCGCGTGCCGATCCGTTGGGATTATCGAGATAACGAAAGACCACGCGGTTCTCGGCTTCGAGTTCGTCGAGAGTGCGCTCATCAGCCACGTAACAGCCTTCGCCATGGGCGATGGGCACCCGAAGCACCTGTCCCACGTTGCCGGCTGCGGTGAAAGGCGAATCGGTGGTCTCGGTACGAAGGCGCACTTCGCGGCAAACGAACTTCAGACCTGCGTTTCGCACCAGTGCACCTGGAAGGAGGCCGGCTTCCACGAGAATCTGAAACCCGTTGCAGATGCCCAGCACCAGGCCGCCATCCGCGGCGAAGCGCTTTACAGCCTGCATCACTGGTGAGAACTTGGCGATCGCGCCACACCGCAAATAGTCGCCGTAAGAAAATCCGCCCGGCAGCACGACCGCGTCGACATCTCCCAGACGGGCAGAATCGTGCCAGATGAATTCCGCCTCCTGGCCCAGATTCTCGCGGACGGCATACCAGGCATCGTGATCGCAATTGCTTCCAGGGAAGACTACGACACCGAATTTCATAGTCGTGACGTTTTGGGGGAGTGAAACTTAATTTTAACAAAGAAGCAGCCGAGCGCGTCGGAAAAAATACGGTCCGGCGATGACTCCGCCGCGGCGAAATCCCAAATCCCAGATCCTAAATCCCTTACTGAGGTAAACTGTCGGGTTGATGCCTGGATCTCGGCTCGGCACCCGGCTTGTGCTGGTGTTGGCGGCTCTACTGACTCTTCCAGCGCATTCCCCGCAAGCTGCCCGGGCGCAAGCGGCTGCGCCAGTTTCCTCGAAGGAAATCCTTTCCTACGATGTGGAATGGCGCTTGGTGGAAGCTGGTAAAGCGAAACTGATCTGGAACGAGTCCGGCCAGGCTTCGCGGCCCGGGTGGCAGGTTAACCTGCATCTGGAGTCGGCCGGCCTGGTTTCCAAGCTATACAAAGTTAACGACGACTATACGGCCGATCTGAACGCCGATTTCTGCGTCCAAAACACGCACCTGGAGGCTCATGAAGGCGGGCGACAGCGGGAAACCGTGGTGCACTTCGACGGGGCGGCCAGGAAGGCAAATTATCTGGAGCGTGATCTCATCAAGCACAGCGCCCTCACACTTGATACCGACATCCCCGCTTGCGTGCACGATGTCATCGGCGGCTTGTTTTTTTTGAGGACGCGAAATTTTGAATTGGGCCGCGCGATTGAGATCCCGGTGAGCGACGGCAAGAAGACCGTTTCGGCGAAAGTTGAGGCACAACAGCGGGAGCAGATCAAGGTGCCCGCGGGAACGTTTCAGACCGTCCGCTACGAAGCCTTTCTGTTCAGCGGGAGGCTCTACCGCAGGCCTGGCCATCTTTACGTGTGGCTCACCGACGACGCCCGAAAGCTGCCGGTACGCATCCAAGTGCGGCTGCAATTCACCATTGGAACCATTACTCTTCAACTGGAGAAAGAAGAAAAAACATGAAGCGTATAGTTGTGCTCAGCGCGCTTGCGCTGACGGCGCAGGCGCTTTATCCCCAAACTCAAGCGGCCGCGCCTTCGCCGCCGCAGGCGAGCGCTCTGCTTCCCAACAACGACGCACTGGCGCTGCTGCGGCGCATTTCGCAATTGATGGAATCCACCATGCTGGCGACACCCGGGATGTCACGCGCCGCGGCGCCGCTTGCTGAAAACGTCCGGCAGGCTCTTGTCAACATTGAAGCCAGTTCGCCACAGAATTCCAACCAGGTGTACGCCTTGATGGCCAACGTGCGCGCGTACCTGGCGCTTTCCGATGCTCTGCCCAAGCAGTATCCGTTTGCCGATACGGCGGTAAAGCAAATCGCTGAGCTGCGCGACGCCATGAATCGCATGGACGCGGATTTTCAGGCCCTGCTGGAACTGAAGGATATACAAGGACGCAACCCCGATCGCGACAACCTGAAGCGCTACGCCGAGGAAAATTCGCGCCTGGGCCCACCTTCGGGCCAAACGCCGCGGGTTGTGTTTCTGGGCGATTCGATTACCGATGGCTGGCGCCTTGCGGAATACTTTTCCGGCCGCGATTTCGTCAATCGCGGCATTAGCGGGCAGATTACCGGCGAGATGCTGGGGCGCATGGTGGCGGACGTCATCAACCTGAAGCCAGCGGCAATGCTCGTGCTAGCGGGCACTAACGACATTGCGCACGGCGTGCCAGTGGGGACGATCGAGAACAACCTCGTGATGATCGCGGAACTGGCGGCATATCATCAGATCCGGCCGATGTTCGCGTCGGTTCTCCCGGTAAGCGATTACCACAAGAACGCCAATCCGCAATATGCCCGGACGGGTCAGCGGCCCCCCTCGACCATTCTGACATTGAACAACTGGCTGAAACAGTTCTGCTCGCAGCGCGGCTACACGTACGTGGACTATTACTCCTCGATGGTTGATTCGGCCGGTTTCCTGCAAGCCGATCTCGCCGACGACGGGCTGCACCCCAACGCCAAAGGCTACCGCGTGATGGCCCCCATCGCGCTCAATGCCATAGACCGCGCGGTCGGATCTTCGACCAAAAAGAAGAAAGGCAGACTGTTCTAAGCCCGCCAAGCGCCGTTGGTATACTCGGTAGTTCGTGTTTCACATACTGGAAAAACGGGTTCAGGAAGCCTTTCAGAACCATATCAAAGCAAGATACGGCGTCGATGCGTCCGTCGCCATCGAGCAGCCCAAGCAGCCGGATTTCGGCGAGCTGGCTCTGCCCGTGGCGTTTCAACTCGCTAAGCAACTCAGGCAGGCGCCCAAGAAAATCGCCGCTGAACTGGTGGCGGACATCGGGACGATCGACGGTATTGCGGCGCTTGAAGTCGCCGGCAACGGTTATATCAATGCGCGTTTCGACCGCGCGCAGTACGGCTCAGCGCTGTTGCACCCGGTGAAAGAGGCGGCCGTTCCGTCCAGCGAAAAAATCATCGTCGAGCACACCAACATCAATCCCAATAAGGCCGCGCACATTGGCCATCTGCGCAACGCCACGCTGGGTGATACGTTCGTGCGCATGTTGCGGGCACGGGGGAAACGTGTTGAAGTGCAGAACTACATAGACAACACGGGCGTGCAGGTGGCGGATGTGGTCGCCGGGTTCCATTATCTAGAGCACAAATCGCCGGCGGAAGTCTCACATCTCATAAGCGATCCTTCGATCCGCTTCGATTACTACTGTTGGGATCTGTACGCACGCATCTCAGCACGGTTCAAAGATCAGCCCGACCTGCTCGCGTGGCGCAACGAAACTCTGCACGCGATTGAAGCGGACGAGGGCGCTCAGGCCGCACTGGGCACGCTGGTGGCGGATGCCATCGTGCAGTTGCACTTGCGGACCATGCTGCGGCTGGGCGTCGAGTACGATGTGTTGCCGCGGGAAAGCGAAATCCTGCACCTGAAGTTCTGGGCCGCCGCGTTCGAGCTTCTGAAAGAGCGCAAAGCCATCTACCTGGAAACCGAAGGCAAGAATACAGGTTGCTGGGTGATGCCCGCCGCCGCGTTTTCCGATGACTCGGAAGACAGCAAAGTGATTGTCCGCTCCAACGGAACGGTGACGTACGTCGGTAAAGATATCGCCTACCAGCTCTGGAAGTTCGGCCTGCTTGGCAAGGACTTCTTTTATCGGCCCTTGCAAACGTATGCCGACGGCCGGGTGCTCTGGGTGAGTACCGAACAAGCCCCGAAAACGGAATCAGAAACCCCGTCTTTCGGCCGTGCGACGCAAGTCTACAACGTTATCGACGTCCGCCAGTCCTACTTGCAGGACGTCGTAGTCGCCGGGCTTCGGGCACTTGGCTTTAACAAGCAGGCCGACCAGTCGGTTCACTTCTCCTACGAAATGGTGGCGCTCTCGCCGCGGTGCTGCGCCGAGCTGGGAATACCGCTTTCTGAAGAAGATCAAAAGCGGCCGTACGTGGAAGTGTCCGGCCGCAAAGGTCTCGGTGTCAAAGCCGATGACCTGATCGACAAGCTCATTCAAAGTGCGCTCGACGAAGTTGTTTCCCGGCATCCGGAGGCATCGGCGGAAGAACAGCGGTCGGTCGCATCGCAGATCGCCATCGGCGCGCTCCGATATTTTCTGTTGAAATACACGCGGACTTCGGTTATCGCCTTCGACTTTCAGGAAGCATTGAGCTTCGAAGGCGAGACCGGCCCTTATGTGCAGTATGCGGCCGTGCGCGCCCGCAACATTTTGCGCAAGCTCGAAGAGAAAGGTGAGCAGGTTCCCGACTTCAGAGCGGAACTGAGCGAAGAGTCGTTCCGGCGCCAATTGCACTCGGAAGACTTCTGGCAGGTTTTGCTGGCGGCGTCAAAAGCCGACGCTTCTCTGGAGCGGGCGGTCGCCGCGGGTGAGCCCGCACATGTTGCCAAATATGCGTTCCAGTTGGCCCAGGCGTTTAACAACTTCTACCATCTCTACCCGATCATCCACGAACAGGATCGCGAGAAAAAAGTGTTTCTTTTGTGGATGACCGACTTCTTCCGCACACAACTGGAGCGCACGCTGGGCGTATTGGGCATCGAAGTTCCTGCTTACATGTGACAAACCGGGCGCCCGTCGTGTGCCAAAATTAAATAAACGATATGGCTAATAAGAATTCCTTTGGCGCGGCGGCTTCGCTACGCGCCGATGACAAATCGTACCAGATCTATCGCCTCGCCCGGCTGGAAGAAGCGGGCGTCGGCAAGGTCTCTCAACTGCCCTTCTCCACCAAAATCCTCCTCGAGAACCTGTTACGCCAGGAGGACGGCCGCAAAGTATCGGCCAAAGACGTTGAGTACGTTGCTCGGGGCGCTCACGGCGCCGACGCCAAGGAAATCAGCTTCATGCCGACCCGTGTGCTGTTGCAGGACTTCACCGGCGTGCCCGCGGTGGTCGACCTCGCCGCGATGCGTGATGCTCTCGCCGCTATGGGCGCTGACCCTGGCCTGGCAAACCCGCTGCTGCCCGCCGATTTGGTGATTGACCATTCCGTGCAAGTCGATCAGTTTGGCAGCAAAGACGCCTTCTCCATCAACGCGCTGTTGGAGTTTCAGCGCAACCGCGAGCGCTACATGCTGCTCCGCTGGGGCCAGACGGCATTCAAGAACTTTCGCGTGGTGCCGCCGGATACGGGCATCGTGCACCAGGTGAATCTCGAATATCTCGCCTCGGTGGTGTTCCGCGCCAAGACCGATCAGGGTTGGCTGGCATATCCGGATTCGCTAGTCGGTACGGATTCGCACACCACCATGGTGAACGGCCTGGGCGTGCTCGGATGGGGAGTCGGCGGCATTGAAGCAGAGGCTTGCATGTTGGGCCAGCCGATCTCCATGCTGTTGCCGCCAGTGGTTGGCTTCAAGCTGCACGGCCGCTTGCACGAGGGCTGCACGGCCACGGATCTCGTCCTGACCATCACGCAAATGCTTCGCAAGAAGGGTGTGGTGGGCAAGTTTGTTGAATTCTACGGGAACGGCCTGAGCGCGCTGAGCCTGGCGGATCGCGCTACTGTCGCCAACATGGCGCCGGAGTACGGAGCTACTGTCGGCTTCTTCCCGGTGGATTCGGAAACGCTGCGATACCTGCGGTTGACCAATCGCCCAGCGGATCTGGTGGCGTTAGTCGAAGCCTACACGAAGGAACAAGGTCTGTTTCGCACCGACGCCACGGCCGATCCGCAGTTCAGCGATACCATCGAGCTGGATCTCGCCCAGGTCGTACCATCCATGGCCGGCCCCAAGCGCCCGCAGGATCGCGTCAACCTGCCCGAAGTGAAAAGTAACTTCCAAACGGCGTTCAGCGCCGCGCCGAAGAATAAGGTCGCCATCCAGATGAACGGGACAAGCGCTGAACTCGAAAGCGGCGCCGTGGTGATTGCGGCCATCACAAGCTGCACCAATACATCGAATCCATCGGTCATGGTCGGCGCCGGATTGTTGGCGAAGAAAGCCGTGGAACGCGGCCTGAAACCGAAGCCATGGGTCAAGACCAGCCTTGCGCCCGGGTCGAAAGTCGTTTCGGACTATCTCGCCGAAGCCGGGCTCATGCCTTATCTCGAGCAACTCAATTTTCACCTCGTCGGCTACGGGTGCACCACTTGCATCGGCAACAGCGGACCGCTGCCCGAGCCGGTTGCCCAGGCCGTCCAAAAAGAGAATCTCGTAGTTGCGGCTGTGTTGAGCGGCAATCGCAATTTCGAAGGCCGCATCAATTCCCTAGTGAAGGCCAACTATCTGGCTTCGCCGCCCCTGGTCGTTGCATATGCGCTCGCAGGACGCGTCGACATTGACCTCGATAAAGAGCCGCTAGGGCTCGACAAGGCAGGTGCCCCCGTCTTCCTGCGCGACATCTGGCCCACGACCAGTGAGATCGAAGATACGGTCGGCCATTCGGTCCACGCCGGGATGTTTCGCCAGGAATATGAGCGCGCGTTTGATGGCGATGCGAATTGGAAATCGCTGCCCACGCCCACCGGAAACGGGACCTATGCCTGGGACGCGCACTCCACTTACATTCACAAGCCGCCGTACTTCGAGAACATGATCGATCCCGGCAAGCCCATCGAGGATCTGCACGGCATGCGCGTTCTTGCTCTGCTCGGCGATTCGGTCACTACCGACCACATTTCGCCGGCTGGATCGATTCCCGCGGAAAGCCCCGCAGGCCGTTACCTGATTTCGCAAGGCGTCAAGCCGGTGGACTTCAATTCTTACGGTGCGCGCCGCGGCAATCACGAGGTCATGGTGCGCGGGACGTTAGCCAACATCCGGCTCCGCAATCAACTGGCTCCCGGCACCGAAGGCGGTTGGACCGTCCATCTTCCTGACGGGGAACAGACGTGGATCTATGACGCTTCCGTGCGCTATCAGCAGGAAGGCGTGCCGCTCATAATCATTGCCGGTAAGGAGTATGGTTCGGGGTCATCGCGTGATTGGGCGGCGAAAGGTGTGCTGCTGCTTGGCGTGAAGGCTGTACTGGCGGAGAGTTTTGAACGTATCCATCGCACCAATCTCGTCGGCATGGGCGTGCTGCCGTTACAATTCCTGGATGGCGCGACTCCCGTAACTCTCGGGCTCACCGGGAAGGAGACGTTTCATGTCGAAGGCGTGGCAAAAGCGCTCGCCGGAGGCGGCAAGGTCACTGTCCGCGCTGTCGACGAAAAAGGCGCTGAGAAGCGGTTCGACGTCCAGGTGCGCGTGGATACGCCGCAAGAGGCCGAATACTATCGCAACGGCGGCATTCTGCCTTATGTCCTTCGCCAACTTGCCGCCGCGCCCGTGAGCGCATAGAATCTATTGGTTGAATATGTCTGACCGTGGGTTCTGTTTTTCGTTTAGCTGTTTTGTTATTCTGGCGTCGCTCGTCGCGTCGGGCTGGCTGGTCGCTACAGGCCAGGCCGCGTCCGTTGACGGTCTGTTCCTGTTGCTCACCTGTCTGCTCGTTGCGGCGGCTTTTGGCTTGTACGTAATGTTTATGATCCGGCGCGCGATGGAACCTGCCGAAGCGCCCGCTGGCAAACCGGCCAAAGCCGGAGCCGCGGCACAGCCAAAGTCAGCGCCGCTCGTGCCTGCCGAAAAAGCCGAGTAGCGGCGAGCACCCATCTGTTTTGTGCGGGTCGTCCCACGCGCGGACACTCGCGCTGCCCTCAAGCGCTGCAACTGTCTGGATCTTCGCGGTATAGCATTGGCGAACGATCTGCTCAGCTCGTGCGCATGGACCTCAAGTTTGCGCTACGATCGCTGCGCAAGAACCCCGGCTTCACGCTTCTCGCCATAGCGGTGATGGCGCTCGGCATCGGCGCCAATACCGCCGTCTTTAGCGTGGTGAACGCCGTGCTGCTGCGGCCGCTGGCCTTTCGAAATCCGGACCGGATCGTCACACTGGCCAGCCTTTGGAAAGGGAGTGCTCAGCATGGCTTCGTTTCGGCTCCCGACTACCACGATTGGCATGACCAGAGTTCGGCGTTCTCGGCCATGGCGTACTACAAGCATGACGACGTCTCGGTTGGCGTCGGGCCGGCCGCGGAGTACGTGCACGTGGCTGTTGTCACGCCGGAGTTTCTGCGCGTGTTTGCAATTGAACCGGCGCTTGGCCGATTTTTCAATACCGAAGAAGTAAAACCCGGAGGTGCCGCGGCCGTGGTGATCAGCGCGTCGTTTTGGCAGAGTCACTTTGGCGGCAGCGCCGGCGTGCTTGGCCAGAGCGTGCGCATGTTCGATAAGAAGCTGACCATTGTCGGCGTCTTGCCGCCCGGCTTCCGCTTTCCCGAAGAGACAGACGTCTGGTTTCCGGCAAACACGATTTTTGAAGAGGTAGCATCGCGCGGCGGTCACAACTACCTGGTTATAGCCCGTTTGAAACCTGAGGTCAGCCTGGAGCAGGCCCAGGCGCAGATGGCGGCGATCGGAACGCGGCTCGCAAAACAATATCCCGATACGAACCGGGATAAGAACGTGGCAGTCACGCGGCTTCGCGACGAGATGGTGAGCCACGTACGTCTGACGCTCTTTCTGCTGCTGGGGACGGTGGGACTGGTGCTGCTGATCGCGTGCGCGAATGTGGCGAATCTGCTGCTTGCAAAGGCAACCGTGCGCACACGGGAAATCGCGATCCGTGCCGCGGTCGGCGCAAGCCGCACTCGCATCATTCGCCAGTTGGTTACGGAGAGCCTTCTGATGGCGCTCGCGGCGGGCGCGGCCGGACTGGTTCTGGCGGCTTGGGGAGCAGATGCGCTCGTCGCTCTAGCTCCGACCGATGTCCCGCGTCTTACCGAGGCGCACATCGATTTCGGCGTGCTGGCGTTCACTTTCGGAATTTCCGTTCTGGCCAGTTTGTTGTTTGGCTTGGCGCCGGCTTTGCAGCTATCGCGCACGGATCTCAACGAGGCATTGAAACAGAGCGCATCGCGAGGCGTGACCGGCGGCGTGGGCCGCATGCGTAGCGCCCTGGTTGTTGGGGAAGTCGCGTTGGCCGTGATCCTGCTTGCCGGGGCCGGTCTGCTGATCAGAAGTTTCTCGGCGCTACACGATGTCGCCCTGGGTTTTCGGCCGGAGAAGCTGCTGGTGATGGAAACGAGTGTGCCGACTTCGGATTCTCTCGCCAGTGCTCGCAGTGCCGCTCGATTCTACAAGTCCCTGTCAACTGAGATCGCGGTTCTCCCCGGAGTGTCGGCCGTGGGCGCCACCCGTGAGGTGCCCGGAAAAGCAGGATCCAGCGGGGATTATCGAGTTGACCACCTGCCAGAGCCGGGAGAAACAAATGACCCGCGTGCCGTTTTCTCGGTCGTGACGCCGGGGACGTTCGCCGCTCTCGGTATCCCGATCGAAAGCGGGCGCGACTTCAACGAAGCCGACCAATATGATGCACCTTTTACGGTCATCATCAATCAGGCCCTGGCGCGCAAAACGTTTCCTGGCCGGGATCCTATCGGGCACACGCTTAATTGCGGACTGGATTTCGAATCGATGAAGCACATGAAAATCATCGGCGTTGTGGGAGACGTGCGGCAGTTTGGCCCGGCCACCGCGCCGTGGCCTGAGATCTTCATGCCGAACGAACAGCATCCGTACCCATCGAGCAGCATGAATGTTGTGGTGCGGACGACTGTCGAATCGAGCGAGCTAGTGGACACGCTTCGGCGTAAAGTGCGCGCTCTCTCGCCGGACGTGCCGGTGAAGTTCACCACCATGGAGGCATCCCTCGCCGAGAACACAGCCGCGCCACGATTTCGCACGCTGCTGCTGGCTATCTTCGCTGGACTTGCCGCCTGTCTTGCGATGGCGGGCGTCTACGGCGTGATGGCTTACGTTGTGGGGCAGCGCTCGAGCGAGATCGGCCTCCGCATGGCATTGGGAGCGAGTTCCAGCGATGTGCTCCGCCTCATACTCCGCCGAGGCTTGGCACTTGCGGGTTTTGGTCTGATACTCGGGTTGGCGAGTGCGCTCGCGGTGTCGCGTTTGCTCACCAGCATTCTGTTCGAAGTGAAACCGAACGATCCTCTGACCTATATCGGAGTGGCTGTAGTGCTCGGAGCCGTGGCGCTCGCGGCAAGCTATATCCCGGCGCGGCGCGCGGCGCGGATCGATCCTCTGGATGCGCTGCGGCAAGAGTAGCGATGATTAACCATCGATAGCAAAGAGGATGATGACGGACGGGAACGTATGAAACATTTTTGCGACGGTTTATTCTAAGCATGAGCCGGCTTGCGAGCCGGACATGCCTCAATGTCTGACTCCAGTTTCCGCAATGTGATCGCGCTCCTCACTTTAGCGGGCGCGTGCTTGACGGCCGGCTGTTCGTCCGAACCAAAGCCCGTCGAACTGACGCCGGCTGCCGCAACTGCCATCGTCTCGCAAAGATGGTCTCGGGACGAGCTCAACCACTTCACAATAACGTTTCACTCCGACACGCTCATCGGATGCGGCGTGCAAAACGATCTCTGGAAGATGGTCGAAACGGTGGATCGAGGCTTCACACGCAACACGTATCAGTTGACGGACAGAGGCAATAAGGAACTGTTTGCGATCGATCTGAAGGAATCCGGAAAATCACACGAAATCACGCTGCGAGGCCCGTATCGTTTCGAGGTGACCAACATCACGCCGGGAAGCCAGCCTGACATCCGTCAGGTCGAGATTCATTGGCAAATCGACTGGGACAAAGCTCCCGCCGGATTGAAAACCTGCGTGCCGAAATTCGAGCTGTCGGGATCCCCGGTAGCGCTGTTCAAGCTATTCGGTGTTGAGTGGCGATTTCTCTCCTACCTCAAACCGGAAGATGTCGTCGCGCCGCCGGCCGAGGCAGCGCCGTCACTGGATAAAATTTAGCGAAGTCAGTACGTCGCGCGTCCGCCGCTGGCATCGTAGCACTGGCCGGTGACGAACGAGGCGTCGGGGCTGGCCAGGAAATGAACCACGGCTGCGATTTCTTCCGGGGTTCCGGTGCGACGCATGGGGATGCGCTGCGTCATGTAGTCCACCTGCTCGGGCGTCAGTTGATCGAGAATGTGAGTGCGGATCACGGCCGGCGCCACGGCGTTCACGCAGATGCCTTCGGTCGCGACTTCTTTCCCGACTGATTTCGTGAAGGCGATGACCGCGGCTTTGGTGGCTGAGTAGGGCGACATGTTGGGATTGCCTTCCTTGCCCGCGATCGACGCAATATTCACCACTCGCCCGTAGCGCCGCTCGCGCATGTGAGGGATCGCCGCGCGCGTGCAATGCACCACACCCATGAGGTTGATACCGATGATGTGGCGCCAATCGTCATCGGTCTGCTCCCAAAGCGGCGCCGCTTTGCCGCCGATGCCGGCATTATTCACCAGGACGTCGAGTTGGCCGCGCCGCGCGATGACAGCGGCGATCGCGGCATCCGCGGAGGCCGAACGCGAAACATCGAGCTCGATCGGGAAGGCTCCGCCCCCAATGGAGCCCGCGACTTCCATTGCGCCCTTAAGATTGAGATCGGCCACGGCGACCGCGGCGCCGGCGTTCGCTAACCGTCGTGCAATGGCCTCGCCGATACCCGTCGCCGCGCCGGTGACGATGGCAGTCTGGCCCGTCAACGCGAAGGCCATCGCTAATCTTCTTTGACGACCTTCACAATGATTTCGACCGGCACCTCGCGATGCAGTCGCACCGTCACCTTGTGATCGCCGAGCTGTTTGATCGGTTCGTCGAGCTGGATCTTGCGGCGATCGATGGTGTAGTTCAGCTTCTCCAGGCCCTCGGCAATATCTTTGGCGGTCACCGACCCGAAGAGCTGATCGTTCTCGCCGGCCTTCTGCGCAATGGTCACAGAAACGGTCCCCAGAATCTTGCCCAAATCCTCGGCTTCGGTCTTGAGCTTGGCTTCCTTGCGCAGATGCGCCTGGCGCTCCTGTTCGACGATCTTCTTGTTGGCCTCGGTGGCCGCAACCGCCAGCCGTTTGGGCAGTAAATAATTGCGCGCGTAGCCCGCGGCAACTTTTACCACCTGGCCGCGCGATCCGAGTTTCTCGATATCTTCCCGCAGAATGAGTTCCATGATGTTCTCCAACGGGCGGCACGTGCGCCGCCCCGCATCTTAAATCGACGCCGCGAACGGCAGTAACGCGATGTTCCGAGCTTTCTTGATGGCATCGCTCAGCCGCCGCTGGTGCGGAGCGCAGACGCCCGAGATACGGCGCGGCACGATCTTGCCCCGCTCGGCGATAAAGCTCGATAGCAGCCGGACATCTTTGTAGTTAATGTCGTCGATCCGCTCCACGCAGAAGCGGCATACCTTTTTGCGCCGGAAATATTGTTTCTTCTGTGTCGCGACGGCCTTATCGCCGCCGGTGGGCCGCTGCCCCGCGCTGCCTGGTCTTCCTTTGGTTTCCGCCATTTCGTTTCTCCTCGCTTACTCCGCCGGAGCGGGCTCGCCCGGTGCTCCTCGTTCGCCCAGCATCTGCTGCGATACCGACGGTTGCGCCGGAGCCGGGGCCGGCGCCGCGGTGGCTTTGCGGTGCGCGCGCTTGTCGCGATCCTTCTTCCGCTTGTCCAAACGCTTGAGCGTCTGATCGATGCGCACGGTAAGAAACTTAATCACCAGGTCCGACACGCGCAGACGGCGTTCAAACTCCTTGACCGTGTCCGGGCCGGAGTTGAACTGGAACAAGACGTAAAAGCCTTCCCGATACTTATCGACCTTATAAGCGAGGCGGCGTTTCCCCCACTTGTCGGTCTTATCCACGGTCCCACCGGCTGAACTGACCACGGCCTTCATCTGTTCGATGAACTGGTCGATTTCCTCCTCCGGTGCATCCGGCTTTACTATGAACAACTCTTCGTAGATCCTCATTCTTCCTCGGTTTTTGAGCCTTGGGCGCGACGATTGAATTTCGTCATGGACTTTTCGACGCCTTCAGCAATTATGGAAGCCACCGCATCAGCCCCACGGCCGATGAGTTCTTCTGCCTGCTCCTGCTGTGACCGTTTGATCGGCGCCAGCAGGTATTCCGCGCCCTCGCGGAGGTTGCGGCCCGGATTGATTCCGAGCCTTACACGCACAAAATCGGTCGTTCCCAAATGGGCGATAATCGATTCCATTCCATGATGTCCGGCGGCTGACCCGCGAGGCTTGATTTTCATTTCGCCCCACGGCAAATCCAGCTCGTCGTACACCAGAATCAGATCCTCTGCGGCTATCGAATGCTTCACCATCAACGGCTCGACGGAAGTCCCACTCAGGTTCATGTAGGTTTGCGGTTTAGCCAGCATTACCGGCCGCCCGGAGATTTCGCCTACACCCATCAGCGCCTTGGAGTCTTTTCGGTTCACGCGGATCGCATGCCTCTCAGCCAGTAAGTCGACGACCCGAAAACCCAGATTGTGAGGGGTATTTTCATACTCTTCCCTAGGATTCCCCAGGCCGACGACCAGGAACATTCCCGGCTACTTTTTCTTGGGCTTGGCCTCGCCCTTAGCCTCAGGCTTGGCTTCCGCCCCGCCTTCCTCTTCCTTCTTGCCTTTCTTGATGACTTCGGGCTCGGAAGGCGCGGCGCCTTCAGCGGCAGGCGCAGCAGCGGCCTCGGCGGGCGTGGGCTCGGCAACAGCCTTGAGCGCGACGCAATGCGCGATGACGGTTTCCGGGGAACTGACCAGCTTGATCGAGGCGCCAACCGGAATATCGCTGGCACGCTTGCTCTGCCCGATCAGCAACTCGGTCACGTCGACCGCAAAGTTCTCCGGGATGTCATCCGGCAGGCATTCGATTTCCACTTCGCGTGTGACAATTTCGAGCAGTCCGCCCTGCTGCTTCACACCTTTCGGCTCACCCTGCGACAGTACCGGGACCGATACGCGAATGCGCTTGGCCAGATCGATCCGCTTCAAGTCGACGTGCAGCAGGTTTCCTTTGATGGGGTCATATTGGCCGTCCACCACCATCACGGGCGAGTTCTCGCCACCTTGCACGTTGATGTTGAAAATGGTGTTGTGGCCGGTCTTGCTGCGCAGGATTTGCGAAATATGCCGCGGATTTACCGCTACTGGTACAGGGTCCTTGTAAGCACCGTAAACAACTGCGGGAATCATTCCCGACCTACGTGTGCGGCGTGCTTCATTCTTCCCGCGAGAGGCGCGCGCCTCCGCGGCAACCGTAATATCCGTTCTCATTCCATCTCCTCAACCGGTTCACAAGTCCGAGCGCCGCCATGCGGCTCCGTGGGTTGCGTTGCCCGGCAATTTATCTAAACAAACAAAATACTGACTGAAGTCTCCTCGTGGATCGATTGCACTGCTCTTGCCAGCAACGGCGCCACCGAAAGTACCTTGATTTTGGACGACTCCCTGGCCTTTTTCACCAGCGGAATCGAGTTCGTGACCACTACTTCCTTCAATTGCGATTTCGCAATTCGATCCACCGCCGGGCCTGACAACACGGCGTGCGTCGCGCAGGCAGAAACGCTCGCGGCTCCATGTTCGAGCAGCGCTTTGGCGCCCTTCACCAGCGTACCCGCGGTATCGATCAGGTCGTCTACCATCAGGCAATTGCGGTCCTTTACTTTGCCGATCACGTTCATTACTTCCGCCACATTCGCTTCTTCGCGGCGTTTATCAATAATAGCCAGCGGCGCGTTAAGCCGCTTAGCGAACGCCCGGGCGCGCTCCACTCCACCTGCATCGGGCGAGACAACGGTCAGGTTCCGGACCTGCAGGGGCTTGAAATAATCAATCATCACAGGTGTCCCAAACAGATGATCCACCGGGATATCGAAGAATCCCTGAATCTGCGCCGCGTGCAAATCAAGCGCCAGCACGCGATCCGCGCCGGCAGTTTCAATCAAAGTGGCTACCAGCTTGGCGGAAATCGGAACGCGGGGTTTGTCCTTGCGGTCCTGCCTGGCGTATCCATAATAGGGTAGCACTGCCGTGATCCGCTCTGCCGAGGAGAGCTTGAGCGCCTGGATCATGAACAGCAGTTCCATGATGTGGTGGTTGACCGGCGTCGAGGTGGGTTGCACAACGAAGACGTCGGCGCCGCGAACGTTTTCCTGGATCTTGATGTT
>Ga0335071_10001335_pt1 | contig 26494 bp, 21 predicted proteins | sample Lox_Sample_15_FD_206724 | JGI IMG/M metagenome (GOLD analysis project Ga0335071, IMG submission 206724) | Soil microbial communities from Loxahatchee National Wildlife Refuge, Florida, United States - Lox_Sample_1.5 | ecosystem: Environmental > Terrestrial > Soil > Wetlands | place: USA...
AAAGCCCTGGTGGTTCGGCTATGGCCGTGATTTTACCGCCGAGATGGAAGCATTTCTCGACTTGCTGTACCGTAAACCCCTGCGCCAGAGAGCTAAAGCCGCATTGCGCTCGATGGGAGCGCTGTGGCGCAAGAAACTGTAAGAGGTGCGAGCAGCGAATTGCACGCGCCACGGCACGCGCTATGCATTTAACTAGCAACTAGCAACTGAGAACTCCTCTATGTCCACGGATCGCAATCTACTTCGTCACGCACTCGCCACGCTTGCCTATCGCGGAGGCAAAACTATCCGTGGCGCCAGCCCGGGCTTCGCCATGTACGGAGGACAGGAGTCCAAGCAAACGCCCGCCAAGATTGTCGCGCACATTGGCGACCTGATGGAATGGGCTCTTTCAATGGCCGATGGTACCCGCAAGTGGAGTGATTCGGAGCCGCTGCCTTGGGACAAAGAATGCGAACGCTTCCACGCGAGCATCAAGAGGTTCGATGACTATCTCGCCTCCGACCAGCCTTTGCAAGCGCCGGTGGAAAAGCTCTTTCAGGGTCCTGTCGCTGACGCTCTCACGCACGTGGGCCAGCTCGCCATGCTACGCCGCCAGGCTGGCTGTCCGATCCGAGGCGAGAACTACTTTGTCGCCGAGATCACCACGGGCCGCGTTGGAGCCGATCAGGCGGCGCCGCGCAAGCCGTTTGCCTAAGCTGTTCTTTTTTCGAGGAGTAGCCCGGTTGCCTGCAAGTTCCGATGTGATTTACGTCACAAACAGCTGGGTTGCATGACCATTACAATTAAACTTCGCCTTTCTGTGCAGCAGAAGTCCAGCCTACCTTCTTCAAATGGGGGAAGATCGTAGATGTCAGAAGCTCATGCGGCGCGCCGGTGGGAGCGTCATACGATTACCATACCTGTCGACGTGTCACTGCTCGTGAACGGCGAGCGGACCAAATTTCATTCGCAAGCTACGGACGTCAGCCGGGGCGGGCTTTCAGTCTTCATGACGCGTGAAATCGCGATTGGCGTCAGCGTGCAACTCGACTTTTTGCTGCCCTACTCTTCGACTGCCCTGAAACTGCGCGGTATCGTCCGCACTCGCCACGGGTTCAACCATGGCATCGAGTTCGTCAATCCGACCCGGGAGCAGCAGGAGATCCTCGAACGTACCTGCAAGGTCCTTACGCTTTTGAGTTGACGCTCTGCGGACATCCGTGTCCCCCGTGCTTGGCGTTTTTGGCTCTTCCGGGTGGGACCCGCGCGCAGGTAAAATAACTAGAGTGCAGCTTTACTGAGGGAGATAATCTTGGCCACGATCGCGCAGCCGACTAACGTTCCGCAGCTTCCCAATCACAAAGTCAAAATGAAAAAGCCAGGACAGCGGGCCTGTAACGAAAAAGACGATAAGGGAAAAATCTGCGGCGGGCATCTGAAGCGATGGTTCTATACCGACGATGTCATCGAGCGCGAGTGTGGCTGTATCGAAAAGGCCTGGGGCGGCGACGCCGAAGTCTATCGCTGCGAGAATTGCAAGGCGCTCTACCTCCCGAACCCGGACGACCCCAGCGGACTTAATGTCGGGGGAATCGGACAGTTTTCCGTCTTCGGATTGACCGTGCCGCCGAAAGAAGAGAAAAAAGCGTAGGCGACAGCAAAGCATCTTGAATTTGCGCGATGCCAGTGGGGTGCTGGCAAGAGTGGGGATAATTCGCCTGGTCCTTAGTCCTTCGTCTTTGGTCCTTCGCAATGTTGCAACCTGGATGTATTGCGCTTAGCCAAGGACTAAGGACGAATAACCAACAACAACTTCATGAACATCTCCGACCTCATCTACGACTGGAACAGGCTCTACCCGCAGTCGCTGCGGCCGCCAGGGCCTGTTCTCCTTGCTGACGAAACCCTTCGCGACGGCCTGCAATCTCCCTCTGTGCGCGACCCGTCGGTCGAGCAAAAAATCGAAATCCTCCATCTCATGGAGTCGCTCGGAATAAACTCGCTGGATCTCGGCCTTCCCGGCGCCGGGCCGCGCGCCGTCGAACATGTCACTGCGCTGGCTCACGAAATCGTCAAGCACAAGATGAAGATCCGCCCTTACTGCGCGGCTCGTACGCATGAAAACGACATTCGCCCGATTGCCGAAATCACCCAGAAAACCGGCCTCCCCATCGAGGTCGCGGCATTCTTAGGATCGAGCCCGCTGCGCCGCTTCACCGAAGGCTGGACCATCGACTTCCTCCTCCAGACAACGGAGAGAGCTGTTAAATTCGCCGTGTCGCAGGGCCTCGAGGTCATGTATGTCACCGAGGACACCACTCGCTGCGATCCTGAGACCGTCAAGCAACTTAACACGACTGCCATCCGGAATGGCGCGCGTGCCATCGTTTTATGCGACACCGCCGGCCATGCCACGCCCATGGGCACGGTCGCTTTGGTGAAGTTCGTTGTCGAAGAGGTGATCGAGCCCTCGGACGAACGGATTCGTCTTGACTGGCACGGTCATTGCGACCGCGGCCTTGCCACTGCCAATGCCATGGCTGCACTCGTCGCTGGTGCGACTTGCGTTCACGCCACCGCGCTCGGAATCGGCGAGCGCGTCGGCAATACGCAAATGGATCAGATGCTCGTCAACCTCAAGCTCATGGGGATTTCGCCCTGGGACCAGCAGGACCTCACCAAGCTCAAGCACTATTGCGAAACTGTCTCAAAAGCCACAGGTGTTCCGATCCCAGCGAATTACCCAGTCGTTGGCGATGACGCCTTCCGCACGGCCACAGGCGTTCACGCCGCGGCGGTGATCAAGGCCTACAAAAAGAACAATATCGAGTTGGCCAATACTGTTTACTCAGGCGTTCCGTCTCATGTCTTCGGGCTGGAGCAAGTCATCGACGTTGGCCCCATGAGCGGAAAATCCAACGTGCTATTTTGGCTGGAGCGACGTGGCCTCGCCCCGTCGGAAGATATTGTCGACCGCATCTTCAAGCGCGCCAAAGCCAGCGACCACACCCTGACGGAGGCCGAAATTCTCGAGTGTCTCCTGCCCGCGCATTAACGGGTTTGTCGGATTCCCACAATTTTCCTTAACCCACGGTTCCCGTGGCAGTCGCGGCCCACTCCATCGGCAGGCGGATGAAGAACGTCGTTCCTTCTCCTTCCTTCGTTTCAAACCAGATGTTGCCGCTATGTTTCTTGACTATAGCCGCATAGGCGAGAGCCAGTCCCTGTCCCGTACCTGCTCCGGGCTCCTTGGTGGTAAAGAAGGGCTGGAAAATTCGCGACTGCATCGCCGCAGGAATTCCGCAGCCGTTGTCTTGAATCGCAATTTCCGCGCAATCTTTGTCTCTCGTCGTGCGAATGACAATCTTCCCCTGGCCATTCCATCCACTCTCGGCGCGACGAGAAATGGCGTGCGCCGCGTTCACCAGCAGGTTGAGAATGACTTGGTTGATCTCCGCGATATAGCAGGGCACCGAACCCACGATGGGCGAGAGCGATGTTTCAACCTCGGCAAAGTCTTTCCACTCGTTTCGTGCCACGGTGATGGTGGTCTCGATCGCCTTGTTGATGTCGGCCAGGCATTTGTCGTCGGACCCGGGATGCGAAAAGTCCTTTATGGCGCGGACAATCTTGCAAACACGGTCGATGCCGTCCAGCGACTGTGAGATTGCCTGCGGCACCTCTTCCTTCAGGAACTTGAGGTCCAAAGCTTCCAGTCTTTCGACAACCTGGCACAGCACTGGTCCGTCCCCGCTCGACGCTGCCACGGAACTGAGCATTGCGATCACTTCATTGAGCGAACTCCATGCCTTCTGTAAGAAACGCGTGTTGTCCCCGACGAACTGCATGGGCGTATTGATTTCATGAGCAATGCCGGCTGCCAGCTGGCCAATGGCCTCCAATCTCTGCGCTTGCTGCAGATGGGCCTCCATCTCGCGTCGCTGCGTGGTGTCCTCCTTGATCGCGAGGAAATGCGCGATCTCGCCTTTCTCGTCGCGAATCGGCCGGATCACCGCGTATTCGGAATACAACTCACCGTTCTTTTTCCTATTGCGAAACTCGCCTCTCCACTCCTGGCCACTTGTGATGGCCCGCCACAACTTGCGGTACGCCTCGGGCGGTGTGCTCCCCGATTTCAGAAAACGCGGATTTTGACCGATGATTTCCTCGTAACTATAGCCCGTGCATTCCAGGAAGCGGCGGTTTATATAGGTGATGTTGCCGTTCAGGTCGGTGATCATCACCGACACGGGACATTGTTCCACCGCCGTGGAGAGCCGCCGCACCAGGTCTTCGTTGCGCTTGCGTTCAGCGATTTCCGCACTTAACTTTAGATTCGATTGTTCCAGGTCCGCTGTGCGCTCGGCAACTTTGATCTCTAGATCCCGGTTCAAGTCGCGCAATTTGCCTTCCGCACTCTCGCGGCGCCGAATTTCGTGCCCGACCTCGGGCACCACGAATCCCGCAATGGCGAAAGCCAGAAGCACGGAAAGCCCGATTAGCAAGTCGGCCCGTCGGCGCGCCTCGGCGTATCGCTCCGCGCTCTTTGCCACTGCCTCATTCATCTCTGCCGTTTGAAAATCGGCGTAATCGCTGAAAGTGGATTGATATTTCACCAGCAGTGGTAGTGTTTCTGCGGTCAGAGTGCTGCGCGCCTCCGTCTTCCTTCCGCCCAGCAGTGTTCCAGTGGCTCGATGATAACTGGTCGTGTAGTCTTTTCTGGCTCTGAGCAGCGCATTGAGGTGCTCCTGCTCGTCAGCGGAATCGACGCGCGTTTGCATTCGGGCGAACAGGTCGGAAATCTTGGCGCTGTTTTCCCCGCGCTCTGCGAGCAGAAATTCTACCTTCGATGGATCGTCGCTCAGGAAAATCTCTGTGTTGATCTGGACGTTCCGGTCGGAATAGCGTAAGGCTTGCGCTGCCAGTTGTACGTCTACCCATTGGCTTTCGGCGATGTTGCGGGTGTCATCATGCAGCCTGCGCATGGCTCGCAAGCCAAGGTCTCCAACCCCGAGCACCAGTAGAATCAGTGCCAGGAACGCCCCTGCCATCCCGACCGTAATCCATCGATTGCTCATGTAGTTGTCTGCGCTTGCGGAAAGGCACGCCGTCCTCGATCCAGGGCCTATCGCCGCCGCCACAGCCTGCTCCTAAGAACAATCATCGGCACGAGTTCGCCCTGCTTTAAGGCCGACAGCCCGGTTGACTATCTCCTCGTCACTGCCTACTATTACCGGACGCCTTCTGCTTCCCCGTGGTTCAGGCGGTTACGGGCGGCTTCCCGCTTTTGATTGCCCCCGTTTAGGAGCCGCATCATGTTGGAGATTCACACCAGGACTATCACTCCCGACGTTGTCGTCCTCGAAATTAGCGGCCGTATCACCCTCGGGCGAGAGTGCAAGCAAATCGAATGGTCAACCGAATCCCTCGTGCGCGAGAATAGAAAGAAGGTTGTTTTTGACCTGAGTGGTGTCACGCACATCGATAGCACCGGCATCGGCATCATCGTGATGTCGGCGGGTCAGCTCAAGCAAGCGGGAGGTGCCCTGCGCGTCTGCGCCCAGGGTCGCGTGGAAGAGATTCTCAAGCTCACCAACATCGACAAAGTGGTGAGCCTCCATCCCACTATCGCTGCCGCTTCCGAAGGGTTTTAGCGGCCGGTTCCTGGAAGCTCAGACTAGTGTCTGGAGCGACCGACACTCACCTCATAGTCGTCCACGTCTTTTCGTCCCATGACCTCGAGCGACCTCTCCAAATCAGCGATCAAGTCCTCGACACTCTCTATCCCCACTGACAGCCGGATCATCTGTTCGGTCACGCCCATCTTCCGCCGCAGTTCCGGATCGATCATGGCATGCGAAGTAAGCACCGGAATCGACACGAGCGACTCGACTCCGCCCAGACTCGGGGCAAGGGTAAATAAACTCAAAGCCTCCGCCACGCGACAAGCATCGTTGCCGCTGCCAGCAACTTCAAAGGTCAGAACTCCACCCGCGCCCGCCAAATATTTTGTCGCCAGCGCGTGATCCGGATGACCCGGCAGCATCGGATAGTGCACCCGCGCCACCTTGGGATGCCCACTCAGAAACTCCGCAATCCGCAGTGCGCTGGCATTCTGCCGCTCGACGCGCACAGCCAGCGTCTTGATCCCGCGCAGCAGCAAGAACGCCGCATGCGGATCCATGCAGCAGCCAAGCGTCGTCCGCAGATGGTGAACTTGATCGATCAACTCACGACGGCCGGTGGCGATTCCGCAAATGATATCCGCGTGCCCCCCAAAATATTTCGTCCCCGAATGCAGTATGAGGTCAATGCCCCACTCCGCCGGACGGCAGTTGATCGGCGTACAGAACGTTGCGTCAATCGTCGAGATCAGTTTGTGCTTGCGCGCCAACGCCGCAATTTTATCCAGGTCGACCACGCGCACTGAAGGATTCGTCGGCGATTCGACATGCAGAATGCGGGTGTTCGGCCGGATCGCTCGCTCGTGCTGTTCAATGTCGTTGGTATCGACGAAAGTCGTCTCGACGCCCATCCGCGGCAGCCACTGCGACAGGAACTTCGTCACGCCTCCGTAAATATCGCGTTGCGCCACAATATGGTCGCCCGCCTTGACTAACGCCAGAAATGACGTGCTAATTGCTGCCATTCCCGAAGAGAAAAGCAGCGCCGCATCAGTGCTTTCGAGTTCGGCAATGGCCTTCTCGGCGACGGTATTCGTCGGATTTCCATAGCGCGTATAAAAACGGTCGGTCGGAGTCACCCTCAACTGCTCTTTGTTATCGGTGACCTCGAAGGTCGAGGTCTGATAAATCGGTGTCGCTATCGGGCCGTTTTTCTTGTCCAGATCCGTCCCGCCGCGCACCACCTGAGTCTCCCGCCGGAATGAATGCTTCGTCATAAGTCCGCAACCTCGCTTCGTCTCAGACTACGCGCCTGCTCTGGCCACATCAAGATGTGTAAAGAAGCGGCCGCATGTAGACTATCTCCGACGAAACTCTGACCCGCCATGAAGAAAAAATCGCCCCGTTCCGCTCGTAGATCCACGGTGTCGAAAGTCGCGCTCAAAGGCACCGTTTCCAAAGCCCGCCGCAAAGGCGAACTCCGGCACGTGCCCTGGGATTCAATCCCGCTCGAAACGCTCAACCCCCAGCTCGGCCGCAAGCTGATTGTCGGTAAGGATCTCATGCTGGCCCGCGTCTTCCTGAAACAAGGCTGCATCGTACCCGAGCACTCGCATCCCAACGAGCAACTGACCTACATCCTCGGCGGAGCCCTGAAATTCTGGATTGCCGGCAAAGAAATCGTGGTTCACGCCGGAGAAGTTCTTACCATCCCTCCCAACATGCCGCACAAAGCGGAGGCAGTCGAAGACACGGATGATCTCGATGTCTTTACACCGCCCCGAGCCGACTGGATGACTGGTAGAGACAAATACCTGAGATAGGAGAAGGTGTAACTTCGTGCGCTCTTTGGTGGAACTTCTTTGGCGGCCCATCACCCCCGCAGCGACGACTCACAAGTCAGCCACAATGCGGCACAGTTTATGATGTAACTTCAAAAGTGAAATCCACCGCTTCCACTCCACGTCTTCGCTGCATCCAGTGCGCCGCCACGCCGCAAAATGCCGGACAAGACTTCCGCTGTCCTACTTGCGGCGATCTACTCGAATTCTTCTTTCCCGATCCGCACTTCAATGCGCAGGCACTGAAGTCGCTCTGGCAGTCCCGCCGCGCATCTCTCAACCCGCAGGACCAGAGCGGCGTCTGGCGCTATCGCGAACTCCTTCCTGCGATCGCCTCTAGGAATCCCGATCCCATCATCACCCTCGCAGAAGGCAATACGCCTCTCTACCATCTCCCGCGCAGCGCCCGCGACCTCGGCATTGAAAACCTCTACGCCAAGCACCAGGGCATGAACCCTACGGCCTCCTTCAAAGACACCGGTATGACCGTCGCTGCCAGCGCCGCCCGTGCCGAAGGTTACCACTGGGTCGCCTGTGCCTCCACAGGCAACACTTCGGCCTCAATGGCCGCATATGCCGCCCGCGGAAGTCTTCGCAGTCTGGTTCTGATTCCCGAAGGCAAGATCTCATGGGGCAAGCTCTCGCAATCTCTCGACTACGGAGCCCTCACCTGCCAACTTCGCACTGACTTCGATGGCTGTCTCCACCTGCTCACCGAACTCGTCCGCCAGAAACCCATCTACCTGCTCAATTCGGTCAATCCTTACCGCATCGAAGGTCAAAAAACCGCCGCCCTCGAACTCATGGAACAACTCAACTGGCAACCGCCAGACCACATCATCGTTCCGGGCGGCAACCTGGGCAACAGCTCCGCCATCGGCAAAGCGCTGGTCGAAATGCACGAGCTTAAACTGATCCCGCGCGTCCCCAAGCTCTCGATCATCCAAGCCGAAGGCGCAAACCCGTTCTATCGCTGCGTGAAGGCGCTCGGCGATCGCGACATCAGCGAAGCCCGCCTCGAAGCCATGCAAGCCGACACCATGGCTACAGCCATCCGCATCGGCAACCCTGCCTCATGGAAAAAGGCTCTGAAGGTCCTGCGAGCGACAGGCGGTCAAGTCGAGCAGGTTAGCGAAGTCGAGATCGCCGAAGCCAAAGCCGGAATCGGGGCCGACGGCATCGGCTGTGAGCCGGCCTCAGCGGTGACTCTGGCAGGATTGAAAAAGTTAAGAACCGCTGGCATTGTTAAGCCAGAAGAATTCGTCGTCCTGATCTTGACCGGTCACCTGCTTAAAGATCCCGACTTCACGATAAAATTCCACCGCGGCGACCTATTCGCAGGAACGCCCAATGAATCCGCCGCCCAACGTACCAAGCCCTTGCAGCGGGCTCCGATGGTCCTCGATGCCGATCTGCGCGCGGTAATTGCCGCCTTGGACGCCGCCGACAGAAAGTCGTAGCACTCTGCCTCACATTCGTGTATAAACCACAATTTCGGTCGTAAAACGGGCATTCGTGCCCTTTAGTCATTTATGCCATCTCGTCCCATGTCCGCGGACCGCTCTCTGCGCCTGGCGCTGCCGGCGACCTCCGCCAATCTAGGTCCGGCATTTGACGCCGCCGCCCTCGCCCTCAACTTCCATCTCCGCCTCCGTGCCGAGCGCGCTCCCGACTTCTTCGTCACCGCCCAAGGCCGCGATGCCCAGATCTGCGGGCGCATGGAGAATCACCTCATCGTCACCACTTACTGTGAAGTCCTCGAATCCGAGAACCGCAAGATCGCGCCCCTCCGCATCCACATCGAAAACGAAATCCCCATCGGCAAAGGCTGCGGGTCATCCGCCGCCGCCCGCCTCGCAGGCATCGCCCTGGCCGTGCATTTTGGACATCTTCGTTGGAAGAACGACCGCATCGTCGGCGAGGCTTCCATGCGCGAGCACCATCCCGACAATGCCTCCGCCTGCTGGATGGGCGCGCTCACCGTAGCCCGCATGGCGAACCAGGTGCAGGCGCAGGTCGTCGAGGTCAAGCCGAAAGGGAAGTGGCCGCTGCTCCTCGCCGTTCCTGAAAATCCCTTTTCCACCGAACAGGCCCGCCGCGCGCTGCCATTCCAGTACTCGCGTGCCGATGCCGTCACCAATATTCAGAATTCGATGCTCCTGCTTTCCGCTTTCATCGATGGGCGCCCAGACCTGCTCCCGTCCGCGCTGGAAGATCGTATTCACCAGCCGTACCGCTCGCCATTCGCCCCGCTGCTGCCCGCCCTGAAAGAACTTACCAGCGAGACAGGTATTTTCGGCGCGGCCCTAAGCGGAGCCGGCCCCACGGTTCTCGTTTTTCTGGATCCAAGAGTTCAGACGAAGAAGACGAAGCAGAAGATCGCGGCACACCTCGCCAAGCGCCGCCTGCAAGCCGAGTTAATCCTCACGGAAATAGCGATGCACGGCGGCCGCGACACCCCGGACTGGAAGAAACAACACGGGAAATAGCAGACACGAGGGTGCCCCATTCTAAAATCGCGTCTTCTGCGATTTTAGAGTGGGGACTTTCTCGAATCGAGAGGTGAGTGCTATCGGAAAGAACTACTGTCGGCTGGCCGGCGGCACAATCCCGTTCATTCGCAGATACACCGCCATCTGACCATAATGATCGAACGAGTGAGCGGTAACCAGCATACCGAGCCCCATCCGCGTGAATTTCCCGAATGGCAACGCCACTTCGCCGGTGGCATTCTCGGGCGTGATCGTTGCGACCGCCTTGTGCGCATATGCGTACGAATCCTTAATGAACTTCACAATGTCGGCCTTGGACTTTATGCTGTCCGGTCCATTCTCGCCGCCCAATTCCACCGGAGATTTTTCGCCCAGAATCGCCGCCGCCACCATATAGTTCACGGCTGCGACGTGCTTCACCTGCTCCCCAAACGTGCGCACGCCTTTGAACTCGCCGTTCGTAGGCGCGAAGCCATATTTGTCCTCGGGCATCGCCTCCGCCGCCGGTACAAATTCACTTTCGGCGTTCTTGATACCGCCATCCAGAATTGAAGTAATCGTCTTCGGCGCATCCTTCGCCTGCGCAAAACATAGCGCGGAACACGCCAACAAAACTGCCGCCCCAAGCAACTTCTTCATGTTTCCTCCTCTTGCGAATTAAGAGGCGCGGTTTGGCCGCGCCTCATTCCCACTAAAACTAAATCGAAAGATTCGATCAGTGCGGCGTCTTGTAGTGCGCCTTGTCCTGATCGTGCCGCCACTTGAAATACTGTTCCTGCTCATCCGGACGCAAGCGCGCGAAATCGACATGCGGATCGCGGTGGGTCTCCTTGCACCACTTGTCGTAGAAATCCATCTCGCGGTCGTTCCACTTGTGCCAGTCGTTGTAGTACTCGTCGTGATACTTGGGCGCCCGGTGCACGCAACCCATCCCCAGCGCGCAAGCCCCTAACGCAGCACCGAAACAAATAAGACGAACAAATCTGTTCTTCGAGATCATGACCTATCCTCAAAAAGCAACGCTCCGATGGTAATAGAAAATCAAAGCGGATGTGAAATCCGAAAGCAGACAGCCTGAGACCCAAGACCCAAGACCTAAGACCTAACGCCCAACGTCGGCCGCCACGGCCACTCCCCAAGCCGCCAAGCCCGCACCAAATAAATCGCCAGCCCCACAATCAGCACCACCGCCGCATATCGTACCTCGCGCATAAAATTCGGGCGCGATACAAGAATGAAAATAAAACTAACTGCAGCGACCAACGCCGGCAACGGATACAGCCACATCCGGAACGGCCGCGGCAAATCCGGCCTTCGCACGCGCAGCACAATCACGCCAATGCTCTGCACGAGAAACTGCAGCACAATCCGAATCACGATCAGGGAAGCAATCAAGTCCGCCAGCCGCAAAAAGCAGAACAAGGCCGCCACGCCCGCCAGCGCCAGCACCGACACATAAGGAATATGGTGCTTCGGATGCACCCGCCCAAACGCCCGAAAATAGTTTCCGTCCAGAGCCGCCGCATAAGGTACGCGCGAGTACCCGAGCGTCAGCGAGAACACCGACGCAAACGCCGTCCACATCACCAGCACCGAAATCACCGACGCAGCACCCTGCCCATACACGCGCTGCATCATTGTCGAAACCACATAGAGCTTGCTGTTTGACGTACCCGCCTGCGCGAGTTCGCGCCACGGAATCACGCCTAGAATGCTGACATTCATTAGGATGTAAAGTCCGGCCACCGCGAGAATCGAAAGCAGCAGCGCCCGCGGAATATTCTTCTCCGGTTCCTTCACCTCATCGCCCAGAAAGCACACGTTGTAATAGCCGCCGATGTCATAAGCGGCAATCAACATGGCCGCGCCCAGCCCGTGAAAAAAATCGCGCGAGAACGAAAATGCTCCCGGCGGCACATCGAACACCTGTCGCGAATGGAAGTGAGTGAGGCCGGTGAAGATGATCCAGCCGATCGTTCCCATCACGCCGAGCCAAAGCAATTTCGTGAGCCGCGAAATGGCGGTGATCCGTCGGTAAAGCAAGAATGCGGTAAGCGCACAAACGCCGATGGCCAGCAACGTGGCCGGCATCAGAACCCAGGTCAGTTGCAGAGATCCAATCACCGGCAAGTTCAAAGTGCCGGTGCGTGTCGACCAAATGTGTTCAAGATTGGGGAAGAAGAAAGCCGCATACTGCGAAAGTCCGATCGCACCCGAGGCAATCGACAGCGGCGCGCTGAAGGAAAGCTGCCAGATAAACAAGAACGAAATCAACCGCCCCAGCGACTGCGGCCCATAAATTTCTTTCAAATATCGATACGACCCACCCGACCCGGGCAAAGCCGCGCCGAGTTCCGCCCATACCAGGCCATCGCAAATTGCGAGGAATGCGCCTAGCACCCAACCCAGCATCGCTTGAGGCCCGCCCATCGCCGAGACAATCAGCGGAATCGTGATGAACGGCCCCACGCCGATCATATCGATCATGTTGAGCGCGGTGGCGGAGGAGAGGCTGATGCCGCGCTCGAGGTGAGGGCTACCGTCGATTCCGGAGATAGTCACTCCGTGTCTCCGTGCCCCGCTGCTGAAAAGAGGAGGTTCATAGCCCGCAACCCAAAGCTACTTCAAAACTCCACACGCACATCCGGGAATTTTCGAAAACCCTGGTCGAAAGTAGCAACTGGCAGCTTCTTAGCGACGGCGCTGGCAGCGATTACACAATCGACGAAATGAGCCTTGGACGCCTTGTAGCGTTCGAGCGCGTCGAGATGAACCATGATCTCATCGATCTCGACACCGGGGCTGGAGATCAGACGTGCGAGCACGGAGGCGATATTGGCGCGCTGAAGAGAGTAGAACGACTCAAGCACGAATAGGGTCTCCGCGAGAACGACTGGCAACACTATAACGACCACGTCGCCACGATCGCAGGCATCAAAAAGTTTGCCCGCCACTCTGGCGTGCGCCTCATGATCTTGAACCAAATAACGGACAATCAGGTTGGTGTCGACGAGTTGTCGGCTGCTCACGGAGTGTCTCTGCGTCGCGCGGCCTCTGCGGCGGCTTGGCGAATCTCGGCAAACGTCATCCCCCTCCCCTTATCGCTGGCAAGCGCGCCCTTGAGCGATCGAATGCCGGGATGGACGCGGATGGTCGCCAACTCCCCCTCGACAGCGTATTCCAGGCGGTCACCGGGCTTGATTCCCAAGGCCTTTCGAATCTTCTCGGGGATGGTTGTCTGTCCTTTACTGGTGACTGTGGAATGGAGCATACAATATTCCTTACTTCATTTACTACGGCTTATCTTGAATAGTATTCCTTACTTCATAAGATAGCAAGGAATGAAGTGCTCCTGACTTCAATTTCACCGTATTTCCATCCTGTTTTCAATGGCTTAGCAGATGCAAATGGACCTCGTTAATGTCCCACGACCATATTCACAAACAACCTCACGGCTCCGGGCACGCCTGCCGGCAGTTGCCGGAAGAAATCATAGGCGCAGTAAATATACGTGCCCTTGCCGTACTTAGCTACGAGCAGACCGCCCTTTTGTTCCGGTTCGCCTGGATCATGCGATTCGAGCAGCGGCGTAAACTCCGGCCCCCACGACGACATGAAGTACAGACCGCGCTCCTGAACCCAGCCATCGAAATCTTTCTGCGTGATCTCATTCGGGTAATGAAAAATCTCATTCCCCGGCTCGAGAATTTTCACCGGTGCCTCTTCGACTGAAACCCGCGACCGCCCCATCGTCGCCGGGTAAGGCGTGTACTTTCCGCCATTAAAATCGATTGGCACGCCAAACGATCCCATCGTGTTGTACTGCACCACCAGGCGACCGCCACCTTGCACATATTCAAGAAGGCGTTTGTTATTCGCGATCACCTCTTGCTTCTCGTAGGCGCGAATGCCGAGCACAATCGACTGATATTTGCTTAGATCCTCGGTGGCAAGCTTCTCCGCCGGGATCATTTCCAGATTCATTCCGATCTGCCGCAGCACGGTCGGAATCTCATCGCCCGCGCCCATCACATAGCCGACCCGCAAATCGTGCGGAACCTTTACATCGACAATCGAAACCCGCTGCACCGCCGGCTGGTAGTAATAAAAGGTCCCAAGGTCGTCGCGCGTCACAACCGAGTAGCCTTCTTCGTAGCTGCGCTCGCCGCTGCGCTGCACGCCTTCCACGAGTCTGCCCGAAACCTCCGCGTGACCTTCTTTCCTCGCACCGGCAACGACTTTGAAATCTACGTTGCGCTCGCGCTTTTGTGCCTCAAAACTAACCCATGTAATTGGCGGCTCGGGCTGCCAGCCGTCGGGGGCCTCCATCTTGAATCTCCCCTTGATAGCGGTTTGATCCTTTGGCCGCACATTGCTGGAAATCTCAGCCTTGCCTTCGAGGGCAGGCCCATCCTCAGTGGCAATCACCTGCTCGCTCGGATCAAGCAAAATCGAAAATGCGGGAGCAACGGCCAGTGGCCGGATCGAAGTTGCGCCAGTTGAATCCTTGTACCGAACCATGCAAATAGAGCTCGAGATTTGCATCTTCGCGAAAGTCGCGTAAGCCTTCAACGGTGGCGGAGGAAAAGGCAATGTCTGCAGTTCCGGTTCATCGACGATGTTAAGAGAGTCCCGTTCAGGATCGTTGCGATGCCAATAAGGGCGCGTTGCGCGTGCGTCCGCTGCCACCTGAACTCGGAATTTGACGGTCAATTCCTTGGCGAATTGCTCCCTCTTTAACTCTTCGGATTTCCAGCCCGCTGGCAGAGTTAGACCAACATCCGAATTTTTGTCGATTCCGCTGGGCGCCGTCAGTTTGACAGTGACATCAAACGGCGTGCCGGGCACCGCCATGAACGCGTCCTCCGCAGGGGCCCCCGCCGGCGCATCGACTTCCGCTGTGAGTTTTGCGCCAGAAGCCAAAACCCGGGCCTGCGAAATTTCAGAGACCGCCTGCTTTAACACGTGCCATGGAAAGGTCCTTCTCTCCTCATCCGAAAGCTTGGCATTAATTTCGTGAAAGAGCGGCATAATCAATGCTCCAGCCTCAGCGAGCGCCGAGCCCGCAACACCGGCATCATCCGCACGCGCCGCCTCAATCTTTTCCTGCACCGCCTCCAGTTTCCCCTTCAGCCACGGAACCTTCTTCTCTTCATCTCCGATCCGCGCCGCCAGCCCCGGCAGCGTCGTATCGATCCCATCGAAGAAGTCCGCCTCGTGCCCGTCCTTATCCTTGCCCGAAGTCATCAGCGATTCCGGCACCGCATCTACGAGCTTATAGAACGTGAATCGGTCGCCATCCGGCACCGACACGGCCGCCAGTCCCTGGGACTGCTGATGCCGCAATCCCTTCAGCGCAAACTGCACATACGACATCCCCAGCACCGGGTCAGGCTTCCCCGTATTCAGCTTCACTGTGTATTTGTCTGCGTCGCAGGTCTGTGCGCCGAAACTGCACACGTTTCCTATGTACAGCTTCTTCGCCTGCCAGGGCTGCAATCCTTCTTTTATTTGCTCCGGAAACTTCGTTGGGTCGGCCGCCGCCCGGAACGCCTCACGCGTCAGAATCGCCGACGCCTGATGATGCCCATGCCCATCGCGATCTGTTCCCGAGAACCGTGCCACCAGCACATCCGGACGAAACTCGCGAATCACGCGCACAATATCGCCTAGCGCGACATCATGTCCGTGCCACTTTTCGAAAGTTTCTGCGGCTGTTTTCGAATACCCAAAATCTGCCACGCGCGAAAATCGCTGCTCCACGCCGTAGTAGCGGTCTGCCGCGAGCAATTCCAGAGTACGCAGCACGCCAAGTTCGTCAAACAAATTGCTGCCCAGCTTGTTCTGTCCGCCCTCGCCGCGCGTCAGCGTCATCAGGAGCGTGTCGACGCCCTTCCCGCGCGCCTCGAGCGTCAGCATCCCGCCATCTTCGTCATCCGGATGCGCCACCACCTGCATCAGCCGCCCGGTGGTCCCAAGCTTCCGCAATTCGAGCTTGAGCCCGGCCTCACCGGTCTCCTGCGGCAGTGGCTCATAATAATGATCCGCCGCCTCGCTTTGACTTTTGTCCTGGTCTTTAGCGGGCTTCGTGCTGTGTCCCATCTGCCCGGCGCCTTGATCGACAGATGGCTTGTCATCAGGCGAAGCAGCAGAAGAATGCTGCGCCACGGCAAATAAAGAAGAGAGAAAGAAGACAACAACCACCAAACCTCGAAGAAGTGACACGAATCTCACCCAGGCTCCTAAACTTGCAGGTATCTCCATAAGATGGAATGTACACGAAGAAAGAACCAAGATTGTAGCGGAGCAGCCCCAATCTTGGCGTCACTGATCTTCAAGAAAGCGTGGTCATCCTGCGCCCTGCGAAGGACCTATGTCTTCCGGCAGCAAATCGACTCCAAGCGGCCCGCGCCAAGCAGTTTACTTCACTCCCCGTACCTTTCCCTGGCAAGCCGCAGCCTCCTGCACAATCCCGGCAAACTCTGCATCTCCCCGCACCCCGGCCAGCAGCGGATCCTCCACCAAGGCATCGTGCGAGCAATATCCTCCTCGTATCGCGGTCCGCAGAAATTCGAATGCGATCTGTTTCTCGCCGCAAGATGCTAGCACCGCCCCCTCGTAATACTTCAGAGCTGAATTATGAATCGCCATAAGTTCCTTCTCCGCAGCCAACGCCGACCGATGTACCTGTTCCTCCGGCGCCTTGTTCAGGCACACCTGCAGGAAACCCCGCATCCACAGCGGATTCTCTGTCATCGGCTGCACCGCTCGCTGCGCGTCCGTCATCTTGCCCTCGCGCATGAGTACGGTAACTTTGATCGCGTTGGCATACTCGGAATTCCCATCCAGCTTCAGGAAGTCCATCGCTCGCGCCGGTTTTCCGCCCTCAAAAAATGCGAATGCGCACGACCGCCAGTTGTAATTCGTCGAATCAATCGCCAGCGCCTTGTCGCACTCTGACTGCGCCTCGCCCAGCATTCCGGCATAGCGCGCCACATACGCCAGCGAAAAATGTACGAACGCGTTGTCCGGACGCCGCTTCACCAGATCGCGCGCATCTTCCAGTCCTTTCGCAAGTTTTCCGGTGTCGGCGAGGTTGATAGCCAGCGATCCGGCAGCATCCGTCCTTCCCGGTTCGATCGCCAAAGCCTTCTGATACGCGGCGTTCGAGCGCTCGTAGCCTTGCGTTCCGCTCTCCCCATAAACCGCGTCGTAATAATAACGATGCCCCAGTGCCTCCCACGCGGGTGCATAATTCGGATCAAGCGCAACCGCCTTTTCCAGCATCGCAATCGCATCTTTGTTCGGCCCCGCATCATGCGGAATCGCTTTGCTCTGCATGTACAGCCGGTACGCCTCGGGATTCGCCGGCGCGCTGCCTTCCTCGACTTCGCCGCCCACGCCAAGCGCTGGTAACAGCCCCTCCTTCACCCTCTTCTCCATCTGATTCTGCAGCGCAATCAGATTGTCCGCGGGAGCCTGAAGCGTCGTTCGCCACAACAGCCGGTTGTCCGCTACCGACACGGCTTCCAGCGTCACAATCACATTTTTGTCCTGCCGCAAAAAATGTCCTGCCACCACGGTAGCTACGCCGAGAGAACGCCCAATCTTCGCCGAATCCGCCTCCACGTTGTCGTACTTTTGCATCGATGCCGGCCGGATCTCAAGTCCGCGAGAATGCATTAGCGCGTTCGCAAACTCATCCGCCAGCGCGACCCGCAAATAGTCGCTCTCCTGATCGTCGGTTCTGAAGTTTTGTAACGGCAGCACGGCAATCGTCCTTTGCCCCGCGGCAGGGACCGCCGCCACACGTTCTCTCCGCATCCACCAGATTCCCGCTCCCATCGCGGCGACCAGCACAGCCAGAATCCCGACTCCAACCAGCAGCCATTTCCTGTTTCCGCCTGTCTTCTCAAACGTGCTCGTCGAGATCCGCGGCACCGCCGCGCGCTGCACTCGCCGCAACCCGCTGCGCAAAGTCGAATCGCTCTCTCCGCGCGCCTCTTTTTCGCGGTCATCACGCACGCGCGCCAGGTCTACCCGCATCTCCGCCCCGTCCCTGTAGCGCAGCCCGCGGTCCTTTTCCATCGCCTTGCCAATGATCGCTTCCAGTTCCTTCGGTACCGCCGGATTCACAGTTCGCGGCGGCGCCGGCTTCGCATTGATCACCGCGTGCAAGGTCGTAACAACGTTGGTCCCTGTAAACGGCTTCTTCCCGGTCGCCATCTCATACAGCACAACGCCAAACGAAAAAATGTCGCTCCGCACATCGAGGTCTTCCGACCGCGCCTGTTCCGGTGACATATACACCGCCGTCCCCGGAATCACGCCCACCTGCGTTAGCGACTCTTCCAGCCCCGTATCGGTCGACGTCCCCACCGCTCCATCTTTCGTCAGCTTCGCCAGCCCGAAGTCGAGAATCTTCACCTGACCCGACGGCGTCAAAAAAATATTTGCCGGCTTGATGTCGCGATGCACGATCCCCTTCGAGTGCGAAGCCGCCAGCGCATCCGCCACCTGCACCGCGATTTCCAGCAACGCCTCCGTCGGAATCGCATGCTCCGGCCCCACATGCCCCGGTCCGGTCGCCTCGCGGATCCGCTGCTTCAGACTCTCGCCGTCGAGCTTCTCCATCACGATGAATGGATGCCCGTCGTTATCGTCGATGTCGTGAATCGTGCAGATGTTCGCGTGATTGAGCAGGGAAGCCGCCCGCGCCTCGCGCGTAAACCGTTCGAGCGACCGCTTATCCTTGGCCAGATGATCGGGAATAAACTTCAGCGCAACATGCCGTCCCAGCCGGGTATCCTCCGCCTCATAGACAATACCCATCCCGCCGCCGCCCAGCTTGCCGAGCACGCGGTAATGAGAAACAGTCTGTCCAACCAGATCCATGAACGCTCGTGTGGCGCGGGCATTCCTGCCCGCGAAAAGGGTATGTAGCGCACGAGCCCTCGCCCGTGCGCCTCACCCGCGAATTCAGAATGTTAGTTTTTCTCCGAACGCTGGTCAACAAAGAAGGGACCAAAAGAACGGGCGTCGAGGCACGTGCAACGTCTAATGACTGTTTATAAGGGGTGTCATCCTGAGAGTGTGTGACTTTTTAATGATGTCATCCTGTGCGGAGCAGCGTCTTCACGAAGTGAAGACACTGCAGAGTCGAAGGACCTCTACAAGCTCATCCGCCACCTCAGTCGGCACAGGGCATTCTCCCCATGCTGCCTGCGCAAGGCCAGCGGTCTCCACCATCACCCCACATCCATCTCCACCGCCACATCAAACCCCGAATAATACTTCTTCACATCCCCAACGCCATACTTCGCACGAAACTTCTCGACGACCTCATTCACCCGCGCCGACTCCCGAATCACCCGGACCCGAAACGCCCCCGCCGCATCCCGTGCCTCAATCTTGATCGACGGATTCTTCACTACATTCTTAAACCACTGCGTCTCCGATCCCTGCACTGGAACGAGATAAAGTTTCCCCTCCTCAAACACAAACCACACCGGAATCGTAATCTCCCGCCCTGACTTCCGCCCGGTCACGGTAATTTGGATCTCGCGATACCGCGACAGCCGTTCCTTCAAATCCGAACGTGCGGGCATGCCGCACCTCCACTCTGAATCTTAGTGGATCACCACACCTCGCATCTCTTCCCCTCCGGCCGCACCATGGGCGCATCCGCCTTGCACTGGAACGCCTTCTGAAATTCCGGCAAGTTCGACAGCGGCCCATTCACCCGATACTTCGATACCGGATGAGGATCGCTCTGCACCAGCAGCCGCATCGCTTCGGGCCGCATGGCATCGCCGCGGAATTGTCCCCACGCAATAAAGAACTGCTGCTCGGGCGTGAATCCATCCAGGTCCGCAGGTCGCGGCTTGCCTTGCAGAGACTTTTCGAATGCCATGTACGCGATCTTTGCGCCACCCAGGTCACCGATGCTCTCCCCAAGCACCAGCTTCCCGTTGTGATGAATATCTTTCTCGATGTAGTAATTTTCAAACTGATCCGCGACGCACGCCCCGCGCTCCTGAAATTTCTTCAGGTCCTCGGCGGTCCACCAGTTCGTCAGGCTTCCATCCGCCGCAAACTGCGATCCCTGATCGTCAAATCCGTGCGAAATCTCGTGCCCAATCACCACCCCGATCGCGCCATAATTCACCGCATCCACCGCATCGAGATAAAACGCCGGCGGCTGCAAAATGCCCGCGGGAAAGACAATCTCATTCAGCAGCGGATTGTAGTAAGCGTCCGAGGTTGGCGGCGTCAGGCCCCAGCGCCCGCGATCCACCGGCTTGCCGATCTGTGCGCGGTCGTCGTCGACCGCAAACCGGTTCGTCACCACCACATCTTCGAAGTAGTCTCCACGCCGGATGTCGAGTTTGCTGTAATCCTTCCACTTGTCCGGATAGCCGATTTTCGGATTGAAGGTCGCCAGCTTATCGAGCGCCTTTTTCTTGGTCTCGTCGCTCATCCACGGCCGCGTCTCGATGTCATCCTTCATCGCCGCCAGCAGATTCTTCACCATCTCCTGCATACGCGCCTTGGCCGCCGGCGGGAAATATTTCTCCACATATTTCTTCCCCAAAGCCTCGCCCAGTTGCTGATCTGCCGCCTCCGCGCACTGCTTCCACCGCGGCTTGATCTCACTCGCGCCTCCCAGATATTTCCCATAGAACTCGAAGTTCCGATTAACGAATGCCGTCGGCAGCGCCGGTGCTGACGCATCCAGCAGGTGCCACTCCAGGTAAATCTTCCAGTCGGTGAGCGAAGTCTCCTGCCACTGCCGGTCCAGGTACGCCACGTACTTTGGTTGTCCTACATTGATCGGCACATCTTTCGGCACGCGGCTGTGGGCAAGATATCCATCCCAATCCATGTGCGGAGACAATGCCCGCAACTCCGCGAGCGTCATCTTGTGGTCGGTCGCCTTGGGATCGCGCAGCTCCGCAGTGCTCAGCGAAGCCTCGGCCATCCGCGTCTCCATCGCCAGCACGGTCTTCGCCGCTGCCGCGGATTTCGCCGCATCCCAACCCATCAGCTTGAACATGTCGGTTACGTACGCGGCATATTTCTCGCGCGTCTCCACGAACCGCGCCTCCTTGCTGACGTAATAGTCTTTCTCCGGCAGCGAGAATCCCGTTGCGGCAACGCCGGCAATCACCATGGTCGGATTATGGGCATCCTGCTGGCTTCCAACTATGAACGGCGCGCCCACCCCGGCATCGGGCAGTTCGAAAATCACGCGCTGCAACGACGCGATGTCCCCAGCGCCTTCAATCTTCGCCAGCCACGGCTTCAGCGGTTCCAGTCCACGTGCGTCGATCCCAGCCTGGTTCGTACAGGCTCCGTAAAAATCTCCGATCTGCTGTTCCGTGCTGCCCTTGGGAGCGTTCTTCACCGCCGCCGCATCCTCCAGAATGTCGCGCAGCTTCTCTTTGCTCGTCTCGCCCGACTGCCAGCGCTTGCTCCAGCGCGTCATCGAAGCCGGAATCGGATTATTCGCCCGCCAGGTTCCATTTGCGTACTCATAGAAGTCCGTGCACGGATCAACCTTCCGATTGATATCGTTCAGATCGACTCCGTGAAGCTTGGTCGATTGGGAAGATTGTGAAAAAAGCGAAGGAGAGCAAAGCAGCAGGCAGCACAACATTTTCAGCATTCGCATCGGACCCTTTCGGGAGCCCATCGCTCAGGTCGTGTGGATGGGAAACTCTGGTGATTTATGCCTTCGTCATTCTAGACGAGTGACAAACACAATTGTTATCCGCACTCGTGGCGCGAAAATTACTTTTCATCCCTGAGGACGGACAAGTCACGCCCGTGTAGCGCGGGCGCCCTCGCCCGCGAACCCTCACGCGATCAGGCAACTTTGGTCTCTTTTTCTGTGCGCAGCCCGATCTGCGAGCCAGTCACCCGGAGTGTCTCTCGAACCTGCAAAATTGCCTCTTCGATTTTCTTCCTCGCGTCGGGAGCGAACAATGTTGGATTTGCGGAAACTTCGCCATGCGTACGGTACAAAGCAGCCAGCACATATTGTGCTTCATCAATCACGCGTTCCATGCCGCGAGCAAGTATCGTGATGCGGCGCCCTCGTAGCAATGACAAACATCACCAGCCCCGGTGATAAGCCGTGCAGCGCGGGCATTCCAGCCCGCGCGACGGGTCCTATAATCATCAGAGTGTCCGTTGGTCAATCAATCAATTTTCTACAGTTGAGTTTTCTCTCGGCCGGAAGGTGATACTCGTAGCCCGCAGTGGATGACCGCGCCTCGGCTCGGCCTCTGGCAGCCAGAACATGTTTACATCCCACCGGACTTCAGATACAAAATCCCAAGGATATATATGACTTCGCGCCATCTAGTTCTCATGTTCTTACTGTGCGCAATAACTCTTGCGGGTGCCTCTACCGATGTCCCAACTCCGCAAAAATCCACTTCTGACTATTCCACCGAGGCATTTGTCGTCGAAAAGATCCACGAAAGCTATCGTTTCGAAAATGACGGCACTGGCCGCAAGGTCGCTGTCATGCGCGCGCACGTCCAGAGCGATGCGGGCGTCAAGGGATTCGGACAGTTGCGCTTCGGTTACAACGCCGCCAACGACCGCATGGAAATCGGCTATGTCCGTGTCATCAAGCCCGATGGCTCCGTCGTCACGGCCAGTGCTGATGCCGTCCAGGACCTGAGCGGGCCCGTCCAGCAAATCGCGCCCGTCTACACCGACTATCGCGAGAAGCACGTTACCGTCCCCGGCCTGCGCCCCGGCGACACGATCGAGTGCGAGGTCACCACCACTTTCCATACCGCCACGGCTCCAGGCCAGTTCTGGATGCAGGAAGATTTCAACCAATCGAGCATCGTGCTCGACCAGCAGATCGAAATCGATGTTCCGGCCACGCGTGCCGTGAAGTTGAAGAGCAAGATTGATCCGAAAATTACCGAAGAAAACGGGCGCCGCATTTATCGCTGGACGACTTCGCATCTGGTGCGGGAAGACGCCAAGACGGCGGATCAGAAAAAAAAGAAGAAGGTCTCCGAGAAAACTCCCGATATTCAGCTCACCACGTTTTCCAGTTGGGATGAAGTCGGCCGCTGGTATGCCGCGCTGGAGAAGGATCGTCGTGCGCCTTCGAAAGAAGTTCGCGCTGAAGCCGACGAGTTGACCAAGGGCCTCACTTCGGACCTTGAAAAAACCGAAGCTCTGTACGATTTTGTCGCCAAGAATTTTCGCTACGTCAGCCTTTCGCTCGGCCTCGCACGGTACCAGCCTCAATCTGCAGCGGATGTTCTGCGCAACCAATACGGCGATTGCAAAGACAAAAACACCTTACTTGCCGCTCTTCTTGATGCCGAAGGCTTGCATTCATCTTCGGTGCTCATCGGTTCCGGTCACAAACTCGATCCCGACGTGCCGTCGCCCGCGCAGTTCAATCACGTCATTACCATGCTGCCTCTCGGCAAAGATGAAATCTGGATGGATACCACCACCGAGGTAGCCCCATTTCGGCTTCTCGGCTCCAACCTGCGAAAAAAACAGGCGCTGGTGATTCCGCAAAGCGGCGTTTCTCATCTCGAAGAGACTCCAGAGGCCCCCGGCGTCGCCGACCGCGAAACGGAAGAAATCACCGGCAAAGTTGATGACACCGGGCGCCTCGATGCCACTGTCAGCTACACACTGCGCGGCGATGCCGAACTAAGGCAGCGAATCAACTTTCGTCACGTTGCGGCGGCGCAATGGCAAAAACTCGTCGAGAACATCAACAAGTCTCTTGGCGGCGACGTTTCCAATGTGAAAGTCAGCGATCCTGCCGCGACCCGCCAACCCTTTACGCTTTCTTACACGGTCAGCAAGAGCGGTTATTTCGACTGGTCAAGGAAAAAACTCCAGCTACGGCTTCCGCTCGCGGGCATGGTCCTCGCCACGGTCGCGTCCGACGTCGGCGAGGAGAGCCACGACGAAGACTCAGAAGCGGGGGCCGAGCCCGACAGCTCCGAAGATTTCAGCATTGGGCCTCAGCACGAACACGTCTATCGTTTGCGACTCGAGTTGGCCTCGCGATACACGCCGGCCGCTCCCGTCGCCACGGCGCTTGATCGCGACTATGCCGCTTATCAGTCGACCTATAAGCTCGAGGGCAACATTTTCACCGCCGAGCGCAGACTGGCAATCCGCAAGAGTGAGCTGCCGCCCGCCCGCGCCGACGACTACCGCGCCTTTCGCCAGGCCGTCGTCGCCGATTCCGGGCAGCATCTTACCGTTGAGTCCGCAGTTGTCGAGTCAGGCACCATTCCCACCGGCATGAAGGCCGACGAGTTGGTCAAGAGCGGCAACGAGGCGAGGCGGAACGGCAACTTCCAGCTCGCCATCGACCTTTTCAATCGCGCCACCGAACTCGACCCCAAGAGCAAAACCGCCTGGAACGACCTCGGACTCGTGTACATGAACGATTGGGAAGACGGGTTGGCCATCAACGCCTTTCAAAAGCAGATCGCCATCAATCCCTATCATGGCAATGCCTATGACAATCTTGGCCGCGTGTATCTCCGCGAACGAAAATACGATGAAGCGGAAAAATGGTTCCTAAAGCAGCTCGAAGTCCAGCCTCTCCACCAACACGCGCTTACTAATCTCGGCATCGCTTACCTCGAAACGCACAAGTATCAGGACGCGCTCCCGCAACTCGATAAAGCTGCATCTCTCGCACCCGACGATGCTGAGGCCAAAGTTCGTGTCGGCGAAGCGTATTTGAACCTTGGGCAGGACGAAAAAGCGCTCGCCTCTTTCGATGCTGCCATCAAAATCTCTGCTACGCCTCAAGTGTGGAACGGCATCGCCTACCAGTTCGCGCTTAAAGGAACTCACCTTGATCTTGCCCGCCGCTACGCCGAATCTGCCGTCGCGAGCACGGCTGCCAGCCTGCGCAATCTTTCCATCGATCAGCCGAAGCAGCGCGACCTCGGACTCGTTCCGTCGCTCGGTAGCTACTGGGATACGTTGGGCTGGGTTGCATTCGCCGAAGGAAAAATCGACCAAGCGGAAAAATACGTAGCCGCTGCCTGGCAACTCGACGAGAGCGGCGAGTGTGCCGACCATCTCGGGCAGATTTACCAGAAACAGGGTAAGAAAGACGACGCTCAGCGTGTTTACGCGCTGGCTCTGGCGACCCGGCGTCCACCCCCGGAAACTCGTGCCCGCTTAACCGCGCTGGCCGGCAGCGACGCCAAAGCCGATGCGCTGGTCGAGAAATATCGGGGTGACCTTGAACGCGGCCGGAACATTACTTTGCCAAATCCTGCGAAGATCGATGGAAAAGCCGATTTCTTCGTCCTTTTTGCTCCCGGCAAGGATCCGGAGCCCTCTGTCGAAGCCGTGCGATTCGTCAGCGGAAATGAGAAACTGAAGCCCCTAGCCGACGCCCTGCGCTCGGCCAAGTTCGCCCAGAAATTCCCGGACGATACCCCAGTCGCCATCCTCCGCCGCGGCAAACTCTCCTGCCAACCCGAGGGCGCGTGCACAATGCTACTGATGCTGCCGGGGGACGTCAGGTCGGTGGATTAGCGGCTCGCCGCCCCGTGTATCTAGCTGACAAGACGGCACGTTACTCTTTTAGTAAATATATATTTGTGCATACGAGAACCGGACAGGAATGGTTTGACCGAGACGCGAGGCAAATTCGGGGTAACTAATTGATTGGAGGCGGGATAAAAGAACTGTACGTACAATAAACTATGCATAATGTTCCACGTGGAACATTGTTTCAGGAAGAAAGCCCCAGGTCCCGCCGAAGCGGGGCCTGGGGGAGGAGGTTAACTACTTTCCGACGTAGGTCTTCGGCGATCCGACCCCAGTACACTTGTCGAAGCCGGCCACGCAGGAGGACCCGCCCGACGTGATGTCGTTGAAGTAGTTGGCATACTCGGTCGGATTGGCCAGCTCGCCGTAGATCATGTTCAGCTCGGCGACGCTGCCCTTAGCCTTGTTGCCAGCGGCGTTGACGATGCCGGCCATGGTCGGCGAAGACCAGCTCGTTCCGCCCACCGAGTACCAGCCGCCCTCGACCACGATGCCCGCGCAGCAGAAGTCCGACGAGATGTCGGGGTAGCCGCGCTGCGTGCCGACGATCGACTGGACTCCGTCCTGGTAGGAAGGCCGCGGTTCATACGGGCTGATGTCCCCGCCACCGCCGTTGGTGTACCACTGCTCGCTGAGGAAGTTGCCGTTGTGATCGCGGTTGAAGTACGTTCCTCCGACCGAGACCACGTTGGGGGAGGCGCTGGGATAGAGAGTGTGGTTGAGGCCGCTGTCACCGCTGGAGGCGAAGTAGACGACTTTCTTGTTCTTGAAGAGTTTGTCCTGCGTGCTCTCGGTGCTCCACTCGGGGTCGCCCCAGCTCATACTGACGACGCCTCCACCCGCCGCCTTGACGAGCTTGGTGGCGAGCTGAACTGCCTGCCACGTGGGATCTGTGGCGCAAGTTCCGACGTTGCACAAGGTCGACACCACGAGGTATAGCTTGGCTTGCGGAGCCATGGCGTGGGCCCACTCG
>Ga0335071_10001337_pt1 | contig 26453 bp, 22 predicted proteins | sample Lox_Sample_15_FD_206724 | JGI IMG/M metagenome (GOLD analysis project Ga0335071, IMG submission 206724) | Soil microbial communities from Loxahatchee National Wildlife Refuge, Florida, United States - Lox_Sample_1.5 | ecosystem: Environmental > Terrestrial > Soil > Wetlands | place: USA...
CCTGCCGCTCGACTACGTCAAGGGCCGGCCGTGGGTGATCTATTTCTCCTACAAGGCCGAGCGGGACGCCTATCTCAAGACGAGCGTCCAGGACCGGCTGCGGAAATTGGTCACCTTCCTGCCCAAGGCCCGCTGGGGCCGGATGCTCAAGGTCATCCGTTGATCAGTTGGACTTGCGGATGCGGGCGTCGTCGTAGGACGTGATCGTCAGCACCGGGTTGTCGTCCGTGAAGGACGTCTCGAAAAGCGAGCCCTTGACGATCCCGTCCATGTCCTTGCCGACCGGCAGCCCGATGTAATAGAGGATCGTCGGGGCCATGTCCACGAGGCGGATGTCGCCGACCGCCTTGCCCCGGACGATCCCCTGGCCGTAGAAGAACGCGACGCCGGCCGGAGCCTGCTCGTGATAGGCGGACACCTCGGAATTGCCCAGGGCCCACTCCAAGACCCGCTTCCAGAAGGGCAGGGGCTCGGCGCCGTGGGGCGAATAGACGATGAACAGCTCGCCCTCGCGCAGGGAGGCGAGGTACTTGCTGATGATCTGGTCGTAGTATTGGCAGTACTTCTCGATGACCGCTCCGAACTTGTCGATCTCGTCCTGGCGGATCTCCCCGAACTCGGCCGGGAAGCTGTACTTGTAGAAGTACATCTCGGCCGACACGGCGCCGTCGAGCCGGAGGGAGAAGATCTGGGGCTCGAAGTCGCTCTTGGCCTGAAACGCCTGTTCCTCCGATTCGGCGTCGCGGAGGAAGGCCTGCTTCACCTGGGCGAAGATCCAGGATCGTTCCTCTTGCAGGTCGGGGTAGAGCGAGCGGAAGAGCTTGTCCGCCCGAGCATCGGGCCCGCGGCCGGCCGGCGAGGCGACGAAGGGCCCGTCCATCCGGACCGACGGCGCCCGGGATTCGGCCAGGATCTGCCAGATATCCTTGGCGGCGGGCGGGGCGTCGTCGGGCAGGATCGTCAGCAGCCCCAGCCGCTTCAGCTGCCGGAAGAGCATGAACCGGGGGACGACCTCGAGCTCGCCGTCGAGGCCCGGGACGCGGTACTTGACCTCCGAGATCTGGCGATGCTTGCCCGGGAGCTTGCCCGTATTGAACGTCGCCGTCAGGACGTGGGGGTCGCTCGGGGTGAAGCTCGCGAGGCGTCCCCAGGCCCCTTCCTTCATGAGCCAGGCGAAGTTGGGCAGCTTGCGCTCGTTGGCGTAGGGGAGGAGGATCTCCAGGCTCAGGCCCTCCAGGCAGAGCACCGTGACGTGCTTTTCGATCGCCTTGGCCTCGATGTTGGTCAGGGCGTAGGCCTTCGGCGGCGCGGGGAAGTTCAGGCGCTGGACGGCCCCGAGGGTCAGGACGGCGGCCAGGAAGCCGAAGAAATAGACGAAGTCGAGCCTTCGGGGCTTCAGGTGGTGGTGGCGGTAGTGAATGACGAGGCCGGCGATGGCCATGAGGAACATGGCCAGCATCTGGGTCCGGAGGAGGGCCTGCGTGCCGGGGACGAAGTACGTGAGGAAGTAGAGGAGGTTCGCCCGGAAGACGACCAGGTAGCCGAGGGTCAGGAGGGAAAAAGACAAGGTCAGGAACGAGGGGGACAGGAACGGGACCGGCGTCCGCTTCTCGGCGAAGAAGCGGAAGACCGAGGCCACGACCAGAACGACCAGGGCGGCGAGGAGCCCGTACGTCGGCATCAGGAAGACCGTCAGCTGGAGCCAGGCGAGGGGGGTGAAGGCGAAGTTGATGTTGAGATCGAGGACGAGGAGGGCGAGGAGCACGGAGAAGAAGAACCCTCCGGCGAGCGCGTTCACCGCCAGGCGCAGAAACTTCACGGCCCGATAATTAGCACGAATGCCCCGCAGGGTCAACGGAGGCAACGCGGGCGGCTCCTGTTGCCCTTCGTCATTGCGGGCACGACGCGCGAAGCGCGGGGGCTCGCAACGACATGGAGGCCATGTCGGGTTGACCCTCCGCGGCCATTCCCTTAAGATAGGTCCAATGCCCGAACAATTCGAGGGGACCATCGAGTCGATCCTCTTCTTCAACCCCGATAACGGCTATTCCGTCCTCAAGTTCGCGGCCGACGGCGGGGACAAGCTGACCATCGTCGGGACGTTTCCCCCGCTGTCGCCGGGCGAGAGGCTCCAGGTGACCGGAGCCTGGGAGGTCAACCCGAAATTCGGGCGGCAGCTCAAGGCCGAAAGCTACGTGCCTGTCCTCCCCTCCACGGTCCAGGGCATCGAGCGATTCCTGGCCTGCGGCCTGATCTCGGGCATCGGCCCCGTGCTCGCCAAGCGGATCGTCAAGGAGTTCGGGGAGAGGACGCTCGACATCCTCGCCTCCGAGCCGGAGCGGATGACCGAAGTCGAGGGGGTCGGCGCCGTCAAGCTCGGCGAGATCAAGAAGTCCTGGGCGGAGCACAGCGACATCCGGGGGCTCATCATCTTCCTCCAGGAGCACGACGTCTCGACCAACCTGGCGACGAGGATTTACCGCCACTACGGCGGAAAGTCCTACCACGTCCTGAAGACCAACCCCTACCAGCTCTGCCTGGAGGTCTGGGGCATCGGCTTCAAGACGGCGGACCAGATCGCGCTGAAGCTCGGCATGGACCCGGCCTCGATCGAGCGGGTCAAGGCCTTCCTCCTCTATCTGCTCGAGAAGGACAACGAGCAGGGCCATGTCTTCTCCTACGAGAGCGAGCTGGTCGCCCGGGGGCGGGAGGAGCTCGGCGTCGAGGAGGAGAAGACCGTCAAGGCCTTGGCCGAGCTCAAGGCCAGGGGACTCGTCGTGGCCGAGGCGCTCCCGGGCGACACGGCCGTCTACCGGCCCTACTTCCACGCCGCCCAGGAAGAGGTCGTCCGGGCCATCCACGACCTCGCCCGGGCCGAATTCGCCCGCCCGCCCTTCGACGTCGACCAGGTCATCGGCGAGACCGAGACGGACATGGGCCTCCGGTTCTCCGAAACGCAGAAGCGGGCCATCCGGGAGAGCTTCCAGAAGAAGATCCTGGTCATCACCGGCGGGCCGGGCACGGGCAAGACGACGATCATCAAGGCCGTGACCGCGGTCTTCGACAAGTGGGGCCGGACCGTGCTGCTGGCCGCGCCTACGGGCCGGGCGGCCAAGCGCCTGTCCGAGACCACGGGCCGGGAGGCGAAGACGATCCACCGGACGCTCGAGTTCCTGCCCAAGCTCGGGACCTTCCGGCGCGACGAGCGCCATCCGCTGGCCGGGGACGCGCTCATCGTCGACGAGTTCTCGATGGTCGACCTGGCCCTCATGCATTCCCTGATCAAGGCCGTCCCGCCCTCGATGCGCCTGATCATCGTCGGCGACCAGGACCAGCTCCCCGCCCTCGGGCCGGGGACCCTGCTCCGCGACCTCATCGAGTCGGGCCAGGTCAGCGTCGTCCGCCTGGACGAGATCTTCCGCCAGGAGCGGGACAGCCTGATCGTGGCCAACGCCCACCGCATCAACCGGGGGGAGAAGATCGTCACCCCGCCCCACGGCGACGAGAACGCGGATTTCTACTTCGTCCACCAGGAGGACGAGCAGAAAGCCTTCAAGACCATCCTCGACCTCTGCGGCTACAGCATCCCGCGCAAGCTCCACCTCCCGCCGCTCTCGACCCAGATCCAGGTCATCAGCCCGATGTACAAGGGCCTCCTCGGCGTCGAGCGGCTGAACGCCGAGCTCCAGCGCCGGCTCAACGGCCGGGAGGAGGGGCTCAAGATCGGGACGCGGGAGATCCGGCTCCACGACAAGGTCATGCAGATCCGGAACAACTACGAGAAGGACGTCTTCAACGGGGACATCGGCCTCGTCGTCCACATCGACAAGCCGCGCTACCGGGTGATCGTCCATTACGACGGCCGTCCGGTGATCTACGAAAAAGACGATCTCGACGACATCACCCTGGCCTACGCCGTATCCGTCCACAAGGCCCAGGGCAGCGAATACCAGGCCGTGGTCATGCCTCTCATGACCCAGCATTTCATCATGCTCCAGCGCAACCTGTTCTACACGGCCCTCACCCGGGCCAAGAAGCTGAGCATCGTCGTCGGGTCCTACAAAGCCCTCTATATCGCCATCAAGAACGACAAGCCCGTGAAGCGCAACAGCCTGATCAAGGAGAAGCTGCTGGCCGCCGGCGAGGCCTGGCGGGCCTGAAGGATAAGAAATCTTCGGAGGAGTGAGCTTCATGCGAAGAGAGAAGACGGCGATCGCCGCCCTGATCGTCCTGGCCGTCGGCCTGGCGATCGGAGCGGCCCAGATCCTGGTCGTCAAGGTCCAGACGACGCAGCTGCGCAACAGTCCCCAGTTCTTCGGGCCGACGCTCGTGACGCTGAAAGCCGGGGACCGGCTCGAGAAGCTGGCCGAGGCGAACGGCTGGATCCAGGTGCGGACCGCGGGCGGGGCGGTGGGCTGGATCCATTCGAGCGCCGTGGCCGAGGGCTCCGCGGCCGTGTCGCCGACGGGGCCCGTGAAGACGCAGGCGACGGCGAACGAGGTCGCCCTGGCCGGCCGCGGCTTCAACAAGCAGGTCGAGGACAGCTACAAGGCCAAGCACGCCGATCTGAGCTTCGTCTGGGTGGACCGCATGGTCCAGATCAAGATCGCCCCCGCGGAGCTTCAAGACTTCCTCCGGCGGGGCCATTTGGGAGGCGTCAAGTGAGCGCCCCGAACGCGGCCGGGCGCGCCGCCCTCGCGCTCATCGCCCTGGCCCTTCTCGCCCCGTCCTGCTCCGTCATCCAGCAGGGCGCCGACATGCTGGGCTCGGCCGGCAACGCCGGAAGCACGGTCCAGACCGTCACGACGGCGGCCAACAAGGTCCGCAGCTCGTTCGCCGACATCACCGAGGAGGAGGAATACTACATCGGCCGGTCCGTGGCGGCCATGATCCTGGCCCGCTATCCGGTCTACCAGAACGACGCCCTGACCCGCTATGTCAACACGGTGGGCTGCTCGGTGGCCCTTTACTCCGATCGGCCGGAGATCTACGCCGGCTACCATTTCCTCATCCTCGACACCGAGGAGGTGAACGCCCTGGCCGCTCCCGGGGGGATGATCTTCGTGACCAAGGGCCTGCTCCGGAGATGCAAGGACGAAGAGACGCTGGGCCTCATCCTGGCCCACGAGGTCGGCCACGTGGCGGCCAAGCACGGCCTCCAGGCGATCAAGAAGTCGCGCCTGACCGACGCGTTCATGTATCTCGGCACCCAGGCCGTCAAGACGTTCGGGCCGGAGGACCTGGCCAAGCTGACGACCGCCTTCGAGGGCGCGCTGAACGACATCGTCGAACAGCTCGTCGTGCGCGGCTACGACCGGTCGTCGGAGTTCGACGCCGACGGGCTGGCCATCAAGTTCGGGGCGCGGATCGGCTACGAGCCGGCGGCCATCGTCCGCTTCCTGAAGACCATGGTCGGCGACCGGTCGAACGCGGCCGGCAAGGGCTGGTTCAAGACCCATCCCTCGCCCGAGGACCGCATCGCCCGGGCCAACCAGGCGATCGCCGGGATCAATCCCCTGCCCAAGATCGATCCCGCGCGAACGCAGCGGTTCACCCAGTCGGCCGCCTCGCTGCGATAGGGGACGGGCGCGTAAGGGGAGGGCGGACGCCTCCGGCATGCGAAAGAAGATCCTCCGCGGAATCCTGGTCGGCCTCGCGGCCGTCGCGGCGGCCGCCGCCCTGGACGCGCTCCATGCCTTCCGCGGGCTCGAATGGAAATCCTGGGACGCCCGGATGCGGCTGTTCGCCGACCCCGCGCGCCACGATCCGAACATCGTCCTCGTCCTGATCGACGAGTACAGCCTCGATCTCTACCGGAAACAGGACGCGACCCTGTCCTGGCCGTGGCCGCGCGTGGTCTATTCCTACCTTGTCCGGTATCTCAAGGCCGGGGGGGCGGCCGCCTGCTTCTTCGACTTCACCCTGAGCGATTATTCCACCAGGGGAGGAGCCGACGACGACAAGGTCCTGGCCCAGGCGGCGGCCGAGGCCGGGAACGTCTTCATTCCCCTGGCGCTGAGCACCGACGAGAAGGAGAGCGACGAAGCGGCGATCCCCGGCTTGAGGAGGCACGCGCTGAGGCAGGACGCCCCGGCGCGGTCGCGGGAGACGTTCCGTTCGGTCACCCTTCCGATTCCCGTCTACATGGATGCGGCCCGGGGGATTCCCAATGTCCGCGTCCTGCCCGACGATGACGGCATCTTCCGGCGCCTCCCGCTCTCGTATTCGTTCCGGGATCTCGTCCTTCCGTCGGCGGCCCTGGCCCTGGCCGGAGCGGCGGCCCCGGCGTCCGTGCCCACGGACGAAGCGGGCAACATGATCATCCGTTTTTGGGGCCCGCGGGATACCTACAAGTCCTATACGATCGCCTCTCTCCTCAACTCCTGGGCCCAGATCCAGGACGGCCGGACGCCGCAGCTCCCCCCCTCGGATTTCAAGGGCAAGACCGTGCTCGTCGGCCTGTCCGCGGTCGGCTTGTTCGATCTCAAGTCCAGCCCGCTGAGCGCCGTGATCCCCGGCGCCGAGATCCAGGCGGCCGCCCTCGATACGCTCCTCCACGAGAGCTATTTCAGGCCCGCCGGCCGGCTGGCGACCTTCGCCCTGGCGCTCCTGTTCGCCGTCGCGGCGGGGCTCGCGGTCACCCATATCCGCAAATCGGCGCTCGTCGCCGCGGCCTTCGTCCTGTTCCTGATCCTGCCGGCGGGCGCCGCCAGCGCCGCGTTCGCCGGCGGGGTGTGGCTCGATTTCGTCTTTCCCGAGGCGGGCGTCCTGCTGTCCCTGATCGGGGCGTCCGTCCTCAACTACTCCATCGAGGGCCGGGAGCGGCGGTTCATCAAAGGCGTGTTCTCGCATTACCTGAGCCCGGCCGTCATCGAGCGGCTGATCGACGACCCGAAGCTCGTCCGGCTCGGCGGCGAGCAGCGGGAGATCACCTCCTTCTTCTCCGACGTGGCGGGCTTCACCTCGATCTCCGAGCATCTCGCGCCCGCCGATCTCGTCCGCCTCCTCAACGAATATCTCTCGGAGATGACCGACCTCATCCTGGACGCGGGGGGGACGCTGGACAAATACGAGGGCGACGCCATCGTCGCCTTCTGGAACGCGCCCCTCGACGTCCCCGGCCACGCTCTTCGCGCCTGCCGGACGGCGCTGGCCTGCGGGCGGCGCCTGGCCGCGATCCGGGCCGGACTCGAAGCCCGCTACGGCCACGCCCTCCGGATGCGCATCGGCCTCAACACGGGCCCGGCCGTGGTCGGCAACATGGGCTCGGGGCGGCGGTTCGACTACACGGCCATGGGCGACACGGTCAATCTGGCCGCGCGCCTGGAGAGCGCGGGCAAGCAATACGGCGTTTCGCTCCTCGCCGGCGAGGCGACCGTGGCCGCGGCCGGCGAGGCGATCCTCGCCCGCGAAGCGGACATCATCCGCGTGGTGGGCAAGGCCCAGCCGGTCCGGATCTTCGAGCTGCTCGGCGAACGGGCGGAGGCCGCCGCGGCCGATCTCGAACGGCACCGCCTCTATGGCGAGGCCCTGGCCCTCTTCCGGGGACGGGATTGGCCGAATGCCCGGGACGCGTTCGAGGCGCTGGGCGCCGACCCGCTGGCCCGGATCTACGCCGAGCGCAGCCGCCTGTTCCTCGAGGCCGGGCCGCCTCCGGATTGGGACGGCGTCGTCGATCTGAAATCCAAGTGAGGGGAGCGGGGACATGGATCTGACATTCTGGGGCGTGCGCGGGACGTGCCCGATCGACCGGCCGGACGCCGCCCGCATCGGCGGCGACACGCCCTGCGCGAGCGTCGTGACCGCGCGCGGCGAGTGGATCGTCATCGACGCGGGCACGGGGATCTACGAGCTGGGGCGGCGCCTCGCCGCGGCCCGACCGCGTCCGAAGCGCCTCTCGCTCTTCTTCACCCATTTCCATCTCGACCATGTCCAGGGCCTGCCGTTCTTCGAGCCGCTCCGCGATCCCGGCCTGGAGATCGATTTCTATTCCGCGGCCGAGCCGCGCGACCTCGAAGCCCGTCTCGGCCGGCTGATGGGCCCGCCGTTCTTCCCCGTAAAATTCGGCGCGACCGCCTCGAAGAAGCGGTTCCGGCGCGTCGACGGCCGGGCGGTCCGGGTGGGCGGCGCCGCGGTCGCGGCCTGCCCCCTGAACCACCCGCAGGGATGCGTCGCCTTCCGCATCGAGGATCGAGGCGCGGCGATCGTCCTCGCCACGGACACGGAGCCGCCGGCGGAAGGCGTGGACGGCTGGTTGGCCGAGTTCGCCCGGGGCGCGGACGTGCTCGTCTGCGATGCCACCTTCACCCCGCGCGAATACGCCGCGGGCCGGCAGGGCTGGGGCCACGGCACGTGGCGGGACGGCGCCCGGCTGGCGGACGCGGCCGGCGTCAAGCGCCTCCTCCTCTCGCATTTCAGCGGCTGGCACAGCGATCGGATCGTGCGGGACCTCGAGCGCCGGGCGCGGGCGATCTTCCCGGCGGCCGCGGCGGCCCGCCAGGGGATGAGGCTCGAGCTGCGGCCGGCCTGAGGGAAAGCGAGGGACCATGAGCGACACGGCGGCGGGCAAAGGCAAGGGCTGGCGGCTGATCGCGGCCCGGACGTGGGCTTCGGCGGCTTTCGTCGTCCTCATCCTCCTGGTGCGGCACGTCGCCTCCCCCGGCGAAGCGCTGCGGATTTATCTCGACGCCGGTCTCGTCCTGTTCGGGTCCGTGTTCGGCGTCCGGCTGATCGAAGCGTCCGTTCGCGCCTGGTACGCGGGGCGGCGCCGGCCCTACCCGATTCCGGACGTCCTGCGCGGGCTGATCCTGGGCGTCCTCTATATCCTCATCCTCTTCGTCGTCCTCAAGGCCATCCTCCACGTGGACCTGACGGCCTACCTGGCCGGTTCCGCGGTCCTGACGATGGTCCTCGGGCTGGCCTTCCAGGGCGTGCTGAGCAACATCTTCTCCGGCATGTCGCTCCATTTCACCAAGTCGTTCAATCGCGGCGACTGGGTGAGCGTCGGCTCGCACGAGGGCGTGGTCGTGGACACCAACTGGCGTGAGACGCGCCTCCTCGACCGGCATTCCAACATCATCGTCCTGCCCAACAACGTCGTCGCCGCGGAGAAGATCACGAACTTCTCCCAGCCCGACACGAAGACGGCCATCGCCGTCCCGTTCAAGCTGAGCTACCAAGCGCCGGCGTCCGAGGCCCTCGCGATCCTCGCCGAGGCGGCCCGCGAATGTCCCGAGGTCCTGGCCGACCCCGCGCCCCTGGCGGCCATTCAGAGTTACGACCAGCTCGGCGTCTCCTACCAGGTGAAGTTCTGGATCGGCGACTACGGCCGCCGCGACCCGATCATCACGAACGTCTCGCGGCTGGCCTGGTACAAGCTCCGGCGGCGGGGGATCGAGATCGCGGTCTCGTTCGGAGACCGGATCAAGGACCTGGCCCGTCCCGCGGCTCCGCTCCCGGCATCGGACGCCGACGCGACGTTCCGGGATCTCCTGGGCTCGTCCTTCCTCCGGCGCCATGGCGCGGCGGCCGGCGAGCTGCTCGTGCCCGAAGACGAGGCGAGGGTCCTGGCCGGCCTGCTCGTTCGAGGCGCCTACACGAAGGGGGAGCTGCTCTGCCGCCAGGGCGAGAAGGGGACGAGCGCCTTCGTCGTCGCCTGCGGCTCGATCCGGGGGCAGATCGCCTACGGGGAGGGCGGCAAGACCTATGTCTCGGAGTTCGACGTCCTGCCCGGCGGCCTGTTCGGCGAGATGTCGCTCTTCACCGGCCTGCCCCGGACGGCGACGGGCGTCATCGCCGAAGACGCCGTCCTTCTCGAGATCCGGGCCGAGGCGTTCGCCGTTCTCCTCGAGCGCAATCCCGCCCTGGCCGAGGAGATCGCGGACATGTGCAGCGCCCGCAACGCCCAGAACCGGGAGTTCCTGTCCAAGATCCGGGATCTGTCCGCGCAGGATCTCCAGGCCGCGACGAGCAGGACGGGCGTGCTCGAGCGGCTGCGCCGCCTCGTCCGCCGGATCGCGGGCTGACGCGGTTCAGCGCTTGGGGAGCGGCGGCGGGCCGTCGGGCACGGACGGCCGGTAGGCGAAGCCCTTCGTCTTGTCCAGGAACTCGGCCCGGACGGCCTTGACGGTCTCGGGGGATTCGAACAGATCGACCATCGTCGCGGCCAGGATCTTGGCCGCGTAGGCCATCCCCGAGTGGCCGACCGACATCCCCCCGCAGGCGACCACCGGCCAGGCGTGCCACGGCGCGCCCCAGGGGGCGGTGGTGACGTTCAGGCCCAGGACGGGGACGAGCCAGCTCACGTCGCCGACGTCCGTCGATCCGCCCTCGGGGTCGGGCTTGGGGTCCTTCCAGGGCTTCACGGCCCCGTCCAGGCCCTTCGGCTCGAGGCCCAGCGTTCGCTGGATCTCGCGGGCGAACGCCTGGTCCTCCGGGGAGAACGGCACGGGCCCCAGCCAGGCCAGGTTCGCCTGGACGAGCTTCTCCCCGGCCAGGTTGACGAGCGTCTCATAATCGCCGCCCTGCACGGTGAACGTCGCCTCGACGCCGGCCATCAGGGCGGCGCCCTCGGCGATCTTCCGGGCGCGGGCCACCAGCTCGTCGACGCCGGCCCGCTTCGAATCGCGGACATAGCACCAGATCTTGGCGTATTCGGGCACGACGTTGGGAACGTTCCCGCCGTTCAGGATGGCGTAATGCATGCGGACGGTCGGCTTGACGAATTCGCGCAGCCGGTTGAGGCCTTCGGCGAAGAACTCCAGCCCCGCGACCGCGCTCCGCCCGTTCCAGGGATCGAAGGCGGCGTGAGCCGCCTTCCCGTGGAACTCGACGACGAAATCGGCGATGGCCTGGGAGCTGTCGACGTCCGTCTTCGTTTCCTCGCCCGGGTGCCACGTCAGGCAGACGTCGAGGTCGTTGAACGCGCCCTCGCGGGCCATGTAGATTTTGCCCCCGACGGCCTCTTCGGCCGGCGTCCCGTAAAACCGGACCGTGCCCTGGAGCCTCCCCCCGGCGATCATCTCCTTGACGGCCACGGCGGCCCCGAGGCTGGCGGCCCCGAAGAGGTTGTGCCCGCAGCCGTGGCCCGGCGCGCCGGCTTCGATCGGCTCCCGCGTGGTCTGGGCCTTCTGCGACAGGCCCGGGAGGGCGTCATACTCGCCCAGGATGCCGATGATCGGCCGGCCCTGCCCGTAGCTGGCGGTGAACGCCGTCGGCAGGCCGGCGACGCCGCGGACGACATGGAAGCCCTGGGATTCCGCGTAGTCGGCCAACGCGGCCGCCGACCGGGTTTCGCGGAGCGCCGTCTCGGCGAACGCCCAGACGCGGTCCGCGAGGCCTATGAGCTCGGCCTGGTGCTTGTCGACGGCCGCGGCAGCCTCGGCTTTCTTGCGGACATCCGTCCCGGACGCGAGCCGCGGGGCGGCCGCAGCGACAAGGGCGATGGCGGCGAATGCCGTTCGGAATCTCATGACGTCCTCCTTCCTCGGCCCGCCCGGGGCGGGACGGCGAGGCCCATTCTATCATCGCCGCGGCGAAAATCCCAAGGCCCCGGCCGCCGCGGAGGCGGACCGCGTCCGGTTTGCAAAGGCAGGATGATTCCGCTATATTTGAGCCCGAATAGTCCGACGCGCCTGTAGCTCAGTATGGATAGAGCAAGGGTTTCCTAAACCCTAGGTCGCCCGTTCGAGCCGGGCCAGGCGCGCTCTTCGTTTCCGGCGAGGCCGAAGGCCGGCTATTTCTTGATCCGCTTGGCGCTCCAGGCCATCTCCCCGCGCTCGCCCATGGCGATCGTGCCCTTCATCGTGTCGCCGTCGACCTGCCCCTTATGGACGATCGTCATCTCGCCGCCTTCGGGGCCGCCGGCCATGGTGAAGGTGAATTCGATCTTGGCGCCGGAGATCTTGCCCGTGCCCTTCATCTCCTCGCCCATGGGGTTCTTCATCCGGGCTTCGAGGACGTCGCCTTTCTGGACGAAGGTGATCACCATCGGCGGCATGTCGCCGCCCTCGGGGGGGCCGCCGCCGCCCGGGCCGCCGAGCAGGCTCATTTCCCAATCCCCGGTGACGTCCACGGGCTTGGCCTGGGAGGCCAAACCGAAGAGGACGAGCAGGCCGAACAGGCCGAGAGCCAGCGCCAGTTTCTTCGTCATCGCGGTCTCCTTTCGTCGATGCCGTCTATGCGACGGGGCGGCGGGCCGCCCCGGTCACTCGTGCCGGAGGGCGACGATCGGGTTGAGCTTCGCCGCCCGCCGGGCGGGCATGTAGCCGAAGCCGGTGCCGATCGCGGCCGAGAAGAAGAACGAGAGGATGTTGATCCCGACGTTGAAGGCATAGGGCACGAGCAGCATCCTCGTCAGGACCATCGAGACGAGCGTCGCGGCGGCGATGCCGAGCAGCCCGCCCACGCAGGCCAGGGTGATCGCCTCGACCATGAACTGGAGGAGGACCTCGCTCTCCAGGGCCCCGACGGCCAGGCGCGTGCCGATCTCGCGCGTCCGCTCGGTGACCGAGACGAGCATGATGTTCATGATGCCGATCCCGCCGACCAGGAGGCTGACCGCGGCCACGGCGCCCAGGAGGCCGGTCAGCGTCTTGGTCGTGCCCGACAGCGTTTGGGCGATCTCCTTCGTGTCCATGATCTCGAAGTCGTCGTCCTTGCCGGCCGTGATCCGCCGCCGCTCCCGCAGGAGGAGCTTGAGCTGGGTGACGACGTCGTCGGAGAGAACGCCGTCCCGGACGGAGAGCATCATCATGTTGATCTTCTGGCTGCCGGAGATCCGCCGTTGGACCGTGCGGAGGGGCATGACGACCGTGTCGTCCTGGTCGCGGCCCATCCCGCCCTGGCCCTTGGACTTGAGGACGCCGACGATCTCGGCGGCGAAGCCCTTGATCCGGAGCGAAGCGCCGAGCGGGTCCTTTCCGGCCAGCAGCTGGCGCCGGATCGTGTCGCCGACGACGCAGACCGACTTGCCGCTCCGCAGCTCGGCCTCGGTGAAGGGCCGCCCCGCGGCGAACGTCCAGCTGGAGGCCGTGAAGTAGTCGTTCGTCGTGCCGACGACCGAAGTGGACCAATTGCCCGCGCCGTAGATCACCGTGGCGCTGCTCTCGACGACGGGGGCGACGGCCTTGAGGGCGCTGATCTGGGTCTGGATGGCCTCGATGTCGCGGCTCTCGAAGGGCTTGGCCGTGGAGCCGGCCCCGGGCCGCATCATCTGGCCGGGCATGACCATGAGGAGGTTGCTGCCCAGGCTGGCGATCTGGGCGGAGATGGACCGGGTCGCGCCGTTGCCCAGCGTGACCATGGTGATGACGGCGGCGACGCCGATGACGATGCCCAGGATGGTCAGGAACGATCGGAGCAGGTTGCGCCGGATCGCCTGGAGGGCGAGCTGAACGGTGTTCCAGAGCATCAGGGAGCCCCCGCGCCGGCCGGGCCGGGCTCGACGCTGCCGTCCACGAACCGGACGATGCGGTGGGCGTAGGCCGCCAGGTCGTGGTCGTGGGTCACCATCAGGATGGTGATGCGCCGTTGGCGGTTGAGCGAGGTCAGGAGATCCATGATCTCGCGGCCGCGCTTGGTGTCGAGGTTCCCCGTCGGCTCGTCCGCGAGCAGGATGGCCGGACTCGTCACGAGGGCCCGGGCGATGGCCACGCGCTGCTGCTGCCCTCCGGAGAGCTCGGCCGGGGTGTGCTTCTCCCAGCCCGTCAAGCCGACTTGGTCGAGCGCGGCCCGGGCCGCTTCGCGCCGCTTGGCTTTCGCGATCCCGCGGTAGAGGAGGGGCAGCTCGACGTTCTCCAGGGCCGAGGTGCGCGCCAGGAGGTTGAAGCCCTGGAAGACGAAGCCCAGGAAATAGCGGCGGAGGAGCGTCCGTTGCCGTCCCGTGAGCGCCTCGACGTGGACGCCCCGGAAGATGTACGAGCCCGCGGTCGGCGTGTCCAGGCAGCCGAGGATGTTCATGACCGTGGACTTGCCGGAGCCGCTCGGGCCCATGATGGCCACGAAGTCCCCCTCGTCCACGCGGAGATCGAGGCCGTTGAGAGCCAGGATCTGGGCCGCGCCCTCGCCGTAGCTCTTGGTCAGTCCCACGAGCTCGATCAGGGGGGTGTCGGGAGCGGTCATCGCGCCGGCCTTTCTGGCATCACTTCACGGGGATCGCCGTCTCGGTGATGACCTTCATCCCGGGCTCGAGGTTCGGCGACGTGATCTCGGTCTGCCGGCCGTTTGTCGCCCCGACCTTGACCCGCACCGGGCTGGGGCGTCCGTCCTTGAGGATCCAGAGCGTCTGCTCCTTATCGCTCGAGATGGCGATGCCCGCGACCTTCTGCCGGTCGCGGTCCGGCGGCCGGGGCATCAGGCTGTTGACCAGGCCGCCTTTCGCCTCGGGCTCCGAGGCGGCGTCCCCGGCCGCCGGCGGCGCCCAGCGGAAGGCGGCGGCCGGGACGAGGAGGACGTTCTCGCGGTTCAAGGTCGTGATCTGGGCGTTGCCGGTCATGCCCGGCCGGAGGCTCAGATCGTCGTTGTTGAACGTCAGGACCGTCTCGTAATAGACGATCCCCGACGACGTCGTCGAGCCGAGACGCACGCGCTTGACGGCGGCGTGATAGGTCCGGTTCGGATAGGCGTCCACGGTGAATGTCGCGGACTGCCCCTCCCGGACGTCGCCGACGTCGGCCTCGTCGACGTCGACCTGCAGCTTCATCTGGGCCAGGTTTTCGGCGATGACGAAGAGCTCCGGCGTCGAGAACGACGCCTGGACCGTCTGGCCCGGCTCGACCTCGCGATGGAGCACCACGCCGTCCACCGGGGAGCGGATCGTCGCCTTCTTGACGTTGGTTTCGTTGACGCTCAACATGGCCGCGGCATTGGCCACGCTCCCCTTGGCGCTCGCTTCGTCGGCCAGCGCCCTTTGGAGGTTGGCCTCGGCGGTGTCGATCTCGGTCTTGGCCGGGACCTTGCCGCCCGAAAGCGTCTGGACTTCGCGCATCCGGGCCAGCGTCGCCCGATACTCGGCCACCGTGGCCTGTTTCTGGGCCAGGACGGCCTCGGCGGAGGCCCGGCTCGCCTTGGATTGGGCGACCTCGTCGTTCAGCTTCGAGAGATCGATCTGGGCCAGGAGCTGCCCTTTCTTGACCGTGTCGTTGTCCTCGACATAGACGGCGACGATCTGGCCGGACACCTCGCTGCCGACGGTGACCTTGGTTGTCGGCTCGAGGTTGCCGGTGGCCTGGACCGTGACCGTCAGGTTGCCGCGGACGGCCTCGGTGGTCACGTAGTCCACCTTGGATCCGCTCTTCCCCAGCCAGGACAGGGCCAGGGCGCCGAAGGCCACGACGGCGACGGCGAGGCCGGCGATCAGCCGGCGCCTGCGCGAGCGGGCCCGGGCCGATTCGGGATGGGTGCCCAGGACCTTGGCCATCAGCTCGTCGGAGGAGGGGGCCGCAGGGTTCATCGGTTCGTTCCTTCCGCGGGGATCGCGGGATCCTCCGTCGTCCACCCTCCGCCGAGCGCCTTGTACAGCTGGACGAGGGCGGTGGTGATATCGGCCTCGCAGGACTTCAGGCTGTCCGAGACCGTGATCTGCGTCTGCTGGGTGCTGACGACGCTCGTGTAATCGACCAGGCCGGCCGCATACCGCTGGCGGGCGAGCTCGGCGGCGCTGCGGGCCGCCTCGTCGGCCGTCCGCAGTTCGGCGTAGCGCTCCCGGTTTCGCCGGAGCGAGACCAGGGCGTTTTCGACGTCTTCGAGGGCCGTGAGGACCGTCGACTGGTAGGTCGCGAGGGCCTCTTCCTGGACCGCGGTCTGGACGCGGATCTGCTGGCGGATGCGGCCGCCGCCGAAGATCGCCTGGGCGATCGTCGCGGCCAGGGAACGGACGACGGCCGCGCCGCCCGTGAGGGCGGCCAAGGTCACGGCGTTCACGCCGAGCGAGCCGCTGAGGCTGATCGTCGGGTAGCGGGCCGCGACGGCCGCGCCGAGGCGCGCGGTCTTGGCCGCCAGCGTCCGCTCGGCCGCGCGGACGTCGGGCCGCTGGCGCAGGACGTCCGCCGGGATGCCGACGATCACCGAGGCCGGAACGGGCGGGATCGCGGCCGGGGCGGAGAGCCGCTCGTCGAGAGAGCCGGGCGCGGATCCGAGCAAAACGGCGATCCGGTTCCGGGCCGCGGCCAGGCTCGACTCGAGGGTGGGGACCTGGGCCCGGGTCTGGGCTTCCGCGGCCCGGGCCTGCTCGAAGTCCAGGCTGCTCACCAGGCCGGCTTGGTAGCGCCAACCGGCGATCTCGCGGGTCTCGCCTTGGAGCTGCAGGTTCTCGCGGGCGATGGCGATCCGGGCCTGGAGGGACCGGACGGCGACATATTCGCGGGCGAGCTCGGCGGCGAGCGAGACCTGGGCGTCATGGAGGCTCGCGACCGTCGACTCCAGCTCCGCCGCCGCCGCTTCCGTGGCGCGGCGCTTGGCGCCGAACACGTCCGGCTCCCAGGAGGCGTCGAATCCGGCTTGATAGCTCGGCATCGCCCCCTGGCCTCCCGTCCGGGAACGGCTCGCGCCCGCGCTGACTCCGGCCGTCGGATACAGGTCCGCCGCGGTGACGAGACGCTGGGCCCGGGATTCGCGCAGCCTCGCCCGGGCGAGCTCGATCGTCGGACTGGAGGACTGCGCCTCCTCGACGAGCGCGGAGAGGAGGGGATCGCCGAGCTGACGCCACCACGCCGAGAGATCGCCGTTTTTCGAATAGACAGGGAGATCGGCATGCCACGCCGGCGGGACTTTCACCTGTTCCGGCGCGGGGGCCACGTAGGTCGGACCCGGCGCGCAGGCGGCCAGCGCCGCAGCGGCAAGGAGCCATCCCAGCTTCTTCATGGATCGTCCTTTGTCCTCGGGACGCCAAATCCCCGGCCCGCTCTGCGAGCCCGGGCTCCGTCCGTTCCGTTAGACGACGTTCGTCCGCCGATCTTGGCGCCCGGGGCCGGAGATTCCGTCCCGGCCATAGGTTTCAACGCCGCGCCGCGGCCGCGGGTTGCGGACTCCGAACGAAGGTCGAAGCTCGGGCGACATTGACAAAGGACGGCCGGACGTCTTTTAATGAAAACGAGGGTAAGAGATCTTGGATATCAGGAGGGGAAAAACGCCATGAAGACCAAAGGATTCGCCGCCGCCCTTTTTGCCGTCGCTTTCCTTCGAGCAACGTCCCCGGCCGCGGCCGGGACGGTCCTGCGCCTGGCTCTAGGGGCGCCATCCGCCGATCGAGCCGCCGCGGAGCCGGCGGATAAAAGCGCCGTCCAGCCCTTCGTGTCTCTCGGCCTCGGCGTGACGAGCATCAAGAGCTCGGCCGCGGCCAGGATCCAGACGGGCGGCTCCGGCTTCACCTTCGGCCTGGGGGCGGGGTTGACGTTCTTCAACGTCTTCGACCTGGGCGTCGGCGCGGATCTCATCTGGCTGAGGGACGACAATCCCTTCACGAACTCGACGACCGGCGGCGACCGCTCGAGCAGCGTCTGGCCCCTGACGTACTACGCCCAGGCCGGGCTGTGCGTCCCCGTTCCGATCCGGAACGAGAGCGGGCATTTTCCGGTCTGGGTGGCCTGCTACGGCGGAGTCTTCGGCGTCAGCGTGGAGCGCTCGATCGCCGAGTGCATCGATTGCGACGTCGAGAAGCTCTCCCTGGCCGGCGGGCACTACCTCCGGCCCGAGATCCGGCTCCGGCTCGAGGAGAGGGTCTTCCTCTGCCTCGGCTACACGATCTATTGCGCCTGCAGCGATTTCAAGAACGCGGTCACTCTGTCATTTTCTGGCAACTTCGGGGCCCTCTTCTGAGTTGAAAGGAGCTGTGGGGATGGACACACACGATCTGGCCGGGCTGATCAAGGGCCGGCGGTCGATCCGCAGCTGGCAGGACAAGCCCGTCCCCGAGGACGCGCTTCTCCGGGCGGTCGAGCTCGCCACCTGGGCGCCGAACGGCGGCAACCAGCAGAATTGGCTTTTCTACATCGTCAAGGACAAGGCCGTGATCCACAAAATGGCGGATGCGGTCCAGGCCCGGGCGGATTACGTCGGATCGCTGCCGGAAGCGAGCGCCTTCGGCGAGAGCCTCGCCCGCATGCTCAAGCGTTCGGATTTCTTCCGCGCCGCGCCGGCGGTCGTCGCGGTCGCCTCGTCCGTCTATAAATCGCCTCTGGACCAGATCGCGGCCGCCCTGAAGAATCCCGACGCCGCGATCCGGGAGATGACCGCCTGGCGGAGCCTGGCCAACACGCGGATCCAATCGGTTGCCGCGGCGATCGCCACCTTCCTCCTCGTCATCCACCAGATGGGCCTGGGCGCGGTCTGGATGACGGGCCCGATGCAGGCGAAAGGCGATCTCGAGAAGATCCTGGGAGTTCCCAAGGACATGGACCTCGCGGCCATCATCCCGGTCGGCTATCCGGCGGAGAATCCCGCGCCGCGGGAGCGCAAGCCGATCAGCGACGTGACGCGGATCGTCGGCTGACAGCCGGCCCCTCCCGGCGCGGCCTCGTGGAAAGCCCGGGCGGGGAGGCGAGTCCCGATAGAAAGGAGAGGCCCACATGGCCGGACGTCCGACGACGCGACGAAGCTTCCTCCAGGCGGCGGGCGCGGGGGGCCTGGCGTTCGCCTGGCCGGGCTGGGCCGGAGGGCGCGCCTCGCCAAGCCGTCCGCCGGCGCGTCCCAAGCCCAACGTCGTGCTCATCCTCGCGGACGACCTGGGGTACGGAGACCTGGCCTGCCTCGGCAATCCGCTGACGAGGACGCCGAACCTCGATGCCCTCCACGGCCGGTCCGTCCGGTTGACGAACTTCCACGTGGACCCGACCTGTTCGCCGACCCGATCGTCGCTCTTGACCGGGCGCTATTCGGGCCGGGTCGGCGTCTGGCACACGATCATGGGCCGGTCCATCCTGCCCCGGGACGAGGTCACCCTGGCCGAAGCGTTCGCCCGCAACGGCTACCGGACCGGGATCTTCGGGAAATGGCACCTCGGCGACAACTCTCCCTTCCGGGCCCACGAGCGGGGCTTCCAGGAATCGCTCGTCCACGGGGGCGGAGCGGTCGGCAACATGCCTGATTATTGGGGGAACGGCTATTTCAACGACGCCTACCGCCGGAACGGGGCTTGGGAGAAACAGGCCGGCTACTGCACGGACGTGTTCTTCAAGGCGGCCATGGACTTCATCGCCGGGACGGCGGGGGCGCCGTTCTTCTGCTACCTGCCGACCAACGTCGTCCACTGGCCCCACAATGTCGCCGAATCCTATGCCGCGCCGTATCGCGGCCGCGTGCCCGAACGGCGGGCGACCCTCTACGGGATGCTGGCCAACCTCGACGAGAACGTCGGCCGCCTGATCCGCTTCCTCGCCGACCGGGGGCTCGAGGACGAGACCCTCGTCGTCTTCATGTCGGACAACGGAACGGGATTCGGGGCCGAATTCGACGGCCGCGGCTTCGTCACGGACGGATTCAACGCGGGCCTGCGGGGGGCCAAGGGCTCGGTCTACGAAGGCGGCCACCGCGTCCCATGCTTCATCCGCTGGCCCGGCGGCGGTCTCCAGGGCGGTCGGGACGTTTCCTCGCTCGCGGCCCACATCGACCTCTTCCCGACGCTCGCGGATTTGTGTGGGCTGGGCCGGGCGGGCGGGAACGCGTTCGACGGCGTCTCGCTCGTTCCTCTCCTCTCGGGCGGAAGCGCCGGCTGGCCCGAGCGAACGCTCTTCGTCCACAATCAGCGCGTGGACGCGCCGATCAAGGGCAAGGAATACGCGGTGATGACGCCGCGCTGGCGGCTGATCGACGGCCGGGAGCTCTACGATCTCGCCGAGGATCCGGGGCAGCGCCGCGACGTCGCGGCGGAGCGGGCCGACGTCGTCCGCGATCTCCGGCGCGCCTATGACCGCTGGTGGGACGACATCTCCGGCCGCTTCGGCGAATATGTCTGGATTCCGGTCGGCACGGACGGCGAGAACCCGGTCCGGCTGACGAGCCACGACGTCCACGGCCAGGTCTGCTGGGACCAGACCCAGGCGCGGCGCAACGCCCGGTGCGACGGCTTCTGGACCATCGACGTCGCCCGGGCGGGCGCTTACGAGATCTCCGTGCGGCGCTGGCCCGCGGAGGCCGGTCTCGCCATCCGGGACGCGCCGGAGGGGGCGAAAGCCTTCGCCGTGACGCATGCCCGGATCAAGCTCGGGGACATCGACCAGACGCTGCCGGTGGGCGCCGGCGACAAGGCCGCGGTCTTCCCCGTCCGCCTATCTCCGCAGAAAACGAGGCTCCAGGCCTGGCTCATCGACGACATCGAGAACGGGGAGACGAACGGCGCGTTCTACGTCGACGTCAAGCGGATCGGCTGAGCCGCGCCGGATTGGCGCTCCCCCCGGCCCGGAAAAAAATTAGGCGCCCCTCTTGACTCGGGCGAAGAGCCGGGGCTAGGATGGACGAGTTCACGATGGCGAGGCGAGATGGACGGCCATGCGAAACAGACTCCGCTGGACCCTCCGTACTCTATTCGCCGCGGCCGTCTGCGTCCCTCTAGCGGCGGCGGCCGACGTCGATCTCCGCGGCCAGCTCTCGTTCTGGCTCGCCGCTCATGACGCGCCCGCGGCCGAAGCCGCGCTCGGCGGCCGCTACATCCCCAGCCTCTCCTTCCGGGCCGACCTCGGCCGCGGCGCGGCGCTCGACGCCGAAGCGTCGGTCAACCTCTACGCCGCGGCCCAGGGCGCCGCGCTGAGGACGCTCGCGGCGAGCGACGCGGCCAGGCTTTACCGCCTCTGGGTCCGCTTCTCCACCGCCCGCTTCGAAGCGCGCGCCGGCCTGCAGAAGATCAACTTCGGCTCGGCCATGCTCCTCCGGCCGCTGATGTGGTTTGACCGGCTCGACCCCAACGACCCGCTCCAGCTCACCGACGGCGTCACCGGCCTCCTCCTCAAGTACACGTTCCTCGACAACGCCAACGTCTGGGCGTGGGGCCTCGTGGGCAACGACAAGACGAAGGGCTGGGAGACGATCCCGTCGGACCGCACCACGCCCGAGTTCGGGGGACGCGTCCAGGTGCCCGCCCTCTCGGGCGAGCTGGCCGTGACGGTCCACCACCGGATCATGGATACGACGAAGAGCCTCCTCCCGCTTCCGCCGGGGGAGAAGGCGTCGGTCGCCGACGACCGCATCGGCCTCGACGGAAAATGGGATATCGGGCCCGGCGTCTGGGTCGAGGCCGTCCTCGCCCGTCAGGACTATCTCCTCTACGCCTTGCGCTTCCAGCGGATGGTCAACGTCGGCCTGGATTATACGTTCGGCCTGGGCAACGGGCTCCATGCCCTGGGCGAGCATCTCGTCGTCGCCTCCGCGGCCGGGGCGTGGGCCGGCGGCGCGACGCGCTCCCTCAGCGCGGCGAGCCTGGACTATCCGGTCGGAATCCTGGACCGCTTCCGCGCGGTCGTCTTCCGCGACTGGACGTCAGGCGACTGGTACCGCTTCGCGAGCTGGCAACGCACCTGGGACAAGTGGAGCTTTTACCTCATCGGCTTCTGGAACCCCGACCATTATCAGATCTATGCCGGCTCGGGCGGCCCGGCCCTTTTCGCCGGCAAAGGCTTCCAATTCACGCTGATCTTCAATCACTGAGGCGAGGTCATCATGAACGACGGCATCCTCATCCGGACGCAAGACCTGGTCAAGGTCTATCCCCTCGGCGAGCAGACGATCACGGCCCTGGCCGACGTCAACCTCGAGGTGCGGCGGGGCGAGTTCGCCGGCCTCGTCGGCCCGAGCGGCTCGGGCAAGACGACGCTCCTCAACATCCTCGGCTCGCTCGACGCCCCGACCACCGGCAGCGCCGAGGTCCTGGGCGAGCGCATCGAGGCGCTGACCCAGGCCAAAGCCGCCGAGCTGCGGAACCGGCACATCGGCTTCATCTTCCAGACGTTCAACCTCCTGCCCGTCTATTCGGTCTACGAGAACGTGGAGTTCCCGCTCCTCCTCCTGGGGATGGGCGCGGCGGCCCGCCGCAAGGCCGTCGAGGCCGCGCTGGCCTGGGTGAAGCTCGCCGATCGGGCGAAATCGCGGCCCAGCCAGCTCTCGGGCGGCCAGTCGCAGCGCGTGGCCATCGCCCGGGCGGTGGTCAAGAAGCCCGAACTTGTCCTGGCCGACGAGCCGACGGCCAATCTCGACGCCGAGAACTCGCACGCCATCCTCCGGACGATGGAGGACATCAACCGCGAACAGGGCACGACGTTCCTCTTCTCGACGCACGACGCCAAGGTCATCCAGCACCTGCGCCGGACGATCACCCTCGTCGACGGCCGCGTGGCCAAGGACGAAGCGCGGAGCGACGCGTAGGAGACGGCCATGTTGATTCCCCGTCTGGCCCTCAAGAACATGCGGGGCGCCGGCCTGAAGACGTGGCTGAACGCCGGCGTCCTCTCGCTGGCCTTCGTGGCCATCATCTGGACGCAGGGGCTCTACCAGGGCCTCGACGCCGAAGCGTCGCGGGCGATGACGGACGCCGAGTACGGCGGCGGGCAGTACTGGATGAACGGCTACGATCCGTTCGATCCGCTGACCCTCCAGGACGCCCACGCGCCCGTGCCCGCCCCGCTCGGGGCCTTGATCGAGGCCGGGCGGGCCATGCCCGTCCTGGTCGTCCCGGCCACGATCTACCCCAACGGCCGGCTGGTCTCGGCGGTCCTCAAGGGCGTCGATCCGGGCCAGACGCTGCTCGCCTTCCCCTCGGCGGCGCTCGCCCGTCCGTCGACGGAGGTGCCGGCCCTCATCGGCGAGCGGATGGCGCGGTCGACCGGGCTGAAGAAGGGCGATGTGGTGACCGTCCGGTGGCGCGACGCGCGCGGCACGTTCGACGCCCGCGAAATCGAGATCCTCGAGGTCATGTCGACGATCGTCCCGAACATCGACAGCGGCCTGATCTGGCTGCCGCTCCCCGCCCTGCGCGAGATGGCGTCCCTGACCGGCCAGGCGACCCTCGTCGTGACGGCCAAGGGAACGGTCCCCGAAGCCCTTCCGGCCGTCCCGGGCTGGACGTTCAACGGCCTGGACGTCCTCCTCAGGGACCTGCACGCCCTCGTCCAGACCAAGACGATCGGAGCCTCGATCTTCTATATTCTCCTGATCTTCTTGGCCATGCTGGCCGTCTTCAACACCCAGCTCCTGTCCATCTGGCGGCGGCGCAAGGAGATCGGGACGGTCATGGCCCTGGGGATGCCCCGGCGCAAGGTCGTCGGCCTGTTCACGCTCGAAGGCGCCCTGACCGGCGTCCTCGCCGCCGCGATCGGCGCCGTCTACGGCATCCCCCTCCTGGCGCTGACCGCGACCCGCGGCATCGCCATGGGCAAGGCCACGGGCGACAGCTTCGGCCTGGCCCTGAGCGAGAAGCTCTATCCCGCCTACAGCGCCCTCCTCGTGGCCGGCACGACCGTCCTCGTCTTCCTCGTGACGACGGGCGTGAGCTATCTGCCGACGCGGCGCATCTCGCGCCTTAAACCCACGGACGCCCTGCGCGGGAGGTTCTCATGATGACCTTCCTCCTCAAGGGCATCTTCCGCGATCGGGGGCGGAGCCTGTTCCCGTTCGTCGTGGTGGCGACCGGCGTCTTCCTCTCCGTGGCCCTCTACTGCTACATCCAGGGGGTCATGGTCGACGTCGTCCGCTCCAACGCCAACCTGCGCGACGGCCACGTCAAGGTCCTCACCCGGGCTTACGCCAAGGAAGCGGACCAGGTCCCGAACGACGCGGCCCTCACCGGCGCCGGCGCCCTGATCGCGGACCTCGCCCGGACCAACCCCGACTTCCTCTGGGTGCCGCGCATCGAGTTCGGCGGCCTGATCGACATTCCCGACGCCCGCGGCGAGACGCGGACCCAGGCCCCCGTGGCCGGGTTCGGCGCCGACCTGCTGACGGCGGGAAGCCCCGAGACGGGACTCCTGAACCTGGCGAACATCCTGACCGCCGGACACCTGCCCGCCAGGGCCGGGGAAATGCTGGTCAGCGCCGACCTGGCGGAGCGGCTGCAGGTGAAGCCGGGCGACGCGGCGACCCTCATCGGCACCACGATGCACGGGGCCATGAGCATGGCGAACTTCGCGATCGCGGGCACGGTCCGCTTCGGGATCCCGGCCCTGGACCGGATGGGGCTCATCGCCGACATCGCCGATGTCCGGAAGGCGCTCGACATGGAGGATGCGGCCGGCCAGGTCCTGGGCCTCGCCCGCGACGGCCTCTACCGTCCGGAGCGCGATGCCGCGGTCGCGGCGGCGTTCGCCCGCCGGAGCGGCGAGGCCCCGGACGACTTCCAGCCCGTGATGCAGACGCTCCGGGACCAGCCCGGGATGGCCATGATGTTCGACCGGATGCGCGACGTGATCAACATCATCCTCGGCGTCTTCCTGCTGGCCATGTCGCTCATCATGTGGAACGCGGGCCTCGTCGGCACGCTCCGCCGGTACGGGGAGTTCGGGGTGCGCCTGGCCCTCGGCGAGGACAAGGGCCACGTCTATCTGTCGATGATCGCCGAGTCGCTGATGATCGCCCTCCTGGGCTCCGTCGCGGGCACGGTCATCGGCTTGGCCCTGTCCTACTACCTCCAGGCCGTGGGCATCAACCTGGCCGGCATCCTGAAGAACGTTTCCTTCCTGATGCCGACGGTCATCCGGACGCGGGTGACGGCGCCCGCCTACGTGGTCGGGTTCATTCCCGGACTGCTGGCGACGCTCATCGGGACCGGCATCGCCGGCCGCGGCATCTACCGGCGGCAGACCGCCCAGCTGTTCAAGGAGCTCGAAACATGATTCGCGCGATTCCCTGGTTGGCCCTCGTCCTGAGCGTGTCCTCTCCCGCCGCGGCCCCGCCGCGGGTCCAGGCGCCGGCCGGCGCGCCGCCGGCGTCCGTCATCCTGAACCGCGTCGACGCGAACGCGATCGCGGGCAACAAGGTCCTGGTCGCCGACATGGTCATCCGCGGCCGGCGCGACACCCGCTCGGTCAAGTCCGAGTCCTGGATCCAGGGAGCGGAGAAGGCCTTCACCGAGTACCTCGAGCCCGCCCGGGAGAAGGGGACGAAGATGCTCAAGCTGGACGACCAGCTCTGGACGTATTCGCCCGACACCGACCGGACGATCGCCATCTCCGGGCACATGCTCCGCCAATCGGTCATGGGGTCGGACCTGTCCTACGAGGACATGATGGAGGACCGGCGGCTGCGCCAGGCCTATGACGCCACGGTCTCCGGCGAGGACGCCGTTCTCGACCGCCCGTGCTGGGTCCTCGATCTCGTCTCGAAGAACGGCGATGCGGCCTACGCCTCGCGGAAGGCCTGGGTGGACAAGGAGAGGTTCCTCGTCCTCAAGGAGGAGCGGTTCGCCAAGAGCGGCAAGCTGCTCAAGACCTTCGAGGTCCGGAGCGCCGCGCTCGTCCAGGGCCGCTGGATCGCCTCCGAAGCCGTGTTCCGCGACGTCCTCAAGCAGGGCGAGGGGACGGTCTTCAAGATCGAGACCGTCGAATTCGACCAAACCATCCCCGAATCGCTCTTCACCAAGGCGTCGCTGCGGAAATAGCCGCCCGCGCCCGGGAGGCGACGGTCACTTGTCGGTGCGGAGGTTGTTCTTGAATTCGAGGATGCCGGGCACCCGCTTGGTGACCATTTCGGCTTTCTGCTTGTCCTCGGCGTTCGAGACCATCCCTTCCAGGGCGACGTGGCCGCCCTTGACGATCACGTGGATCGAGGGGTCGGCGCCCATCGTGTAGCGATTCAGGTCGGACGTCGCGACGAGGGCCTTGTAGACGCTGTCGCGGAGGGCGTCGTCGGTCGGCGAGGGCGGCAGGACCTCGATCTTGTTGGTGACGGTGGCGACGCCCTTGATCCGGGCCACGCGCTTGCCGGCTTCGGCCTTGGTGATCTCGAGGAGAGCCTGGCCTTCCAGGGTCACGTCCGATCCCGACACCTCGAAGTACAGGTTGTCGAAGACGCCGTAGTGGGGGAGCGAGGTCAGGACCCGGACGATTTCCTTCTCCAGGTCGGTCGTCGGCGCTTGGGACTGCGCCCGGAGGGCCGGGGCGGCCAGGGCGACGGCGGCCAGAACCGCGACGGCGGCGAAAACGCGTCTTTTCATGGAAGCCTCCTTTTTCTTCAAATTCTACTTATCCGATAGGATTAGACTATCAAAATCCGGATTCCTTTGTCCAGCGGAAGAAACGGCCGGGGGGGCCGAGACGTTGCGGGGGACGCCCCCGGCAGGCCGGATCCTCCGGCCGGCGATCAGGGGGCCGAACCCGTCCGGAGGGCGGCCGCTTCCTCGAAGATGGCCCGGATGTTCGCCTCCGGCACGCGGTCGTCCATGTTGATGCAGCAGACCCCCGTCAGCCAGGGATCGCCGGACGCGGCGACCCGGTCCCGGACCGCCCGGCGCACGTCCCCGGGAGTCCAGCCGTCGATCT
>Ga0335071_10001338_pt1 | contig 26450 bp, 23 predicted proteins | sample Lox_Sample_15_FD_206724 | JGI IMG/M metagenome (GOLD analysis project Ga0335071, IMG submission 206724) | Soil microbial communities from Loxahatchee National Wildlife Refuge, Florida, United States - Lox_Sample_1.5 | ecosystem: Environmental > Terrestrial > Soil > Wetlands | place: USA...
TTCCCGTTCATTGACCAGTTTGCCGTCCAGTTCCCCTTTGGCGGGATCAGCTTCTGGTCCATCCGCGGCGCGCTCTTCTTCGACGCCGGGAGCGCGTGGGACACGCAGTACACGCAGACGTACGGGAGCATCGGCGGCGGGCTCCGGATGAACCTGGGGGGCGTGCTGGTGCTGCGCTACGATATCGGCAAACGGATCGAGAACAACTTCACGTCGGTCCAGCAGGGGCTCTTCACGCAGTTCTTCTTCGGGTGGGACTTCTGATGCGGACGCCGACACCCACCGCACGGCGGCAGGCCGCCCTCGCGCTCGCCGGCTGCCTCCTGGCCGCCGCCGGCTGCACCACGCTCAGGCTTGAACGGTACCTCGTGGCGCGCCCCGGCGACTGGCCGATGTTCGCGCGCACGACGCTCCACACCGCCGCCGGCACCGGCGCGATATCGCCGCCGCTGACCCTCGCGTGGACACAGGATGTCGCCGCGGGAACCGGCAACGGCTCACCGGTGGTCATGGACAGCATCGTGTTCGTGGGGACGCTCCGCGGCGAGCTGATCGCCGTCAGCGTCTCCACGGGGAAAACGATCGGCTCCATCGGGCTCGGCGATGCGATTCAGGGCTCCCCCGTCATCGACGGGAACGTCGCGTTCGTCGCCCTCGCCAACACGAAGCTGTCGCTCGTCGCGTTCGACCTGGTCGACGGCAGGCCGCGCTGGAAGAAGGGGTACGGTGACGTGGAGGTCACCCCCTGCCTGTACAGGGGGAGGATCTATCTGGGGAACACCGGGGGGACGTTCTACTGCATCGAGCGGGCCACGGGGGACGACCGGTGGAAGTTCCCCCTCCCCGGGAATACCTCGCTGAAGGGGATCCGCTCTTCGCCTGCAGCCGACAGCGGGGCGGTGATCTTCGGCGCGGAGGACGGGAAGATCTATGCGCTCGATGCCGAAACGGGAGCAGTGCGGTGGACGTTCGATACGGGCGCACCCGTCGAGGCGGCGCCCCTGATCACCGCCGGGGAGGCGATCGCGGGAAACCTCCGGGGCACGATCTGCGCGCTGGATGTCGCCACGGGCAGACTCCGCTGGCAGGCGCACACCGGTGCTCCGGTGTACGCCAACGCGATCCCGGCCGGCGACCTGGTCATCGTCGGCAACCTTGCCGGCACCATGTCCGCCTTCCGGGCTTCCGACGGCATGCGCGCATGGAAGGCGGAGATGGAAGGTCCCGTCAACTCAGGCGCGGTGCTCTCGGGCCGCACGCTGTACGTCGGCACGATGAAGAAAATAGTGTACGGCCTCAATCCGGAAGACGGCGCCGTCACATGGAAGGCGGAGGCCACGGGGCGCATCAGGACCTCGCCCGCTGCAGCATTCGGACGGCTCTTCGTGACCACGGACGAACACGATCTCCTCGCTTACAGGGAGTCGCAATGAACCCGCTCCTGGCAGCGCTGCTGTTCCTCGGCACGGTACCCGACTCGGCGACCGGAGCAGCATGCTCCCTCACGGTCCGCACGGGCACGGACTCCGCCTGGGTCACCATCGACTCGGTGCGCAGGGGGCGGACGCCGCTCACACTCGACTCGCTCCGGGGGGGGCCGCACGTCCTGAGGCTCACGCAGGTCGACACGGCGTCGTGGCTCACGGGAAGCATCACAGACACCGTGTACCTCTCTCCGGGCGAATCGCGGACGCTCCGCTATACGTTCGAACGGCGCGTCACGGTGGTCACGGACCCGTCGGGAGCGCTCGTGTACATCGGCGACTCCGTGGCAGGCACGACGCCGCTCACCATCACATCCCGCACGGGGCCTCTCCCGCCGGACGTGCACGTGGTCAGGAGCGGGTATGAGAGGACTGTTGTCCCATTACCTGTGTCGGGTTCTGGCGTTGCCCGGGCAGTCCTGCAGAAAATGTGGCAATCGGAAACCGCCGAGAACCCGCTCATGAGCGAAAGCGGGAGCGCCGAGCGCACGGGACTCAGGCTGTATGTTGCCGGGGGCACAACCGTGGTTGCCGGAGCCATTGCGGCCTACTTCAAGATCCGGGCCGACTCCAGGAACGCCCTTTATCAGCAGACCGGCGACCCTTCCCTGCAGAGCGAGACGCACCGGCTCGACGTTTCCGCGGCTATTTCCCTCGTGGCCGCGCAGATCGGATTTGCATTTTTCACATATTACCTCCTCTCCGACTGACCGGTCCGGGAAAAGCACGCGGGCCCGCGTCTTTTCTTGACTTTCATCACACGGGAACCTATATTTTGTGGATTATGTAGGGAAGTCCCAACGTCTGCCCGAGAGCGGGTCATTGTGTCTCCAACTCTGAGTGAGGTCACCCTGAATGCACCAGTGAAGGACGAGATCGAGTTTCTCAAAAACGTCCCAATTCTGTGCGATCTGGAGCCGATGGACCTCGACACGATTTCAAAGGTCGGAGTCCGGAAGAAGTACAAGAAGGGGAGCATCATCCTTCTGGAGGAAGAGGCGGGGGCGGCGCTGTTCGTGATCGTGTCGGGGAAGGTGAAGATCGTCAGGATGGACGACGACGGACGTGAAGTCATTCTCTCCATTCTCGGCGAGAGCGACTTTTTCGGAGAAATGGCGATCCTCGACGGGCTGGCGCGCTCCGCCAGCGTAGTGGCAATCACCAAGTCGGAATTGTTCATGATTCACCGGCGGGACTTCCTGAAGCTCCTGCACGACTTCCCGTCGGTCGCCATCGCCCTGCTGAAGGAACTCACAATGCGCCTCCGGAAGGCGGACGCGCAGATCAAGAGCCTGTCGCTCAAGGACGCCGCCGGGAGAGTCGCCAACGTCGTGCTCCAGCTGGCGGACGACATCGGCAAAATCAGGAAGGGCCGCGTGGAAATCGACGAGCTGCCGCTCCAGCAGGACCTCGCCAACATGGCAGGCACCTCCCGCGAAACGATATCGCGCATGATCCACGCGTTCATCCGCGAAGGCCACCTTGAGATCGAGCGGGGCAAGCTCATCATCAACGATTACGAGAAGTTCAAAACACGCTACCTGTAGAGAGCGTTCTACTCCGTTCTTTCTTACCCCGACCCGTGCTGCATGGATGGCAAAGCGGATCTCCATCTTCACTCGACCTTCTCCGACGGCGCCCTTTCCCCCAGAGAACTCCTTGACCGCGCCAGGCAGGCAGGCCTGACGGCCATCAGCATCACCGACCACGATCATACCGGTGCACTCGACGAGGCGACGACGATCGCCGCGCCCCTGGGGATCGAAGTGATCCCGGGCGTCGAGCTGAGCACAATGGTCGGCGAAAGCGACGTGCATATCCTCGGGTATTTCTTCGACCACCACGACGCGCGCCTGCAGGAGTACCTTGCGCTGTTCCGGAGCGAGCGTCGCAAGCGGGCCGAGAGAATCGTCAGGAAGCTCAACGGCATGAACGTGCCGCTGACGATCGACGGGGTCCTGCGCCGGGCGGGAGGTGGGTCTGTGGGGCGTCCGCACATCGCAACCGCACTGGTGGAAGAAGGGCTGATCGGCACGTACCAGGAAGCGTTCTCACGGTATATCGGGTTCGGCAAGCCGGCCTACGAAAAGAAGTACATGATCTCGCCGCGGGAGGCGATCGCGATGATCGCCGCGGCGGGCGGACTCTCGTTTATCGCGCACCCGTCCTCGTTCATGGAGGAGCAGGTGCTGCTCGACATCATCGACGCGGGGATCGACGGGATTGAGGTGATCCACCCGTCTCACTCCCCCGAGCTGGCGGCGCATTACCGCGGGATCGTCAGCGAGTATTTCCTGCTGGCGAGCGGCGGGTCCGATTTCCACGGCGGGAAACGCAATGATCTGGACGCCTTCGGCAGGTACACGATCAGCATGGCCGAGGTGAACATGATGCGCCGGCGCCTGCGTCAGGCGCCGCGCGGCTGAACAGGCAGGAAAGGACAAGCGGATGCACACCATCGAAGGCAGGCTCCTTGCGCGCGGGCGATCGTTCGGTCTCGTCGTCAGCAGGTTCAACAGCCTGGTGACCGAACAGCTGCTCGCGGGGGCGGTGGACTGCCTGGTGCGGCACGGTGCGGAAGAAAACGACATCACCGTGGTCCGCTGCCCGGGCTCGTTCGAGATTCCCCAGGTGGCCAGGCGGCTGGCCGAGCGGGGACACCTCGACGCAATCATCTGCCTGGGGTGCGTCATCAGGGGTGAGACCCCGCATTTCGACTACATCGCCGCGGAAGTGGCAAAGGGGATCGGTCAGATCTCCCTGCAGACCGATATCCCGTTAGCGTTCGGCGTTCTCACCACTGAAACGCTTGAACAGGCGCTTGAGCGTGCCGGCGCCAAGGCGGGGAACAAAGGGTGGGACGCGGCTCTCTCGGCGATCGAGCTGGCGGACCTGAAGGCACAACTCTCCGAAGGGAAGAAAGGCACCAGGCACTGACAGGCGCACGCGCGGCCGCACAGGGCCGCGGGGTCCCGCCTGCCACGCCACGGTATGAGAACGCGAGGGTGGCGCATCCTTGTGTGTGTGCTCCTGGGCACCGGACCGCTCGTGGGAGGGGTGGGTACCTGGAAGAACTTCACGTCGATGAAGGACGTGAAGAGCATTGCACGGAGCGGGCACATGTACTGGGCCGCGACGAGCGGCGGCTTGTTCCGCTGGGACGAGGGAACGGACTCCTACCTCAAGCTGACAAGCGCGGAAGGGCTCCAGAGCACCGACCTGACAGCCGTGGGCACCGACGCGCACGGGAACGTCTGGGCCTGCTCTTCCACCGGCGTGATCCACATTTATACTCCCTCGACAGGCGCCCTCCAGATCGTCAGCAACATCGTGGAATTCCCGGGTCCCACAGACAAGAAGATCAACGCGGTCGTCGCCTCCGGTGATACCGTCCTCCTGTGCTCAGACTTCGGGCTGAGCGTCTACCGGATCGGCAAGGGGGAATTCGGCGACACGTTCACCTCGTTCGGCTCCATCTCCCCCAACAACCGCGTCGCGGTCTACAGCGCAGTCATCAGCGGGGGGCAGTTCTGGGCGGCGGTCTCCGACGGCGGGACAGGCAATTATGTCGCCCGGGCGGACCTTTCCCGCGGCAATCTCCTCGATCCACAGGCCTGGACGCTCCTGCAGGCGGGCCCTGCCGGGAGCGTCCCGCACGCACTGGCCTCATTCCGGGGACGGCTGTACGCGGGCACAACGACGGGCCTGTACTCCTGGAACGGTACCGCCTGGCAGGTCGTTGGCGCGCTCTCCGGAGCATCTGTCGTGGCTCTGGACGGAACGGGATCTGCGCTCGAGGCCTGCACCGCTGCGGGGCTCGTGTACACGGTGGACACCACCGGCACGGCCACGGCGTACGGCACGCCGCTGGGCTATACACCGACGTCAATCGTGGCGGGGAGCAACGGCCTCCCTTCCGTGGGAACGCTGAGCGGCGGCGTACAGACATTCGCCTCCGGATGGAGTGCGCACTTCCCGAACGGACCCAACGCCAACCAGTTCAACGATCTCTGTGTCGCGCCCAACGGCTCACTCTGGTGTGCGGGGGGAGGCTTCTACGGAACGGGAACGGGGTTCGGGTTCTACAGGTACAACGGAAGCACGTGGAAATCGTGGACGCCGGCGAACAGCCTCCTCCCGGATGACGAGGTCTACCTCGTCTCCGTGGGATGCGACGGGTCGGTCTGGGCCAGCACGTACGGCTTCGGCATCGTCCAGATCCCCCCGGGGACCGATACGATCGACAGCACCCATATCTTCCGGCGGAATGCCGGGCTGGTCGGCATTCCGGCAAACCAGAACTTCATCGTGCCGGGGAACGTCGCCTGCGACTCGCACGGCAACCTCTGGACGACCGTTGTCGCACCCGCGGACGGCAACGTCCTGAGCGTGCGCACTTCTGCGGGAGTATGGCGGCACGTCCCCGTCTACGTTGACGGGACAAGGGTCGAGACACTGCAGGACAGGCCCGTCAACAGGTGTCTCGCTGTGGACGCGTCGGACAATCTCTGGGCATGCGTGAAAGACCCGGCGCTGAAAGGTGTGATCGCGCTCGCGAACGGCGGGACGATCGACTCCATCGCCGCAGTCCACCTGACCAGCGCCAACGGTCTCCCCAGCGACAACGCCTCCACGGTCGTCGTCGACCGTGACAACGAAATCTGGGTCGGGACGGACCGGGGGGTCGCCATCATCCTGGATCCTGCGAACCCCCTCCGTTCGGGGGCAATCGCCACATACCGCCCCGCCAACGGTCTCACAGTGAACGCGATCGCCGTGGATCCCCTCAACCAGAAATGGGTGGCCACCTCGGAGGGGGTGATCCTCTACACGCCGGACGGCACACAGGCGCTGGCGTCGTACACGGTCGAGAGCACGCAGGGAAAGCTCATCGACGACAATGTCAAGAGCATCGCTGTGGATCCCTCGACAGGCACGGTGTATTTCGGCACGACAGGGGGACTGGCGGCGCTCACCACGGCAGCGGTCGCACCCAGAGCGCAGTTCGACAAGCTTTCCGTCTACCCCAACCCGTACATCGTCCCGAACGGCTCGATGCTGACCGTGGACGGCCTTGTCGCGAACTCCAGCATCAAGGTCCTGACGATCGACGGCCGGCTCGTCCGTGAGATCAAGACCGCCGGCGGCAGGATCGGGTTCTGGGACGGGCGGGACGACCGGGGAAACGTGGTTGCTTCGGGAGTCTATATCATCGCCGGGTTCACAGAAGACGGGAGCCAGGCGGGGACGGGGAAAGTTGCAGTCATCCGACATTGACCACCACCACAGTCACCACCACACCACCAGCACATCTTATTCGCAGGAGGGCAGGGCCTTGGACAACAACGGATACAAAGATGAGATTTTCACCAAGCGCGTGCGCGCCGGGAAGCGAACATATTTCTTCGACGTGAAGTCCACCAAGTCGGAAAAGGACTTTTACATCACGATCACCGAAAGCAAGCGCGTCGGGGAAGAGGAATATGAAAAGCACAAGATATTCCTTTATAAAGAGGACTTCGAAAAGTTCCGCGAGGCGCTGGCAGAGACGATCGAACACGTCCAGGCCGAGCTGCTGGAACACGGCGAGCCGATAAAGCAGGAATGACGTGCCGGCGGGGCGGGTCCGGGTCTCCTGGGCGCGCCGCTGGGGACCGGCCGCGCGACACTACCCACCCCCCTTCCACCCCCCGGACCCCCCGGGCCCGTTATCTTGACTCTCTTTCGGGAGATGCCTATATTACATGGCTTTTGAGTAATCGCTCAAAAACCGTGCATTCCGGCGGTTTTTCGGCAAACGCGGATCGAGTCTCCGCCCGGGGGCGGCCATCTCCGCGGCATGCAAGGGGGTGTCATGAAAATCCAGGTCGGCGGACTCTCCGAAGGGGTCCACGCGTACAGTTTCACGAGCACACCGGCCGAGATCGGCCTCCCCCCCGAATTCAGGAATGACGTGGCCGTCCAGGCGACGCTCGAGAAGTCGAGCAGGCAACTCCTCCTCCGCGCCGGCGTGTCGACGAGCGCCGAGGTCGCCTGCGACAGGTGCACAACGCTCTTTGTTCAGCCCCTGCAGTCGAAGTACCAGATGTACTATTTCTGGGAAGAGCCGGACGAGGACAGATACGATCCGGCCGAAGTGCAGGTGCTGACTGCCGGACAGACGGTGCTGGACCTGACCGACGATGTGCGGCAGACCGTGCTCCTCGCCCTCCCGCTCAAACATGTCTGCGGGGAGCAGTGCAAAGGCCTCTGCCCACTGTGCGGCAGGAACCTCAACGAGGGATCGTGCACGTGCACGGACACGCATGAGGACGGCCGCTGGGACAAGCTGAAAGAACTGCAGAACAACAAATCGAACCAGGCTGGATAGGAGAGCATATGCCGAATCCGAAACGACGCCATTCCAAGACCCGCGGCCGGAAGCGCCGGACACATTACAAGGCGGTCGCGGCCGCGGTCTCCGAATGCCCCAACTGCCACACCCTGAAGCTCCCCCATCGTGCCTGCCCGAACTGCGGGTACTACAACGGCCGTTCCATCGTCGTTCCGAAGGCAAGCTGAGACCGGCACGGCGCGCCGTCCCTTCCCTGAAGGGGGGACGGCCGCATGCACAGGACATCTCCGCGCCGCCGGCATGAACCCCTTCGATCAACCACCCGGTCGCCCACTCGCTTGACTCCCAGGGAACGTGACATAACTCTTGCGGTCGATGCCATGGGGGGAGACTTTGCCCCCGCGGCTGTGGTCGAAGGAGCGCTGGACGCGGTGGCGCACGGCGCAGGCCGGTTCTCGGTCATTCTCACAGGCCGCGAGCAGGCCATCGAGGCCGAGCTGAAGAGACACGCCGCACGCTGGGCCGAGGCGAAGGTCGCGGGAACGCTCCGCATTGCGCACGCCGACGACGTCATCGAGATGCATGACGCCCCGAACGCCGCGCTCAAGACAAAGAAGAATTCCTCGATCACCGTCGGACTCACGCTTCACCGCGAAGGAAAAGCGGACGCGTTCGTCAGCGCGGGGAACACCGGGGCCGTCCTGTCGGCCTCGACGCTCATCCTGGGACGGATCAGGGGGGTGGGGCGGCCGACGATCGGTGCGCTCCTTCCGACGGCCAAACACACACCGTGCCTGCTGCTGGACGCCGGCGCAAACGTGGACTGCAGGCCGCGCCACCTGTACGAGTTCGGACTGATGGGCTCGGCCTACATCGAGGCGACATACGGCACGCGGCGCCCGACCGTGGGACTGCTGAGCATCGGTGAGGAGGACATCAAGGGAAACGAGGTCTCGCTCGAGGCGTTCAAGCTGCTCAAGGAGGGACCGGTCCACTTCGTGGGGAACATCGAGGGAAGGGATCTCCTCAGGGGGAACGTGGACGTCGCCGTATGCGACGGGTTCGTGGGGAACATCCTGCTGAAATTCGGGGAGAGCATCCCCTCGTTTCTCAAGGCAAAATTCCTCCGCTACGCGTCGCGCGGACCGCGGGAGAAGCTCGTGGCGCTCGTGGCGCGGGGCGGCCTGCGGTCCGTCATGTCCGAAATGGACTACCAGGAGGCCGGGGGTGTTCCCCTCCTGGGGGTGAACGGCGTTTCGATCATCGGCCACGGCGGGTCGACCCCCCGGGCGATCACAAACATGATACTCCTTGCCGAACAGACGGTGCAGCACAACGTCAACGGCAGGATCCAGGACGCACTCCACAGCTCCAGACCCGGAGACGAATGACTAAGACGCGCGCTACCATTACCGCCGTGGGCCACTGGGTCCCCGACGACAAACTCACCAACGCCGATTTCGAGAAGATGGTCGACACGTCCGACGAGTGGATCCGGACGCGGACCGGCATCGTTGAGCGGCGGATCCTCAGGACGGGGGGCACGTCCGACCTGGCCGCCAACGCGCTGAAGGCGATGCTCCGGACCCGGGGCATCGGCCCCGAGGAGCTTGACCTCATCATCGTCGCCACGGTCACACCGGACATGTTCTTCCCATCCACGGCCTGCCTGGTGCAGGAAAAGGTGGGCGCCAAGCAGGCGTGGGGGTTTGACGTCTCGGCGGCCTGCTCCGGGTTCCCCTTTGCGCTCATCACGGGCGCGCAGTTCATCGAAAACGGCACCTGCCGCAAGGTGGCCGTCATCGGCGCAGACAAGATGAGCTCGATCACCGATTATACCGACCGGAACAACTGCATCCTCTTCGGGGATGCCGGGGCCGCGGTGCTCCTGGAGCCGTCGCCGGACCCGTCCTCCGGGATACTCGACAGCATTCTCCGCTGCGACGGCGCGGGGGAGAAGGCCCTGCACATGAAGGCCGGCGGGTCGCTGAACCCCGCGACGCATGAGACCGTCGACAAGCGGATGCACTACATTTTCCAGGACGGGAAAACCGTGTTCAAGGTGGCGGTCGTCAGCATGGCGGACGTCTCCGCCGAGATCATGGAACGGAACGGCCTGACCGGCAAGGACGTCGCCTGGCTTGTGCCCCACCAGGCCAACCAGCGGATCATCGACGCGACGGCCAAGCGGATGGGGCTCGACCCCGCCCGGGTGATGCTCAACATCGACAGGTACGGCAACACCACGGCCGCGACGATCCCGCTCTGTCTCTCGGAGTGGTGGCAGGCGAAAAAGCTCCTCGCGGGACAGACCATTGTCATGGCGAGCTTCGGGGCAGGCTACACGTGGGGCGCCGTCCTGATGAAATGGAACGCCCCGAACGCACGCTGACGCCATGGCGCTCGAGGCATACGTTTTTCCGGGACAGGGGTCGCAGTACGTCGGGATGGGAAAGGATCTGTTCGAGCAGCATCCCCCCTCCCGCGCGCTCATGGAGCAGGCGGACCGGCTGCTGGGGTTCTCCCTGACAGGGATCTGCTTCGCGGGACCCGACGACGAGCTGCGGCAGACGAAGAACACGCAGCCCGCGATTTTCCTTCACAGCGTCGCCCTCTTCATGGCGACGGGGGCCCGTCCCGCGATGGCGGCGGGACACTCGCTCGGCGAATACTCCGCGCTCGTCGCGGCGGGGTCCCTCGCATTCGAGGACGCGCTCCGGCTCGTCCGCCTGCGGGGAGAGCTGATGCAGAAGGCCGGCGAGGAGCACCCGGGGACGATGGCGGCAGTGGTGGGACTCGCACCGGACCTTATCGAGGAGGTCTGCCGCGAGGCGTCGGCCGCCGGAGTCGTGCAGCCGGCAAACTTCAATTCCCCGGGACAGGTTGTGATCTCCGGTGCCGTCGCCGGCGTCCGCAGGGGGATGGAGCTCGCGAAGGCGCGCGGCGCGAAGATGGTGAAGGAGCTTGTGGTGAGCGGCGCGTTCCATTCGCCGCTCATGGCGGGGGCCCGGGAGGGACTCAGGGCCGCGCTCGCGGGAACGCCGATCCGCGACGCCCGCATCCCCGTCTACGCCAACGTGACCGCCGCGCCGGTCCGGGATGCCGAGACCATCAGGGATCTCCTCTGCCGCCAGCTCACGAGCCCCGTCCGCTGGGAAGAGAGCGTCCACAACATGGTCCGCGACGGGGCGACGGCATTCACGGAAGTGGGGCCCGGCAAGGTGCTGCAGGGACTGATCAAGCGCTGCGAACCGCAGGCGGCGGCGTCCGGGATCGATGCATGGACCGGGGCGGCAGGGGAGTCACACGGGCAAATGGAGGCCAGGAGCAGGTGATCACGCCGGACAAGTCGTTGAAGGTCGAACAGTTCACGATGTCGGGAGAGCTGTTTGCCAAGGGGTTCCCCGCCGGCCGCGGACCCTGCAGCTGCTCTTCCGCGTGCTGCGAGGGGGGGGTCTTCGTCGACGTCAAGGAACGGGAAGTGATCGTGGCACACGGCTCGCTGATCGCCCGGCACATGGATGAGACGCAGATCACGGATCCCTCGCGGTGGTTCGAGTCCGCCGTGGAGGAGGACGCGGACTTTCCCTCCGGGCAGTGCGTGGGAACGCAGGTGATCAACGGCAAGTGTGCATTCCTGGACGGCGCGGGGCGCTGCTCGCTCCAGAAGGCCGCGGTCGCAACGGGCCTCCACAAGTGGGCGATCAAGCCGCTGTTCTGCATACTCTACCCGATCGAGATTTCGAACAATACGGTCAGCTTCGACAGCATGCTGCAGGACGAGGAAACCTGCTGCACCATCAGCGATTCATTCACCGTGCCCCTCTTCGAGGCATGCCGCGAGGAGCTGGTCCACATTGTGGGGGAGGAAGGGTACGCCGCAATGGAAGAGCACTACGCGGCTCTGCAGAGCCAGGGGACAGCACCATGAGCACACTCGCGGGGAAAACCGCGCTCGTCACAGGAGGGGCGCGCGGCATCGGGCGCGCCATCGTCGAGGAACTCGCCGGCGCGGGCGCAACGGTCGCCTTCACGTACAGGAACTCCGCGGCGGGCGCCGATGAGCTCGTCGCCGCCCTCACCGCCGCGGGGCACCCCGTCACCGCGCACCGGTCGGACGCCTCTTCGTCCGCCGACGCTTCCGCAGTCGTGGCTGCGGTCGTCGCCGCGGGCGGGCGGCTGGACATCCTGGTCAACAACGCGGGGATCACGAAGGACGGCCTGCTGATGCGCATGAGCGAGGAGGACTGGGACCGGGTCATCGCCAACAACCTCAAGAGCGTGTTCAATTTCACCCGTGCGGCGTCGCGACAGATGGTGGGACAGCGCGCGGGGAAGATCATCAACATCACCTCGATCGTCGGGATCAGCGGAAATGCGGGGCAATCGAACTATGCCGCCTCCAAGGCGGGCATCATCGGCTTCACCAAATCTGTTGCAAAAGAGTTCGCTTCTCGCAATATTCAGGTGAACGCGGTTGCTCCGGGATTTGTGGACACGGATATGACGGGAGCCCTGACCCCCGAGCAGAAAAAGGCGATCCTCGAGCTGATTCCGCTGAAGCGGACCGCCCGCCCGTCTGAAATCGCCGGCGTCGTCCGGTTCCTCGCCTCCGAGGAGGCAGCGTACATCACCGGGCAGGTCCTGTGCGTCGACGGGGGCATGACCATGTAGGGGACGGGGGCGCGTCACGATCCGTACATTCACATTCTTTCATCACTCACACAGGAGGTCAGCGTCATGGCAGACATTGAGGCAAAAGTCAAAGAGATCATCATCAACAAGCTGGGCGTGGACGACGGACAGGTCACCCCGGAAGCGTCGTTTACGAACGATCTCGGCGCCGACTCTCTTGACACCGTCGAGCTGGTGATGGAATTCGAGAAGGCGTTCAACCTGCAGATCCCGGACGAGGACGCGGAGAAGATCTCCACGGTCGGCGACGCCATCAAGTACATCAAGTCGAAGAGCGCCTGAAGCGTCTTCGTCAGCATCCCGCCCCCCTCACCGAGCGGGGGCGGGCACCACGCCCGGACATCCGCCGGGCGTGTCTCGTCCGGCGGGCGAACAAGAAGGAGATCATCGAGGCATGAGCACCAACGGCAAGCGCAGGGTCGTCGTCACGGGCCTGGGAGCGGTGACGCCCGTCGGCAATTCCGTTCAGGACTACTGGAACAATCTCCTGGCGGGAAAGAGCGGCGCCGCGACCATCACGCACTTCGACACGGCGGCGTACGACACCCATTTCGCCTGCGAGCTGAAGAACTACAAGGCGACCGACTACCTGGACCGCAAGGGCGCCCAGCGGATGGACCCGTTCACGCAGTTCGCCATGATCTCGTGCGACCAGGCGGTCAGGGATGCGAAGATCGAGATCAAGGACGACGACCCCGACCGTTACGGGGTGGTCTTCGGGTCGGGGATCGGCGGCATGGCGACCTACGACACCCAGTTCAAGAACCTGATGGGCGGCGGTCCCGGCCGCATCAGTCCCTTCTTCATCCCCATGCTTATCCCGGACATCGCCAGCGGAAACATCTCCATCAAGCACGGGTTCAAGGGACCGAATTACGCGACGGTCTCGGCCTGCGCGACCGCGTCCCATGCCATCGGCGACGCTTTCCGGATCATCCAGTACGGCGACGCGGACGTGATGGTCTGCGGCGGATCCGAGGCACCCATCACGCCGATGGGCCTCGGCGGGTTTAACGCCATGCGTGCCCTCTCCACGCGGAACGATGCCCCGGAACGGGCCAGCAGGCCCTTCGACGCGGACCGCGACGGGTTCGTGATGGGCGAGGGGGGCGGCGCGCTCATCCTGGAAGAGCTGGAGCACGCGCGCGCGCGCGGCGCCAGGATCTACTGCGAGATGGTGGGCATCGGCTTCACGGGAGACGCGCACCACATCACCGCGCCCCCCGAGGGGGGCGAAGGCGCCGTCCGCTCCATGCGCCGCGCGCTCAAGGACGGCGGGATCACGCCCGACCAGGTGGACTACATCAACGTCCACGGGACGTCCACCCCGCTGGGGGACATCAGCGAGACGCAGGCCATCAAGACCGTCTTCGGCGACCACGCCCGCTCGGTGAAGATCAGCTCCACGAAGTCGATGACCGGGCACCTGCTCGGCGCGGCCGGTGCCGTGGAGGCGATCGCCGCCATCCTCGCGTGCATGCATGACATTGTTCCGCCGACGATCAACTACGAGAAACCCGACCCGGCGTGCGACCTGGACTACACCCCGAATACCGCCGCGAAGCGCACGGTGCGGTTCGCCCTGAGCAACACGTTCGGCTTCGGCGGCCATAACGCCACATTGCTGGTGAAAAAGTACACCAACTGAAGTTTGTATGGAGCGGCTGCGTCATTTTCTGGCGGGGCTCGTCCGGCGGAAGGAGCGCCCTGCGCCCGGCTCCGGCGACGAGGCCCGACTCGTGGACAGGACGCGGCTCCGCGAGTTTGAGCGACATATCGGCTACCGCATCCGCAACAACGACCTCTTTGTCCGCGCCCTTCTCCACCGCTCCTACCTGCAGCGCCGCCACCACGCGGGTTCGTCCAACGAGAGGATGGAGTTTCTCGGCGATTCGATACTCAACCTCATCGTCGGGGAATACCTTTACGTCCAGTACCCCCGCGCCGAGGAGGGAGATCTCACCAAGATGCGGTCCCGGCTGGTGAACAGAAAGGCGCTCGCCGCCTACGCCCGTGCGATCGGTCTCGCGGACTTCATCCTGACCAGCCCCAGCGCATCCAGCGGGCCGGGCAAGGGACTGGACACGATCGCCGCCGACACGTTTGAAGCCATCATCGCGGCCATCTACCTTGACGGGGGGTTTGAGGCGGCCAGGCGCTTCGTCCACATCCGCGTGCTGAGCGCGCTCAAGAGCGGCGACGTCATCACCGCGGACGAGAACTACAAGAGCATGCTCCTGGAATACGCCCAGGCCAACGGGCTCGGGATCCCGCGGTACACCATCGTGGGAGAGGTGGGGCCCGACCACGACAGGACGTTCACCGTCGAGGTCGCGCTCCCCGACGGCCGCCGGGGGCGCGGATCCGGCAAGAACAAGAAAGAGGCCGAGCAGGCCGCCGCCTCGCATGTGCTCGGACTGATGTCCTGACCCCCGTCGCCATGCCCATCCTCACCGCTGAGTCCGATATCGCGTCGCTGCTCCGCCGCTCGCGCACGATCGCCGTCGTCGGGCTGTCGGCGAACCCTGCGCGCGACAGCAACCGCGTGGCGCAGTACCTCCTGCGCCAGGGGTACGTCGTCCTCCCCGTCAACCCCGCCCTGCAGGAGGTCCTGGGGCAGAAGGCCTATCCTGACCTCGCCGCGATCGGCTATCCCGTGGACATCGTGGACGTCTTCCGCCGCCCCGGGTTCGTCCCGGCCATCGCGGACGCCGCGGTGCACACCGGCGCACGCGCGCTCTGGCTGCAGTTCGACACCGTCGACGAGGAGGCCGCCGCACGCGCGTCCGCGGCGGGACTGGATGTCGTCGCCGACCGGTGCATCATGGTCGACCACAGGCGGCTCCTCGCATGAGCATCCGCGTCCCCCGGCGGCCACGCCGGCCGCTGCTGTTTCTCCTCGTCCCGGCGGCTCTCCTCGCCGCCACCGCACGCTCGGCCCCCGCCGATACCACGCGCGTTCCCGTCCTCGGCATCGTCGACACCGTCATCGTGGGAGGAAACGAGAAGACGCAGGCGTACGTGATTCTGGATGAGATGACGCTCCGCCCCGGTTCGCCCGTGACCGCCGAGGCCATGGAATATGACCGTTTGCGCATCTACAGCCTCGGCCTGTTCACGCACGTCGACATCATGTACGACTCCGTCAAGTCGGTTCACTTTCTCTACGTCGAAGTGCGCGAGCGGTGGTACATCGTCCCGATCCCGATCTTCGGCTTCCGCGACGGGGATCCGCACAAGATCTTCTTCGGCGCGGGACTGCTCCACTACAATTTCCGCGGGAGGAACCAGACGCTCTACGGATCGCTGATCTTCGGCGCTGATCCCTCGGTCGCTTTCTCGTTCACCGACCCGCAGATCGATCGGGCCAACAACCTGTTTGCGGCCGCATCGGCCAGCTATTCCCGGGTGAAGAACAGGAGCGTGGTCCAGTCCGAGCTGACGGGGGATTTCTACGAGCGGCACATCGACCTGAACGGAACGATCGGGAAGCGCTTCACGCTGTACGAGAGCGGGGGCATCAACGCCGGCTTCCACGACGTCGATGTCACCTCGTGGCTCCCCGGACGCACCGTCTCACCAAAAGGGACGGACCGGTACATCTACGTCACGGCGAGCTACTACTACGACTCGCGGAACCTGAAGGAGTACGCCACGAGCGGGACGATGCTCTCGCTCTACGTCACCAGGAACGGCTTCGGGGAATCCGCGGTCGGCTACACCCGGTTCGGCGCAGACGCCCGGGAGTATCTCCCCTTCGCGCCGGGATTTTCGCTCGCCACCCGGCTGTTCGGGTCCGTGGTGAGCGGCGGCATCGTGCCGACGTACGCACACACGTATTTCGGCACCGGGGAACGGATCAGGGGATACTACAGGGTGGTGATGGAGGGGGAGAACATCGCCGGGGGCACCGCCGAGATCCGGTATTCCCTCCTGGATCCCAGGACGTTCTACTTCTCCGCCGTGTCGATCCCTTCGGAGTTCTCCGTGTGGCGGTTCGGCATCAGCCTCGTGCTGTTCACCGACACGGGCACCACCTGGTACCGCGGCGACCGGCTGCAGGTTGCGTCCCTGGCCACGGGGTACGGCGCGGGGGTCCATTTCCTCCTCCCCTACAGCGTCATCCTCCGGACGGAATACGCCTGGAACCTGTACGGCACGGGCCAGTTCATCATCGACATCCGCGGGAACATCTGAGGATGGAGTACTTCTACGCGCCGCCTGCCGCGGCGACGCCCCCCACGCTGACGATCGCGGGAGACGAATTCTCCCATCTCACGCACGTGATGCGCATGCGGGAGGGGGACGCGCTCCGCGTGGTGGACGGCGCGGGACACACCTACGACGCGCTCATCACGTCGATCGGGCGGGGCGAGGCGCTCTGCAGGATCACCGCCGCGCACGACCGGCTCCACGAGCCCGCGCGCGAGCTGACGCTCGCGGCGGCGATGCTGAAGAACCCGTCGCGGTTCGACTACCTCGTGGAGAAGGCGGTGGAGATCGGGGTGGTCCGCATCGTTCCCCTCGTCACGGAGCGGACGATTCCGCGCCAGGGGAAGCGGGATCGGTGGCAGAAGCTGTGCGTGGCCGCCATGAAGCAGTCCGGCCGCTGCGTGCTTCCCCGCGTCGATGAGCCCGTGCCCCTGGCGGCATTCCTCGCCTCGTGCAACGCACCCGTGAAGCTCATCCCCCACCAGGACGCCCCGCTCCCGCTCGCGGCGGCATCCCCCGGCGGAACCGCCGGAGCGGCCCTCTGCATCGGGCCCGAGGGGGGATTCAGCGATGTGGAGATCGGGGCCGCGCAAACGGCGGGCTTTCGTCCCGTCTCTCTCGGGGCGCGGCGTCTCCGGGCGGAGACCGCCGCTGTCGTCGCGTGCGCGCTCATCCTGGACCGGGAGCCCGGAGCATGACCGCCGGGAGGGCGGCACGCCTGGCAATCATCGCTGCGCCCGCGGCACTGCTCGCGCTCAACCTCCTGGTGATCCCCGGGTACACGGGCGACGATGCGTTCATCCATTTCACGTACGCGAGGAACCTGGCCGAACGGGGGATCGTCAGCTACAACACCGGCGCTGCCTCCTACGGCTCGACGAGCATCCTCTGGGTCGTGCTCTGCGCGGCGGGCTCGCTCCTCTCCCGGGACGTCGTGCTGACCGGGAGGGTGCTCTGCGCCCTCTTCACGATCGCCTCCGGGGCGCTGTTTGCGGAGTACCTCTCCTCGACACTCCGGCTTTCACCGCGCTGTGTCCTTGCAGGGCTCACCGTCTATCTCGGGAACGCGGTGATGTTCCGGTGGATGCTGACGGGCATGGAAACCGGGCTCACGCTCTTCGTGGCCGTGCTCCTGCTGCGGTCATGGTCGCCCGGGCATCCCCTGCGCAACGCGCTCCTCACGCTCGCGGCGTACCTTGACCGGCCGGAGTTCATCCTCCTCCCTGTGGCATGGTGCCTGGTGCTGTTCATCCGGCGCCGGGAGGGCGCCCGGCGGGAGGCGCTCCTCTACGTCCCCGCTCTGATCGCACTCTTTGCGTGCTGGTTCGGCGCGGCGTCGGCCTACTTCCACGCGCTCTTCCCGCTGACGTCGCTCAAGACGGGATCTGCCTTCGACGCGGAGTCGCTTCTGCGTTTTGCGGGCGTGGCGGCCGGGATGTATCCCGATCTGATCGCGGCGGCCGCTCTGCTGGCGCTCACGGGCCGCGCTTCGCGCGCCGCGCTCAGGAATGTGCCGCCGGCGGAGATGCTCCTGTTCGCATTCAGCGCGATCCTCCTGTGCACATACGCGCTCAAGGGGACGAACATGATCTCCCGCTACCTGCTCATCATCCATCCCGCCGTTGCACTTCTCTTCGTGCGCCTGCTTGCAGCCGACGGCTCGGGCCGCCGGCTCGCGCGCGGAGCGGTTCTGATTGCCGGCGCGCAGACGGCGCTGTTCCTCTCGGTGCACCTCGGTCCGATCCGTTCGTTTGTCGGCGGGTTCCAGTCGGTGTATGCCTCGCTCGGGCGGCGCATTGCGGCGGAACCCGACACGGGCGCGGTGATGGCGGCCGACGTGGGGATGGTGGGCTACTACTCGCGGAGGCCGGTGATCGATCTGGGGGGACTCACATCGACGCACACACGCGACGCGGGGACGACGGCGGACACCGCGATCGTTGCCCGCTACCGTCCCCGCTATGTCATCGCGCGCCTGCCTTCGCCGGCAATCGATTCGTGCGTGGCGCGCTGGAAGGCGGCCTCTCCCGCCCTCACCGGCGCCGCACAGCTCCGGCATGACCGCATCGGCCGGCTCGGCGTGATGGGAAGCGCGCACGACACCTACGACGTCTACCTGGTGCGGCTTCTCTGGGCGGAGTGACAGGCCCTCGCCGCCTAATACGCCACGGCGAACAGCGGAGACATCGATGCCGGTGCCCCGCAGGCAACGCACTTCCCGGGGTGGGACGCGGCATCCTCCGGGATGACCCTGATCGTCCCCTTCGTCTCCTCCTTGATCCTCCCCTCGCACGCCGCCGCGCCGCACCAGGGCGCCCGCACGAATCCCCCTTTCCCGGCCAGGATCCTCGCCAGCTCCTTCCAGTCGGTGACCGTGAACGTGTTCTCGTCCCGGAACCGCCGTGCGCGTTCGTAGAGGCTTTTCTGGATATCCTCCAGCGTCCGGCCGACGGCGGCCGCGAGACCGGCCTGGGGGACCGCGGTCTTGCCTTCCGCATCCCGGCGCACGATCGTCACCTGCGACTGCTCCATGTCGCGCGGGCCGATTTCAATCCTCAGCGGGACTCCCTTCCGCTCCCACTCGTAGTAGCGCCAGGCGGGCCGGAGGTCGCGGTCGTCCACGCGGCAGGAGATCCCGGCAGCGCGGAGCTCGCCGGCCATCCGCGTCGCCGCGGCCGTGAGCTCACCGCGCTGGGCGTCGTTTTTCCATATCGGGACGAACACCACCTTGAGCGGCGCAATGTTCGGAGGAAGAACGATCCCCCTGTCGTCGCCGTGCACCATGATCAGCGCGCCGATCAGCCGCGTGCTCACGCCCCAGCTCGTCTGCCAGGCAAACTCCTCTTTCCCCTCCGCATCCAGGAACTTCACGCCGAACGCCCGGGAGAAATTCTGGCCCAGGTCGTGCGACGTCCCGCACTGGAGGGCCTTCCCGTCCTGCATCAGCGCCTCGATGGCGTGGGTGCGCCGCGCACCGGCAAATTTCTCGGTTTCCGACTTGACACCCGGGATGACGGGAATCGCCATCGTCTCCTCGGCGAGCTTCCGGTACATGCCGAGGATCGACAGGACCTCTTTTTCCGCGTCCTCGTGCGTGGCGTGCGCCGTGTGTCCCTCCTGCCAGAGGAACTCCGTCGTCCGGAGGAAGAGCCGCGTCCGCATCTCCCAGCGCACGACGTTCGCCCACTGGTTGATCAGGAGCGGGAGATCCCGCCAGGAGTGGATCCAGCGGGAAAAGCTGTCGTAGATGATCGTTTCGGACGTCGGCCTGACCACCAGGGGCTCCTCCAGCTCCTTCCCCCCTGCATGCGTCACAACGGCGAGCTCGGGGGAGAAGCCTTCGACGTGCTCCGCCTCTCTCTTCAGGAAGCTCTCCGGAATGAATAGCGGGAAATAGGCGTTCTGGTGCCCGGACGCCTTCAGCATCGCGTCGAGCGTCGACTGCACGTTCTCCCAGATCGCGTAGCCCGTGGGACGGATGACCATACACCCCTTGACGGGAGAATAGTCCGCCATCTCCGCCGCAGCGATGACATCGGTGTACCAGCGGGAGAAATCCTCCGCGCGGGGTGTGATTTTCACTTTCGTCTCTTTGGTGTCGCTTTCACTCATGCCGTGGTTCTCCGGGGTTCAGGTGGGTGCGCGAAAGGCGCGATGGTTGAGCTGCTGCTGTATGAAATTGCTGGGTTAAAAAACCAGATTGCGTCGTCGTGGCGCCTGCGGCGCCACTCCTCGCAATGACAGCTATCCTGTCATTGCGAGCGTTCTGTGCGAAGCAATCTACTTGAGGAGCACGAACCGCTTCGTCTGCACAAACGTGCCCGCGTGTATCCGGTAGAAGTAGACGCCGGAGGCGAGTCCTGTCCCGTCAAACCTGATTTCATGATATCCCGCTTCCTGCTCCCCGTTCACCAGCTGCCGCACTTCCTGGCCGAGAGCGTTGAACACGGTCAGCTGTACGACACCTTTCTGCGTGAGCCCGTAGCGGATCGTGGTCGACGGGTTGAACGGGTTGGGATAGTTCTGGTCGAGCACATAGGCCTGCGGTACGAGTGCGGCGAGTCTGGAGGCGACCGCGGCAGCATCGCCGACGAGCACAGTGGCAGTCACCGTCCCGGCAGGCGACCGGAGCGGGTAGGCGCTCTGTGTCCTGAGATCCACGGGCAGCCCGTCCTCCGGGCCGACGAGAATCACGCGGTACCGGGAGGGGACCGCCTCCACCCCGCTGAACCTGAGCGTCCCGGTGCACCCGGCGGGACGCGCGAGCCGGATGTCCCACTGCTCAACGGCGGCGACGCCAAGCCTGAAGTCGGTGCTGAACTTCACCGTTGTCCCGTCTTTCTGCCCCCGGGTGAAGTACACTTCACCCCCCGCGAAGGCGAGGGGCGGCTTCCTGATGGCCAGCGAGTCCGATCCGCCGGAGGGGGAGACACCGAGCACGCAGTCGGCATCCGTGTTTTCCGCCGTCACAAACGCGACGGACACTGTCCAGTCGATGACAGGGGCCGGAGACGGGACGCGCTGCAGCGTCGAGGGGAGCGGATAGGGAATATTGAGCGTGGTTGCTTCCGTGTTCGCATTGTAGAAATAGTACGCCCTGAAGGGCGCCAGGACAGTGTCCACAGCGTACGATCCGGACCACCCCTGTATGACGTCGGAAAAGAGGAGCCCGTTGTACGACCTGACATCACTCCAGCGCACCGGGACCTCGAACGGGTCCCCGATGATGTTCCACCCCTGGTGCAGCGGGATCGGGTAGATCCCTCCCGGCTGCAGGGACGGAAGCGTGTCGGACTTTGAGAGCGCGAGCGGGTTCTTCCGGATGAGCCACACCCCCTCTCCCGGCGCTATCAATTCCGACGGACCCATTTCGGCCGCGACCCCGTTGGCCGGCATGCGGAACACGCGCCAGTCGAAACCCTGGTTCCCGCCGGAGCCTCCAACGAGGTCCGCAACCTTCCCCGGCGTCATTCCCGGCACGCTCACCATCCGGTAGTCGGCCTGGGCCGGTGCCGGCGGGAAGGCGACCGTTCCCGAAAGGGCGGTCGTCCTCACTGTTGAAAACGAGTACACGGGAGATGAATATGCACCCCTCCCGTACTGATTCTTCCCCCCCACTCTCCAGTAGTACGTCGTGTTGAGCGCGAGCCCGGCGAGCGTCCTGGTGACCCCCGCCACCGCGGTATCGTCAACGAACGGGAACGCAAATGACGGGTCGAGGGAGACCTGGACGATATACGCCGCGGCGCCGGAGGCCGCCCCCCATGAGAGGGTCAGCGTGCCGGGCTGGCCTGCGGATCCATTGGCGGGTGAACTCAATACGGGCGCGGGCGGCGGAACTCCCTGGGTCGTGAGTGCAACGATGCTGGAATTCGCGCTCGTTCCACCGACGTTCCCGGCGCGCACGCGGTAGAAGTACTTCGTCGCCGGGGTGAGCCCGGTGACACTGCGCGTCAGGACATTGCCGACGTTCAGGTTGCCGTACGAGGCAAGGATCACCGTGAACAGGGTATCCGACGCCACGTCGAGGTAGTACGTCGTGGCCCCCGCAGCGGCACTCCAGTTTGCCGTGAACGACGTGGGCGCGATGTTCGACGCCGCAAGGGCTGCCGGCGGGGGCGGCGTGGCCACGACGGTGGTAACGGAGATGACGTTCGAATTGCCGCTGGTGCCGCCGGCGTTGCTTCCCCGCACGCGGTAGAAGTACTTCGTCCCCGGCGATGCGCCCGCAACGGCCAGCGACAATGCGCCGCCGACGCCCAGGTTGCTGTACCCCGGCAGGAAGGCCGTGAAGTTCGTATCGGTGGCGACGTCGACCTGGTACGCAGTCGCGCCGGCCGACGAGTTCCACGCGGCGGCAAATGATGTCTGCGTGACATTCGTGGCAGCGACGGCAACCGGCGGTGCGGGCGCAGGCACGACGGTCGTCACTGCGATTACGTTCGAATTTCCGCTCGTCCCGCCGACATTGCCCGCCCGCACGCGGTAGAAGTACTTCGTCCCGGCCGTCAGGCCCGTGACGCTCCGCGTGAGAACATTGCCCACGTTCAGGTTATTGAACCCGGCGAGCAGTGCGGTGAACGTGCTGTCGGATGCGACATCAAGGAAATACGCTGTCGCTCCCGTCGAGGCCCCCCATGTGGCCGTGAATGACGTTTGCGTGATGCTCCCGGCCGGGGCCGCCACGGGAGGGAGAGGCGTGGCGACAACGGTCGTCAGCGCAATGATATTTGAACTGGCGGTCGTCCCCCCCGCGTTGCTCGCACGCACACGGTAGAAGTATTTCGTTCCGCCGGCCAGACCGCTGACGTTCCATGCGACGACGTTGCCGACGTTCAGGTTGTTGAACGGGGTGACCATCGCCGTGAAATTCGTGTCTGTCGCCACATCCAGGAAGTACGCGGCGGCTGTCGCCGCGGTGTCCCAGTGTGCGGTAAACGAGGTCTGCGAGATGTTCGTCGCCGCCAGTGCGACCGGGACGGGCGGGATCGGGATGAGCGTCGTCACCCCGATAATGTTGGACGCAGGGCTCGTGCCGGCGGCGTTGCCGGCCCTGACGTGGTAATAGTACCTCGTGGAGGGACTCAGCCCGGTGACAGGGTACGTCAGGACATTGCCGACGCTTATGTTGTTGAAGCCCGAGACAATTCCCTTGAACACGGAATCCGTCGCCACCTGAAGAACGTATGCCGTGACGCCGGCCGACGCATTCCAGTTGGCCGAAAACGAGCTCTGAACGATGTTTGTCGCGGCGGTCGCCACGGGGGTGGCGGGGATGGTCGACTGTGCAATGATGTTTGAATTACCGCTCGTCCCTGTCGCGTTGGTTGCCCGCACCCGGTAGAAGTACTTTGTCCCGCCTGTGAGCCCGGAGAGGTTCCAGGACAGGACGTTGCCGACGTTCAGGCCGTTTACCCCGGGGACGAACGCCGTGAAATTCGTGTCTGTCGCCGCGTCCAGCAGGTACGCCGCGGCGCTCACCGCCGTGTCCCAGTTCGCAGTGAATGAGGTCTGCGTAACGTTTGTGGCCGGAAGCGCCTGCGGCACCGGGACGAGCGTGGTCAGCACGATAATGTTCGACGTATTGCTCGTGCCCCCGGCGTTGCCCGCCCTGACGCGGTAGAAATACTTCGTGGAAGGGTTCAATCCCGCGACAGCATATGTCTTGACGTTGCCGACGTTGATATTGTTGTACCCCGTGACGGGGAGCCTGAATATCGTGTCCGTCGCCACCTGAAGGTAATATGTCGTCGCGGTGGCCGACGTGTCCCAGTTCGCCGTAAACGAGAACGGTCCGATGTTCGTCGCCGCATTTGCCACCGGCGGATTCGGGGCGGGAATCTGGGACATTGCTGCGGTCGTGAGCAGGCTGCATGCCAGCACCAGTGTCCACCCTCGTCGTTTCATGCGTCGCTCCGGCTGTGATTCACAGAACAGTTACCCGTAAGGTACGGACTCGGGGGTGGAGGGGCAAGGAGAATTCCACGCACGCCCGGTTGAGGCCCTTGATTCCGAGCCCAAAAATGACAACACTGGGAACAAGCTGATCGACTTTTCCCCCCTGAATCGATGAACGTCACTCCCGGCCGCCGGCGTCATCTCCCCGGAATCATTCTCGCGCTGGCGCTCATACTCCGGATTCTCACGGCCCTGGCTGTTCATCCTCCCCTCTTTTCCGATGCCGTCGACTATGCGGCGCTCGGGAGATCGCTGGCCGCGGGCGAGGGCTATGCGCATCACGGACAGCCAACAGCGTACAGGACCCCCGGATATCCTGCCATGCTTGCAGCGTTCTACCGTCTCTTCGGGGAGACGGCGCTCCCCGTCCGTCTCTTCCAGGCGCTCGCCGACGCGTGTTCATGCGCACTCGTCTACCTCATCGGGAAGAGACTGTTCTCCCGGGAAACGGGGGTCATGGCCGCCGGAATCTATGCCGTCCTCCCGGGGGCGATACTCTATGTCCCCATGCTCATGACGGAAACCGTGTTCACGACGGTGTTTCTTCTCACGGTATTCATCTCGCTGGATCCGCGGAACCTCCGGCGGCTGCGTCTCGCCGAGGGTTTCCTTGTCGGTCTCGGAACGCTCATCCGGCCGCTTCTGCTGCCGCTGCCGGCGGTCATGGCTCTCGTGCGCATCGTCCGGAAAGAGCCCCTGCGCGACGCTCTTCAGGGGCTGTGTGTAACGGCGGCGGGGGCGCTCATCGTGATCGCCCCGTGGCTCACCAGGAATTACATCGACTTTGGACGCCTGACGGTGACAACCAGCACCGGCGTCAATTTCTGGATCGGGACACACGAAGGGGCCACCGGGACGTATTCGTACCCTGCGGGTAACCCCCTCGAGAAGGAGGCAGACGAGTGCGCGAGGTCGGATCTCGGCATGCGACTGGGCGGTCAGTTTATCCTCTCCCACCCCGCGGAATACCTCCTCATAGAGGCGAAGAAGTGGGCACATTTCTTCTCCACGGACTACTGGCTCCTCCTTGCGCTCAATTACCAGCCGGGCCTCCCGCCCCCCTCGGCATCCGCGCTTGCAGACCTCCCGGTCGCGGAGGTTCTTCTCATGCACGTGCCGTTTGCCACAGTGTTGCTCCTTGCCGCATTTGCGGCATGCTGTTCCATGAACGACCGGAGGTGGGCAGTCATGGCACTCCTTTCACCCGTTGCTTACTGGATCGTTGTCCATCTCATGTTCTACGCCGGGGGGCGGTACCGGGTGCCGGTTGTGCCCCTCGTCGCGATCGCCGCGGCGTACGGCGCCGTGATGCTGCGCGACAGGACTGCGGTCATGTCCCGCGGGCGGATGGCCGCATTCCTGCTGTTCGGCTGCCTCTTCGCGGGAGGGTGGACGGCGGAGCGGCTCTCGCTCCAGAGGCAGGCATCCCGCGAACTTCCCGTGCCCGCCGTGAGCTTCCCGGTCCCCGTCCTCCCCCCCATCCCTGACTCGGTCGCCGGCGCGGCGACGCCGAGCGTGCCGCTCGACGGCACGTGGGACTTCGATGACGGCAGCGGCGCCCCCCCGGCCCCGATAGAGGTCCCGGGGGAGTGGGAGATGCAGGGTTTCAGCGTGAAGGCCGGCGCGACCGCGCACTACCGGCGGACGTTCACGATTCCTGCAGGCTGGGAGCACCTCCGGAGGTGGATCCGCTTTGACGCCGTCAGCTCCTGGTGCAGCGTGAGCGTCAACGGCGTGACTGCAGGAACGCACGAGGGAAGCTTTGTCCCCTTCGCGTTCGATATCACTCCGGCAGTCTCGCAGGGGATCAACCGGCTCGATGTGAGCGTCAGGTGGGGGACGATCGCCGACACGCTCGCATGCACGTCACAGTACGCCGCGCACCCGGTGGGAGGAATACTCAGGAACGTGCGGATATTCGCACTGCCTGAGACGCACGTTCAGGACTTCACGTACGAGACGCGTTTTGATGCGGCGCTGACGTCCGCCTCGATCACGCTGCACACTGTCATCTCATCTGCCGGCAGCCGACGCGTCCCTGCAGACATCGCATGGGCGCTCCTGGACGAGCGCGGCAGCGTGGCAGCACACGGATCGGTTCCCGTCGGTCCATCCGACAGCGCCGGCCGCTCACAGGTCGTGTGCAGACTCCACGTCGATTCGCCGCGTGCGTGGGATCCGGAGCACCCGCACCTCTACAGTCTCAAAGGAACGCTCACGGTCGCCGGCATCGCCTGCGAAATCCTGCGCTCGCGCATCGGCCTGCG
>Ga0335071_10001339_pt1 | contig 26437 bp, 20 predicted proteins | sample Lox_Sample_15_FD_206724 | JGI IMG/M metagenome (GOLD analysis project Ga0335071, IMG submission 206724) | Soil microbial communities from Loxahatchee National Wildlife Refuge, Florida, United States - Lox_Sample_1.5 | ecosystem: Environmental > Terrestrial > Soil > Wetlands | place: USA...
CGCTCGAAATCCTCGTGACCGCGTACTGTGTCGCGGTCGAGGCGCGCGATGCGAGCTTGCGGAAACATCCCGTGCAGTAACTCCTCGAGCTTCTCGGAACCAGTTCCCAGGAAATAGATGTACTCACTGCCGCAGTGCACGCAGGCTTTCGGCACTGGCGCGATGTAGCCACAGTAGTGGCAAACCATCTTGTGCTCACGCTTATGGTGGGTGAGCGCGATGGCGCAGTTGTTGCATTCGAGCTTCTTGCCGCAGGTGCGGCAGAGGACGACGGGGGAATATCCGCGGCGGTTGAGCAGGATCATAACCTGCTCTTTGCGGTCGAGGCGCTCTTTGATTTCGGCGGCGAGCTTGCGGGAGATGACCTGCTCGTGTCCGGTCTCCTGAAATTCGAGGCGCATGTCGACGATCTCGACTTCGGGCAGAGGGCGCTTTTCGACGCGGTCCGGGAGTTCGATTAGGGAGTATTTGTTCTTTTTGGCGTTGAAGTAGGACTCGAGCGACGGAGTGGCCGAACCCAGAACCACAGTGGCATTGGACATTTTCGCGCGCATTACGGCTACGTCGCGGGCATGATAGCGCGGCGTTTCTTCCTGCTTGTAGGAGGAGTCGTGCTCTTCGTCGACGATGATGAGGGCGAGGTCCGATACGGGGGCGAATACCGCTGAACGTGTGCCGACGACCATGCGGGCCTCTCCGCGCTTGATGCGGTGCCATTGCTCGGCGCGTTCACGATCGGAGAGAGCGGAGTGGAGAATGGCGACTTCGTCTCCGAAGATCTGGTGGAGATCGGCGGCAACAGCGGGCGTGAGTCCGATCTCGGGGACGAGGAGAATAGCGGAGCGTCCGGCGTCGAGTACGGAGCGCATTCCGGCGAGATAGACGGCGGTCTTGCCGGATCCGGTGACTCCATGGAGCAGCATGCCGGAGAATTTGCGGCTGGCGACAGCTTCACGGAGGCGACCGAGCGCGGATTTCTGTGCCGGATTGAAATCAAAGTCGAAGGGCGAGGGGCGGGGTGTCGCGTGGGAAACCGTGAACTCCGCCGCCACTTCGAGGATCTCAACCAGTCCGCGGCGAACGAGTGTGCCCAGAGTCGTGCGGGGGACTTCGGGGATGCGTAGAGCGTCGAAGGGTAAGCGGCCTCCGGCCGCGGCTAGCGTGTTGATGAGGGCGCGTTGGTTTTCGTTGAGCTTGCCCTCGGCGGATTTCAGGACAGCAATTTTGACGGTGCGCGAGGCGTCTTGCGGCGCGGAGATGTCGGTGCGGACGATCCAGTTCTTCCGGACCATCCCGTTGAGGAGTGCACGGGATGCGCCTGTGGCAGAACGCAGAGTTTGTTCGCGAATCAGTGAGGCACTCCCTAAAGGGGCATCTGCGGGCGATTGGGCTTCGGCATCGCTGATGCGATACCCGGGCCCTGAGCTTTCGGATTCTATCTGCACGAGGCTTTCAGCTTGTGACGTGGGTTTGGGAAAGTAGGGTTCTGTTTCGCCGTCGCTTGCGGCCAGGTAGTCGAGAACTTGGAACTCTGTTGTTTGCTCCTCAGGTGTGCGGCGGGAGCGGGCCGACGATCCGGACATGCCGGCGAGGTGCAGCGCTTTGTGCCCATGCTCTGTGATTCGATATCCGACGGCACGCTTGAATTCCGCATGGAGCGGCAGCATTGTGCGGAAGACCTCTCCCAGAGGGGCGAGATAGTAATCGGAAATCCAGCGGGCAAGGCGCAGAAGCGTTCCGTCGAGCACTGGGGCGGGGTCGAGCACGCTGACGATGGATTTAGTGGTAACTGACGGCTTGCGATCGTGGATTTCCGTGACGATCCCTGTCATGCGTTGCTGCCGGAAGGGGACGAGAACGCGTCCGCCCACAACGAGTGCTATGCCTTCAGGGACACGGTAGGTGAAGACCATGTCCACGGGCACGGGGAGGGCTACGTCACAGAATTCGGTCATTGGTGCAAGGATAAATCAGGGGTTGTGGATGGGGGCGGTCCCCGGTCTCCGTCTCTTGGCCGTCTGCTCTCGGTCATGGCTCACTTCCCCGGCATGACCCGTGGTTGCCCTCGGATTTCGTGGAGATCGTAGAGATCCTGCGACTCCGCTGTCGCACGCGTCGCTTGCGGCGACTACCCTCAGGATGACAATATCCTCTTCATTCGGCTCTTGGCGGGGGTTTCAGGCCCAGGTACTTCATTACCATTTGAAGGTCTTTCCAGGCTTCGCCCTTTTGGCGGGGATCGCGGAGTAAGAAGGCCGGGTGATAGGTGACAGCTAGTTTGGCGCCGGGCCAGTTTGGCTCGCTGCTGCGAGCACCAGCGGGCATAAAGTCGTAGAAGCGTCCACGGAACTCAGACATCGGGGCGTTCATGGCCAAAAGATTCTTTGCGGCGACGGCTCCCAGGGCCACGACCACTTTCGGCTTGATGACTGCAATCTGGCGCATCAGAAACGGCGAGCAGGTTTCGCACTCCTCACGTTCAGGAGTGCGATTTCCCGGCGGACGGCACTTGACCACATTTGCGATGTAGACCTCTTCCCTATTAAGTCCCATCGCTTTGATCATGTTGTTGAGCAACTGTCCGGCACGGCCAACGAACGGTTCGCCTTGCGCGTCTTCGTCGGCACCGGGACCTTCTCCGACAAACATCAAATCGGCATGCGGATTACCGACGCCGAAGACGATCTGCTTGCGTCCCTGCTTGTGCAGCGGGCAGCGCGTGCAGTCCCCGAGATCTTCGCGAATCCGCTTGAGTGCGGCAACCGGGTCAGTAATCTTCTGCTCGGGTTTGGGAGTAAGCACTTCGAAAATGTTTTCCTCGTGCGCTTTGACGACAGTTGCGCTTCTTCTGGCCGGCATTTCGTCTCGCGTTTCTGGCTGGGATGATTCCTGCTCTGCTGATTTGCTGATTATGCTTTCGGGACCACGGCGGTAGAAATCGTAAATACCTAGTTCGTTATAAAAGCGCAGCCGGTCGGCCAGAGCTTGGCGCAGTTGCGGGTCCAGGTTGGGTGGCATGAAGGGGCATTATATCGCCTCGGTGGCTCGGTGCGTGGGCCGAGGTTTGGGGTCGGCAGGGATCCTTCGACTCTGGAATTGCTTCACTTCGTTTCGCAATTCCTCCGCTCAGGATAACAGTTTCAGTTTGACACCTGGGATTTGCGGTATCGGCGGAGGCAAACAATCTGATCGAGAACTTTTTGTGCAACTTCAAACTTGGTGGTTTCGGGAACGTCAACCACATCATGATCAGTAATGATGGTAACGGCATTGCGGTCGGAGTCGAAACCGATGCCTTCGCGGGAAACGTCGTTGACCACGATGGCGTCCAGGCTCTTGGCTAGCAATTTTTGGCGGGCATTCTCCAGAACGTTCTCTGTTTCGGCGGCGAAACCGACGATGATCTGCGACGACTTTTTCTGAGAAACTTCTTTGAGGATATCGGGAGTGGCTTCGAGATCTATGGTCATCGGCCCTTTGCGCTTGATTTTTTGATGGGAAGCGCTTTTCGGGCGGTAGTCGGAGACGGCGGCAGTTTTGATGATGATCGTTGCCCGTGGAAGAAGCCGGAGCACAGCATCACGCATTTCCTCGGTGGACTCCACGGGTGTGAGTTCGGCAGCGTCAGGTGGGGTGATCGAAGTTGGGCCGCTGACCAGGAGAACCGCGGCACCGCGCCGTATGGCGACTTCCGCGAGGGCGTAGCCCATCCGTCCACTGGAGCGATTGGTGAGGAAGCGAACCGGATCGATTTTTTCGCGAGTTGGGCCGGCTGTGATCAGGACGGTTTCGCCGGCAAGGTCTTGCGACGCGCCGAGAGCTTCGAGCGTGGCAGCGACGATGGTTTCGTTCTCGGCGAGACGTCCGGCCCCCGTCATGCCGCAGGCGAGATAACCGGAACCAGGCTCGACGATCTTCACACCACGTTTCCTCAGGATCTCGAGGTTCGCCTGCGTGGCGGGGTGGTTCCACATGTTTACGTTCATCGCGGGCGCAACGATCACTGGCGCAGTGGTAGCGAGGTAAAGCGTTGTCAGAAAGTCGCTGGCGATTCCCTGCGCAAAATGAGCGAGGGCGTCGGCTGTAGCCGGCGCCACGAGAAGGGCATCGATCGACTGGGCGACGGCGATGTGCTCGATCGCGGATTCGATATTAGCTTGCTGTTCTTGCCCGGGAGAGAACATACCGGTAATGACTTTTTCTCCAGAGAGGGCGGCGAAGGTGAGCGGCCTTACGAATTCCTGGGCTGCGCGGGTCATAATGACCTGCACGCGGATACCCCTGTCTTGCAGGAGACGAACGATTTCGGCGGCTTTGTAAGCAGCGATGCCGCCGGTGACACCGAGGGCGATTTTCATAAACTTTGTTGATTGATGATTTTGGATTGTCGATTGAAAACGTGGCGATCCGAATCGACATTCAACGATCAGGAAATCAACAATCGCTTAGTCTTGGCCGAGAGCTTTGTCGAGGGTTTCCCCAACCTGCTCGGCAGCGGTACGGTTGTCGGGGATTTCCCATTTCACCTTCCCGGCGCGAATCTCATCTTGTGCGATGCGGCAGGGTTTGCGGGAACTGGTCTCGACTACGGGTGGCGCCCCGGATTGCAGTTGGCGAGCGCGACGGGCTGCCACAAGAATGTACCGGTAATTACTGTCGAAGCCTTCGATCAACTTCATGGGAACTCCCCCTTGGTAACCGATTTCGATGCGAATCAGTGCCGAGCGGTAAACAAATTAGCGCAGGAATGAAAAGAACGTTGGGTTATTCCTGCTGAGACGTTCCGGTCTGGACGCCCCGAATCCAGCGCCTCTAGCATGATACCGCGAAATCTAACTCCCTGCTGACGCGCCGGGCTCACGGAAGGACAGGATGATGGGCTGTACCTTCTGTTTTAAATTGGCTAAACGAAGGCGCTCCGCGCGTTCCACAATCGCTTTTTCTTCCTCCGACAATTCCCTATCCTCACGTCGCAAACGCTCGGACAGTACGATAGCCATGAGTCTTTCAATCGATTTCTCAAGCTGATCGTTGATCAAGACGTAGTCGTATTTGTCGTACTCCTCAATCTCGCGAGCCGCAGCCTTGAGCCTGCGCTGGATCACATCTTGCGAGTCCTCGCTCCGATTACGAAGCCTCCATTCCAGCGTTTTGCGGTCGGGAGGAAGAATGAAAATGCTGATGGCGTCGGTAAGGCTCTTCTTAATCTGCGCTGCGCCCTGAACGTCGATGTCTAACAGGAGATCGTGCCCGCTCTTGCCCGCCTCCCGGAGAAATTTCCGTGCTGTGCCATAGCAGTTTCCGTGTACGTTGGCATGCTCAAGGAATTCGCCTTCCTGGGCCATGCGATCGAATTCTTGCGCAGAGATGAAGTGATAATGCTTCCCGTTCTGCTCGCTGCCCCGGCGATTCCGGGTGGTATAGGAGATCGAGAACACCAGATTGGGAACAAGTTTGAGGAGCTCGTTGGTCAGGGTGGACTTACCGGACCCGGATGGCGCAGAGATGATGTAGACCAGTGGTTTGCGTTCTTCGCTCATTCCAGGTTTTGCACCTGCTCCCGAGCCTTTTCGATTTCGGCTTTCATCGCCAGTCCCGCCTCAGTAATTTTGAGTGCCTCCCCGGCTAAGCCGGAGGTTTTCGACAGCAAGGTATTGGCCTCGCGGTTCATCTCTTGTAGCAGGAAGTCGAGTTTTTTGCCGACTTCGCCACCCTGCTCAAGCAGTCCAAGGAAGTGGCGGACGTGGGTTTCGAGGCGAACGACTTCCTCCTGCACATCGCTGCGGTCGACCAGCAACGCGGCTTCCTGCAGCGCACGTTCCTTGTCGATGCTGGCGCCAAGAAGTTCCTGCAAGCGCGTCTGCAGGCGTTCGGTATAGTTCTGCAGGACGGTGCGGCGGTGTTGCTGCACGCTGCGACTGGCTTCCAGCAAATGATTCATGCGGTCGCGTAATTCCTGGGCGATGCCACGGCCTTCTTCCTCGCGCATCTGATTGAGGCGGTCGAGGGCCTCTCCGACTTTGGACATTACGGCAGATTCGATTTCACCGTCGTCAGTATTGGCGGCGGATTCCAGGGCGCCCGGAATACGGAGAATGGCATTGAGGTCGGGGTCGGCAGCCAGGGAGAATTCGGAGGAGGCGGCACGGAAAGCAGCAATGTATCCGCCGACGATTTCGCGGTTGAGGGAGAATGTGGCGCTGGCAGGACGCTCCAGGGTAAGAGTGACTTCCACGTGTCCCCGGGCCATTTTCTCCTTCAGCAGACGCCGGAGTTGCATCTCGAGCGCATCGGTCCCGGAGGGCAGGCGGAAGTGCAGATCGAGGAACCGGTGATTGACGGACTTCAAGGCGAGCGCAAACCCCAGGCGGGCGCTGGACGCGGACGTCAGCGGCGAGCGCACTGGACTCGAACCGTTCAAGTGAGGGATATCACCTTTCACTTGAGCGAAGCCTGTCATGGAACGAATGGGCATAGGTTCCCGGTTTTCAAAGTTCCGCAACTACCTTGTTCACTTCCATCGCGGCGAATTGGAGTTCATAGAGACGGCGGTACGTCCCTAATTTTTGCATGAGATCCTCATGCGCTCCCATGTCGGCGATGGTTCCATTTTCAATCACGACAATGCGATCGGCGCGCCGAACCGTGGAGAGCCGATGCGCAATCACGAACACCGTGCGACCTGCCATGAGGTTGTGCAGGGCTGACTGCACCATGGCTTCCGACTCACTATCGAGCGCGGAAGTTGCCTCGTCGAGAATGAGAATCGGCGCATTCTTCAGCAGGGCGCGGGCGATCGCGAGCCGCTGGCGCTCACCTCCGGACAGACGCACGCCACGTTCTCCGATCACCGTATCGTATCCCGACGGGAGCGCCAGGATGAAGTCGTGCGCCAAGGCTGCCCGAGCCGCAGCCTCGACTTGCTTCAGTGGAACGTGTGGCTGCCCATAGGCGATGTTATTGCGAACCGTATCGTTGAACAGGACGGTTTCCTGGGTGACGATGCCGATTTGCGAGCGCAATGAGGCCAGAGTTACGTCTCGAACGTCGCGGCCATCGATCAGGATGCGTCCGCCGGTAACGTCGAAGAAACGTGGGATGAGGTGAACCAGAGTACTTTTCCCGGCGCCGCTGGAGCCTACGACGGCCAGGACCTCGCCGCGCTGGACCTCGAGATCGATGCCGTGCAGGATCTCGCGAGCGCCTTCGCCGTTGCCCTCGTAGGAGAAAGAGACATTGTCGAATTTGATGATCTTTGCGAAGTGGGGCAGCGGCTTGGCGCCCGGTTTTTCTCCGACGACGTCTTCAGTGTCCATGAACTGAAACAGCTGGGAAGAGGCCCCGAGAGCTTGCTGGAAACTATTATTAAACACGGCGAACTTCCGGACTGGGTTGTACATGCTGAGCACGGCGGCCACGAAAGTGACGAAAGCGCCGAGTGTCAGCTCGTTATGGGCGATCCGATCGCGTCCCAACAGCAGCAATAGTGCGATGGCGATCGCGCCGAAGGTGTCCATGAGAGGAGAACTGAGAGCGGCCGCTGCCACCGAGCGCAGATTGGCATGGAAGAGCCGTTGCGCCGCTTTCCGGAAGCGCGCTACCTCCCACGATTCCATGCCAAAAGCCTTCACGATGCGGTTGCCAGTGATGGTCTCGTGCAGGATGTTCTGGACGTCTGCGAGTTGGTCCTGCCCACGACGAGTTGTGGTGCGGACGCGACGGCCGATGCGGACCGCCGAGTAGACAATGAAGGGAATAAAAAGAAGGAGAACCCAGGCGAGTTCGCGTCCTAGGATCACAACTGCGATTGCTGTGAAGATGAACGTGAAGAATTGCTGGAGAAATTCCGCAAGTACGCTCGACATGGCGAACTGTACACGTTCGATGTCGTTGATGATGGTCGAGATCAGAGTGCCTGTGGCGTGTTTCTGGAAAAACGCGGCGGAGCGGCGCAAGACGGAGTTGTAGAGGTCGTTGCGCAGATTCGTAATCATTCCGAAGCCGGCGTGATTTACCAGATACGTGCCGGTGTAATCGAAGATCCCCTTCAGAATCGTCGAGGCAACCAGCGCGTAGGCAACTATGGTCCAGGCGTTGTGCCCGAATTCGGTCGGGGCAAAGCGCTGGAGATAGATCGGCTGTCCGGTCGTCGGCCAGGTGAACAGAGTTATGTTTTCCGAGCCGGAGGACGGGTTCAGCACGCGATCGAGCACCGGCTTGAGCAGGACTAAACGGAAGGCTTCCAGGAAGCCCACACCAGCCAGCAGCAACACACCGGGAAACAACTGCAACAGAAACGGGAAGACGTAGCGGATGAGGCGCGTCAGTTGCCGCATGGGGCTCCCGGGTGGGACGGGATGCGTACGATTGCTGCCGGTTGCGTGAAGATTGGATGCAAGGGCTTATTTTACCGGAGTTGCGGGGTAAGAATATGGCGTTGTGGCTTCGGCGTGCGTCCCAATCCGTCAGATTCTTTAGCCACAATCCAACAGCCGCTGGGCTTCGCCCTGGCGGGAGGGCCGAGGCGGCCGTCGCTACATCGACTACTTGGGGCTGTCGCGGTGGACTATTTTGACCCGGTAACCAGCCCGGCGAAGGTGTTTCCCTACTTCTTCCGCGATCATCACCGAGCGGTGCTGGCCGCCTGTGCATCCGAAACCGATCGTCAGATAGCTCTTGCCCTCGTGAATATAGTGCGGAAGCAGATACACGAGCAGGTCGGAGATGCGCTTGATGAATTCCTGCGTCTGCGGGAAGGAACGGATGTACTTGGCCACCTTGGGGTGGCGTCCGGTAAAAGGGCGGAACTCAGGAACAAAATGCGGATTGGGCAGAAAGCGGACATCGAAGACCAGGTCGGCGTCTTCCGGCACCCCTTGGCGGTAGCCGAAGCTGACACATGAAACCAGGATAGTTTTCTCGGGCGAGCGCTCGTGAAAGGTTTCGTTAATGTGTGCCCGCAGTTCGTGAACGTTAAACTTGGAGGTATCGATCACGAAATCGGCCATGCGACGAATGGTGCCGAGGTGGCGGCGCTCGGCTTTGAGAGCGGCCTTGACGGGTGCGTCGGTGCCCAGCGGATGCGGACGGCGGGTTTCGCTGAAACGGCGCAGGAGGACCGAGTCGGAGGCTTCCAGGAAAACCACCTTGGTCGGAATCATGCGACGAATGGATTTCAGAATGGCCGGGAGCTTGTCGAGGCGTGAGCCCTCGCGCACATCGACGACAAGCGCCGTACGGCGAATCTCGCTCGATTGCATGGACAATTCGGCGAATTCCGGAATCAACTGAACGGGCAGGTTGTCAACGCAGTAGTAACCGAGATCTTCGAACGCTTTGAGGACAGAGGCCTTCCCCGAGCCGCTCATCCCCGTGATGATCACTAGTTCCGGCGAGTGCTTGCCGTCGTGAGGCTGCGAGCTTCGCGCTCCCGGCTTGTGCGGCGGGCGTTGGGGGCGACCCTGCTTCATGAATTGCATGTTAGCACCGGGACGCGGTGGTCCGTTTGCGGCGGCGATTGCCAACCGAGGTTCGCGCCGGGTCGCTCTGAGAGAGGCTCGCTCCGCTGGTTTGGACGGCCAAGGCAGACCCTGTATGGATTTGTCTCGAAACGCGGTGACCTGTAATCTAGGGCGGCATGAAAAAGTTCGAAGAGCTCACTGAGCGTGAAATTTTGGCATTGGCGATTGGGTTAGAGGAGGAGGATGAGCGCGTCTATGCCGATTTCGCCGAAGGCCTCCGGCAGGACTATCCGGCAACGGCATCCATGTTTCTGGGGATGCGGGAGGAAGAGTCCGAGCATCGGCGTCGACTGATCGAACTATTCCAAAAGAAATTTGGTGAGCACATCCCACTGATCCGGCGGCAGGATGTCCGCGGATTCGTGGACCGTCCGGCTCTGTGGCTGGTGCGTCCGCTGAGGATTGATGCTGTGCGTAAAGAAGCTTCCACGATGGAGGTGGAGACGCGCCGATTCTATGAAAAAGCTTCCGCGAGGACCCAGGATGCGAGCATCCGTCAGCTCTTGGACGACTTGGCGAACGAGGAGCGCTCGCACGAAACGCGGGCACAGGAACTCGACCGGGAGAAGCTTCCGGACAACGTGAAGGCCGACGAGGAAGCAGCACAACGGCGGTTGTTCGTTCTGCAGATTGTGCAGCCGGGCCTCGCGGGACTGATGGATGGGTCCGTTTCGACTTTGGCTCCGGTGTTCGCCGCGGCGCTGGCGACGCAGAAGAGCTGGGACGCATTCCTCGTGGGATTGGCCGCTTCGGCGGGAGCAGGCATCAGCATGGGTTTTGCGGAGGCGCTCTCGGACGATGGCAGCCTCACGGGCCGTGGCCATCCTTGGGTCAGGGGAGTGATCTGCGGAGCGATGACGGCACTCGGAGGAATCGGGCACACGCTGCCGTTCTTGATCAAAGACTTCCGGCTAGCACTGTGGGCAGCGGGTCTTGTCGTATTGGCTGAGTTGGGGGTTATTACCTGGATCCGGCGCCGGTATATGGATACGCCATGGGTGACCGCGGCGCTGCAGGTTGGGTTGGGCGGCGTGTTGGTGTTTATTACCGGTGTGCTGATCGGAAGCTCGTAAAAGGCGTCGTCGATGGGTGGTTTTCGATTATTGACTGAGCCTGCTCGCGAGGCTTGGGAACTTTGACGTCCATCAACAATCAGGAAATCGACGATCCGCAACGGTCTAAGGCTGCGTATCCAGCGGGTGCGTGCTCTTCTCGTAGAATTCGTTTTGCAGTTTCAGGCTGACGTCGTCGGCTTTCACCTCACGGATAGCCTTTACCACCGAGTCGATCCACCACTTCATCTGAAATTCCCCGAGTTCTTTCGTGGCGGCTGCGCCTTCGCCGGAATAGTGGAAGGGGAAACGCGTGTACCACCAAATACCCGTGTAGACATCCTCTGGAATTTTCTGACGGTTCTGGTCTGCGCCGGATTCGCTGGTCGCGCGCTCAGGGTGCACGAGTTCCGGGTGGGCAATCATCATCTTCGAAGTTTCGCTTTCTCCGGCGTGCATATCGATTTTCGTCTTCTTTGCCGGGCCCCCTTTCTCGGGCGTGCGTTCGTCGAACACATAGATGACGTAGTCGTGGGGCTTGTCGAGTTGAGTCTGGGCGAAGTAAGGGAGCAGGCTGTTGTTGCCGCCGTGTCCATTCACGATGAGGATCTTCTTACAGCCGTTGCGGGCCATCTCATCGGTGGTCTCCTGCAAGAGAGCAAGTTGCAGGCTGCGGCTGTAGGCCATCGTGCCAGGCTCATGTTTCGCTTCCGCGATCTGGCCAAAATAGTATTCGGGAAAAACGACTGCATATTCTTCCTCCGCCGCATGCAGCGCGGCGTACCGCACGTCAAGGAGATCGGTCCCAAGCGGCAGATGCGGGCCGTGCTTTTCAATGATGCCGAAGGGTAGAAGACACATGCCCTGCGAACGATGAATCCCTTCCCGGAAATCGGAGGCGGTCAGCTCCTCCCAGTGAACAGAAAGCTTGGAAGAGGGCGCCCCAGCCTGAGCTTGCGAAAGCGACGTTGTGAGAATGATGGAAATGCAAGCCAGCAGAATCCAGGAAACAGGACGGAGGGGATTGGTCATGAAATTTCTCCGCGGCGGATTCTACCATGGAGACCTGCCTATTAAAACGTATGAATAGCTAGTTTTTTGAGGAGGGAATCGGGTCAATCTACAGCTGACGCGAACACTATGCGGTGGCCGTCGGCGGTCACGACTCCGAATTCACATACCCCAGGGCTCAGAGCGGATCGGCTTGCAGATCCTGGCGCCTCTGGCGCGCACGAACTCGTAGTACGGGTCAATGTCGTCGATTTGGAGATAAGCAAAGTAAGAGTGATCTCCGATATCCGCGGGGCGAAGGCGCATCGGGACACTGTCCGGCCCAGATCGTGCAAGCGCCTTAGGTATAGAACAGGAAACCAGTCCGGAATTGAGTGAATTGTGAATCCCAGCACGTCGCGGTAGAAGGCACTGGATATCTGCAGGTGGTGCACCGCGATCACGAAGCGAGCGTTTGTTACTTCTGGCATGTTGGCTGTTGCAGATGTGATTCAGGATAGCAGTCTGAGTGAGGCACGCTGGTCTGATCGCGCGCATCAAGACCCGCAACTCAGCACGCTAACTTGTGTTCTACGCTCTGAGAATATGGTCATGGAGACACCCGTGTGAATCAGAACAGTCGGCTCGCTGGAATTGCCTTGTGTGCGTTGTTCGCACTTGGCAACGCACCAGGACAGCAATTGGTACAAGCACCGCGTGCGGATGGGACTTCCACGCCGTTGCGCGTGTACGCTCCGCAGAGCGGAGCATGTGCACCGCTGGCGCTGATCTCGCCGGGCGCGGGCGGAAGTGAAGACGGATACAAGTATCTGGCCAAGGCTTTGCAGAAGGATGGCTGGCGAGCCATCGTCATGGGACACCGAGAGAGCGGCGGTCCGGCGCTGCGTTCGGATATGCGCCGAGCCGGCGGGATCAAAAAAGGACTGAATGAGTTGGTGAACGATCCGGCCGCATACGATGCTCGATTGATGGACATCAAAGCGGCTCTAAACTGGGCCGGTACTGCCTGCAAGGCTCCTTTCGTGACATTGTTGGGACATTCGATGGGGGCGCGTACGGTGATGCTCGAGGCCGGGGCGAAGACAACTTTAGGGGTGAAAGGTCAGGACCGGTTCGACGCTTACGTTGCCTTATCGCCGGATGGGCCGGGCCCGATGTTTCCCGCCAATTCGTGGGACGCCGTTCGTAAACCGATGCTGTTGCTGACGGGCACGCGAGATGGGTCACTCGATGGCGACTGGCAAACACGAACGATTCCGTTCGAACACCTGCCAGCGGGATGTAAATGGCTCGGAGTCATCGATGGCGCTACGCACATGAACTTCGCCGGGATTGGCTTCGCCGGGACGACGGAGAAGTTGACTGTACTGGAAACGAAAGCTTTTCTGGATGGATTGCGCGGGGGAAAGTGCGGAGGGCCGGTACAGGCGGAGGGGATCAGCGTAAGAAGCAAGTGAGAAATGCCCACTTCGCCAGAGAAAAGTCGAAATAGGGCGCTCGCTCGTGGAAAATCGAGCGGCCTTCTGGATTTTAAAAATCTGTACAGCCGAGGCGGCTGTCGCTACACAAAAATCGGGACGGACGACTGCGTCCGTCCCTACACGGTTATGGGACTTCGATCAGTTGCATCTTCCCGTCTTTGGCACGGTGCAGGACCATCACCTTACCCTTTGGGTCGCGGAAAACGAACACGTCGCGGTCTTTGAAGTGAGCTTCCTTGATCGCTTCCTCGAGCGTCATGGGGCGCATGGCGACGGCCTCGTCGGAACGGACCAGGTGAACTTCTGTCGTTCTAGCGACCGCAGGGTATTTGTGAACGATGACGGGCACGGCGGTTTTTTCGGTTAGGCCGACAGCGGTTTGTATATCGTCCTGCATCGAGTGGCCGTTCCATTTCTGCTTTTCCTCAGTCTTGCGGGCGACGCGTTTCTTCAGTTCCCAGCGCGCCTTGTATTTCACTGCCTGCTTTTCGAGATGTCCGAGAGCTTCGTTGACGGCCATCGTCATATCTTTGGCTTGCGCCAGCCCGACCAGCGGGCCGTTCCGGGGGCTGATGGTGATTTCCGCCTTGTGACGGTGCTTTTCGACGGCGAGGATGACCTTGGTCTCGAATCGGTCTCCCAGGATTTTTCGGATTTTTTGCAGCCCGGTTTCTACTTCTTTGCGGATGTTGGAAGTTACTTCGTAGTGTCTTCCGGTGTATTCCACGTTCATGAGCGCCCCTCCAAAGTTCAGCGTGAGATAAATTGGGCACCACATCAAAGAATTGAGTAATTTTGTAATTTGGAAATTGAAGACCGGATAAAGCACGAGCACGAAAAAATTACTCAATTACCCGATTACACAATTACCAAATCATTTCTTGACTCGGCGTTGGTGCGTGCTTGGAATGCGCATGTCTTCGCGGTATTTGGCAACCGTGCGGCGGGTCACCTGGATGCCCTGCGACTGCAGGATGCGGGTGATCTGTTCGTCGGTCAACGGGCGGCTGGGATCCTCTTCGTCGATGAGCTTTTTAACGCGGCGCTTGAGGATGAGCAACGAAGTGTTGCCGCCCTCGGGGCCCTGCACGCTCTCGCTGAAGAAATATCGCAGCTCGAATACGCCCTGCGGTGTGTGGGCGTACTTGTTGGCAACGGCACGGCTTACCGTGGAAGGATGCACGCCGATTTCTTCGGCCACCTCCTTGATCATCATGGGTTTCAAGTGATCGATGCCTAATTCGAGGAATTCCTGCTGGCGAGCGACGATGCAGTAACAAACCTTGGTGATAGTCTGCTTGCGTTGTTCGATGTTCTTGATGAGCTGGATGGCGCTCTTGTAGCGCTCTTTCACGTAATCGCGCGTCGACTTGTCATTCGACCCATCGCGCGTGACGAGCTTTTTGTAGGCCGGGTTCAGGCGGAGCTGCGGCAGGTCTTCATCGTTCATGATGACCAGCCATTCGTCCCCGTGCTTCACGAACGCGACATCCGGCTCAATCAGGCGGGCCTGGACGATGTTGTACCGTAGACCGGGCCGGGGATCGAGCGTGCGGATGTAGTTGAGCGCCTGTTCTACCGCTTCGAGAGGGCGGCCAATCGCCTTGGCGATTTCTTTGTGGCGTTTGCCCTGAATGTCGCGCAAGTGCTGGTCGACCACTGCCACGGCATCTTGCAGAAGTTGAGCGGTACCGTTGCCGTTCTTTTGCGCGGCGAGTTGGGCCTGATGATAGCGAAGCTGATAAAGCAGGCACTCACGGAGGTCACGACATGCGACGCCGGGAGGATCCAGCTGCCGCACAACCTCTAGCGCTTCCTTGAGATCGTCCGCCGAAAACTTCGGTTTGAAAACCGGTTGCGGTGCGCGCTCCGGAGCCGGAGCAACCGCGGCGGCCGAATCACCATTGCGGGATGAGACCGAAACCTCAGGTAAAGGGGCCTCGGCCGGAACAAAAACTTCGGCCGGACTGTCGAGAGTATCTGGCTCGATTTCGACACCTGCCAAGGAGTCGACTTCTTCATTTCCGGAAGGCTCGGCTGGGCTGGTGTCCGAGTTCGACTGTCCCAGGCCAAGAGCCTGAGCCTCGCTCACGATATTCTTGGCAGTTTGCGCGTCCAATTCCGGGGATGCAGGCGGCGCGATGCCCAGGAGTTCGTCGTCACTGGCGATGAGATATCCGTCTTCGTTCAGGTTGCCAACGATGATGTCGGCGGCTTCGCGGACTTCCGAGGTCAGGCTCAATGAGCCGAGCTGCCAGCTCAGATGATCCGTGAGATTACTCGGCTTTGAGAGGAAGTTCTCGAACGAGGGGCGCTCGATCTCCTCCATTTCACCGTGCGTACGGTAACCGGGGTCGAGGTAGTCCTGGAAAAACGACCCGAAATCGATCTCTTCGAACGGATCTTTCTTTTCGACGGCGGTGATGGGATTTTCTTCGGTGGTTGCGGTGGCCGCGCGATCGCGTTCTTCCTCTTTTTTACCGACCTCGTCCAGGAGAGGAACCGAATCCTCGAGCTCTTCCAGGACCGGGTTCTCCACCATCTCAGAGTTGATCATGTCCTTGAGCTCAAGCTTATTGAGCGCAAGGACGGAGACCATCTGCACCAGGCCAGGGGTCAGAATCTGGCGCTGGGAGAGCTTTACGCTGAGTTTGTGTTGGAGAAGGACCATAGTTTCAGGTTTCGAGTTTCAAGTTTCGCGCGCTTCGAGGACTTAAACTCGAAGCCCGAAACTTGAAACTGCAACTTTAGACCAGAGAAAAGCTCTCTCCCAAATACACCCTTCTTACTTCCGGATCGCCGGCAAGTTGAGCCGGGTTGCCGTGACGGAAAATTCGGCCGTCATCGATGATGTAGGCCCGGTCCGTCACCGAAAGCGTTTCGCGGACGTTGTGATCGGTGATCAGCACTCCGATGCCGCTCGCCCGAAGGCTGCTGATGATCTTCTGCAAGTCCAGCACAGCAATCGGATCGATCCCCGAAAAAGGTTCGTCCAGCAAGATGAACGTGGGATTAATGCAGAGGCACCGGGCGATTTCCACGCGCCGGCGCTCGCCTCCGGACAGGGCATACCCGCGATTCTGGCGGATGTGCTCCAATCCCAGCTCATCGATAAACTTTTCCATCTTCTCGCGGCGCTCATGCCAGGAGATCGGCTGCGCCTCAAGGACCGCGAGGATGTTCTCTTCAACTGTTAACTTGCGAAATACCGAAGCTTCTTGCGGGAGATAACTGATGCCATACTGACGGGCCCTCAGGTACATGGGAACGTCAGTGATGTCCTGACCGTCGTACAACACGCGGCCAGTATCGGGAGGGATCAGGCCGACTATCGCGTAAAATGTCGTGGTCTTGCCTGCGCCGTTAGGGCCAAGTAATCCAACAACTTCCCCTTGTTCCACCCGCAGGCTAACCCCGTTTACAACGCGGCGGCCACGATAACTTTTGCCGATATCTTCTGTGGCCAAAGTACGCATCTATATTCGCAATTATGGGGCCACTCGCGTCCGCGTTACCACAGGAGTACTAGCTTCGCCTTCTACGAGCACCCTATCATCGCGTCTGTAGAAAGTCAACGAAACCCCCGTAATCTTGCCTCGTTCGGCATCAAAAATGCTAGGCGGACCGCCGGTCAGGACAAACTTGTCGTCGGCCGAGGTGTACACGAGCTTTTTGCCCTCTGCGCGACGGGAGGGTTGCTGGATGACGACACCTCCCTGGGCCACCATGCGTTCCAGCTGTCCGGAGCCAGCAACTGCCTGATTTGACGTGTCTCGGCCTCGGGCAAAGAGATAGGCGTCGAGCGTTTCGGAAGAGGCGCTGAAGTCGGACCCCTTGGCTGCCACGCCACCTTCGTAGTGCATTTTCCTTTCAGAATCTGCATACGTCAGGAGGCGGGAGGTGACCGCAATTGGAGCCTGGGTGCCCGGCTTCGCTGAGGTTGTTTTCTGTGTCTGCAGCAGGATGGTCTGGACTGGACGGACGGGCGTACCCTGCGCGGTCACAAAGCGTCGATCCCGGTCGAATTGAACCCTAGGAGCTTCAATAACGTTCGCGTCTTGCCAGAGACGAACGTTTCCCGTGTAAAGTGCGACGCCAGGATCGTTGCGAACGGTCATGGTTGCGGCCGTGACGTGGATGGGTGAGGCGGATGCGAGAAGTGCCCCGTTTGGCTGCTCTTTCAGTTCGCTGTAGGTACTTTTCACGTCGTTTTCGGCGACGGCTTCTCCGGTATGCCGGTTGATGCGAATCGTTTTTGCCGTCGTGTCCATGGACTGCCCCGTCACTCTGGGGCTACCGGTCAGGAGTACGTTCTGATCCGATGGGGAATAGACAGCCTTGTTCGCCTGCGCCTGGACGCGTTTGTCTGGCGGCTGGTTGTCCGTATAAAGGAACCTTCCTTGCTGGGTGATGGCCTGGATTCCCCCTTGCGGGGAGAAGCTCGCATCCAGTGTGTCGCTGGTGCTGAGGCGATCTGGTTCGCCGGGGGCAGAATTGAGAATGCGTGCGTCCGGGGCGCCGTGAAAACTGACCAGATGACTCCCGCCAGCATCAGTAGCAAAACGGGCGGTAAACTTCCCGGCTGTGACCACGGTTGTCTGCGCTGGGGACCGGGAGCCGGCGTCAACTGGGGTTGATGTGATGAGAACCTTCGGCGCGCCCGCAGTTTCAGCACGATCCAGGAAGCGACCCTCCGACACGAAGAATGTTATGGCAGGCGCGGATATCTGGTAATTCTGGTTGGTGGCGCCATCCCCCGCCGCCGTCTGGGAAAGCACGGCCCCATCCGTAGCTCGGGCAGTCTTCAGCTCATTTTCGCCCGCAAAATCCAGCACCAGGCGGCCCGCGTCAGCTTGCATGGGCTGAGCCCCGGATTGTTCCACGTGGACGTTGCCGATCAGAGTGGCGGAACGGATCCAGCTCTGCTTCCCGTACATCGATAGTTCGGCAGAATCGGCCCGACTCCGAATTTCGGTCAACTCGCTGCGGACGCTCGTCCTATTTGCCTTTTGAGAGGTGCCTCGTTTCGGATGGATCGAGGCGGTTACGTTACCAGAGGCTTCGACGCGCTCCAAGTTGTTGTCAGTTCCCAGATCAAGGGTAGCGCCGTCCGCGCTCAGGGTTTCGTCCTGCCGATGCAGTTGGGGACGCTGGAGAACGATCCGGCGAGGGTCATTGCTAATCGTTCCGCTTTCGGCATCGATGACAGCGTTCTGTTCCTGTGTAAGTTCCAGATGGATCCGGGAATGGAGGTCAAGCAAACTACTTTTGGCGACGTATCTGACGCCAACGGCCGATCCGCTGGCTTGCGGTGTACTGAACTCGACCGGCGCGTCAGTGAAGGCGTCCCCAGTCTCCTTATTAAACACGAGGCCGCTGGTTTTCAGGTGAATCGCGTTCTTGAGTTCCTTGGGCGCGGCCTGGTCGGGACTCGCAGCGCCGTTGGGATTGGCGATCAGGTCAATCGTGACTTCACCCTTCGCGGCTACGATACCCGTGGTGGGATCATAAGAGAAATCCTCGCCGGAAATCTGGTCATAGCGGGAGGAATCCCGGCCGTATAGGATGATGTTTACGTCGTGTAGTTCGGCGTGGCCGTTCAGTTTGAATTGCTTCACCTTGCTGGCCTGCACCGAGAATAAAGTACGCTTGCCGTCCGACTTGGAGAATTGAAACCCGTTCGCCGTCTGCTTGATATCGTAGGCAATCTTCGTCGGAACCTGATGGCGAACGTCGCGGGTGCGATAGCGCGCGTACACGTACATACCAGTCACCACGACTATAAGTAGCAGGGCCGTGGCTGCCAGCAGGCGGCGTAAACGGTAAACAGGGAGCGGCATCAGGGTTCAGTGTAATTTTAAACAGCCGCCACTAGCCAGTATTCAGTACCTTATGGTCCGCTTTGAGGCAAATTTCCGGATCCACGCCGTAGTCAACTACACTCTCTGGACGGATGAATACACCTCCTTTGTTGGACTTTCGAAATCTGCGCGTCATGCGGGGGCGGAAGATCGCCTTGGACGACTTCAGCCTGCAAATCGGCGTCAACGAGCATGTGGCGATCCTTGGGCCCAACGGTTGCGGCAAGTCCACCTTGATCAAAACGATCGCGCGGGAATGCTATCCCTTGGCGAGAGATGACTCTTCCATGAGCATTCTGGGAGAAGAGTCCTGGGATGTATTCAAGTTGCGGGCGCGGCTGGGCATTGTTTCCAACGACCTGATGCTTTCGTGTACGGGCGATGCCTGCGGCAAGGATGTGGTTCTTTCGGGCTTCTTCAGCAGCACAGCAGTTTGGCCGCACCACGTCATCGACCCGGATAAGGAACAACTGGCTGACGCCGCCTTAGCGGAATTGAGGATTTCGCATCTTGCGGAGAGACCTGTGAGCGAGATGTCTTCGGGCGAGGCACGTCGTGTGTTGATTGCACGAGCTTTGGTCCATCGGCCGCAGGCACTGTTGTTCGACGAGCCGTGTAATTCGCTGGATCTGACCGCGCAACACAGTCTGCGACACACGATGAGCACACTGGCCCGCTCTGGGACGGCAATCATCCTGGTCACGCACGAACTCGCCGACATTGTGCCTGAGATTCAGCGCGTCGTTCTGATGAGCGGCGGGCGAGTCATCGCCGATGGGCCAAAAGAAGAAATCCTGCAAGTGGAACATCTCTCGGCCCTATTCGGGGTGAAGGTGGATATGGCGCGGCGAGATGGCCACTACCATTTGTGGTAAGGCGGCAAAATAACTCCCCCTCGCCGCTGTACTGATCATGAACGAGATGGTTTCAGATCCCGCAGTGAGAGCTCCAGTCCGCCGTACTCGGGATGGTCGTTGTGGCCGATGTTGAAGGCGATGTCGATAGCGTCTCCAGCGAGTAGCGGGCTTTGCTGCATGCGTTCGGCCATGTTCCAGCCCAAGGCTTCGAAGGTGATCTTGGTTCGGAAATTGGCCCTCAGTTCCCGGTTCTCAGTTTTCAGCACGCCTGCACTTGTGGCGACTGCCGCATCTCTTTCATTTCGACGAATGGCCGCGCTGTCCGGATGGCAACGTGGCGTGGCCAGAATCGCCGCAGCTGAGAGTTTGTTTTCTTCGGAGATCTCAGTAATAGTGTCTGCTGCGCGCAGTCTTAGCTTCAGGTGCTTGTCTTTCAAAATGCGCGGCGGCGCCGTCAGCCTCACGCCCCGGGCCGAAAAGATGGGCTCGGGGTTCCCGACTCCATACGGTTCGAGCAACTGCAGCGCCTGAAAAAGCTGAGGCGTAACATTCTCGAGCCCGAGTTCGGAGTGGATTTCCAGCATCGGTTCAAAATCCGCGAGAGTGAGGCGCTTTCGGGCAAACTTGTCGAGGCGGGAACGCAGTTCGGGAACATTTGCCACTGGCATGGCGAATCCGCAGGCATGGGCGTGGCCGCCGTAGCGTGAGAACAGGTCGCTGCAAGACTCGAGAGCCTCCAACAGGTGAAAGGCAGAGATGGATCGACCGGAGCCGAACGCCTCCTCCCCTTCGCGCGAAATCACGATTGTCGGACGGTTGTAGCGTTCGAGGATGCGCGTGGCTGTGATGCCGATAACGCCGCGGTGCCATCCGTCACCGTCGATCACAATGCAATAGCAGTCGCACAGAGCGGGATCGTCGGCGAAGCGATCTTCAGCTGACTTCAAAATCCGGCGTTCTTCTTCCTGACGGTCGGTGTTGAGCTTATCCAGCTTGGCCGCGAGTTCTTTGGCGCGGCTGGCGTCTTTCACGCTGAATAGTTCGATTACGTCGCGCGCCACGTCCATACGCCCGGCAGCATTGATGCGGGGGGCGATGCGGAACGCCACTTCGGTGGAGCTGGGGGACCGGTTCGCCGAGATCTGCGCGAGCTCCAGCAAGGCCTTAAGTCCGGGATTCACTGCTTTGCGTAAAGCGTCCAGCCCAAGTGCGGCAAAGACGCGGTTTTCGGCGGTAAGAGGCACGGCGTCGGCCACAGTGGCGATGGCGACCACCTTCATGAAGGAAAGCAGAAACCTGTTCTGATCCTTGTGGTCGAGCCGCCGCTGCATCAATCCGTGCGCGATCTTGAAGGCGACGCCCGCGCCGCAGAGTTGCTTGCAGGGATATTCGCAGCCTTTCTGATTTGGATTCACAACCGCGAATGCTGCCGGCACGCCATCTGGGCCCGGAAGATGGTGATCGGTCACAATGAGGTCGACGCCAACACGCCGCGCGGTTTCGGCAGGAGCAAACGCGCGGATGCCCATATCAACGCTGATAATGAGGCGAGTACCGGCGGCCGCCGCGCGCTCAATCACATCGTCGCGCATGTCGTAGCCTTCGCGGATACGGTGGGGGACGTGGAAGTCGGCGGCGCCTCCGCAGAGCTCAATGGCCGTTTTCAGAATGATGATCGCCATCGTGCCATCGACGTCGTAGTCTCCGTAGATCAGGATCGGCTCCTTGCGCTCGATTGCGGCCTCAATGCGATCGACGGCAGTGGTCAGGTTGAGCATGCGCTCGGGAGCGCTAAGTTGGGAAAGCGACGGGTGGAGGTAGTTCGAAGCCCCTTCTGGCGTGACAATACCGCGATGGACTAACAATGGGGCCAGGATGTGCGCGTGCTGCGCCACAGCGGGGTTTAGCTTCAAGGCGAAAACGAGGCTGCCGACGAGATCCGGGGCGGCGGTCTTCGGAGTCCACTGCATGGGAGGAAGTCAGTGTACCAGCAGAGCCGGGGCATTCCGCCTTGCTTCGCTCGGCGGGACGGCCGAGGCGGCTGTCGCCACAGGAATACTCTAAGTTTCTTCGTCCTGGTCGGGTTCGTCCATGGTCAGGCCGCCGAACTCGTCGGAAACTTCGAGCAGGCGCTGGTAGCGGTCATACCATTCAGTGCTGACTTCGCAGAGGAACATGGACCCCTGATAGGCCCACCCGAGTTGGAGATATCCGACTTTGCCCGCGTGAGCGCGCAGCCAGCGGGCGTCTTCGACGTCATCCCCATCGGTGAACTCTGAGTTGGTCAGGCGCTGAACAAGCTCGTCGAGTTCTTCCCGATTGAGAGTCCAGGAGTGCATGGTGAGAAACGGAGCGCCCGATGCCTTGGCAAGTTCGACAAAATCTTTCCAGCCGTCCGGGTTCTCGCCCATTTCCCACATCACGGATTGCACTTCTTCGTAGTCCACGTAGCCATGGAAGCGCCGCATGCCGTGGCCTTCAATAAAGGCAACCATGTCGTCTTTAACCGTGGAAAGATCGTCTGGAATGGGAGACATAAGGCGAGATCTGCTCCCCTCGATTGTATGCCCTTCAGGGATTCCGTGCCAGCAAGCAGCGGCAGAAATTGGACCAGATTCCGATGCAAGTAGATCCTTTGCTCCGCCTGAAAAGCGGCTCCGCTCAGGATGACACCTTGATGAGTCGCTAATGGGATGGCGGCGGGGCTGTCATCAAGTCTACGAACATGCGGTAGAACTTTTCAGTGTCGAGATCGAACTGGATTTCTACCGGCTGCACAGCGGGGTTGAGCTTTTCTTTCAAAGTCCAGGTCAGTGTGTTGCCGTAGCCCGGACCGTGGTCTGTGTTAACGCTCATGAATCGGGTGTCAGTTCTGGTGATGATGCCGGGATCGATCCAGGCGGCAGCGGCCAGTTCGTCCCACATGATATCGGCACCGGGCGTGAGCATGACAAATTTCGCGACATAGCGCGCCAGCGGAGTTCCGGCATCTTCGATTTGCTTCGCCATGGCCGCGGTCATGTGCGTTTTGACCGAGATGTCAGTGGGCGTGCAAGTGATCTTTTTCCAGGGAGCCCGCAGGACGATCTGCGCGGCCTCGGGATCGAACCAGAAGTTGAATTCGTGGCGGGGATTGTTCACGAACTCGGGATTGTCGGTTTGGGGCGCCAGGCTCCCGCCCATGAAGACGAGTTGCTCAGCGAGTTCGGGAAGTTGGGGATCGATGGAGATGGCGAGCGCGAGATTCGTCATCGGGCCGCCTTCGTAGATCGTCACCTCGTGCGGATACTTGTGCACCATGCGGATGAGGAAGTGGACGGCATCTTCGTCGGCGGGCTTGATCGTGGGCTGCCCTTCCGCCATGGGCGGGATTACAGCAGGTTCGTGCCACCAGCGCTCGTCCCACGCACCGGCGTAGGCGACCTTGCCGTAAAGCTGCTGCCATAGCTGCGCTTCCGCGCGGGTGCGGACGAGCGGGAACTCAGCCCCTGCCAGGACGGGGATGTCGGTGCGTCCGAGGATTTCAAGCAGGCGCAAGGTGTGCGCGACTTCTTCGTCGCGCCATTGATCTCCGCTCACGACGGTAATTCCGAGCACCTCCACTTGCGGCGATTGAATCATCAGGGCGAGCGTCTGCATATTGCTGCCGCCAGGGCCGGAGCAGTCCTCGTTGAGGATGACTTTGCGGCGGGCTTGGCCAGCAGCAAGTGCAACCAGTAACAAAACAACGAACGGCAAGCGGCTTCTCAGGTTTCGGCAGGTCATGAAGCACTATGTAAGCACAGATCAGATGTCCCTTTGCGGCCAACTAATTCGCGGAATTCTTGTTCAATCGATCGGCTTCCCGCCGCTCGGCCGTGGCTTGGTCAGCCTGAGAAGTGAGCAAGTAAATCTCCGCCATGCGTCGGTGAGGCTCGGGCTCTTGCGGCTTCAGCTTAGCCGCTTCGCGCAAAGACTCCAACGCATGCGAATACTGCCGAGCCTGCTGGCGTTTCTCCGCGAGTTGCAGGGTAGTGAGGTACAGCAGATCCCCCGTACCGGAATCCTGCGGATTCAGTTCGTGAGCGCGGCGAAGAGCGCGACAGGCTGATTCTTCTTCGCCAAGCTTGGCCAGAACTGCGCCGTACAGAGCGTTCAATTGAAACAAGTCTGGCCAGCGGTCGAGCGCATGTTCGAGAGGAGTACGCGCATTCGCAAATTGATTGAGCTGATAAAAAGTCAGAGCCAGATTGTATTGCATTTGCGGCGACTGAGGCTGCAACTCAGCCGCGCGCTGGAAACAGCGGAGCGCATCGTCAAGGTCGCCGTGCTGCCCATAGATCGTCCCCAGGCTTGTGAGCGTCGCGGCATTGTCCGGATCGTACAGTTGTTCGCAAACGCGGTGCGCCTCGTCACGCGAACCCGCATCCAGCGCTTGCGCGCAATCTCGTTTCAACCTGCTAGCGTTGTCCTCAAGCTTTAGCTTCTCAGTCGAGCGTGCGAGCGCCTGCCTGGCATCGGCGTCGCGTCCCTCTTGGCGATAAAGCTTACCCAACTGATATTCCACTCGGGAATCCTCAGGCGTATAGTGTGCGGCGATCTTCAGCCACTTCTCCGCCTCCGCCAGGCGATGATCCTTGAAAAACGAGACTCCCAGATAGTAGGCGGTATCGGGGAAGGGCGGCTTCACTACTGCCTTGCTCAGGCTCTGAGCTGCTGCCTTGTAGTCGCCGTTGTCGAGGTCAAGCCTTCCCAGATAGTACAGAATGTTAGGGTGGTCTCCCACTTCGCGGCGCAAGGACTCAAACTCGTGGCGCGCTTCCGGGTATTGATGCATTTCGAATAGCGCCACAGCTAAGGGAAAACGAGCTCGCTCAGCCAGCTTCGGATCCATTTCGAGTGCGGCTCGGAACTCGGTGACGGCGGAATCATACTGCTCGTTTTTGAGCGCGTCATATCCTCGGCCCAGGTGCGTTTCGACGGTGGCCGTTGTCGGGGATGGGCTCCCCTGCGCGAAGATACGAGATGCACTGGCGAAGAGCACTACCGAGACGGTAAGCAGCGCTATCCGCACAAGGTGGGAGGCAAAGCTCATGGAGGCAACAGCGGAGATTATAACCCGGTTATTGCAGGTCTCTTCCCCTCAGCAGCGTTTTGGCTGCTGAGGGGAAAAGGAATTCTTAGAAGGTCAGTTTGAGCCCGAACTGAATCACGCGCGGATTGCCGACGGTTGAGTTGATGACACCAAACTGTGAACTCGGTGTTCCGCCACCCGTGAACGTTGCAAATGATTCCGCCATATCCGATCCCGGAGGGCCGAATTGAGCATGGTTAAAGATGTTGAAGAGCTCGGCTCGGAAATCCAGTCCGACCTTCTCCGTCAAAACGAACCGCTTGATCAAGGAGAAATCGGTGTTCACGAAGTCTGGTCCGGAAAGTGGACTTCGATTCGCGGTTCCAAGTTGCCCTGGAGTGGCGGGAGAGAAGCAACCGGTGTTGAAGAATTCGCTCAAGCTCTGGTGGAACCCGCTTTTGGCAGCGCAAGTCTGATCCGGGCGGTTTACTGGAACGAAGTTGTATTCGAAATTGACCCCAGACTCATTCACGCTATTCGTCACGAACACAGGGAAGCCGGAAAGTGCTCGTTCGATTACCGTAACTTGCCAATTTCCAAGCACGGCGTTGACTGGCCCGCTCCAGTTGCTCCCGTACGTTCTCCCTTTGCCAAACGGAAGATCGTAGATCACGCTTGCTGTAAACGTGTTCCCCACGTTGATCTGTGACAAGGCCCAATCTGCGTGCGCCGTTCCGGGCAAAGGCCAGTACGTTGCTCCGATTGGGCTGCCCAGACCATCGGGCAAGCCGTTGTCAAACGTGTGTGACCAGGTGTAGCCGAGCAGAGCGTACAAACCGTGCTTCGCACTCTTGGTTTCGGCCTTGATCTGGAGTGAATCGTAGTGAGTAGTGCCCCTGCTGCTGACATTGGAGACGTAGAAGAACGGGTAAGGTGCGGCAAAGGAGGTTCCGCCGGGACCACAACCCAACGTATATCCACCGCTGCCACACGCTGAGGGCGAGCCGACGTTCTGATTCAATCCTTGCAGCAGGAAATGAGTGCCGCGCGAACCAGCGTATCCGGCTGTCAGCACAACGTTTCCAGGAAGTTGTTGTTCGATATTTAGGTTGTACTGCTGGATCATGCCCTGCTTGAAATTCAGATCCTGCGACTGCACGGTGCCCGCGAAGTTGCTGAGCGGTTGCGGCGTGGTAACAAGCGGGTATCCGGCCGAGATTACGCAAGCCGTAAAGGCGTCCGTTTGGGACACTTGGGGAAATACCGGAGCACCGCAACCTCCGGGGAACTGGAATTGTCCTGACTCGAAAAAGTATGGCGGGTTCTCCCACAATCCTTGCCCACCCTGGTTCCACGATGAATCGTGAAAAATGCCGTAGCCGGCCCGCAGAGCTGTGTCCTGCCTTCCTAGCACCTTCCAGGCCAAGCCGATGCGAGGCTCCACTGCGGTCTTGTCGAAGGGAATGCCGGCGCTGGCACCCGAGTTCACTCCGGGTATCAGTTGGAGACAATCGGGCGATGGCGTACAGGGTGCCCCGTAGAAGTTGAAATTGGCCTGGCGGTTCTGCACCTCAGTTTCAGGGTTGACCAAGGACCACGCG
>Ga0335071_10001340_pt1 | contig 26429 bp, 17 predicted proteins | sample Lox_Sample_15_FD_206724 | JGI IMG/M metagenome (GOLD analysis project Ga0335071, IMG submission 206724) | Soil microbial communities from Loxahatchee National Wildlife Refuge, Florida, United States - Lox_Sample_1.5 | ecosystem: Environmental > Terrestrial > Soil > Wetlands | place: USA...
GCCGCCGGCGCGCTTCCCGGGGAGAATCGGCGGCGAGGAGACATCCATGCCGCCACCGCTCACGCGCCGCTCCCTCGCCCGCCTTCTCGGCGCCGCCGCCGGCGCCTCGCTGCTCGAGGCGCCGCGTCTCTCCGCCGTCGCGAGAGCGCCCCAGGCCGATCCCGCCGAACCGATCCGTCTGAACGCCAACGAGAATCCGTACGGCCCGTGCAAGGCGGCCCTCTACGCGCTCGAAGGCTGCGGCGGCGTGGCCGCCCGGTACCCGGGCGCGGAGATCGAGGCGGCGCGGGCGACACTCGCGCGCCTGCACCGCGTCGGTCCCGACCAGGTCGTCCTCGGCTGCGGCTCGAGCGACGTCCTGCGGATGGCCGATGCGGCGTTCCTCGCGCCGGGGCAGAAGATCGTCGCCGCCGAGCCGACCTTCGAGGCCGTTCTCGGCTACGCGAAGGTCACGCGCGCGGAGGCGGTCAAGGTGCCGCTGACTCCCGACTTCCGGCACGACCTGCCCGCGATGGCCCGCGCGTGCGACGCCTCCACCGGGCTCGTCTACGTGTGCAACCCGAACAATCCGACCGGCACGATCGTCAGCGGCAAGGAGCTCGAGGCGTTCATCGCGAAGGTCCCGCCCTCCTGCACGATCCTGATGGACGAGGCCTACCACCACCTCGTCGAGGACCCGTCCTACAGGAGCGCGCTCGAAATCGCCCCCGGCCGCGCCAACGTCGTCGTCGCGCGCACCTTCTCGAAGATCTACGGCATGGCCGGCATGCGCCTCGGCTACGGCGTGGCGACGGCCGGCAACGCCGCCGCGATGGAGCGCTGCGCTTCCTGGGACAACACGAGCCAGGCCGCGCTGCTGATGGGAATCGCGAGCCTCGGCGATCCCGGAGTCGTCCCCCGCCAGCGCCGGCTCCTGAACGACACGCGCGCGTGGCTCGAGGCCGAGCTGACGAAGGACGGGCGGCGCTACATCCCGTCTCAGGCAAACTTCGTCATGATCGACGTGGGGCGCGACGTGGGACCGGTCGGCGAAGAGTTCCGGCAGCGCGGGATCCTCGTCGGGCGCAGGTTCCCGTCGATGGCGAACTGGCTGCGCGTCTCGATCGGAACGCCCGAGCAGATGGCGGCGTTCATGACCGCGCTCCGCGCCGTCGTCCCGGCGCGCGCCGCGGCCTAGGCGAGCGCCCCCTCACCCTGCCCTCTCCCCCGTCGGGGGAGAGGGGTAAGAAAAGCGGCGCCCGCGCCTTCGAAAAAAACTCCCTCGCCCCCCGCAGGGGGGAGAGGGCTGGGGTGAGGGGGGGAACTCGGTCTTACCGCGTCGACGCCCCGTAAACCATCCGGTGCGTCCCCTCGACTCCGGTCCTTTGCATGAGATCCGCGGCCTCCGCCTCCGAAAGCCGCCGCCCCACCGGCTCCGGCGCGCTCGCGAACGACCACGCCGCGGCGGCCATGACCGCCGCATCGACCGCGAGCCAGTGCGCGTTCACGTTCTCGAACGTGTCGGTCGCCGCGTGGTGGCGCGTGTCGTAATCGCCGGGATCGACCCACAGGGTGAACGCGGGGACGCCGACCACGAGGAACGGCGCGTGGTCTTCGTCGAAGCTCGCCTCGAGCGACACGCCGTCGGCACCGAGCGCCGCGAGCGGCGCCAGGCGCGCCTTCACCGCCGCTTCGAGGTCCGGCCGCCCCTGGATCTGGAATCCGTGAGGCGCCTGCGCTCCCTCGTCCATGATCAGGACGGTCTTCAGCCGGTCGAGCTCCTTCTCGTGCGCGACCACGTAGGCCCGCGAGCCGAGACACGCCTGCTCCTCGCCGGAGAAGAAAGCGAAACGGATCGTGCGGCGCGGCGCCACGCCGAGCGATTTCAGCACGCGCGCCGCCTCGAGCACCGCCGCGACGCCCGAGCCGTCGTCGTCGGCGCCCTGGGCGAAATCCCAGGAGTCGAAGTGCGCGCCGACGAGCACCATCTCGCCCGCGGGGTCGCTGCCCGGCAGGTCGGCGAGCACGTTGCGCTCCCGGTACGGCCTCGCGTCGAACGTGTTGCGCACGTCGAGCGCGATCCGGACCGGGCCCTTCGCGGCGAGGCGCCGCAGCAGCGCCGAGTCCTCCTTCGCGACCGAGACGACGGGGAGCGGCGCCCGCGGGTAGAACCCGAAGGCCGACGTGTAGACCATTCGCGCCGGCTTGTCCGACGGAATGAGCATCGCGGCGGCGCCCGCCTCCGCCAGCCGCCTCGCGAGCGCCGCGCGCATCACGAAGGACGGACCGACGCCGGTCTTCTGCGGATCGACGAGAACCATCGCGCCTCGCACGCCGGCCGGGAACGCGGCGTCGGGCGACGACGGCGCTCCGAGGTCGACGACCGGTCCGGAGACCTCGCCGTTGGTTCCGGGCACCCACCCGTACGAGCCGACCACGAGAGCGCGGTCAACCGGTGAAAGGACGCGGCCGCTGGCGGGCCCGCGCTGCCAGCGCGACGGCAACTCGTAATCCTCGAACCGCGCGTTCGCGTAGCCGGCCTCCTTCAGCGCGGCGAGGACGAGCTCGGAAGCGGCGCGCGCCTGCGGCGAGCCCGTGACGCGGCCGCCGACGCCGTCGGTCAGCCTCTGCAGGAACGCCGACGCGCCGCCCTGCGTCATCGCGGCGCCGGCGATGCGCGCGGGGACGTCGTCCTGGGCGAAGGCCGGCAGAACCGCCAGCGAGAGTGCGAGGCCGAGCGCGCGACGGTTCATTTCTTCTGTGCCTCCGCGGAGCGGGCGACGACCTGCGCGAACCAGTTCTCGATGACGGCCAGGTTCCCCGACGACGGCGCCGGCAGCTCCGCGAGGATGAAGTGCTGCGCGTCGGGCTCGACGTCGAAGACCCTGAGCTCGGGCTTGGAAAAGAGGGTGCGCGGTGGCCCGGCCTCGAAGCGCGGACCCGTCGACACCGGAACGGCCATGAGCTTTTCGCCCTCGAGGTAGAAGATCTCGTCGCCGCGGGGACTCCACCGCGGCACGCTGCCGCCCGCCGTCGAAATCTGCCAGCGCCCCTCGCCGCCCTCCGTCGGAACGACGAAAAGCTCCGTGCGACCCGATTCCGGCACCGCCGAGACGACCCATCGTCCGTCGGGCGAGAAAGAGCCGAGGAGCGCGCGGCCGGAAGCGACCTTCCTCGGCGGTCCGGAGGGCTCGAGGTCGGCGAGAGGAACGACGATCAGCTCGTTGAAGCTCTCGCCGCCCTGAACGAGCATCCAGCGCCCGTCGCGCGACACCTCGATGGGTACCTGGGCTCTGGGCCCGACCAGAACGTCGTGCTCGTCGCCCGTGCCATCGGCCAACCGCCAGAAGACGTTCCAGGGACCGTTCTTCTCGCTCGAGTACACGATCCTCTTCCCGTCCGGCGCCCAGATCGGCAGGTTCAGGCGAAACGGCGCGGGCAGGTGGGCGAAGGTCTGCCTCCGAAGATCGAGAACCCAGATGGAGCTGTCGAAATCCGACAGGACTCGCGACCCGTCGGGCGAGAGCGCCAGCTGGACGTACGCCTCCGCCCGATCGGTCACGCGCTCGCCGCGGCCGGTTCGGTCCACGCGCGTCAGGATACGGTTCACCTGGACTGCGCTCGCGGCGGCGTGGACGAGAAGGCCGGTGTCGGCGAACGTGGCGAACGCGTTGCCGGTGGTCTCGATGTAGACGTCGCGGGCGACCTCGAAGGGTGCCCCGCCGACCGTCAGCGTCTTCGGGTCGAACGGAACCGCAAACAGGGATCCGGCCCGGGCGTACACCAGGTGCCCGGTCGGCAGATAGTGAGGTGTCGTGCCGCCGTGCACGAGCACGCGCCTCTCGGGCGCGTCGAGTCTCTGCAGGACGATCTCGGCGTCGTCCCAGGATTTCGCGCTGCGGCCGAGGACGGCGTAGACGAGTCCGCGCCCCCCCGGCAAGACTTCGGGCCAGCGGTGGGTCCGCTCGCCCGCAGCCGGCTTCGTGACGATCTGCGCCTGTCCACCCTCCGCCGAGACGCGGGAGATTCCGCCATAGAGGTCGGGCGTGAAGTAGATCGAGCCGTCCGCGCCCCAGCAAGCGCCGCGTGCAACGGCTCCGGTGAAGATGTCGAAGGGGGTTCCGCCGTCGAGAGCGACCTTGCGAAGGGTATCGGCGACGTTGAACCCGATCCAGCGAGAATCGGGGGACAGGAACGGATTCACGGCGCCGGTCGTTCCTGGAATCGAGCGCGCCTGTCCGGTCGCCAGATCCAGGTACTTCAACTCGGTCGACGCGTCATGCACCGCGCAATACACGAGCCCCCGTCCGTTCGGAAGCAGGACGATCGGGTTGGTGCCGTCCGGCGAGGGAATGGGGAGACGGTCGCCGCGAAGGGAAAGGGCGAAGTGGAGCGGTCCGGCGGCGGGCGACGACGCGCCCGGCGAGTGCCTTCGCGTCAGGAGGAGGGCCGCCGCGAGAAGGGCCGCAGCGGCCCAGCCGATCCAGGGCAGGAAGCTCCGTCCCCGCCGCTTCTCGACGGGCGGATGCTCCGCTGCGCCGGATTGCTCGCGGATCCAGCGGAGCTCGCGGTCGATGTCAGCCGCGCTCTGCCACCGGTCCTCCGGATCCTTGGCGAGACACGCCTTGACGACGTGGTCGAGCGCCGGCGGCGACATCGGGATGGCGCTCGAGATCGGCGGCGGGTCCGACGACATGATCGCCGTGATCAGCGAAGCCTGGCTAGACGCCGAGAACGCCTTCTTGCCCGTCGCCATCTCGTAGAGCACGGCGCCGAAGGCGAAGACGTCCGTGCGGGCATCGGCCTCCTTGCCCTCGAGCTGCTCCGGCGCCATGTACTGGAACGTGCCGAGGATCGTGCCTTCCTGCGTCAGCCCCTGCTGCGTCGGCAGCGAGGTCAGGCTCCCTTTCGCCGCTTCGGGCGCCATGGCTTTGGCGAGTCCGAAGTCGAGCAGCTTCACGCCCGACTTCGTCAGCATCACGTTGGCGGGTTTCAGGTCGCGATGGACGATCCCCTGCCGGTGCGCCTTGTCGAGCGCGTCGGCGATTTCCTGCCCGAAGCGGAGGGTCTGCTCGAGCGGCAGAGACCCCCTCACGAGCCGCTCCGACAGCGTCTCGCCCTCGAGCAGCTCCATGACGAGGTAGTCGACGTCGCCCTCGCGCCCGACGTCGTAGAGCGCGCAGATGTGCGGATGCGAGAGCTGCGAGACCGTCTTCGCCTCGCGCTCGAACCGCTGGCGAACCTCGGCCGACGCCGACAGGTGCTGCGGCAGTACCTTGACGGCCACCATCCGCCCGAGCCGCGTGTCTTTCGCCCTGTAAACCTCGCCCATCCCGCCCGCGCCGAGCGGGGAGACGACCTCGTACGGGCCGAGGCGAGTTCCAGCGGCCAGAGTCATTTCAATCCCGTCGCCACGAAGAGGTTCGACAGCCAGCGCCGGTACTGGTAGGCGTAGGCCGAGGCGTCGGCGGAGAGAACGGCGCTCCGTACGTAGGAGAGGCCGGCCTTGTCGACGGGCTGCAAGTCCTTCCATGGCGTGCGGGCGCCGGTCGCGACGTCGATCCGGACGATCGACAGCGGGATCTGCTGATTGCGACTCACGAAGAGCCATCGGCCGTCGCCGCTGAACCGCAGCGGCTCCTCCCCGGAAAGAATCCAGGGAAACGCGGTCGGGGCGCCGCCATCGACCGGATAGAGCGCCCACGAACCGTCGTTGCGGATCATCAGGAGGCGCCGGGAATCCGCCGTCACGTACCCGACGCCGCGGCCGCCCTCGAACGACACCTCGCGCTTCTTCCCCGTCGCCGGATCGAACAACAGCGCGCGCGGTGCCCCCCCCGTCCGATGTTCCACGACGAGCACGCTCTTGCCGACCCACTCGGCGAAGCGCGCCTCGGCGCCGTCCGTCGGAATCGTCGTCGCCTCGCCCGGTCCGACGGGAACGATCCGGAGCGGTCCCGTCGACCCGATGACCCACGTCAGAATCTGCGCTCCGTCGGGCGAGAAGAAGCCCACGCCGTCCCCGAGACGGACCGGCGGCGAGCCGTCGAGGTTGCGCAGGAGAAGAGTTCCGTTCGGCCCCGCCACCTCGCTCTCCTCGCGCAGGGTCACGAAGCGGCCGTCGTCCGACATGTCGATGACCGACGAGAGATCCAGCCACGAGATGTCCCGCTCGGCCGTCTCGCCCGGACCGGCGGCCATCACGCCGTTGCGTTCTTCCTCGAGCGACAGCAGCACTCTGCCCTCGCGCGACACGTCGGCGAGGGTCAGCTTGCCGGGGGCGCGATAGACGACCCGCTGAGCTCCGGAGAGGCGAACGCCATAGAGCGCGCGGAGCGCGGCGTCGGAAGCCGAGAACCAGATCTCGTCGCCCGAGGGCGACCAGGCGAGGCCGCGCAGCGATTGAAAGCCCCTCGTCAGCGTTCGCTTCTTTCCGGAGCGATCGACGATCGCCACGAACCCCTGGTCGTCGCCGCGGATCGGGTGGTCGAAGAAGGCGACGCTGGCGCCGTCCGGCGAGACCCGCGGAAAGCTGACGTGGCCCGTCGTTTCGTAGAGCGCTTTCCCGGGGGGATATTCGAGGCTCGCCTTCGCGGGTTCGGCCGCGTCCCGCACGATGGCCAGCGTGCCGTCCTCCGAAAAGTCCGCCTGCTGAACGTCCCGCGCGACCTCGCGCGGCGCTCCGCCGGTCAGGGGCACGCGCGCCAGCGTGCCCCGGCATACGCCGTTGTGGGACGCCTGGCAATCGAGCGCGATCGCGAGCTCTCCCGACCGCGAGACCGCCAGAAGGTTCGCGCTCGGCAGGTCGAGCGGCCGGGCGTCGGGACCCTCCGGCGCCTTCGCGAAGATCCTCAGAGGCGCGCCGTCCCAGGCGGCGGCGAAGACCACGGTTCGGCCGTCGGGGGCGAATCGCGCGCCGCGCACGAAGCCTCGTCGAAACGTGACCGGTTCGAACCGAGGTGGTTCGGCCGGGCGCGCTCGCTTCGCGAGCAGCCATCCTCCCGCCGCGACCGCGGCGAGCGCGAGCAGGCCGCCGAGGACGCGCGGCCATGACTTCGGAGGCGGGGCCGGCGCCGAATCGGCGCCCGACGTCCGGATTCCGCCCGACGCCATCTCGAGGGCGAAGACGATGTCGCGCGTGTCCTGGAAGCGCGCGGCGCGGTCTTTCTCGAGGCATCGGCGCGCGACGAGCTCGAGCGAGGCGCCGAGCCCGGAAACGGCCGGGAGCTCGGGCGGATCCTGGTTCAGGATCGCCGTCATCGTCTCCGCGGCGGTCGGCTTCGCGAACGCGCGGCGGCCCGCCAGCATCTCGTAGAGGATCGCGCCGAAGGAGAAGACGTCGGTGCGGTGGTCGAGCGGCTCTCCGCGCACCTGCTCGGGCGACATGTAGCCGACCGTGCCCATGACGGTGCCGGGCTCGGTCAGCTTCCGCTCCGTCGGCGCGCTCGTGAGGTCGGCGCTCGAGGGGCCGACGTCCTTCGCCAGGCCGAAGTCGAGGATCTTGACGTGGCCGGCCTTCGTGACGAACACGTTCTCGGGCTTCAGGTCGCGGTGGACGATTCCCTTCGCGTGCGCCGCGGCGAGGCCCTCGGCGGTCTCGCGCGCGATCGAGCCGGCGCGGCGCGGCGGCAGAGGGCCGCTCTCGAGCAGTTCGCCGAGCGTCTGCCCTTCGAGGAGCTCCGTGACCGCGTAGGAGACGCCGCCCTCGGTGCCGACGTCGAAGATCGAGAGGATGTTCGGATGGGAAAGCGCGGCCACCGCCTTCGCTTCGCGCTCGAAGCGTCCGAGCGCGTCGGCGTCCCGGGCGACGCGTTCCGGAAGCACCTTGATCGCGACCTCGCGGTTCAGGCGCGTGTCGCGGGCCCGGTAGACCTCGCCCATCCCCCCCGCCCCGAGCGGCGCCAGGATCTCGTACGGACCGAGCCGGGTGCCGGCGGCGAGCGTCATTTGGGCCGCGGGGCGATCACCCGCACGCCGGGAAAGTAGGTGCGGTACCGCGCGGCGTCCCGGGTCAACAGCGCCATGCCGGCCACCGCCGCGTGCGCCCCGATGTAGAAGTCGGGAAGCGTCGAGCTCCCGCGGCCTCCGAGCTTTCGGTACCGCACGAAGGCCTTCCCGGCCAGGAAGGCGGCTTCCCAGGGCAGCGGAGCGCGCTCGACGACTTCCTCGAGGAGCTCGTCGACCTCCTCGATCCGGTCGAATCCGATCGACACCTCGGCGAAGATGATCGGGTTGACCACGAGCGTCGCCTCCTCGGCACAGCGGGCGAGCGCCTCCGACGACCACGCGAACCAGCGTGGGTCCTCCGTGACGACGTCGAGGAGAACGTTGCTGTCGACCAGGACTTCGGCCACCGGTTACCCGCGGGTCAGCGCCAGGATCTCGTCGGTGCTCAGGCGGGACGTCGCCCGGCCGCGCAGCCGCCGAACCACGCTCTGGCCGCGAGACCGGGAGCCGCGTGCCTTCCGGATCCGCACGGCGTCTCCCGCGACTTCGAACGTGACCTCGGTCTCGGCAAGCAGGCCCAGCTTCTGCCGGATTTCGATCGGGATCGTGACCTGTCCCTTCGACGTGATGCGCATGGAGAGCCTCCGCGAGAGGGTAAGAGTACTACGAGTCTTACTCGTACCGGACCCGTCCCGCCCGTCGATCTTCCGGGCCCGAGGCGGCGCCTGGCGTAAGACGTCGAGCGCCGTTCGCGCTCACCGGGCGCCGGTCACGAGGAAAAGGTGGGACGCCTGGCGGCGGACCGTGTACGCGTAGCTCCTTCCGTCGTCGTTCAGGGCGATCGGATAGATCTGGAGCGCGCCGACCGGGTCGGCGGGCCCGAGCGTCTTGTACGGCTCGCGGCGGCCGGTCGCGATGTCGAGCTTTTCGACGCGCAGGGGCACTTCCGAGTAGAGGTTCATCACGAGCAGGGACTTGCCGTCGGGCGTCCAGCGCACGACGGCGTCGTCGGGCGTCGTGCCCGGGACGGCGCGCGGCGCTCCGCCGTCGAGCGGATAGAGCTTCTGCCCGCCGCTGCTCTCCCGGACCAGGACCTGCAGGCCGTCGGGCGACACGAACCCGTCGGTCGTTCCCTCGGGCGTGACGGGGCGCGGCTTGCCCCCGTCGACGTCCTGCACGTAGCAGCGGATGGCATGCCCGGCCTCGTGGCCGCACGCGAGGACGCGCTTGCCGTCGGGAAAGAACAGCGCGGTCTCGTAGCTGACGATCCCGCCCTGCTCGAGCTTGCGCGGTTGCCCCGCTCCGGTCGGATAGACGACGAGCTGGGCCGGGACGGTCGGGACCACCGCCAGCACGAACCTTCCGTCGCGGGTGATGTCGGCGGCCGAGCCGTCGCCGAGCCGAACGACCGGCGAGCCGTCGGTCCCGCGCAGTCCAGCCGAGTAGAGCTTCCCGGCGCGCGGGCTCTCCTCGGTGAAGAGCAGCGTCCGGCCGTCGGGCGTGAGCGCCACCGCGTAGGTCAGCTCGAGCCAGGCGAGGTTGCGCTCCCGGTCCTGGCCCGGACCGAGGGCGGGAACCTCCTTCCACTGCACGTCGCGGCTGGCGATGACGCGGCCGTCGGCGGCGGCGTCGAGCACGGTGAGGCCGCCGGCGCTCTGGACGACGCTGCGCCGCGTCCCGTCGAGCTTGACCGCGTCGATCTCGAAGTCGAAATACGAAGACCCGGCCGAGAACAGGACCTCGCTGCCGTCGCCCGACCAGGCGAGGCCCTCCTCGGCCGCGTTGTCGGCCGCGAGGACCGTCTTCTTCCCGGAGAGGTCCACGACGGCGAGGGTGCCCCGGTCGTCGTACTTGATCGGATGCTCGAAGACCGCGATGCGATCGCCGCGCGGGGAGAAGCGCGGATTGCTGAAGTAGCCGCCCGTCTCGGCGAGCACCTTTCCAATGGGAAACTCGAGACGATCCTTGCCGTTGACGTCGCGCGTGATCGCGAGGTCCGAACCGTCGGGCGCCCAGTCGGCCTCGCGCACGCCGTCTACGATCTCGCGCGGCGCGGCGCCTCCCTCGATCGGCATCCGCGCGAGCGTTCCGAGAAACACGCTGTGCCGCAGGTACTTCGGATGCGTCAGGACCGCGAGCTCTCCCTTCGACGAGACGGCGAGCAGCAGCATTCCGGGCTGACCGGTGGGCGCGGTTCCGGGATAGTCCGGCCGCAGCGAGAAGATCTGCGGAGCATTGCCGGAGGGCGCCGCGCTGTAGAGGACGGTCTTGCCGTCGGGCGAGAAGCGCGCGTTGAAGATCGGCTCCTGGCGAAACGTCAGCTGAGCAAACCGCACGCCGCCGGGTGGGGGCCCGGCCTTCCGCCGCCCGAGCGCCCATCCCGCCGCGAGGGCCGCGAGGACGAGCGCCGCGGTCAGGGCGGGAGCGATCCAGCGCCGCCGGGACGCCGCCGCGGGAGAAGGCGCGGGACGACCGGCCGACGAGACGCTCGACAGGGCCTCGAGATCGAAGGCGAGGTCATGGGCGGAGTGGAAGCGCTGCTCCGGATTCTTCTCGAGGCAGTGGCGGACGATCCGATCGAGGCCCGGCGAGATGTTCTGGTTGGTGAGCGAGAGATCCGGCGGGTCTTCCTTCAGGATCGCCGCCATCGTCTCGCCCGCCGAGTCGCCGTGGAACGCCCGGCGCCCCGAGAGCATCTCGTACAGGATCGCGCCGAAGGCGAAGATGTCGCTGCGCGCGTCGGCGGGCTTTCCCTTGATCTGCTCGGGCGACATGTATCCGAGTGTCCCGAGCACGACGCCGGGCTCCGTCCCCCGCGTCGCCGTCGGAAGGTTCGTTCCGGGCCCGCCCTCCTCGACGTGCGTCAGCTTGGCCAGGCCGAAGTCGAGGATCTTCACCCGCCCGTCGTTCGTGACGAAGAGGTTCTCGGGCTTCAGGTCCCGGTGCACGATCCCCTTCTCGTGCGCCGCCGCGAGGCCGTGCGCGATCTGCAGCGAATAGTCGATGGCCTTGCGCGACGAAAGCCGGCCTCCCGCCAGCGCCGCCCGCAGCGTCTCCCCTTCCAGCAGCTCCTGCACGACGTAGGGCGATCCGTCGTGCGTGCCGAGATCGTGCACGGCCGTGAGGTTCGGATGGTTCAGAACGCCCGCGGCCTTCGCTTCCTGCTCGAAGCGCCGCAGCCGGTCCGCATCCTGGGCGAACGACGGCGGCAGCACCTTGATGGCCACGTCCCGTCCCAGGCGCGGATCACGGGCCCGGTAGACCTCCCCCATGCCGCCCGCGCCGAGCGGCGACAGGATCTCGTACGGGCCCAGCCGGCTGCCGGATGTCAGAGGCAATTCGAGAGCGATCTTAAGCCCGGCGGCGGGCGTCACTTCGTCCCGGCGACCGCCGGAGTCACCGCGCGCACGACGCGCTCCGCGCCCTCGAAGGCGCGCTCGGCGTCCGGCCTCTTGTAGAACCCGGAGGGCGTCAGGTCCTCGGCGCCGTAGAACGCGAGCTCGCGATCGCGGCGCAGGTCCCTCGAGATCCGCGCGAGCGCCTCGACCTCGCCGCGCAGGCTCGCCGGCAGCCGTCCGCGCTCGGCGAGGAGGATCTCCGACACGTCGTGGAGGCGCGGCGCCTCGATGCCGTGCGCGCGGAGAAGGCCCTTCAGGGCGAGCTCCACGACCTCCTGCGACTCGCGCACGACGTCGGCCCAGCTCTCGGCCTCGAAGAGGACCTTCACGGCCCGCAGGCGGATGCCGGCGCGCTTGACGTGGTCGAGCGCGAGCTCGGTGTTGCGCACCGGTCAGGCCACCTCGGCCCAGTAGGGCTGTCCGTGGGCGATCTTGCGCACGATCTTTCCGGAAACGATATCCCGCCGGACCTCGGCCAGGCGCCGCGACACGGACAGACCGCGCTCGAAGAGAACGATTCCGTCGACGGCGACCTCCGCCCAGAGCCCCGCCGCCGCGCGCCCCTCAGCCGGCAGATGAACGAAGTGCGGCTCGACCGGCCGGCCTTCCCACGCGACCGGTTGCTCGTCCCAGGCGCGGTAGAGCTCGCGCGTCAGCGCGACCCTCGGCTCGACGATGACGAGCAGGTCGACGTCCGAGCCGTCGGCCGCCTGGCGCCGCGCCCAGGACCCGAAGGCCGCGATGCCCACGAGCGCGTCTCCGAAGAGCGCTGCGGCGCGCTCGACCGCCTGCCACCCGCCGTCCAGGGCGGACAGGCTCCCCAGCGGCAAGGCCAGCTTGCGCGCGCAGTAGTCGTTGAGCGAGACGCCTCCCTCGGCGGCGGCGGAGCGCAGCGCCGCGTGGAGGCCGGGGTCAATCCGCAGGAGAAAGCGGCCGGAGGCCTTTCCCGATCCTCCTCGCCGCTTTTTGATATCACTCACGAACTTGATGATATCACCTGCTCCCGGCGTCTGGTAAATTCGTTTCCGCATGGAGAAGCGTCAGCGCCACGCGACCGTCGCGGTCCGCGTCGGCAACGTCCAGGTCGGCGGCGGGGCTCCGGTCGTCGTCCAGTCGATGGCGAACACCGACACCGCCGACGTTCCGTCGACCACGAAACAGTGCATCGAGCTCGCCCGGGCGGGCTCGGAGCTCGTCCGGATCACCGTCAACATTCCCGAGGCCGCGGCCGCGGTGCCCGAGATCAAGAAGCGGATGCTCGACGCCGGGGTCGAGGCGCCGCTGATCGGCGACTTCCACTACAACGGCCACGTCCTGCTGACGAAGTTCCCCGACTGCGCGAAGGCGCTCGACAAGTACCGCATCAACCCGGGCAACGTCGGCAAGGGGGCGCGGCGCGACGAGCAGTTCGCGACGATCTGCCACATCGCGCGCGACAACGGCAAGCCCGTGCGCATCGGCGTCAACGGCGGCTCCCTGAACCAGGAGCTCGTCATGGAGAAGATGCAGGAGAACACCGACAAGGACCTCGGCCACACGTCCGAGGAGATCATCAACGAGTGCATGATCCTGTCGGCGCTCCAGTCGACGGAGCTCGCGCTCCAGTCGGGCCTGCGCAAGGACCAGATCATCATCTCCTGCAAGGTCTCGCGGCCGCTCGACCTGATCGCCGTCTACCGCGACCTCGCGAAGAGGACCGACCAGCCGCTCCACCTCGGGCTGACCGAGGCCGGCATGGGCATGAAGGGCCTCGTCTGGTCCTCCTCCGCGATGGGCGTGCTGTTGAACGAGGGCATCGGCGACACGATCCGCATCTCGCTGACGCCCCGGCCCGGCGGCGACCGGCGCGAAGAGGTGTACGCCTCCTGCGAGCTCCTCCAGTCGCTCGGCATCCGCTCCTTCGCCCCGAGCGTGACCGCGTGCCCGGGCTGCGGCCGCACGACCTCGACGACCTTCCAGGAGCTCGCGGAGCGCATCCAGGGCTACATCCGCGACCAGATGCCGGCGTGGAAGGACGAGTACGAGGGCGTGGAGAACATGACGCTCGCCGTCATGGGCTGCGTCGTCAACGGGCCCGGCGAGTCGAAGGCGGCCTCGATCGGCATCTCGCTGCCCGGCACGGGCGAGGAGCCGCACTGCCCCGTCTACATCGACGGCCAGCACTTCACGACGCTCAAGGGCACCTACGAGGAGCTCTCGACCGCCTTCCGCGCGCTCGTCGACGACTACGTCGCGACGAAGTACGCCAGGCGCGCCCCGAAGCCGGTCACGGCTTAGCCGCGCGGGCTTCCGCCGCCCAGTTCAGCACGACGTCGATCCGGTTGGCCGCGTCGGTCTTCAGCGTCCGGAGCAGGGCGAACGTCTGGCCGTCGGACGACACGTCGAACGGATAGAGCGGCGCGCTCCGCACGTTGTACTTTCCGTTGCCCGCGAAGACGAGGTGCGGCGTCCCGGCCCGGAACGTCGGGCTCGTCTCGACGTCGACCGCCCACACGTCGCCGCCCTCGCGCACGAAGAAGATCTCCTTCCCGCGCCAGACCGGCCAGCCGCCCCGGTCCGGCGTGATCTGCCACTTCCCCGCCGAGCCGTCGGTCGGCTGGACGAAGACGTCGCCGATCGCGAAGAGGCCGGTTCCGTAGGCGAAGAAGCGGCCGTCCGGCGAGAGCGATCCCGCCGCGGAGCCGGGCATGAGCTCGCGGCTCTTCTCGCCTGACCCGCCGACCGGCAGGAGCCAGATGCCGACCGTCGGCGAGGCGCGGGCGACGGACAGCCCGCGGCCATCCTGCGCCCACGAGGTGGGGAACTCGACGCCGCCGACCAGCGAGTCGAGCATCTCCTCGCCGCCGCCGCCGTCGGCCGACTTCGTGAACACGCCCTCCTTGCCGCCGACGGCCGAGCCGTACGCGACGCGCTTTCCGTCCGGCGACCAGATCGGCGAGATGCCCGTATTGCTGAAGGTCAATCGGGTCAACACGTTCGAGGCCAGCTCGAAGACGAACACGTCATCGTCGGCGCCTCCGCCCGAACCGACCGAGAAGGCGAGCCGCCTTCCGTCGGGCGAGAAGCGAGGCGCCTGGAAGAGGCGCGGCGAGAGCGGCACGTCCTTCGCCGTCTGGCTCTTGCGATCGGCGATGACGAGCGTGCGGTCCCGCGGCGCGAACGCGCCCTGCGCATAGGCGAGCACCCCGTTCGCGGCGGCCGAGACGCAGCCAGCGCCGCCGGAGGAGTCGCCTCCGACCTTTTCGATCACCGGCACCGGATCGCCGGCGACGGCGTCGCCGCGCGGATCGAACGCGGCCGAGAGGACCGTGCTCCCGCGGACGACGAGCAGGCGGTCGGGGAGCACGAAGAGGGGCATGCTCCCGCCCTCGAACACTTTCCTTCGGCGGCCCGTGCCGAGGTCGACGACGTCGGTCTCGGCGCCGTCGTAGTTCGACGGCGCGCGCGCCGAGCCGACCGTGAAGAGGATCCGCGTTCCCCCCGGCAGCCAGGACGGCCAGCGATGGGTGCGCTCGCCCTTCGCCGTGTCGAGCTTGGTGAGCTCGGCGGGGGTGCCCCCGCGGGCGGCCACGCGCCACAGCCCCGCCGTGTACTGCGGGCTGTACACGATCGTGTCGTCCTCGAGCCACACGCCTCCGCGCGGATTGGGGGACTCCGCCAGAATGACGGGCGAGCCTCCCTCGACGGAGACCTTCTTGAGCTTGCCCTCCTGGAAGAAGGCGAGCCATCGGCCGTCGGGCGAGAAGAAGGGACTCTTCGCGTCCGCGGTGCCGTCGACCGGCCGCGCCTCGGGCGCGTCGAAGGGTCGGATGTAGAGCTTCGAGGCGCCCTCCTTCTCGCCGACGACGGCCAGCATCCTGCCGTCCCGGGACAGGGCGAACACGGGATTGTCGTCGTAGGGCAGCGAGATTCCGGCGGGCAGCAGGATCGAGAGGCGGGTCGTCCGCGCCGCGCGCGGCCCGGCCCCGGGCGAGAACGCGCGCCACCAGCCGAGCGCGGCGACGACGAGGAGCGCGGCCGCGACCGCCGGCCAGGCCGCGGAGCGCCGCGGCGGCGCGGACGGCGCGGGAACCGCCGCGGCGGCGGCCGACGGCTCCGGCGCCTCGTCCATCGCGATGCGGGCGTCCGCGACGTCGTGGTAGCGCGTCTTCAGGTCGCGGTCGAGGCAGCGCCTGAGGACACGCCGCACGGGCGAGGGTGTCTCCGGCGGCAGCGCGGACCAGTCCACGTCGGCCCGCAGCACCGCCGCGAGCGTGTCCGAGATGGTCTCGCCCTCGAACGCCTTCTTTCCGGTCAGCATCTCGTACACGACGGCGCCGAAAGCCCAGATGTCCGAGCGTTTGTCGATCGCCCGCCCGCGCGCCTGCTCCGGCGACATGTACGCGGCCGTCCCGATGATGACGCCGGCCTGCGTGGCCGCCGCGGTGATCGTCGGCGACTGCGTCGCGTCCGGCGAAGACGGATCGCCCGCGACCGCCTTCGCCAGCCCGAAGTCGAGCACCTTGACCTTGCCCTGCGGCGTGATCTTCACGTTCGCGGGTTTCAGGTCGCGATGGACGATGCCTTTCTCGTGCGCCGCCTCCAGCCCGTCGGCGATCTGGCGCGCGAAATCGAGCGCCTCATCCACCGGCAGCGGCCCCCGGGCGATCCGCTCCGCCAGCGTCTCGCCCTCGACCAGCTCGAGCACGAGCGCGTCGACGCCATCTGCCTCCTCGACGCCATAGATGTGCGCCACGTTCGGGTGCGCGAGCGAGGCGAGCACCTGCGCCTCGCGCCGGAACCGCGCCAGGCGCTCCGCGTCCGAAGCGAACGCCTCCGGCAGCACCTTGATCGCCACGTCGCGCCCGAGCTTCGCGTCGCGCGCGCGGTACACCTCGCCCATGCCCCCCGCGCCGAGGGGCGAGAGGATCTCGTAAGGGCCGAAGCGCGTTCCGCTCGACAAGGTCACAGCGAACTCCCCCCCCTCGCCCTTGCCCTCTTCCCCCGCACGCGGGGGGAGAGGGGATGAAGAGGAGTGGCGCGAGCGGCTCCCTCGGAAACCCCCTCGCCCCCCGCAGGGGGGAGAGGGTTGGGGTGAGGGGGGCGTCGATTTGAACGAGATTCTGGCGTCAGCAAGGCGGACGCATTCTCTCGCGAAACCAAGATGGACCGAAGCCGGACTACGCGGCCGAGACCGCCTCCCAGCGCGCGCCGTAACAGCCGGTCAGGAGCTCGGGGCTGTGGATCGGACGCAGGCTCTCTTCCTGCGCCGCGCCCGCCCGGATGACGAGCACGTCGCGGATGCGGCTGGTCAGAAGCCGGTTGCCGAACTCCAGGTGGAGGCCGCAGGCCGCGACGATGTCGTTCTTGATGACGCTGCCGCCCCACGTGCAGCCCGCGATCGAGAGCGTCACGGGCGAGAGGTGCTGCCGATCGAACCAGCCGCCGCGCACGCGATAGGTCGAGCCGGCGAGCACCTGGATCGAGTAGACGGAGTTTTCGGTCGTGACCACGACGTAGTCGCCGCAGCCGAGCTCGCCCTTGCGCGCCGGCCGCGACGCGCCGACCTGCTCGAGAATCGCGTTGACCGTTCGGAAGCGCCCCGTCACGATCGCTCCTCGGCCTCCATTCTCACCCAGGATCGGCCGCCGGATCCGTGCCAAGTCGTCACGGTGCGGGCCGTCACTTCGAGAGCACGGCGGTCCAGTTGGCGATGAGGCCGACGCGGCCCTTCCCGGCGCCCTCGGGAATCGTCGCCAGAAGGAACCGGTTGCCATGGCGATCGATGGTGACTGCCGAAAAGGTGACGAGCGGGAAAAGCGCCTTCGGCTGGCCGACCTCGAGCCCGGCGCCGCTCGCCTTGAGATCCGCGGACATCGCCTGTCCCGTCTTCAGGTCTCCGTACAGGACCTCGAGGCCCTTCCCGGAGAAGCCTCCGCCCCCCGTGCCGTCCGTCGAGATCTGCCACTTGTTCCCCGGGCCGGGGAACGGCGCGACGTAGATCTCGGGCCGCCCCGATTCCGTCGAGACGTAGGAAATCCACCTGCCGTCCGGCGAAAAGCCGGCCGTGAGGTAGTCCGCGTCCGACTGGAGGAGCGCGTACGGCTTCGCGTCGCCTTCGACCGGGACGACCCAGATCGCGTGCCTCGTGTTCGCCGAGTCGGCCGAGACTTGCACCAGCAGCACGCGCCCATCGGGTGAAATGTCGGACGGAAGGCAGTACCTGTTGTCGCCCCTGAAGAGCACCTTTTCCTCGCCGCCGGTCACCGGCTTGATGACGATCGAAGTGCCCCGGCCGTCGAGCTTCGCGTAGGCGATCCGGTCTCCCTCGGGCGACCAGATGGGCGAGTCCGTCGGGACGCCGGACGTCCAGCGCGTGCGGGCGCCGCGCGCGTCGACGATCCAGACGTTCGGGATCCCCGTCGCCGGATCCGCGATCCCCGCGGCGATCCGCTTTCCGTCCATGGAGACGCTCAGGCTCGTGAACTCGGCCGGGTCTCCGAGCGGCTCCCCGATCGGCTTGCCGGTCCGGTCGAACCAGCGCAGCACCGTCTTCGCCCCGCCGACGCCGGTTCCGTAGATCAGCAACCCGTCGTCCGAGACGCCGAAGTTCGCGCGGAAGTAGCCCGGGTCGAAGGCGATCCCCTCGACGACGGGCGCCGGATCGCCCGAGAGACGACGGCTTTCGGGGTCGAAGCGCTGCGCGACGAGGATCCCGTCTCGCACGTAGAGGAGCCGCCCCGAGGCGTACGCGACGTTGGAGCGGACCGCCAACAGGAGCGTGCGTTCCTTCGAGCCGAGCTCGCCGACGTAGATCGCGTTGGTCTCGCTCTTGGCGCCCTCGCCGTGCGCGCCCGCCATGTAGAGGAAGTGCCGTCCGTCCGGCAGGAAGGTGACCCAGCGATGCGTCGTCTCGCCGTGGGCCGCGTCGAGCGCGGTGACCGGCGTCGGCTTTCCGCCGGAGGCCGGGACGCGGAAAATCGCGCTGGTCGGATCGGGGGCGAACAGGATGACGCCATCCCGGTTCCATCCGCCGCTGCGCCCGCTGCCGGCCTCGCAGATCTCGAGGGGCGGCCCGGCGGCGGCGTCCATTCGCTTCAGCTTCCCGTCGGCGAAGAAGGCCACCGAGCGGCTGTCGGGCGACCAGAACGGAAACGTGCCGCCTTCGGCGATCTTGCGGGGCGTCGATTCGCCGAGCGCGAGGAGCCACAGGATTGGCTGTCCGGGAACGGTCCGCGTCGAAAAGGTCGCGTAGCGGCCGTCGGGGGACAACGACAGCGAGCCGCATCCTTCGTCGCCGAGCTGGAAGTCCGTCTTCTCTGGCGGGAGCAGGTACGAGCGGATGAGCGGTCTGACGGCGGGCGAGCGCCGGAGGTAGCCGACGGTGGCGAGGCCGGCCGCCAGCAGCGCGAGTGCGGCCACGATCCAGGCCAGCTTCTCGCGGTTCTTGCGCCGGGCGACCAGCGGCGCCGGCAGGCCCGCCTGCGAGCCGCCCTCCGCGATCCACTGGAGCTGGAGCTTGACGTCGTGCGCCGTCTGGAACCGGTCCTCCGGGTCCTTCGCCAGGCACGTCTTCACGACCCGGTTCAGCGCCGGCGGCGTCATCGGCGAAATCTCCGAGATCGACGTCGGGTCGTCGCGAAGGATCGACCCGATCAGCGACGCCTGGCTCGATCCCGTGAATGCCTTCTTGCCCGTCGCCATCTCGTAGAGCACGGCTCCGAACGCGAAAAGGTCCGAGCGCGCGTCGGCTTCCTTGCCTTCCAGCTGCTCCGGCGACATGTACTGAAACGTCCCGAGGACGGTCCCGCGCTCGGTCAGCGGACGGCTCGCCTGCATCTCGGTCACCAGGAGCGAATCGCTCGTCGACCTCACCGCGCCCGCCTGGAACTTCGCCAGCCCGAAGTCGAGAAGCTTCACGCCCGACCTGGTGATCATCACGTTGCCGGGCTTCAGGTCCCGGTGGACGATGCCCTGCCGGTGCGCCTTGTCGAGCGCGTCGGCCATCTCGATGCCGTAGCGCAGCAGCTGCTCGGAAGGCAGAGGACCGCGCGCCAGCCGGTCCGCCAGCGACTCGCCCTCGAGATACTCCATGACGAGGTACTCGGTCTCGCCTTCGCGGTTGACGTCGTAGAGCGCGCAGATGTGCGGGTGTGTGATCTGCGAGATCGTCTTCGCCTCGCGCTCGAAGCGCTGGCGCATCTCCTCGGAAGCCGACAGGTGCGGCGGGAGAACCTTGATCGCGACGGTGCGCTCGAGCCGCGTGTCCCGCGCCTTGTACACCTCGCCCATGCCGCCCGCGCCGAGCGCCGACAGGATCTCGTAGGGCCCGAGCCTGGTACCGGCCGCGATCGTCATGGCTGGGCTCCAGCGCATCCCGCGCGCAGCTCGGCGAACCCGCCACGCCGCACGTCCGCTCGGACGCCTTCCGCGGAGAGGGCCGTCCAGAAAGACTCGGACAGAACCGACGATGACGTCGTCAGGAGGTCGAGCGTCGACCGGCCCACGCCGTGCGCGGCCATGGCTCCCGCGCCGACCAGGGCGTACGGAATCCGCGAGGCCTCGAGCAAGGACGCGACGCTCCGAAGCAGCCTCAAGCCGGGCTCGGCCCCGCGCTCGCGCTCGGACGTCTTCCCGATCTCCGGGTGGACTCGAGCACGCGCCGCGCCGTGCGCGCGTCCACGCATCGCGCCCGGGAATACGTCTCGAGGTCGCGGCGCCCGAGGGCGAGCGCCGTCTCGAGCCGGTCGCGCACCGAGAGGCGGGTGAATCGGTCCCGGAGTTCCGCCCGGAGCTCGTCGCCGACGGGGGTCATCCGACGAGTATAGCGAGGGCGCCGGCGCGCCGTTCACGCGTCCTGGGGTCTCACTTCTTCTTCAGCTCCGCGACCCAGTCGGACACGAGACGGATCTGCGGCGACGCCTCCTCGTCGACCGGGACGGCGACGAGCAGCCGCTTTCCGTCCGGCGTCACGTCGAGCGGGCCCCGCGGGGGCGCCTTGCCCCCGAAGATCGGGCGCGGCGCCCCGACCATGAGCGAGGGGCCGCGGACCTCGAGGTCCACCGCGAACATCTTGTTCTCCGGCGGTTGGGCGAAGACGATCTGCCGGCTGCCCACCCAGAAGCCCCCGGTCCCGCCGCTGGTCGAAATCTGGCGCTTTTCGCCGAGCCCCGGGAAGGGGACCACGTAGATCTCGCGGCGGCCGGACTCGTTGGAGGTGTACAGGAGCCAGTTTCCGTCCGGCGAGATCGAGCCCTCGGCCTCCTCGGCCGGAGTCGCGATCAGAGGCCGCGGCTGGCCGTCGCCCTCGAGCGGCACGAGCCAGAGGTCGAGGCCTCCCGACTTCGCCTCCTGGATGCGGCAGAGGAGAAACTTTCCGTCGGGTGACCACGAGAGGGGCCACGTGTTCGTCTTCGCGGCCCAGAGCGCCTTCGGCTCCGCGGTGCCGTCCGCGGGCTTGACGAAAATCCCGCTGCCGACCTCGCCGAAGGCGACCTGTTTGCCGTCGGGCGACCACACGGGGAAAAAGTCCCCGGGCCCGCCGAACGTGAAGCGGGAACCGATGCCCCGAGAGAGGTCGTAGAGCCAGACCTCCGGCGTCGAACCGCTCGCGCCCCCCTGGATCGTCACCGCGGCCCGCCCGCCGTCGGGCGAAAGGCTGAACGCGGCGAACTTCGAGGGCTCTCCCACTTTGCCCAGTTCCTTGCCGTCCATGTCGAACCAGGTCAGCTGGCTCTTCCGTCCCACCGTTCCCTCCTGAAAGACCAGCTGGCCGGCGGCGGAAGCGGAGAAGTTGCCGGACCAGCGCGGCGCCGTGAAGCGAACGTGCTCGGCGATCGGAATGGCCTCGCCCGTCGTCTGGAAGGTCGACGGGTCCATGCGCTCCGCCATCAGGTTGCCCTCGCGCACGAAGAGGAGGTATCCGGGCTCGGCGTATCGACCCTCGCTCGCCTCCTTCGCCACGACCGTCGTCTTCCCGGAGTCGAGATCCATTCCCAGGATGACGCTCTGCTTCTCCTTGTCCGAGGTGGTCGTTCCCGAGAAGTAGAGGAGCCGTTTGCCGCCGGGGAGGAACCAGGGAAGCCGATCCGTCCCTCCCGGCTTGTCCTGGCGCGTCAGCGGCGTCGGGCTGCCGCCGGCCGCCGAGACCCTCGACAACCCGCCGAACGGCGCCGGCGCGAAGACGATCACGTCGTGCACGCTCCAGCTCGCGCCGCGTCCATCCGGCGCGTCGCAGATGGTCTGCACGGTCCCGCCGGTCGCGGGGACCTTCTTCAACTTGTGGTCGGCGAAGAATCCGATGAACCGGCTGTCGGGGGACCAGAAGGGACAGATCGCGTCGTCCGTGCCGGCCAGGGGCTGGACGGCGAACCCGTCCAGGCGGCGGACCCAGATCAGCCGCTTGCCGTCCGCGCCGCTCGCCGCGAGGGCGAGCGTCGAGCCGTCGGGCGACAGGGCGAGCGACGTGTTCTGGTTCTCGAGATCCATCTTCGGCGGAAGCTCGATCGACGCGCGCAGAAGCGGCGCGGGGGCGGGGCGATGCAGCGCCCAGGCTGCCGCGAAGCCGATCACGCCGACGGCGAGAGCCGCGACGACCGGGAGCCACGGCGCCCGCCGTCGCGGCGCAACCGTCACCGGCGCCGGGATGCCGGACTGCGAGCCCCCCTCGGCGATCCACTTCAGCTCCGACTTCAGGTCCGCCGCGTTCTGCCAGCGGTCCTCGGGATCCTTCGACAGGCAGCGCTTGACCACGCGCTCGAGCGCGGGCGGCGTCATCGGCGCCGTCGCCGAGATCGGCGCCGGCTCCTCCTTCATGATCGACGAGATCAGCGACGCCTGGCTCGCGCCCATGAACGCCTTGCGCCCCGTCGCCATCTCGTACAGCACGCACCCGAACGCGAAGATGTCCGTCCGCGCGTCGGCCTCTCTCCCCTCCAGCTGCTCCGGCGCCATGTACTGGAACGTGCCGAGGATCGTTCCCGCCTCCGTGAGGTTCTGCTTCTCGCTTCCCATCACCGTCGGCAGCGACGTCACCGCCGACTGCACCGGCGGCGCCATCGCCTTCGCCAGCCCGAAGTCCAGCAGCTTCACCCCCGACTTCGTCAGCATCACGTTGCCCGGCTTCAAGTCCCGGTGCACGATCCCCTGCCGGTGCGCCTTGTCGAGCGCATCCGCGATCTCGGTTCCGTACCGCAGCGTCTGCTCCATCGGCAGCGCGCCCTTGCCGAGCCGGTCCGCCAGCGTCTCGCCCTCGAGCAGCTCCATCACCAGGTACTCGACCCCGTCCTGGTTGCCGACGTCGTAGAGCGCGCAGATGTGCGAATGCGACAGCTGCGAGATCGTCTTCGCCTCGCGTTCGAACCGCTGCCGCACCTCCGGGGACGACGACAGGTGCTGCGGCAGCACCTTGATCGCCACGGAACGCTCCAGGCGCGTGTCCTTCGCACGGTAGACCTCCCCCATCCCGCCCGCGCCCAGCGGCGCGACGATCTCGTACGGGCCGAGCTTGGTTCCGGCGGCGAGGGTCATCGGGTCACGCCCCCCCTCACCCTCACCCTCTCCCCCGCGCGGCGGGGGAGAGGGGATGGAAGCGGACGGGCGGCTCGCTCAAGTACTCCCTCGCCCCCCGCAGGGGGGAGAGGGTCGGGGTGAGGGGGGCAGTTTCCTTTTCGCACGAGGTTGCGCCGAATCTTACAGCTGCGCAGGAAATCGCGGCATTCGCCAGGAAAGAACGCCCGGCTTTCGCCCGCTCTCCAACAACGAGGAATGCCCCTCCGTTTTGAAACGCTCTCCGCTTCATTGCGGGGAACCGCCCACGCGGGCGGCGGGAGGAAGGGAGGGTGAAGCTCGAGTGAGGACCCTCTCTAACGAGGACCGCTCATCGCGACGACCCCCGCCAACGGAGTCTCACGCGAGCCTCTCGATCCCCGGCAGACCGTCGAAGCCCGAATCGAAGCTCAGGATCCGCTGGACGCGACGGCGCTCCATGACGGACACGTGAAGGGCGTCCCGCGCGGACAGCTTCCGGGTCGAGAGCATGATCGCCTTCGCGCGCTCGACCGCGGGCGCGTCCACGGGGAAGACCTCGTCCACCACTCCGAGAATCGCGTCGAAGGCCGGCTGAATCGCGTCGCGGCGGTCGATCGCCCCGTAACGGTGCAGGATCTCCTGCAGGACCTCGGCATCGGTGACCAGCCGCTCGCGGTCCGCGATGCACCTCTCGACCAGCCGCCTCGCGTCCTCCTTGTGAGGATGCGCCGCGCCGACCAGGTACATCGGGACGTTGGAGTCCACGAAGATCACGGCGCGCCGGGTCTCGCGTATCCGCGTTCGATCTCTCCGAGCATCTCCTCGATGTCGCCCGTCGGAAAAGAATGCCGACAGGCGGACCGCAGCGCGTCGATCTTCCGGGCGGCATCGCGGCTCGGCTCGTTCTCCCCCGCCGAGCGGAGGGCCTGCCGGACCCACTCCGCGACGGTCATGCGCCTGGCCCGGGCGATGCGCTGGATCTGCCGCAGCTCGTCCTCCTCGAGCAGGACCTGGAGGCGCTTACTCATCGTTATGAGTCTAGTTTACTCATGATAATGAGTCAACTCGCGGACCGAAGTTCCTCGAACACCTCTCTCAATCCTCTCTCCCCCCTCTGGGGGGGAGGGGCGAGGGTGAGGGGGGCGATCGCCGACGCGCTCACGATTTCACTTCCCCAGGTCCGCCATCCAGTTGAGGACGACCGTCGTCGGCGCCATCGTCTCCCGCGCGGGCGTCGCGACGAGGACGAAGCGATCCGCGCTCCGCGCCGGAATGAAGCGATTCCGCGCGAGGCCGGTGTCGAGGTGCGTCGGGAAGAGGGCCTTCGGCGTTCCGGCCTCGAACGCGGCTCCGGTCGTGACCGGCACCGCCACGATCTTCTGGTCGGGAGAACGGTAGAAGAGCTCCTTGCCGTCCTCGCTCCAGTGCGGCTCGAGTCCGCCCTCGGCGGAGATCTGCCACTTCCCTCCCGGCCCCGGGAAGCTCTGCACGTAGATCTCGTTCCGGCCGGATTCGTTCGACTGGTACGCGATGAATCGGCCGTCCGGCGAGAACGCCGGCCAGTACTCGGCGAAGTTCGTCTTGACGAAGGGGAACGGCTTCTTGTCCCCGAAGGTCGGCAGGATCCAGACGTCCCAGCCCGTGTCCTTCGACTGGATGGAATAGGCGATGTACTTGCCGTCCCGCGACCAGTCGCCGACGACCTTCTGCTCCGGCGACTTGAGGCCGAGCGACTTCTCGGCGCCCTGTCCGTCGGCCGACTTTTCCAGCAGGTCGTCGTCGATCGAATAGACGATCCGCGTGCCGTCGGGCGAGAAGAGCGGGCAGAAGGCGTCGCCCTCTCCGAAGCTGAATCGCGAGCTGACGTTGCGCGTCAGGTCCCGCACCCAGATGGCGAACTTGCCGCTGCGCGGATCGATGAGGTCGTAGACGAGCCGCTTGCCGTCGGGAGAGAACGCCGGATCGTGGTACTGCGCCGGCTCACCGATCGTGTCGAGTTCCTTGCCGGTGCGGTCGACCCAGATCATGCGGTCGGTGATCTCGCCGGTCCGGTACGCGAGCGTGCCCTCCCGGGAGACCGAGAAGCGGCCGAGACCGACGCCGTCGGTGCCGATCTTCTCCGCGATCGGGACCGGCTCGCCCGTCGTCTTCATGGCCTTCGCGTCGAACGGCTGCGCCACGAGCGTCCGGTCGCGCAGATAGAGGAGATACCCCGGCTCGACGTACGTGATCATCGACTGCGCGGGCGCGAACGGGCGGTTCTCCTTGCCGTCGAGCGAGGCGATCCGGTACATGCTGTCGGTGGCCTTCTGGGCGATCGCCATGTAGAGGAAGTGCTTGCCGTCCGGCAGCACCTCGGGCCAGCCGATCTGGATCTCCTTCCGCGACTCCTCCGGCTTGACCATGACGGTCGGGATGCCGCCCGACGCCGGCACGCGGTAGATCGGGTCCTTCCCCGTGCCGTCGTAGAGGATCGCGCCGTCCGGCGCCCAGGTTCCATCCGACGCCGTCGGCGCGTCGCAGATCTTCTGCGGCGGCCCGCCGGCCACGTCGATCTTCATGAGCTTCCCGTCGGCGATGAAGGCGAGGTACTTGCTGTCGGGCGACCAGAACGGGCGCCTCGTTCCCTCGGTGCCCGCCAGCGCGTGCGCCTGCAACGCATTGAGCGGACGGATCCAGATCCGGTGCTTTCCCGTCGAGTCGGTCGCGTCGAACGCGAGGATCCGGCCGTCGGGCGAGATCTTCGGCGAGTCGAGTCCGGTGACCTCGGCGGGCACGTCCACGTCGAAGCGCATCGTGTGCTTCGGCGGCGGGGTCCGCTTCCAGAAGCCGAAGCCGAGCGCGGCGGCGACGAGCGCCAGGACCGCCGCCGTCGACCACGCGAGCTTCTCGCGGTTCTTGCGGCGCGCGACGACCGGCGCGGGCAGCCCCGCCTGCGAGCCGCCCTCCTGGATCCACTCCAGCTGCAGCTTGATGTCGTGCGCCGTCTGGAACCGGTGCTCCGGGTCCTTCGCGAGGCACGTCTTGATGACGCGGTTGAAGGCGGGCGGCACCATCGGCGCCACCTCGGAGACGGGCGCGGGATCGTCGCGCAGGATCGAGCCGATCAGCGAGGCCTGGCTCTTGCCGGTGAACGCCTTGCGGCCGGTCGCCATCTCGTAGAGCACCGCGCCGAACGCGAAGATGTCCGAGCGCGAGTCCGCCTCGCCGCCCTCGAGCTGCTCGGGCGCCATGTACTGGAACGTGCCGAGGATCGTGCCGCGCTCGGTCAGCGGCTGGCTGACCTGCGCCTCGGTCGCCATCACGGACGCGCCCGAGACCGGGCGCGCGCCCGCGGTCGCGAGCGGCTTGGCGAGGCCGAAGTCGAGCAGCTTCACGCCCGACTTGGTGATCATGATGTTGCCGGGCTTCAAATCCCGGTGGACGATCCCCTGCCGGTGCGCCTTGTCGAGCGCGTCGGCGATCTCGATCCCGTAGCGCAGGATCTGCTCGGTCGGCAGCGCGCCCTTCCCCAGCCGGTCCGCCAGCGACTCGCCCTCGAGAAACTCCATGACGAGGTACTCGACGTCGCCCTCGCGGCCCACGTCGTAGAGGGCG
>Ga0335071_10001341_pt1 | contig 26416 bp, 20 predicted proteins | sample Lox_Sample_15_FD_206724 | JGI IMG/M metagenome (GOLD analysis project Ga0335071, IMG submission 206724) | Soil microbial communities from Loxahatchee National Wildlife Refuge, Florida, United States - Lox_Sample_1.5 | ecosystem: Environmental > Terrestrial > Soil > Wetlands | place: USA...
TCCGGTCAGCACAACCCTGGAGCAAAGGCGCGCCAAGGTGGTGAACAAGATTCACCAGAATCTGCCCGCACTGACGAAAGTGGCCGTCGAAGCTGCCCGCAAAGAGAAGGAGGAAAATCCCAACACATAGCACCGGGACGGACGCATGCGTCCGTCCCTGCGCCAGCGTCGGCTACTTGCCGCCGCTGGCGCCTTCCGATGGGGTTGAGAGTTGTTGGTCGACGACCTGACGCAGGGTTGCGTAATCTACAGCGCCGCTCAGGTAATGCCCGTTGACAAAGAAGCTGGGCGTTCCGCTGATGCCAAGCTTCAAACCTTCTTTCTTATCTTTCGCGACGGCGGAAGCTTGTTCTCCGGAGTCGAGGCACTTGTCGAACTGTGTGGCGTTCAGTTGAAGGGCACGCGCCTGGGCCTTCAGTTGATCGATGTCGAGTTCACGGCTATGAAAGAGTTCGTCGTGGAATTCCCAGAACTTGTCCTGCTTGCTGGCGCAGCGCGCGGCTTCGGCAGCTTTCTCGGCGCGAGTGTGATTGGGCAAAGGGAAATCTTTATAGCTGAAGGCGATCCTTTCGCCGAATTCCTCTTTCAGTTTTTTTACGTCCGGCGCAACGCGCTGGCAATATGGGCATTCGTAGTCGGCAAACTCGACGAGCGTCACCCTCGCAGTTTTCGGGCCCAGGGATTGCGTCTCTGCAACCTCTATTTTGGCCTTTGGAGGCGCGAGCGCGATCGTAACCGGAACCTGCGCGCGCAGTTCCTTCACATATGCGGCGCGTATCTTGTCGGTACGCAGTTGACGAATCTTGTCGAGAATCTTGTCCCGAACTGCTTCGTAGGGCTGATCCGTTTCGAGGCCCTCGTAGTAGACCTTCATCTGATCTTCGGTTGGGTCGGTCACTTTTGACTTGATGTCACGGTCGATCAGTTGATCGACGGTAAGGTTTTCGCTCTTGGCCTTCTGTTCGAGGAGCTTCTTATCGATGAGGTCTTCGAGTGCCTTGCTCTGCGCCTGGTAATACTGGTAGTGCGCGGAGAGAAGCTTGGCCGACTCCTCTTGCTCCAGTTCTCCCAAAGTGATTTTTACACCACCGACTTCGGCGACCTCGGTCTGATCGCTCTGAGCAGAGGCGCCGAGGATGGCCACACAAACGACTGTCGCAGTCGAAAAAATACGCAAGAAAATTTGCTGGACTGACATGAGATCCCCCGTCTCAATCAAAGTTGATTCACTTGAAAATTCTCGCCGAATAGCTGTGCTGACTATTCGGCGAGAAGGATTGTGAAGAATCAGTCCCCGGTGCCGCAGCTGCAAACGCCCCTGCCACTGCCAACGGTTTGGACTGCTTTGCACTGAACCGCCAGCGAGACCTGCTCGGCAGCGCTGAGCGCAGCGTCTTGCGAGCCGGTTTCGGTCTCCGCGAAACCAGCGTTCTGAATGTGCGTCACCCAAGACCTGACGGTTGGAATCGGGCCGAGCCGCGTCGGCAGCGGACAGACTCCGCCAACCGGCCTGGTGGACACGATCTTGATTACGCCGGAAGTCAACGTGACGCCCGTCAGCGGGTTGCTGGTGAGGTCCGTATCTACCGACAGAGTGCGTAAGCCATCTGGAGTGAGCAAGCAACTGCAGCACTCGCTCATTTCCTGTGCCGTGTCGAACACGAAGATGGCAGCGCAAACGCTGGGGTTTACGCCGTTGAAGGTCCCGGGATTATCCAAGCGAACGGTCCCATCGGGAGCTCCGCTGGTGTTGGCATTGGAGAAGTAATCGACTTTGTAGACATCCGCCGTTTGAGCAAATGCGCTCGCCGCGGTGAAGACCAAGAGAGAGCAAACAACCAGCAATGTGATGTTTTTCATATTCGTCTCCTTTAGTCTCCTGTTCCACAGCTGCATTGACCCTTGCCGCTGCCGTCAAGCCAAATGGCCCGGCATTGGCCTTGCAGGCGACTGACTTCGTTTCCGCTCAAAGCCGCATCCGCCGCATTGGTCTCGGTCACTGCAAAGTTGTTGTTCTCGATGTGGGTTACCCAGGCGCGAAGAGCCGGGGTCGGAGTGATGCTGTAGGGATAGGCTGGGCACGATCCGTTATCAACGGTCGAAACCAGCTTGATGACGCCTGTGTTGAGAGTTACCCCGGTCAGCGGATTGCTTGTGAGATCCGCGTTGACAGAGAGAGTGCGGAGACCATCCGGAGTGAGCAAGCAGCTGCAGCACTCACTCATTTCCTGATTTGCGTCGAAGACGTAGATGGCAGCGCAGATGTTTCCGCCCGAAGTGCCAGGATTGTCCAGGCGCACCGTCGCGTCTGGAGCTCCTGCAGTATTGGCATTGGAAAAATAATCGACCTTTAACGTATCAGGCGTGGGCGTGGTGGCGCTGGTGCCTGCCCAAGCTGACGCACAAAGGCCGAGTGCCAACGTACACACTACAAGCCATGTCGTTCGCATTGATTGACCTCCAAACAGAGTTACGCCGACAAACTGAGGGGGAGGGGTTTGCTCAGCAGAGTGTGGCGCGTAAGGTACTGTATCTGCGATTCGTGAACGTACAAGACTCCAGATGGATTAACCCGATGACAGTAAACCAAACGTTAGGGTCAAGAGTCCCCAATGATGCGGCCTATGATTCCGGAGCGGGTGGATACGTTCATCTTTACCATGGTGAGGCGAAGAAATGCCTTCACGGTGTTGGGGCTGATGTTCATGCGTTGAGCGATTTCTTTGCTAGTCATACCTTCGAGGAGGTTCTCCACAGTTTCTTGCTCGCGAGCGGTGAGGCCAAACCGTTGCGACAACTCGTTGAGTCGGACGGTGTGATTGCTTCGTCGCTCAAGCAAGACGACGTGCAGTCCTGCATTCTGGCCGGAACCGTTATTGGTCGGTTTCTTGACTTCCAGCGTAAAGGAGCGACATAGGTATGTTCTTCTGGCCGAGCGGAAGCGCTCAACAATCCTCAGAGGCGTGGTTTGTTCGATCAACGTAGAGCGGACTTTGCTGGAAAGCCATGTGTCTGATTGATGGGTGTTATCTGGGCGATCGGGATAAGAGAGTATGCGAAGAGCTTCAGGGTTGCAGGCCAAGACCGCAAATGCGGAATCAGCAACGATCAAGCCGGGTCGAGCCGGAGTAGTGGGCACGCAAGACCTCATGGAGGGTACTGGGGCGACAGTATCCTCTGGACGAAGTGATCTAGGCCAAATGCCAGGGCCTATGGCTGGAGCAATAGTTCACAGTCGAACTCGCGACTTGAACTGCTGCAAGTTCTGATTCAGTCCTATTTATTTAACTCTTCAGAGGGGCCCAAAGTTTTGGTCTCCAGGGGGGGCAGGAAACCGATCCGCACCATTAAGAGGGAAGTGAACGACGAGTATTTTTATCCAAGGGGGTGATTGTGTCAATGAAAATGCGGTGGAAATGTGCAGTTTAGCTTTTCGAACTAACCCAAACGGGCTATATCGGGGGTGTTACGGGTCTTCCCGGGCTCAGATTCGGAGAGCTTCATGGGAGTGAAATGAAGATCCGCGAAAGCTTGGCGGACGAAATCGTTAATTGCTGAACGGAATCTTTCGCGCCGGGAGTGCGATCGCTTGAGGTCTTCTGCAAGTGCCGCACGATATTTGACGATCCAGTCTTCGATTGAATCCAAGCTGATCTCGGGGCCAGTATGGTGATCCATTGTGTTCCTCTCAAGAACGACAGTGTGCTGGGGTGGTAGGACTGCGAATGCTTATACGCCGTAGAAGGAATCGTGAAAAGTCCCAAAAAGAATTAGTCTCCGGGGCTATTCCAATTGGGAGAATCTCAGTGCAAAATATGCGGCGCCCGCTTCACAACGACGGCGAGACGAGAACTGGGAGGAAGCTGATATGGGTTGGAATGAAGCGATAAAGCTCCGATCCGCGAGTTTGCCGGCTTTGTGCCTTTTATATGTAACGTGTGCGTTAGATGCGAGTGGGGCTGCGTCATACGCCAAAGAGGCAGTGATCACGGAAACGGCCGGAACGGTACGGATCGCCGCCGATAGTCCGCGTCCACTGGAGCAGGTGCTGAACGCTCTTCAGAGCAAATATGGATGGATCGTCAACTACGAGGATCCGCAATATGTGTCGGCTGTGGATGTGATCAAGGCGAGCAGTGATTCTCAAGTGCCGTCAGGAGGCAGTTTCACATTTGAGTTTTCCAGCGCGGCGCCCGATGAAGGGAAAACGCTGCGGCAACTGGTTGATACGTACAACAAATCGAAGAATCCAGGCCATTTCGAGCTGAGACATACCGCGGATGGAGGGTTCAATGTTGTGGGCACCGCGGGCCATAGCGATAAGGGTGAGATCGTCGAACAACAGGCTCCGTTTGACCTTGCGCTGACGTTGTCGAACAAGGAGCAGACGATTGATGAGACAGTAACGCGTATTTGCGCCGAGGTGTCGAGACAGAGCCGCTCGAATGTGGTGTTGGCGATATCACCACGAAAAATTTTGTTCCAGAATAGGGTTGCACTGGGAGGGAACAAAGTCGCAGCCCGCGAGTTGCTGTCCAAGAGCCTGGGGGCCACACACGGGAAAATTTATTGGCGATTGCTTTTTGATCCGGAATCAAAGAACTATTATCTGAATCTGCACTTGGTGCACGGAGTGTAAAGTCGCGTACCTGTACTCTGTACCCGGTACTCAGTATCCAATACTCGACGGATCATCCTTCGGCGCAGGGATCAGATGTTGCGCAAGCGTCGCAATGTCGACTGCCGTTGAGCTTCGCATTCGCGAAGCTCATCTTCGGCTCAGCGCGACAGTCGCCGGGGCGTCTTTCTCGAATGAGAAAATTTCACATTCTCTGTCAAGTCAGAGCGCTGTGCTACGGGTGATTGCGCTGGGATATGATCCTTTAATCATGCTGCGTGTGACTCGATATGCTTGGATGCGATTGGTGATGGCTGGGCTGTTTGAACTCGGCTGTGCGGGTTTCTTATGGGGCGTTCCGCCGCAGTCTGGCGAAAGCCCGCAACAAGCCGGGGAATCGCTGGATGCAGGAGAAGCAGCGGCGCAAATTTCTGTCAGGGGGGCCGCGTGCACGGAGGCACGAATAAAGAGTGCGATTTCCGCGGTGGCAGCGACTGGAGGCGGGATCGTTAATGTTTATTGTCCCGGGACGCACAACATCAGTTCCAACTTGTGGTCCGGAGTCACGGCACCAACAAAAGTAGTGTTTGGTCCGGGGACGTTTACGGTCAGCGCGCAGCAGATTTTGCCCGACAACACGGAAGTTGCGGGATCGGGATTCGGAACCGTGTTCCGCATCGATGCGAAGGTGTCATTTCACAAAGCTTTTGACTGTGGACTGTTCTCGAATGTTCTGAACGATGGTGTCCATCGTAAGGACAAGAACAGCGGTATTTCCCTGCATGATTTCAAGATCGATGGAAGGAACAATCTTCTGAGCACTGGCGGCATAACGTTTTACAACATCGAAGAATCGAGCATTCACGACCTGTACGTTCAAGGTGTCTGGCTATCGGGAATCGATCTGCGGAATGCCTCCGGCGTGGATGTCCGAGACAACTGGTGCGTGGATTGCGCGATGGTCGGAGCGCCACAACACGCGATCGGTGGTGGCGTGAACGGGCCCGACGACGTTTTCATATACAACAAATTCACCAGGAATCATATGAGCGGCGGGGGCGGCAATGCTGCGCGAGGAGCTGATCAGTTCGACATATTCGGGCAGGGTTTGGGAGGGAATCAGAGATGCGGCTTCAACGTCATTAACGACAACACATTGGATGCCGCGCCGACGGTGGGGATTTTTCTGGACACCTGCAATCACAATACAGTCACGGGAAACGTAATTCGAAACGCGGGAACGATTGGAATTGCGTGCACGTCGGGCAGGTTTAACCTTGATGGTGGTTGCGCCTTCAATCATTTTTCGAACCAGATACAAAATCCGGGGACGCAGGGTTATATGTTCTCTTTTACATTTGACAACGTGATCACCGGGGGCGAGATCTACGGGGCGGGGAAGGAAGCGATTTTGCTGAACGATTCGATCCGAACGAAGGTGGAGAATGTGAGTATGTACGCGGCATCGCAATCGGATCCGAGAAAGTATTGTGCGGTGACGATCAATGCGGACCAGGTCAAAGGATATTCGATGGACAACACCGTCCAAAACAATACGCTGACTGATAAGAACATCAGGGGCGAGTATCAGAACAAGATGAAGACGGGAGTATGCATCACGCGTGCCGAGAAGGCGAGTGCCGCGAACATCCGGAGCAACGTGATCGAACAAAACCGAATCGACGGCGGAGACCCAGGGTCATACAAGGATGGCGTGTACGACATGGGAATGTACACGCTTGCATTCTGCAACGCGTATGGTGGTGATGGGACCGGTTTCAAATGCGAAGTGGAGCACAAGTAGTTTGTAGGCGATGGTTGTAGAGGTGAGTACTGGTGCGCCCGGAGAGATTCGAACTCCCGACCTGTTGCTCCGGAGGCAACCGCTCTATCCAACTGAGCTACGGGCGCGTAATTACAGTTTATCGTGAGCGGTGGTTAGTGGCTAGTGGCGGGCATCTGGCTCCTGGCCGCAAGACGCAAGTCGCTGGCTAGTTTTTGGGGAACGCCTGACTCGGAGCTTGGGATAGCGAAGTAGATTCCTGCTTCGTCAGTGCGCGACTCGTCGGAGACGACAATTACACGTGGACTGTCGCCTGACTCGCGTGACGAAATGACGAGCCATCGGGACAGCGCTCGAAAGCCCTGAGCAGAGTCACAAACGATGCAGTTTGCTACCAGATCAGTTCTAGACCAGTAAACTCAACATCCCCACTTCTGCCGAAGGCGGTCAGAAGTGGGGCACGCATAGCTTCATACGATGGATTCGGGCCAGAACGGTAGCGTGTAAGGTGGTGCTTACCAGCGGTCGCGGGAGTTGCCGCGGTCGCCGCCGCGACCTCCGCCGTGACCGCGATCGCGGCCGCGTCCGCCACCACCGCCGAAACCACCGCCGCCTCCGCGGTCGTTCTTGGGCCGAGCTTCGTTGACATTGATGGTGCGTCCACCGAGTTGGCTGCCGTTGAGTGCGGTGATGGCTTTTTCGCCATCTTCATTGCTGTTCATTTCGACGAAGCCAAAGCCACGGGAGCGTCCGGTATCGCGATCGGTCATGATGCTGACACGGTCGACCTGACCGTAGCCTTCGAAAATCTGCCGGAGTTCGTCTTCACCGGTATTGAAACTGAGATTCCCCACAAAGATGTTCTTCACGCGTCTTCCCCTGCATTGATCTGTCGGAAGTGCGAGCTCAGTTCGCGGACTGCAGGGAGGGAAACCTTCCTGAAAATCTTGACCGGAGCCGGCAACAGTCGAATGCGCGGGAAGTATAGCAGAGTTTTATGGAACCGCTGTCAACAGAAAGGTGCGGATCAGCACTCGTCGACTTTCCAGTAGCCTTCGGCGTGGAATCCCATTTGAAGGAGGCGGTTTTTGGGGTCGTGGCGTTTGCCGCAGCCGGGACAGATCATGTAGCGGCTCCATGCAGTCCCTTTGCGGTCATAATTTTCGGCGACCGCGAATGTGGTGCCACAACTGCAGGGGATGAGGAACATGCGGAAGGGAGCAGTCGCAGAAGTGTCGGTGGAAGAGTTGCGTTGAGCGGGAGATCCCTCCCTCCGCGAAGAAGAACGCTTTGGTCGGGATGACGCCAGTCGCGTCTGAGCGCTTGCCTTTATCGATTTGGCGCGACGCGTCACGATGTGGCTTTAGGCTTCTTCCACAGCGGCCAGAGACTTCTTTTTGCGTTGATTGGATTGCAGAGTTTTTTTGCGGAGGCGGAGAGTTTTGGGCGTCACTTCGACGAATTCGTCGTCGGCGATGAACTCGATGGCTTGCTCGAGATTCAGCGGCTTGAAGGGGACCAGGCGAATGGCTTCGTCTGCCGTCGATGCGCGCATGTTGGTGAGCTTTTTTTCGCGGACGGCGTTGACGTCGAGGTCGGTGTCTTTGGCGTTCTCGCCGATGATCATGCCTTCGTAGAGCTCGACACCAGGACCGACGAAAAGTATTCCGCGCTCTTGCAATCCCCAGAGAGCGTAGGCCGTCGAGGTGCCGGGACGATCGGCGATGAGCGCGCCGGTGAGGCGATGCGGGATCTCGCCTTGCCACTCGGTGTATCCATCGAATAAAGCGTTCATCACGATGGTGCCGCGTGTGTCGGTGAGGAGCTGGCTGCGGAGGCCAATGAGGCCGCGGCTGGGGACGCGGAATTCAATGCGGACGCGTCCGTAGCCGTGGTTGTGCATGTTGGTGACTTCGCCTTTGCGGGAGCCCAGTTGCTCCATGACGACGCCTACGAATTCTTCGGGAACGTCGATGGTGAGGTGCTCGACGGGTTCCATCAGCTTGCCGTCTTCTTTGTTGCGCTTGGTGACGATCTCGGGTTTGCCGACCATCAGCTCATAGCCTTCGCGACGCATCATTTCAATAAGGATGGAGAGCTGGAGTTCGCCGCGGCCGAGGACTTTGAAGGAGTCGGTAGTACCGGTGTCTTCGACGCGAAGGGAGACGTTGGTGAGGAGTTCTTTTTCGAGGCGCTCGCGAAGGTTACGGCTGGTGACGTACTGGCCGTCTTTTCCGGCGAATGGAGAAGTGTTCACCGTGAAGAGCATGGCGATGGTTGGTTCGTCGATGGCGATGGGCGGAAGCGGTGCGGGATCATTTACATCTGTGATCGTCTCGCCGATAGTGATGCCTTCGACTCCTGCAACGGCGACGATGTCACCTAGTTCAGTCTCGGTGATGTCGGTGCGCTTGAGACCGGAGAAGGAAAAAAGCTTTGTGATCTTTGTCTTTTGGAGGGAGCCGTCGAGCTTGGCGATGGCGACTTCTTCTCCAGTAAACATTTTGCCGTTGACGACGCGGGCGATGGCGAGGCGTCCGAGGTAGTCGCTGTAGTCGAGATTGGCGACCAGGATTTGCAACGGGCCTGAGGGATCGCCTTTTGGTGGCGGAATCGTTTTGAGGATTGCGTCGAAAAGCGGGCGGAGGTCTTCGCCACCACCTTTTATATCGACGCTGGCGGTGCCGATTTTGGCGTTGGTGTAGAGGACCGGAAATTCGAGTTGTTCCTCTTTCGCGTCGAGGTCGATGAAGAGGTCGTAAATCTCATTGAGGACTTCCTGCGGGCGGGCGTCGGAGCGGTCAATCTTATTAATAACGACGATAGGCGGAAGCTTCGCTTCGAGGGCCTTGCCAAGGACGTAGCGCGTTTGCGGGAGCGGGCCTTCGCTGGCGTCGACCAGAAGCATGACACCATCGACCATTTTGAGGGCGCGCTCGACTTCTCCGCCGAAGTCGCTGTGGCCAGGCGTGTCGACGATGTTGATTTTGACATCGTGATAGAAGATGGCGGTGTTCTTGGCGAGGATGGTGATGCCACGTTCGCGCTCGAGCTCGTTGGAGTCCATGACGCGCTCGGCGTGATGTTCGTTGGCGCGGAACGTGCCGGACTGGTTGAGCATGGCGTCGACGAGCGTGGTCTTGCCGTGATCGACGTGGGCAATGATGGCGATGTTGCGAATGGAAGATGACATTCGATATTGATTCTAAATTATTCGCGAGGGGGGGTGGGATCGTGGCGAGCAAAGGCTTTAACCACAAAGGACACGAAGGTTCACGAAGGAAACATTGCTAGTGGTCTGCTGTGTTGGTTTCTATCAGTTCTGCGCCGACCTCCGCGCTGCCTTCGGCTTTCAGGCGCAGGCGATACCAGAAAACGATCGTTACTAACGAAAAGATAAAGATGATTGTGGAGATGGCGTTGATTTCTGGGGTGATGCCGCGGCGGAGGCGTCCCCAGATTTCTAGCGGGAGCGTGTTGTCGCGGCCAATGAGGAAGAAGCTGACGGCGATCTCGTCCATGGAGAGGGTGAAGATCAGCAGGGCTGCGCCGATGATGGGGAGCTTCAGATTCGGGATCGTGACTCGGCAGAATGTTTGCCAGTAGTTTGCGCCGAGATCGAGAGAGGCTTCTTCCTGGGAGCGGTCGAGCTTTTGGAGGCCGGCGAAGACTTCTGTGGTGGCAACTGAGATTAAGGCGGTCCCGTGACCTAGAACGATTGTCATGAGACTCAGCTTCGTTGCGGACAGATTAAAGAGCATGAGCAGAGAGAGTCCTGTGATGATGCCGGGCAGGATTAGAGGCAGGAGCACGAGTCGGCGGAAGAGAGCTTTGCCGGGGAAGTTTGCGCGATCGAGAGCTAAGGCCGCGGGGATTCCGAATGCGAGCGCGATAGCGATGGCGGCGAAGGCTACTTCGAGGCTGTTTAGGACTGAGTCCCAGATTGCGCCGTCGGAGAAGAGCGTGCGGTACCAGTCGAGGGTGAGGTTGCGTGGAGGGAATCCACCGACTCCTTGGCCGTTGAAGGAATAGAGTATTAGGACAGCGATGGGGAGATAAAGGAAGGCGAAGACGGCTGACGCATGCACGCGCAACCAGCGAGAACGAGGCGCGTTGGATAGGTGTGTGTTCATGAAAGGCACCCTGGGGATATCGGCGCGAACGCAAGGTCCCTCCACTCCGCTTCTCTTTCCTGATCGGAAGGAGAAGCTCCGGTCGGGATGACAACGCTGTGGGGGGAGACGATCATGAATAACTCCATTTCTTTTCGAGGCGCTCGGAAACGAACAGGAGAGTGACTACGATGACCAGCATACCTAGCGAGATGGCAGCGCCTAGGGGCCAGTTGTACGCTGCGCCGAAGAGACTCACGACGATGTTGGAGATCATGATGCCGCTGGGGCCGCCTAATAATAAAGGAGCGAGGAAGTCTCCGAGGCTCAGGACGAAGGCGAACGTTGCCCCCGCGACTACTCCCGGAATTGAGAGCGGGAAGATTACTTTCCAGAACGTTTGCGAAGGGCTTGCTCCGAGATCGTGCGATGCTTCGACTAGATTGCTTGGTATGTGTTCAAGTGCGGCATAGATTGGGAGAATCGTGAACGGTGTGTAGATGTGCGTGAGCGTCAGGACGACTGCGAAAGGGCTGTAGAGCAGGAACTCGAGTGGATGTTTCGTCAGATGGACGTATTGGAGGAGCGTGTTCAGCACGCCATCGGAGCCGAGGATTGTTTTCCACGCGTAGGCACGGACTAGATAGCTCACCCACAGGGGGATGATCACCATCTGGTAGAGCAGGTCTTTGCGTTTGCCTGCGTAGAACGAGAGGAAATAGGCGAGAGGATAGCCCAGGAGGAGGGAAAAGAGCATGACACGGGCGGCGATCCACATGGAACGCAGGAGCGTTTGCCAGTAGACCGGCTTTTCGAGAAGTTCCTGGTAGTTGGCGAAATTCCACGAGTGCACAATCGTTTGCGCCGCGGACACCGACCAGAAGCTGTAGCAAAACATCAGCGCATAGGGGACGAGCAGGAAGACGGCGACCCATGCCAGCGGCGGGACAGTGACGATGGTGCGGTAGGCGCGGGAGAACATTAGGTTCTTTCCGGAGACTCGCGGACGGGGATGGCGTCGGCGGGTTCGAATTCTACTTCGAGATTCTCTCCTTTAATTCCGCCGCTCGGAGTGCGCAGGGTTAGTACTAGGCCGTCGGCGCATTCGACCCGGACGAGATCTGTCGCGCCATGGAAGGCTTGCACGAGGACTTTGGCCCTCGTGTGGACTGCACCGGGCGTGCCACCGCTAATGCGCAGATGTTCTGGTCTGAGTGAGAAAAGAAATGGGCCGTCTGGGAGATTTGATTTCCAAGAGAGAGAGCCGCACTGCGCGATGCTTTGGCGGACTTCTCCTTTTAACAGGTTCGTGTGGCCGATGAATTGGGCGACGTAGGCTGTCGCGGGCCGATTGTAAATTTCTCGCGGACCGGCAACCTGTTCGAGTTCTCCAGACCGCAGGAGCGCGATGCGGTCGGACATGACCATGGCTTCTTCCTGGTCGTGGGTGACGAAGACGAAAGCGATGCCGACTTCACGCTGCAGAGACTTCAGTTCGACTTGCATCTGGCGGCGGAGGTTGGCGTCGAGCGCGCTCAAGGGTTCATCCAGCAGTAACAGTTGAGGACGATTTACAAGGGCGCGGGCGAGGGCGACGCGTTGTTGCTGGCCGCCGCTTATGTTGGATGGCTTTTTCTTAGCGTGCGCTGTCATCTTTACTTTGTCGAGAGCCTCGGCGACGCGCTGTTTGATCTCGGTGTCAGGACGCTTGGCCACGCGCAATCCGTAGGCGACGTTTTCTTCGACGGTGAGGTGCGGGAATAGGGCATAGCTCTGGAAGACTGTGTTTACTTTGCGGCGGTAGGGTGGTTGGTGGTCGAGGCGGTCGCCGGACATCCAGAGTTCGCCGGAGGTGGCGGCTTCGAATCCGGCGATGATGCGAAGGAGCGTGGTTTTGCCGGAGCCGCTTTCTCCCAGAATAGTGAGGAATTCTCCTTGGGCGATTTCGAGGGAGATGTCGCGGAGGACGAGGTTGGCGCCGAAGGTTTTAGCGACGTTGCGGATGGAGAGGAGAGTCTTTGCCGGCGGTTGGGCGTTCGGCGTTGCAAGGTTCGAAAGTGTGTTGAGAGAGGACATTATTTTCGTTAAGCGGTAAGTGTGGAGACTTTTCAGGCGTCCCTCCGGGACGCATGGGGCTTACGCCTTACCCGCCGCTTAAGCGGCGGGCTATTGTCAACTGTCCCTCCGGGACATACAGCGGCCTACTGTGCGGCTTTAACGTCGTTCCATATTTCGGTGTACTTGGCACGGCGCGGGACATTTTGCCAGAAGTAGATGTGCTTCTGGTAGTTGTCAACGTCGTCGAGGTGAAGCGTCTTTACTTCGTCCGCCGTCATGAATTGCGCGGCCTGGGGGTTCGCCGGGACGTAATGAGTTTTATCCGTGACCAGCTTTTGCGTTTTCGCCTCGATCATGTATTCAAGGAATTTCTGCGCCAGTTCTTTGTTATCGCTACCTGCGGTGATCATGAGGTGATCGATCCAGCCCGTGGTGTTTTCTTTGGGAATCGTCTCGCCGACGGGGAATCCTGATTTCTTTAGATCGGCGGTGTTTAGCGGCCAGCCCATGGCAATCACGATTTCGTGGCTCTGGAACAGATTTGTGAGTTCACCGCCTGTGGACCACATTTTGCGGATCTGCGGTTTCAGTTCCAAGAGCTTCTTCTTCACCGCATCGAGTTGCTGATCGCTGAGATTGTAGAGTTGGGACGGATCAGGCTTGTCGTAGCCGAGGACCTGGGCGGCCATGTAGACAGTGGAGAGGTCGTCCCAGACAGAAATCTTTCCTTTATATTTCGAATCCCAAAATACGTTCCAGGAGTCGGGCGGTTGGGCGAAGGCCGTTGTGTCGTAGATGATGGGATCGGGGCCCCACATGAAAGGAACGCCGTAGACTTGGCCGTTGGCGCGGACTAGAGGAAGAGTCGTGAGTTGTGGAGAAAGTTGGTTGTAGCTGGGAAGCTTGCTGAGATCGAGGGGAGCCGCGAGATTTGCGGTCGCGATCGATGTGGCGACGTCGCTGGAGGGAGAGATAACGTCGTAGTTGCCGGCGCTACCTCCACGAAGCTTGGCCATGAGTTCGTCGCTCGATCCCATGTAGGAGGCGGAGACTTTGCAGTGATTGGCTTCTTCGAAGGCGTTGACGAAGGATGGATCGGCATAGCCTTCCCAAACCAGAAGGTTGAGTGTGGGCGTTCTTTTCGAGCAGGAACCTAGTAATAGGAGAGCCAGCAGAAGGGGCAGGGGACGTGACGCGCGGCGCCAATTCATTTTTCCTCCGACAAATCTTGTTTACAACGACGGGCAGAAGTCGCGGGCTCTTATCAAATCATTCTGTAGAACTCGTATTTGGAGCTTAAGAGAGGGCGAGAACGTTTCTTTCGCCCCTTCAGGGCTCGTTCGCATTCCACTCTTCACCCACGGCTTGCGTCGCGGCCTATATTCTTCCGCCGCTTCGCGGCTAAACTGAACAGATTCAGAAGCGCCCCCAGGTTCTAAAAAGTTGGAGGCGTGTTGACCCATAGGACCATTGTTTCTTTGCGGCCGGGATTCTTCCAGCGGTGCGGGGTTGCGCTTTCAAAATAGAAGCTGTCACCCGGCTTCAAACGATATTCCTCGCCGTCGAGAGTGATTTCCAAATCTCCGCTCAGGACGTAAATAAATTCTTCGCCCTCGTGTGTATAAGGATCGCCACTGCCGGCTTCGGGAGCGATGCGGAACAGATGGGGTTCCATGACTGCATTGCCCCACGCCAGCAATTCCAGGCGAACACCTTCTCCGGCTTCAAGAACCTTGCGGTCTTTGGGGCGGACGAGGCGTCTGCTGGCGCCGCCAGGATTGAAAAAATCGAGGATGTTGGTCTTGTAGAAGCGCGCGAGTTTGCTGAGAGTTCCGACCGAGCCGCTCATTTGGGAGCGCTCGAGTGCGCTAAGGAATCCGACAGAGATGCCGACCGCTTCGGCGACCTGGGCCAAGGAAAGACGGCGACGGGCGCGGAGTTTGCGGAGGTGAGCGCCGATGGCTCCGCCGTTGCCATCCGGGGCGGGCCTTACCTTGCCTTCACGCTTCAACAGTTGCACGATGGCGGCGGCGTTCAGGCCGCGAACCTTGCGCAGGAACCGGGCGCGTTTCAGGAGTTTTACATCTTCGGTGCTATAGAGACGATACTTGCTCTGAGTGCGCCGGGGACGGGCCAGGCCGAGGCTCTCCCAGGAGCGAATGACCGACGGGGAGACACCCACCTGGCGGGCAACATCTCCAATTTTCAAGTAAGGTTCAGGCATGAAGGCTCAAGGAATTGGGCGACATCATAGCGCAAATCTGTAGTTCGGAGCCCGGGAAAAGTGATCCAAGCGACCTATTTTTTGTCCTTGACAGTACAGGTACCGCTTCACTAACCTTGCGGGATTATAGCAAGGTTGTCGGCGGATACAAGCAGTTCGTTTTTCCAACAATCCCAAACTTTTCCCGGTTGTGTGGAGGGTGCTATGTCGTGGTTCGGAGCACGCAGGTTCCGCTTGTGTCTGAGTGTCGCCAGTCTGGTGATACTGACATCTTCTGTTTTGTCGTTTGCCCAGGGTACCGGCGGCCGAATACTGGGCCGCGTTTCGGATCCCTCCGGCGCAGTGTTATCCGGCGCGAGGGTTCTTGCCACCAACGATGCGACCGGTGTAAGCCACGATGCGCTGACGAATGATTCCGGCGATTACGTTTTCCCTGAGTTGCCGGTGGGGACCTACTCGCTGACATTCGATCTAACCGGATTTAAAAAAGCAGTGCGTCACGGGATCACGCTGGACGTAAACCAGGTGATCACCTTGAACATGGCGATGCAGTTGGGCGGAGCGCAGGAAGTGGTCGATGTGACGTCGGAAGCTCCGCTGGTGGAGACCAGCAGTACCCAGTTGGGAGCGGTGGTCAACAACCGATCCGTGAACGAATTGCCGTTGAATGCGCGCGACACGTATCAGTTCCTGCAGTTGCAGCCGGGAGTGCAATCGCAGTTGGGATCGAGCGGCGGGACTTTCTATGGTAGCGACAGTGCGGGATCGGTGTCGGTAAACGGTGGCCGAAGCCGAGCCAACAACTTCAGCGTGAACGGCGGAGACGCCAACGATACGTTCGTGAATTTGCCGACGGTGCAGCCGACTCCGGATGCGGTTGAAGAGTTCCGCGTTATTTCGAATACGTTCGATGCGGAATATGGACGCAACTCCGGCTCTGTAGTGAACGTCGTGACGAAGTCCGGTACCAATCAATGGCACGGAAACGTGTATGAATATTTTCGGAACAAGGTGTTGAACGCGCAGGGATATTTCAACACCATCAAGCCGCAGTTCAACCAGAACCAGTTTGGTGGGACGTTCGGAGGCCCGCTGAGAAAAGACCGAACCTTCTTTTTTGTGTCGTATGAAGGACGGCGGATTCGGCAAGGGCAGTCCGGGGATATTGTGGCGGTTCCGACAGGCGCGGAAAGGACTGGAGATTTCAGTCAATCCGGCGGTTTCGGCGGTGGAATCTCGGACCCGTTCGTGGCGCAAACGCTAGATGGACGGTCGGGGTGCGACACGGCATTAGGACTTCCGGCCGGCGGAATTTTCGGGCTGTATACGACGGCAGGGGCGAACACTTCGAACCCTTTGCCATGGAGCAGCGTATTTCCAACAAGCCAGATTCCGACCAACTGTATGGATCCAGTGGCCCTTGACCTTCTGCGCTTTGTACCGGGAGCAAATCGGCCTGATGGAACGTACCAGGCCGTGCCCACGGGCGCAGCGAATGCCGATCAATTTACAGTGCGCATCGATCACCACATCAATTCGCGCCAGAACTTCAGTTTTTATTACTACTACGACGACGAAAAGAACTTTTCGCCGTTCTATAACTTTCAAGCGTCGGGTGCGAACATCCCCGGCTTCGGAGCGAAAGTCGGATCCCGGTTCCAGCAGTACAATCCAAGCCATACATGGACCATTAACAACTCTGTGGTGAATGAAGCGCGCTTTACCTATATGAGGGAAGGGCAGCAGACCTTCCAGCATCCACAGGCTACGGGTGTGGTGCAGGACTCGTGTTCGTCATCAGCCGCGCAGGCGGTCTGCTTCAACGGGACTTCGGATTCCAGCTTCATTACGAACAGCCTAGGAACAAATCCGCAATACGGGATCACCACCGGGTTGCCGGCGGATCGCACGGGAGTGCCATTTGTCAGCGTCAGCGGCGGATTTGCGATCGGCAATGGATGGGAAGGTGAGTTGCCACAGGTTGGGAACTCATTTATGTGGTCCGATAACCTGACTTGGGTCAAGGGGAACCATACAGCGAAGTTCGGAGCAGATGTACGCCGCGCGCGATTTGACCAGACTCTCTACTACAACGTGAGCGGGCAGTTCACGTTTGACGGGTCGACGTCGAACGACGTTCTATCGAACGATAACTACCCGAGCTATCTGCTTGGACTGGCGGACAGCTATACGCAAGGTTCAGGGCAGCGGGAGAATGTACGGACGACCGGCCTCTATCTCTTTGCGCAAGATAGCTGGAAGATCAATCCGTCATTAACGCTGAACTATGGCTTGCGTTGGGAATTGGACACGCCGCTGACGGATGTTCTGCATCACGTGCAGACTTATCGTCCAGGACAGAACACGGCGAAATATCCGTGCGTTTTGACGGCGGATGAGCAGGCGGACTTTGGAGCCAGCACTTGCGCAGATGCAGGCGTGTTGCCCACCGGACTGGTTGTGCCCGGCGACCAAGGCATTCCAGCAGGGATGACGCAGACGTACTACAAGGCATTCGCACCGCGGATTGGCGTCGCGTATAGCCCGAATTTCGGGAATGGAACGCTGGGCAAGATTTTCGGCGCGAATGGCAAAACGAGCATCCGCGCTGGATGGGGAATGTTCTACAACCCGATGGAGCAGTTGGTGCTCGAACAATTCGGCGCGGAGCCGCCGTTCGGCGGAAGTACCTATCTGCCTTCGACATTCTTCAATACTCCGTATATCGCACAGAACGGTGGAGTAAATCCCAATCCCTTCCAGGGTATTTTGAGCCCGAAGCCGGGGACGAATACCGACTGGGCGAGTTTTCGTCCGATGCTGCTGTACGGTGATTTCCAGCCGAAGATGCGGACGCAATATACCGCGCAGTACAACTTCACGCTACAGCGCGAGCTGTCGCGTGATCTGGTGCTGCAATTGGGGTATGTGGGATCGCAGGGACACCGTTTGCTGGCATCGCATGACATCAACGCTTCGAATCCGCAGAGCTGCCTGGGAATTATCTCGCTGGCGAATACGAATCCGAACTGGGTGACCGACGGATTCGGCAATCAGTCGACGTGCGGACAGTTTGCCGAGGACAATTCCTTCCTGATCAGCCCTCTGGCGGTAGCTCCGGCTGGAGGTTTGACGATTCCTTACAGCGGGGACGGAGGAGGGAATCCGACGGTGATTCCTGGGGGAACTTCGATCGGTTCGGTTGCTCCGAACGGAATTTTCCTGCCCGGATTGCGGCCCTATTCTTCGCCGAATTGCAATCCGATGAGCGGGGGCGGAGTTGGTTCAGGATGCCCGGTGGATGGGATTTCGATCTTCAGCAATATCTTCGCTGAGGACACGATTGCGGCCTCGGCCTACAACTCGTTCCAGGCAAGCCTGGAGAAGCGCTTCTCGCACGGGCTGCAGTTCCAGGCGGCTTATACGTTCAGCAAATCGTTGGATTGGGCGTCGAGCTTTGAAGAGACGGTGAATCCGTTTGACTACAAGGCGAGCCGGGCCCTTTCGCTGTTCAATTCGGCGCAGCGTTTTGTCATCAACTACGTTTGGGATCTTCCGACTGGCAAGCACAGCGGATTCAAGGGCAAGGTCATAGATGATTGGCAACTCTCAGGGATTATCCAGTTCCAGAGCGGGTTCCCGATTCGCGTGCAGACGCAGGATGATAACGAGCTGATTAGCAGCTTGTTCTTCCTGGGGGCGGCCGCGCCGCAGCTGAACGGCTCATTCCAGAAGACAGATCCGAAGCAGATTCAGACATACAACACGTACAACTATGGGCCGGTCAGCGGGCATTACTTCTTCAATGCCGACCAGTCGAAATTTACGGATCCCACGCTGGGAACCTTCGCAACGACGCCGCGATCGCTATGCTGCGGACCTGGCGAGAATCAGTGGGATATCACGGTGTCGAAGCGGATTGCGATTACGGAGTCGAAGTACTTCCAATTCCGCACGGACATTTTCAATCTGTTTAACAAAACGGAGTTCGTGAATCCGGACGGCAATTTCTCGAACTCAACGTTCGGGCAGGTGCTTTCGGCGCGCGATCCGCGGTTGGTGCAATTTGCGCTGAAGTTCTACTTCTAGGAGTAGAGTTAAGTTCTATCCCCCGGGCGGTTCTCCCGCCCGGGCAATCTAATGGCCGCGCAAAATAGCCGGCTTGAGTTATCTCGGAGAACCACGATGTACCCCGATCTACAGAAAGAGCTTTCGACATTCGAGCGCCGGACCCCGAAGTCCGCGGAGGCGCACAAGAAAAACCTAAAACGTATTCCTCTTGGTGTAGCCAGTAATTATCGCGCCTACGATCCCTGGCCGATTTTTGTGAAAGAGGCCATCGGAAGTAAATTCCGCGATCTGGATGGAAACGAATACATCGATCACAACCTGACGTTTGGCGCGCTGATGGCGGGGCATTGCCATCCGGCAGTGATGAAAGCGGTAGAGAAGCGGCTTTCGACGGGAACGATGTTTGGAATGCCGCATGACATGGAATGGGAATTGGCGGAAGAGATTTGCAACCGGTTCCCGGTCGAGATGTGCCGTTTCGGCAACAGCGGGACGGAAGCGACGATGCACGCGATCCGTCTGGCGCGCGCTGCGACTGGGCGCGACAAGATTGTGAAGTTCGAAGGCGCGTACCACGGACTGCATGATTCCGCTCTCGTCAGCGTGAAGCCGCATGCTCCGGAGTACGGAGACATTCATAATCCAACCGCAGTTCCCGGCGGGCTCGGAGTTCCGAAAGCTGCGATCGAGAACGTGAAGATCGCGACTTTTAACGATCTGAATACGGTGGAGCGCCGGTTTAAAGAGAATCCGGGAGAAATTGCGGCGATCATTCTGGAGCCTATCTTGATGAACGTGGGGCTGTGCATGCCGCGGCCTGGTTTCCTGAAAGGGCTGCGCGAAATCTGCGACAAGAATGGCGCGCTGCTGATTTTCGACGAAGTGAAGACTGGCGCAAAACTTGGGTGGGGAGGCGCGAGCGAATATTTCGGCGTCACTCCGGACATGATTTGCCTGGCGAAGTCGATCGGCGGCGGTTTGCCGCTGGCGGCGTTCGGCGCGCACAAGTCGGCGATGGATCTCATCTCCCAGCATAAGGTCTTCCACGGGGGAACGTACAACACAAATCCGGTTTCGATGGCTGCTGGTTTGGCGACATTTCGTGAAGTGCTCACGCGTGACAACTACACACATGTCGACAAGCTGAGCAAGAAGCTCGCCAATGGCTACCGGAAGATCATCGCGAAGGTGGGTTTGCAGGCTTACATCGCGGATGCTGGAGCGAATGGCGCGCTGATGCTGTATCCGAAAGAGATCGTGAACTACCGCGACTGGACCGTGGTCGACGTCGATCTGTGGCGTCATTACTGGTTTGGAATGGTCAATCGCGGCGTCATGGCTCAGCCCTACTGGTGGGATGAGCAGTGGACGATTTCCGTGCAACATACGGAGGCGGATATCGACAAGCACCTTGCGGCGTTTGATGACATCGCGGCTTCGCTGGCAAAGGCGCAGCAGGAGCGCGCCGAGAGAGTGCCGGCGGAAGTTGCACACTAAAAAACAAGTCGTCGGTCCTCGGTCGTTGGCCCTTAGCAAACACCTCCAGCGACCGATGACCAACGACCGACCACATTTTTTTGTCTACCACTTCACAACCCGAAAGTCAGCCGCATCTGGTTCGTGCGCTTGGACGGCGCGATCTGGTGCTGCTGTTTGTTGTCGCCGTTTTCAATCTGAATGTTGTGCCATCGATAGCCGCGAATGGCGGAGCTACGGTCTGGTTGTGGATCATCTCGCTGCTGTTGTTTTTCTGGCCGCAGGGGATTGCAGTTATCGAACTGGCGCATCGGTATCCTGGGGAAGGTGGGGTTTACTTGTGGGCCAAGGAAGTTTTCGGCGACTTCCACGGGTTTTTGTCTGGATGGTGCTACTGGACCAACAACATGCTCTACGTTCCGACCGTGATGCTGTATTTCGTCGGCGTATCGGTATACGTGCTAGGACCGGGGCATCAGGGCCTGGCAGATAACAAGGTGTTTGCTTCGATCGCGTCGCTCACGTTACTGGCTCTGCTCACGCTCTTCAACATCCTTGGGCTCGGAGTGGGGAAGTGGATCAACAATCTTGGAGCGATCGGAACGTTTATGGCTGCGGCGGTGCTGATCGGGCTCGGAATCGTCATTTGGGGGCGATTTGGAACGACGATTACCGCGGCCGATTTCGCGATTCCTGCGAATCCGAAGTTTGTGCTGAATTCGTTTGGTGTGATTTGTTTTGGACTTGTCGGGCTGGAACTGGCGTCGGTGATGGGAGATGAGATCAAGGATCCGCAGCGAACGTTGCCGGGTGCGGTGGCGTGGGGCGGAGTGCTGTCGGGTGCGCTCTATGTGGGCGCGACGCTCACGCTTCTCATCGCAGTTGGAAAGAACGTGAATGTTCTGCAGGGAATCGTCCAAGCAGTAACGCATATGGCAGGGCAAGTCGGTTTTGGATGGGTCACGATTCCGTTCGCGATTCTCTTGAGCCTGTCGATCGCGGGGATTGGATCGGCGTGGATGGGAGGATCGGCGCGGATTCCGTTTGTGGCAGGGCTTGATTCGTATATGCCGAGCTGGCTGGGGAATGTGCATCCGAAATATGCGACGCCGTATGCTGCTTTGATTTTGCAAGGAATCGTTTCGGCTGTCCTGGTGGTGCTGAACTTTGCGGGAGCAGGCGTGCAGGAGACGTTTCAGAAGTTGTTGTCTCTCGCTGTGGTGCTACAGCTTGTGCCGTTTCTTTACATGTTTGGCGCGCTGGTGAAATTTGCGGTGAGAGAGACGAAACCTCTGGGTCAGTACAGCCGGGAGACGATGTTTGTGGCTGGGCTCTGTGGATTTTTGACGACGACATTAGGAATTTTGCTGGTGTTTTTCCCAGCGCAACAGATCACGTCGTTGTGGTCTTACGAGCTTTGGATGGTCGGCGGTACGGTGTTTTTTGTCGGGCTGGCCGCGTTCTTTTTCTTCGTGTATGGCCGAAGGAAATCGGTACAACCGGTCTCGGTGAAAACGGTGACTTTGCCCGTGGGCGAGGCGCAGCGATAGAAATGGGCGCATCGACTCAGCGAAGTGGCGGGAGAATTTATCAACCAGTTCACTCAGGGGCTAAGGCCCTTGATTAATTAGTGGTGTAACGACGCGGCTCCAAGCCGCGTCGTTACAAAGATTGGATGCGCGGGCGGGACGCCGGCGCTATGAAATTGCGTGGAGGCCGTGATGCCTGGCGGAGTACAGACGGAAGTAAAGACGTATCAGATGTTTATTAACGGAGAGTTTGTCTCGAGCAAGTCGGCAAAGACTTTTCCGGTTTACGATCCTTCGACCGAAGAAGTGATCGCGCAAGTTCCCGATGCCAATGCGGACGACGTAAACCGTGCAGTCGCCGCTGCCAAGGCTGCGTTTGAGGATGGGCCGTGGGCTTCGACTACTGCTCAGGAGCGCGGGCGCGTGCTGTTCCGAATGGCCGACAAAGTCCGGCAGAATCTGGCTGCGCTGGCGGAACTCGAATGCCGCAATACGGGGAAGCCAATTGTCGAGGCGGAGTACGACATCAACGATGTTGCGACCTGCTTCGAGTATTACGGCGGGCTGGCGACGAAGATTACGGGAACCGTGAATCCGGTTCCGGATAACGCGTTGTCGCTTTCGATGAAAGAGCCGATCGGAGTGGCGGGGCAGATCATTCCGTGGAATTATCCGCTGCTGATGGCAGCGTGGAAGCTTGCACCCGCGATTGCGGCGGGATGCACTTGTGTGTTGAAGCCGGCGGAACAGACCCCGCTGACCGCGCTCGAATTTGCGAAGGACTTTGCCGAGTGCGGATTGCCTCCGGGAGTTGTCAATGTTGTTACCGGCTTCGGCGAGAGTTGCGGCGCGCCGATTGTGCAGCATCCGGATGTGAACAAGATTGCGTTCACTGGCAGCGCGGCTGTTGGAAAAATCATCGTCAAGCAGGCTGCCGATACAGTGAAGCGCGTGACTTTGGAGCTGGGCGGGAAGTCTCCGAATATCTTTTTTGCGGATGCGGATTTTGAGGCGGCAATCGATGGCGCATTGTTTGGAGTGTTCATTAATCAAGGCGAAGTGTGCTCAGCGGGTAGTCGCATCCTGGTGCAGAAATCGATTTACAAGAACTTCGTCGACGCAATGACGGAGAAGGCGAAGAAGATCAAGGTGGGGGCGCCGCTGGATCGCGATACGAAGATGGGTCCGCTGGTGAGCAAGGAACAGTACGACCGTGTGAATCAGTATCTTGAACTCGGGAAGAAAGAAGCGAAGCTGGCCTCGGGTGGCGGGCGTCCAGAGAAATTCGCGAAAGGTTATTACGTTCAACCGACGATCTTCTATGACGTGAGTAATTCTGCGCGGATTGCGCGCGAGGAAATCTTTGGTCCGGTCGCTTCTGTGATTCCGTTTGAAGACGAAAAGGACGCGATGAAGATCGCGAACGACTCGCCTTATGGGTTAGCTGCTGCCGTTTGGACGCGGGACATTTTCAAGGCGATGCGGGCGGTGAAGGCTTTACGAGCTGGGATCGTCTGGGTCAATCACATGCAGCCGACGTACGTGGAGGCTCCGTGGGGAGGATTTAAGCAATCGGGATTTGGGCGCGAGCTTGGGCCTTGGGGGATTGAGGAATATCTCGAGACCAAGCAGGTTCATATCAATTTAAACGAAGCCCCGATTGGGTGGTACTGAGGCAGTCCCAAGTCCTGAGTCGCGAGTCCTGAGAGAAATCTGTAGGCGAGGTTGGGACTGACTAAAGAGAACGAGATCAAGATGTCGACTATTCAATTACGTACACAAATTCCAGGGCCGAAATCCAAGGCTCTCTCTGAGCGGCGCGCAAAGGCTGTGCCGCGCGGGCTTTCTCATGGCACACCCATCTACGTCGCCAAGGCCGAGGATGCATGGCTTGAGGATGTGGACGGTAATCGGTATCTGGATTTCGCTGGGGGGATCGGTTGCCTTAACGTCGGGCATCGGCGTGAGGAAGTTGTCGATGCGGTGAAAGGTCAGCTTGACCATTTTCTTCACACTTGTGTGCAGGTCACGCCTTACGAGAGTTATGTGCGGCTCGCCGAGCGGATGAATGAAGTTACTCCGGGCAACTTCGCGAAGAAGACAATCTTTGTGAACAGCGGGGCAGAGGCCGTTGAGAATGCGGTGAAGATCGCGCGAGCCTACACGAAGCGGCCGGGAATCATTGCGTTTGAAGATGCATTTCACGGGCGCACGATGATGACGCTAGCTCTGACCAGCAAGACGCATCCGTACAAGGCAGGATTCGCACCGTTTCCGGGCGAGGTGTATCGGGTGCCGTACGCGTATTGCTACCGGTGCTCATATTCGAAGTCGTATCCGTCATGCGATTTGTACTGCGCGCGGCATCTCGAGGACACGTTCAAGAAAGTGGTCGCCAACGAGGAAGTGGCGGCTGTGATTGCGGAACCGGTGCTGGGTGAAGGTGGATTTGTTACGCCTCCGCCGGATTATTTCAAGGTGTTGGTTGAGTTGTGTCACAAGTACGGGATCCTGTTTATTGCGGATGAGGTGCAGTCCGGATTCGGGCGTACTGGCGCGCTGTTCGCGAGTGAACGGTATGGGATTGAGGCGGACCTTCTCGTGACGGCGAAATCGTTGGGCGGAGGGTTGCCGCTAGCCGGCGTTACTGGACGCGCTGAAATTATGGATGCTCCAGGCGTCGGTGGACTAGGCGGAACATTTGCGGGGAATCCATTGTCTTGTGTGGCGGCGTTGGCAGTGCTGGATTTGTTCGAACGGGAGAATCTGCTTGCCCGCGCGAACGAACTCGGCGAGCACTTTCAACGGCGGGCTCAGGAATGGCAGCGGCGCTGGGGAATTATCGGCGACATCCGCGGCTTAGGCGGTATGCAGGCGCTGGAACTGGTGAAGTCGCACGAGACGAAGGTTCCAGCTACTGAAGAGACAAAGAAGATTTCGCAATTTTGCTACGAGCACGGGCTGATCACGATCACGGCGGGGACATATTCGAATGTGATCCGCGTACTTGTTCCGCTCGTCATTACAAATGAGCAGATGAATGAGGCGATGAATGTCCTGGAATCTGCCATTGCGAATGTTGGCGAGCCGAAGGACGCAGTGGCGCAATTGGTTCAGTAGTGCGGGCGGGAGCAAGCGCAAGACGCGCTCGCGACAGCCGGCGAGGACGTCGGTGCTACCCGCAAGTATTGATTGATCGTGGCTAAGAGCTAGTTTGATATCCCACTCTTCGCGACAGCGAAAGGCATTACCTCTTATGACGGTTGCAGCACCTCCTGCTAACAAACTTACCCACTACATCAATGGGCGATGGGCTGATGCGCATGCTTCGGAATGGCGGGAGGTGGTAAATCCTGCGACGGGCGAAGTTCTCGCTAGCGTTCCTTTGGCGGACTCTTCCGACGTGAATGCCGCGGTGGAAGCCGCAGCTGCTGCTTTTCCTGAATGGCGGCGCACGCCTCCGGAAGATCGCATTCAGCCGTTGTTCAAGTTGAAGATGCTGCTGGAAGAGCACATCGACGATATTGGCCGGATCATCACGATGGAGAATGGGAAGACGTTCGGCGAGGCCAAGGCCGAGATGCGGCGGGCGATCGAGAATGTCGAGGTAGCCTGTGGCATTCCGATGATGATGCAGGGTTACAACCTGGAGGATGTGGCGCGCGGGATTGACGAGATGATGATCCGGCAGCCGCTGGGCGTTGTGGCGGCGATTGTGCCGTTTAATTTTCCGGGAATGATTCCGTTCTGGTATCTGCCATATGCGATCGCGACGGGGAATACGTTCATTCTGAAGCCGTCGGAGCGGGTGCCGCTAACGATGCGGTGCGTTTTCGAACTGCTCGAGAAGATCGGGCTGCCGAAGGGAGTAGTGAATCTTGTCAACGGCGGCAAAGCCGCTGTGGATGCGTTGATTGATCATCCGAAGGTGCGGGCGATCAGCTTTGTGGGATCGACTCCGGTTGCCCGGTATATCTATTCGCGATCGGCGGCGCAGGGAAAACGCTGCCAGTGCCAGGGCGGCGCAAAGAATCATGTGATCGTTCTGCCGGATGCGGATATGCCGATGGCGACGCAGATCATCAGCGACAGCGCGTTCGGATGCGCCGGCCAGCGGTGTCTGGCGGTGTCGGTGGCTGTGACGATCGGCGAAGCGCAGAAGACATTCCGCGACTCGATTGCTGAATCGGCCTCGAAGCTGAGGGTAGGGAATGGTCTTGAAGACGGTGTGCAGATGGGGCCTGTCATTTCGCCTCAGAGCAAGGAACGAGTGGAGGCCTTAATCGGGATGGGCGAGAAGCATGGTGCGAAAGTTCTGCTGGATGGACGGCGTGCGAAAGTCCCCAAGCATGAGACGGGAAATTTCGTGAAGCCGACCATTCTGGACGATGTGCCGGCTACGAGTGAGCTTACTGACACCGAGATCTTCGGGCCGGTGCTAAGCCTCGTTCATGCTGACGACATGGATGATGCGCTGGCGTTTCTGGAGCGAAGCGCGTATGGAAATCAGGCTTCGCTGTTTACGTCGAGTGGATCGGCGGCGCG
>Ga0335071_10001342_pt1 | contig 26412 bp, 23 predicted proteins | sample Lox_Sample_15_FD_206724 | JGI IMG/M metagenome (GOLD analysis project Ga0335071, IMG submission 206724) | Soil microbial communities from Loxahatchee National Wildlife Refuge, Florida, United States - Lox_Sample_1.5 | ecosystem: Environmental > Terrestrial > Soil > Wetlands | place: USA...
GAGGACCTGGCCAAGATTCTGATGAACCTGCCGTCGAAGGACACGAAGCCCTCCGCGCCCGCTGCTGGACAGGCGGCCCCCGTGACGCCGCTGACCCGCGGCAAACTCGCCCTGCTCTCCAGCGATTTGCAGATCGTTTCCGACAAGGCGACCAATACGCTCATCATCACGGCCAACAAGGAGGACTGGCGAGTCCTAGAAGAAGTGATCCGCAAGGTCGACGTCCCGAGAGCCATGGTGTACATCGAGGCCCTCATCATGGAAGTGGATGTAAATAAAAACTTCCAGATCGGCGTCGAATGGCGCACCGTCAAGGATCTTGGCTCCCTCAGCGGATTCGACACGGGGCGGGCCGCCGCATTCGGCGGCTCCGGAGGCGGCGGGACCGGCGGCGCATATAATCTTTTCCCGGGCACGTCGACGCAGCCCGCATTCCCCGGCGGCTTTTCGCTCGGCGTGCTCGGCGCGGGGATCACGATCGGCGGGGTCACCTTCCCGAACATCGGCGCCGTCATCAACACCGTCCAGCAGGACTCGAGCGTACATATCCTCTCGAACCCCCAGCTGCTCACGAGCGACAACGAGGAAGCCATGATCAGCGTCGGGAAGAACATCCCGTACATCACGAGGGCGGAGCGATCGCAGACCAACGTGGACTACACGACCTACGAATACCGCGACGTGGGCGTCATGATGACGATCACCCCCTCCATCAACACGGAGCGCTTCGTGCGCCTGAAGCTCAACCAGGAGGTCTCCACCATCGTCCAGGAGGAATCCACGCAGGGGCTCCCGACGACGCTCAAGCGCCAGACCAAGACGACCGTCATGATCAAGGACAACCAGACCATCGTCATCGGCGGCCTCATGGGTGACAGTTCCACATCAAGCAACTACCAGGTCCCGCTGCTGGGCGACCTCCCGCTGCTCGGCTGGCTGTTCAAGACGAAAGGCCAGCAACGTGAGAAAACGAATCTCTACATTTTTATCACCCCGCACATCATCGAGACCGTTGCGGAGGCCGAAGTAGTGAAAGAGATCAAGCGCGAGCAGATCGAGACGTTCGAGGGCGGAGTGATCAAGAGTTACGGGCCCCAGCAACCCGGAGGAGCCGTCAAAAAGGTCCAGTAGTCGGACCCGGGTGACAACGGAATGGAAGCCAAAGAAAACAATCGCAATCCCCTCTCAGAGGACATGCCCGGCCTGATCAACCGCGACGGGAAGCCCATCATCGAGCTTCTCGATGAGGCCTTTGCCCCCGTGCAGGAGGCCGAGCCCGCCAGGCGCCGGACGATCGGGGAACTTTACAGCCAGAAAAAAGCCACCGACGAGATCGGCCAGCTCCGCAGCCTGAGCATTCAGTTCGGCATTCCCCTCCTTGCGGAGCTCCCCATCGACCACATGAGCGTGGATTTCACGCGGAAGATCCCGATCCAGTATCTCAAGAAGCAGAAGATAGTCCCCCTGGAAACGCCCGATGCATTTCTGATCGCGGTTAGCGATCCCTCCAATTTCCAGGCTGTGGACGATCTGATGCGGATCGTCGGCCGCCACGATGCCGAGGTGGTGCTTTCATCCGAAGGAACGATCCTCTCGGCCATCGGCCATGCCTATGACCTGGGCCGCGACTCCGCCCAGGAGTTCACCGAGATCATGAACGGCGAGTCTGCCGACAGCATCATCTCCGAGATCGAGGAGACGGCTGACCTGCTGGACGAGGCAAGCGACGCGCCCATCATCAAGCTGGTGAACCTGGTCCTCGCGCAGGCCATCAAGGACCGGGCGAGCGACATCCACATCGAGCCCTATGCCGGCTCGTTGAAGATCCGCTACCGGATCGACGGCATGCTCTACAACCTGCTGAATCTACCGCGGCGCATCCAGTCGTCGCTTGTCTCGCGCATCAAGATCATGGCCAAGCTCAACATCGCCGAGAAGCGCCTTCCGCAGGACGGCCGCATCGAGGTAAGGATCGGCGACAAGAACGTGGACATCCGCGTTTCCGTCATCCCCACGGCCTTCGGCGAGCGCGTGGTGCTGAGGCTTCTGGACAAGTCACAGGCACTGCTGACGCTGGCGGATCTGGGCCTCGATGCAACGAAAATCAAGTTGTTCGACCGGCTCATCAAGTCGCCCTACGGGATCGTCCTCGTCACGGGACCCACGGGAAGCGGCAAGACGACAAGCCTCTATGCGGCTCTGTCGAAGATCAACAGCCCCGAGATCAACATCATCACCATCGAAGATCCTATCGAGTACCAGATCGAGGGGATCGGGCAGATCCAGGTCAATCCCAAGATCGACCTCACCTTCGCCACCGGCCTGCGCTCCATCGTTCGCCAGGACCCGGACGTCATCCTCGTGGGCGAGATCCGCGACCGCGAGACGGCGGAGATCGCCATCCAGTCGTCGCTCACCGGACACCTCGTCTTCTCGACGCTGCACACCAACGATGCGGCCAGCGCTATCACGCGTCTCATCGACATGGGGATCGAGCCTTTCCTCGTTTCCTCGTCGGTCATAGCCATCGTAGCCCAGCGACTGGTGCGTGTGTTGTGTCCGCGCTGCAAGGAGGCGTATCAGCCCGACGCAGAGTCGCTCATCGATGCGGGGATCCCCCTCAGCGCCGTCAACGGCAGGCAGATCTTCCAGCGAAGGGGATGCAACGCCTGTATGAACACAGGCTATCGCGGCCGGACGGGCATCTTCGAGATCATGAATATGGACGAGGGAGTCAAAAAGCTGATCCTGAAGACATCGGATTCCAACCAGATCAACGAAGAGGCCGTTCGCAACGGCATGTCGACACTGGTGCAGGACGGCGCCCGGAAGGTCCTCGAGGGAGTCACGACCATCGAGGAAGTGCTTCGCGTCACCCGAGTCCTCAACCGCAACTCCAACGTCGTCATCGAGGACGAAACGATCTGACGCGAAGGATTTGCACACAGAGAATCGGGTTTCCGGAATCGACTTCGAGAATTCTTTCTTGCCTGTCTTGCTGCTTGATCCTTGTTGCTTGCTGCTTTTTGCTCTTTTCCTTTAGCCTTTAGCCTTTTTCCTTTTACTTGTAAATCGTCGGATCGGGAATCCCCGCCTCGCGGAAGCCTTTCTTCCTGAGCAGGCAGCTGTCGCAATCCCCGCAGGCCCTGCCCTTCTCGTCCGGATCGTAGCAGCTGTGGGTCCACCGGTAATCGACCCCCAGCTTGGCGCCCTCCCGGATGATCTCGGCCTTGCTCATGTGGGCAAGTGGCGTCCGGATGGAGATTCTCATTGTCCCCTCAACGGCCGCCTTGATGGCGAGATTCGCCATGGCTTCGAAGGCGACGATGTATTCGGGCCGGCAGTCGGGATAACCCGAGTAATCCATCGCATTGACGCCGATGAAGATATCTGACGCCCCCAGGACCTCCGCCCAGGCAAGGGCGTAGGACAGGAAAATGGTGTTGCGTGCCGGCACGTAGGTCGCCGGGATGCCGGAGGCACGCTCTACCTCGCTGCGGCCGTGCGGCACGTCGATATCGGCCGTAAGGGCTGATCCTCCGATCGCCCGGAGGTCGATCCGGATGACAAGGTGCTGCCGGGCGCCGAGCGCTTCGGCCACCCGCCTTGCGGCCTCGAGCTCAATGGCATGACGCTGCCCGTAGTCGAAGCTCAGGCTGTAGAGCTCGAAGCCCTCACTTGCTGCCATGGCCATCGCCGTCGTAGAGTCGATGCCTCCGCTCGAGAGTATCACCGCTTTGCGCTTCCTGTTCATTCTGGCCTCCACCTCCCATCTAGGGTGCAAACGAGACGTTTGTCAATCATAAGAATGGGCATTGGGTGCTGGGAATTGGGAATTGAAAAATTTCTCACTCTAATTCCTGACTCCCAACGCCCTTCTTTGATTGTCGCTTCTGTCATGTCTGTCACTTCCATCACTTCTTCCACTCTCTTTACTGGATGTCTGATTTGTGTTAGAAGCATTCATCAATCGGCCTCTTCAAGGAATCCTTCAGCTCAATGCACGGAAGCCACAACCGCAGGCCCTTCCGGCCTCAACGTCGACGGCAGCAAAAACGGGAAGAGCCCCCCCGGAGGCTCCAACCAGAGGCCGAACCCGTTCTGAATGACGTGCTCGCCCGCATCGGAAAACCCGAGGAAGCCCCCTTCAAACCGGATCCCTTCCAGCTCAAGGCACTCGAAGCCATCGGGCGCTCGGACTGCCTTGTCATGGCTCCGACAGGCTCCGGCAAGACCTGGATCGCCGAGCAGGCTATTCACCAAATGCTCATGGCAGGGAAGCGCTGCTGGTATGCCTCTCCCCTGAAGGCCCTGTCGAATGCCAAATGGGTCGAGTTTGGAGACCGCTTCGAGAGCATGAATGTGGGCATCCTCACGGGCGACACGAAGGAAAATACAGATGCGCCTGTCATAGTGGGGACGACAGAGATCCTCCGAAACCAGCTCTACGATTCCATGCACGAGGGACGCGACCTGCCCATCGATCTCGTGATCCTCGACGAGGCCCACTACCTGGGCGACGAGGAGCGCGGTGTGGTCTGGGAGGAGATCATGATCTATCTTCCTGCCCGGGTGAATCTCCTGCTGCTCTCCGCCACGATCGAGAACGGACGCGAGATCGCCGCATGGCTCGAGGGCCTGCGCGGCAAGTCCTGCGTCGTCGTCGAGGAGAGGCGGCGGCCGGTGCCGCTTTATCCCCTCTTCCTTCACCCGTCGGGCCGGCTCATGCCCTTTCTGAACAAGCGAAAGCTCTTCGGACGGGTGGAGCCATTCGCTCGCGAGAAGGGCAAACAGCGCAGCGGCCGGGGCGCCCCTCCCTACGGGGAGATCATCCGGGCCCTGAGACAATTCGACCTGCTGCCCGCCATTTTCTTTCTGCAGTCCCGGGCCGAGTGCGACAATGCCCTGAGGAGCTGCCGGCCGATCACACACCCGTCGAGCCTCGAGTTTGAAGAGTCGCTTCAGGAGATCCTGGACCGCACGCCGCGGCTTGCCCAGCACAAGCAGCTTGCGCAGCTGCGCTTATCCCGTGTGGCCTCCCACCACGGGGGGCAGATGCCGCCATGGAAGTTCCTCGTGGAGAGCATGATGAAGCGGGGCTTTCTGGACGCGATTTTCGCCACGTCGACCGTCGCGGCAGGGGTGAACTTCCCGGCGCGGACGATCGTTCTTTTCAATTCGGACTACTTCAACGGGCACGAGTGCGTGCCGCTTGACGCCACGGGCTTTCACCAGATGACGGGACGGGCGGGCCGCCGGGGGCAGGACAACATAGGTTTTCTGCTGCTCGTGCCGGGCCGGTTCATGGACCTGGAGCACATCCGGAGGCTCGTCTTCACGCGCTCCGAGGACGTTGTCAGCCGCATCAAGAACGATTTCTCGATGGTCCTCAACCTCCTGCTATCCCAGACAATGGAAAACGTCCGCCATATCTTCGAGAACTCGCTTGCGGCTTTCCAGCAGGATAAAGAGCGAAGGGAGGGGAAGAAAAGTGCAGCATCGCGGCTCTGGCGGTCCTTCAAGCGACACGTGGATTTTCTCAAAGCCGAGGGATTCGTAGGCGAGGACGACCGGCTCACGGCCGACGGCATATGGGCCTCCCAACTGAGGCTAGACCACCCCGTGCTGATTGCCGAGTGCCTGCGGCGGGAGGCCCTGCCCCATGACGACGCGGCGCTTCTTGCCGCTGTGATCGCACCCTTCGTCTACGACCGGGGCCAAGATATCCACGTCAAGCGCAAGGATCTTCCCAAAAGACTCACCGCTGCCTACGACCGGGTCTTCGACACGGTCTTTCCCATGATGGACAGGCTCGATGCGGCGGGCTTCAGCCTCAATCCCCTGCCCCTCTGGACAGCGGCCGTGATCTACGACTGGGCCCGGGGGCGCGAATGGGATCGGATCGTCGAACGCTACGGCTTTGCCGACGGCGACATGGCCATGCTCGTCTCCCGGACGGCCGACAACCTCCGGCAGATCGCCGCCCTGCGGGACTCCCACCCGGATGTGGCCGCCCTGGCCTGGAAAGCTCGTGAGTCGCTGCTGCGGGAACCGGTTGTGTTTTGAGGCCTGCGGCCTCAAAACACACGGCACACAGCAGGCTACATGCATCAGGTATCAGGCTTCAGGAAAAGCAATCTTATATTTCCAGAGCCAGAATCCGGGGGCCCGATACCTGAATCCCGAATTTTGATACTTGACAATTTTGTTCAAGGAAGGCTATAAAGACCAGCCAGATGGACGAACGGGCCGGATTTCTCCGGCCCTCTTTTTACGGAGAAACAAGTGTCCCCATCGTCTAGTGGCCTAGGACACTGGCCTTTCACGCCGGCGACCGGGGTTCGACTCCCCGTGGGGACGCCAGAAAACACTGGAAGGGGCAGCCAATTCGGCTGCCCCTTTTTTTGAGGCCCTAAATCGCCAGTCCCCTGAACACTGCAAATCCATTCCGTTCACAGATGTCCGCCTCGCTTTATCTGCGCCTGTTTTGTTCATCCCCCGGATGATGACAATATCAGCCTTTTCATCGTCACAAATCAGAGACAATCCTATAGAAAACGACAACCACATCGATTGTAATGCAACGAAGCCCGTGGGCCCATTTTCGAAAGCAAGAAAAGAAACAACAATGGCCAAGGCGGCCATGGCAGGGGTGAAGAAAGTTACACCGGCAGAAGTGGAACTGCGGATGAGAAGAAAAGAGGACGTGTTGATTGTCGATGCACGCGATGCCGACGAAATACGGGTGACGGGGATGATCCCAGGCTCGATCAATGTTTCGCTGGGAATGCTGGCCATCCGTGCAGATCGGGAACTGCCGAAGGCTTTTCGCGACCCGCGCCTTCAGGATCGCAACCGGTCAATCGTCACGACCTGCAGCTACGGGCCGAACGGCGCACGAGCAGCAAAAGAACTGAAAGACATGGGATTCATCGACGTTCACTACCTCGAGGGCGGTGTGAAACGGATGCCACCCGGAAGCGCTGGCGATCAACACCCGATGCGACTGAGCGTTGCATTCCGCGACTGCTTTGGTTAATATAGAATTCATGACAGAACATTCTGGGAGGGAATAGTGTCGAGGCAAAGCGGAAAAGAGCGGTCTTTGTCAATCTCGTCCCGGGAGGGTTCCGATCTCATTGAAGTCTTCATCAAGATGGGGTGGCGATGACACTGAAAGCAAGCATGAAATGGCTGGCAATTCTGGGCGTTTGGCTCGTAGCTGCCACAGTGGAAGCGGCCGATGAACCGATTCTCAAGACGCAGAAGGAAAAATCAGCTAGGAGCTTGGAGTCGATATCGCCAGAGACATTCAGCGCCGCGGAATCGAGATCGATGCAGACCTCGTCATGAAAGGATTCAGGGACGCGCTCTCAGGCCAGAAGCTCCTCATGAGCGAAAAGGAGCTCCGCGATACCCGCGTGGCAGTCCAGTATGAGTTGAGGCAAAAGGCGATACAGGACGGTAGGATTGCAGCGATCGACAACAAGGCCGCGGGGGATGCCTTCCTCGCCGAGAACAGGACAAAAGAAGGTGTGATTACCCTGCCAAGCGGTCTGCAGTACAGGATACTCAAGGCGGGCAATGGCAGGACGCCTGCGGAGGCCTACACGGTCGAGATTCATTACAGAGGCACCCTTGTCAATGGAACCGAGTTCGAAAGCACCTATCGCACCGGACAGCCCGCGACCCTCCCGGTTAAAGGCCTCATCCCCGGATGGAGGGAAGCACTGAAGCTGATGCCCGCGGGCTCCAAAGGGCAGATCTTCATACCCCCGCAGCTCGCTTATGGGCAGCAGGGATCGGGGAGCGACATCGGTCCCAACGCAACGCTCATCTATGAGCTGGAGCTTATCGCCATCAAGTGATCTCGCCAAAGAGGTAATAAAATGACCCACGTGATTGCGGCAATAATCGGAATCATGCTCTTCGCAACAAACTGTTTTGGAGCCGATCGCATGGAGCTAAAGGACCAGAAAGACAAAGAAAGCTACAGCCTGGGATACCAGTTTGGGCAAAGCATGAAAAGACAGGGATTGGCTGTCAATCTCGACGTTTATACGGCGGGAATCCGGGATGCCCTAAGCGGCGCAAAACCGCAGATGAGCCAGGAAGAGGTGAATAAAACCATCTCGGAAGTCCAGTCAAGAGTCATGGCCGCTCGCCAGAAAGAGCTGCAGGAAATGGCCGACAAGAATCTTTCCGAAGGCAAGGCCTTCCTGGAGGCAAACCGGAAAAAGGAAGGAGTGAAGACACTGCCCAGCGGCCTGCAGTATAAAGTCCTGGTGGAGGGAAACGGAAAGACACCGAAAGCCGCCGACGAAGTGACGGTCAACTACAGAGGCACCCTGATCGATGGCACCGAGTTTGACAGCTCCTACAGCCGCGGTCAGCCATTCACCGTCAAGGTCAACGGTGCCATCCGCGGGTGGTCTGAAGCCCTGCAGCTGATGAAGGAAGGCTCCAAGTGGCAGCTTTTCATTCCGCCCGATCTGGCCTATGGCGAGCGCGTCGTGAGCCGCATTCCGCCAAACAGCACCCTCCTTTTCGAAGTCGAACTCATTTCCATCAAGTAACTGCTGAGAGGTCGAAATAGAAGGAAGGCGGCGTGAAAGAGAACTTATCTCCCGTTCGACTTTTTGGACACGGCTTCATCGTTGCCACAGCAATCGGCCTGGTGAGCCTGTGCCTTTTGTTCTCGTCGATCGCCCTGGCCGACGTTTATCGCTATGTCGACGAGCAGGGGATAACACATTTCACCAATGTCCCCGACAACCGGAAATTCAAGATCTGGATCCGTGAAAGCAGGGTCCTCCTCAAGCCCAACCTGGGAAATGTTCAATACGATGCCCTCATCGAGGCGGCCGCCAACCGTCACCAGGTAGACTATGCGCTGATCAAGGCCATCATAAAGGCCGAGTCCAACTTCGACCACAAGGCCGTCTCTGTAAAGGGAGCCCAGGGCCTCATGCAACTCATGCCGCAGACAGCCTCGACCCTGCAGGTCAAAGACAGCTTCGAGCCCGAAGCCAACATCGACGGCGGTGTCCGGTACCTGCACTATCTGATCAATGTATACGAGGGGGACCTTCGTCTTGCCCTCGCTGCCTACAACGCAGGAGAGAAGGCCGTGGCCAAACACCGCGGCGTTCCGCCCTTCGTTGAGACCCGAACCTATATCCGTCGTGTTCTCGACTACTATGACCGCTACAGGAATGAACCCGGCAATGCTGGGGGCCCGCCAGTGACAGTAATGCAGGAACACGCCAGGACTGGCTATCCGGAAGTGACCGCCCGATAGCGACGATCCGACCCCGCCGGACAGGATATACCGTGAGCGGGAGTGGTCGTCTTCCTTCTGTGTATCCTTGAAATTAACTACAGTTTTGGCTATTATGAAGTCGATCGACAGAGCTTCCTCAGAGGCGCGAGTCAAAATAATATCGTGAGGCGAAAAAGATGAAATGGAATGCCCTTTTCGTGTTCATGCTTGCGAACATGATTGTATGTACCGCTTACGCTCAAGCACCGTTCCCCGCGACGACTCAAAAGGGGCCCGCTAGCTCCCCACCCGAAGCTCAAGCGCCGTTCCCCGCAACGACTCAAAAGGGGCCCGCTGGCTCCCCACCCGAAGCTCAAGCGCCGTTCCCCGCGACGACTCAAAAGGGTCCCGCTGGCTTCCCACCCGGCAGCCCTCCCGCAGCACAAGCCCCACTCCCCGGAGCGGCAACTCAAAAAGGTCCCGTCAGCGACGTACCCAGAGTTGAGGACATCATAACCGCCATCGAGGTAGCTGACATGTTGAACCGTGGTGTCAACTATGCCCGAATTGCGACATTGTTGTCCTATCAGAGGGGGTTTGACAGGGAATCGGCTCTAAAAAAGGGAGAAACGGATGAGCAAATCACAAAATATCTGATAACGAAGACAAGAAGCATCCCGGCAATGGCAGGCGGCAACATGTCAAAGATACATGAAAACGAAGGGGATAAACAGTACCGTGCATTCCAGTACGGCAAGGCTGCGAAAGAATATACCCTTGCCATTGAATACGCGGGAGAAAACTCTGGGCTGTATAAATTGAGGGCCGATGTCTACATGCAATATCTGAAGACCAACCTCACCGCCGCAGCCAAAGGCGGTTCGACTGAAGCGAAGCGGGCTATCTTCGATCAATCAAAAGCATTGTTATGTCACGCCATCCAGTTCGACTATGCAAGAGCAGACGACTTGAACCAGAAAGCCCTCGCGGCGATCATCAAAGATACCCTTGCGGCAAGCACAACGATGAACGAGCGGGACAGCGATGTTACCCCCTACCCGATAAAATCAGCTCAAAAAGCTCATGAGTTGCGTCGCTTACGTTATATGTCCGAGTCAAAAAGAGCCGAAAAAGATGCCATCCAGGCTGACGCCAATATCAAGGCGGCGATTCGGGATTACGAAATCGTCTGCCAGACGAAATCGAATCCGGCCCGATGACCGGCCCCATTTTCTTTGCTGCCTTCTGCATCCACCTCCCTGATTTGCTATGTCTCATGCACTTTGCGAGCCTGCTCTGTCCGCGGTTGACTTCCTTGAGAATCTGGCAATGTCGTTTTGGCAGGTCTGAAGGAATCTCTTCTTTTCCCTTACTGCTTCTTCTATTTCCACTCTGCTTCCCGCCATCTTGGCTTCATATGCCCTGCAGGCACCGGATAGCTCGCTTTCATGCTCCTCAAGGCGATCCATCATGGCATTTGTGACGGGTTTCATGTTTTTACAGAATTTCGCGATATCTTCGGTGCGTGGGGACTCAGCCGCTGCAGATAAACCCAAGCAGAAAAGGCGGGCCACAAAGGTCGCAGGATATAATCTATAAATATATTTCTCGGTCACCCTCTTTTATGATTGTCCCGTTCGTGACAGCGGATGGCGAATGAACATTATTGGTGAACGCGGAGAGGCTCGCTCGCCATGAGGGAGGATTGAGTCCACAAAGGTTGTCACGGCACGTTTACATTGAACCTGGCGGACGCCGCTCTCCCCCGGTGGTCGATCTTCACCACGATGTACCACGGGCCTTCCATGATGAAGTGCATCGCCGCGCGGTAGCTCCCCCCTTTGAATGGGGCTTCGACCCTGTAATTCATGGGGGCCATCCTTGGCATGGGCGGCATGTAGTAATTCACAAGGACCTTTGCGTCGATTATCGCCTGGCCGTCCGTGCCCTTGATCTCCACTTCGATATTGTTGATTCCCAGGATCGGGGGGTTCCGGTCGATCTGGATTGCGACAACGTAATCGCCCGCCCTCTTGCTGTCGGCGAGACTCGCCGCATCGCTGGTTCCCGTCAGGAAACAGAGAATGAGGAGGACGCACAGTGCCGCCAGGCAGACAAGCTTCCATGGTATATGATCGGACGACTGCCGAACGGGAATCATAATCTAATTTACTATATTCCCTCGTTCCGGGTAAACAGAATTCCCCGGGCGATCACATGCTCTCCAAGACATGCGCCACTATTCTATCCGATCGGACTCACGCGAAAGGAACTTCACAAGGGTATCCCTCCTCCAGCATTAGGACGGGCGGCACTGATCATGTGTGACACCGGTGAGATCGATCGACACACCTAATCCATTCCCTTAGATAAAAATAAGAGATCCGACATTCACAAATATGCCTTTGACGGATTCAAATATAGAGTTTCATAGTGTTTAATTGGCTATCCAACGAACATCACGTTCGCATCGATGAACTACCTGGGATCATGGGGATTGTGCCCGCCATGTCATCGATGTGATGCTGCCAAGTGAGAAATCGTCAACCATGAAAAAGCTTTATTATTTTGCCGCTGTCTGCCTGTGCCTCGCTGTCGCATACTTGGCAGGCTATTGGTCAAACTCGCCGGTGGGAACCAAGTCGGGCACACCCGCGACAGCATCACAAACACGGGTCGCCGGTGGGCAGATAGAAGCGTCTGTATCAGAAGACGCATTTCCTCCCGGTACGGTTAAGGTCAGCCCCGATAAACTGCAGATCATGGGGGTGCGGCTTGGCACCGCAGAGCGAAACTCGGAGACACATACCCTGCGTCTGCTCGGCCGCGTGGTTTCTGACGAAACCCGGGTCTACCAGATCATTGCCGCCGTGGACGGCAGGATTACTCAGTCCTCCATCCGCAATTCGACAGGAAGCCTCGTCAAGAAGGATGAGCCCCTTGCCTCCTTTTACACACCCGAGTTCTTCAGCGCCCAGCAGGCCTACATTTACCAGCTGAACCAGATGGACCGGCTCCAGGCACGTGAAAAGGAAAACCCCCAGCTGAAGGCCAATATCCAGCAATACATCGACACCCTGCGAAACCTGGGAATGGATGACATCCAGATCGCGGAAATCACCAGGACCCGGCAGCGCGCTGTAGATATCGTGATCCACGCCCCTGTCCCGGGATTCATTGTCGCCCGGAACATAACCCCCGACCAGAAATTCAGCAAGGGGACGGAGCTGTTCAAGATCGCAGACCTCCGGCGCGTCTGGATCATCGCTGATCTCTATGAGAACGAGGCGCAGTATCTCAAGCCGGGTAAGATTGTGAAGGCGACCCTCCCTAATCAGAAGAAGGTCTTCGAGGCCAAGGTCAGCAGCACTCTTCCCCTGTTCGATCCCGCCACGCGAACGCTGAAGGTCCGCCTCGAGGCTGATAATCCCGGCTATTTTCTCAGGCCGGACATGTTCGTGGACGTGGAGCTTCCGATCACTTTCCCGCCTGCCGTCGTCGTGCCTGCCGACGCTGTCCTCGACTCGGGACTCAAAAAAACGGTCTTCGTCGATCGGGGCAAGGGCTTCTTCGAGCCCCGCCAGGTGGAAACAGGCTGGCGCTTCGGCAACAAGGTCGAAATCGTGAAGGGGCTCGAGCCCGGAGAGCGAATCGTCGTCTCCGGGAATTTCCTCATCGATTCGGAAAGCAGGACGGAGCTTGCCCTGAGCGGAATCTCGGGAACAATCGCCAGGGATCCGGTCTGCAAGACGGATGTCTCCGTCCGGAAGGCAGAAAAAGCGGGTATGAAGAGTGTCCACCGCGGGCAGGCTTATTATTTTTCCTCTGAAGAGTGCAAGCGGAAATTCGAACAGGATCCCGATCGCTACGTAAAGCAGTCCGTGGAATGACATGATCAACCGAATCGTCGATTTTTCGGTAAACAACAAGTTCATCGTTTTTACCGTGGTAGCCGCGGCCTGCATTGCGGGCTGGTGGTCCCTGAAAACGGTGCCTCTCGACGCCATCCCCGATCTCTCCGATACCCAGGTGATCATCTACTCGCGCTGGGACCGCAGCCCCGACATCGTCGAGGACCAGGTCACCTACCCCATCGTGACGGCCATGGTGGGCGCACCCCGCGTCAAGTCCGTCCGGGGTTTCTCGGATTTCGGCTACTCCTACGTTTACGTCATCTACGAGGACGACACGGACATCTACTGGGCCAGGGCGCGCACCCAGGAATACCTGTCCGCCGTGCTTCCTCGCCTTCCGGAGGGAGTGAGGACGGAGTTGGGCCCCGACGCGACGGGACTGGGATGGGTCTTCCAGTATGCCCTCGTCGACGAGTCGGGCAAGTACAGCCTGGCCGATCTGAGATCCCTGCAGGACTGGTATCTCCGCTTCCACCTGAAGGCCGTGCCGGGAGTTGCCGAGGTTGCCCCAGTAGGCGGCTTCGGCAGGCAGTACCAGGTGAACGTGGACCCCAACCGCCTGCAGGCCTACGGGATATCGATCAACCGCGTTATCGAGGCCGTCAAGGGGGGAAACAGGGAGGTGGGGGGCCGCCTCGTTGAATTTGGCGGCACGGAGTACATGATCCGCGGCCGCGGCTACGCGCGGACCATCGGGGATTTCGAAAACATCGTCCTTTCTGCAAGCGACAGCGGCACGCCGATACGGATCAAGGATATCGGCCAGGTGGTGGAGGGCCCCGATTGGCGCAGAGGCATAATAGACCTGGACGGAAAGGGCGATGCGGTCTCCGGGATCGTCGTCATGCGGCACGGCCAGAACGCCCTGGACGTCGTCGATCGTGTCAAGGCAAAGATGCGGGAAATCGAGCCCGGGCTTCCAGCAGGGGTGAAAATCGTCCCCATCTATGACCGATCGGACCTGATCCTGCGCGCCATCGACAATCTGAAATCCACGATCGTGGAAGTCATCTTCGTCGTGGTCCTGGTGATCCTTCTCTTCCTGTGGCACATTCCCAGCGCCATCATCCCGGTCATCACGATACCCGTTGCGGTGCTGCTGTCCTTCATCCCCTTCCGCCTGATGGGGATCACCGCCAACATCATGTCCCTGGCGGGCATCGCCATTGCCATCGGGGCACTGGTGGATGCCGCCATCGTGGTTGTCGAGCAGACCCACAAGGGTCTGGAGGAGTGGGAGAAAACGGGGCGGGGCGAGGACGACCGGGCCGTCGTCATCAGGGCCGTCAAGCAGGTGGCCGGTCCCAGTTTCTTTGCTCTCTTGGTCATCGGTGTCTCCTTCCTTCCCGTGCTCACCCTGGAGGGCCAGGAGGGGCGCCTCTTCAAGCCGCTGGCCTACACGAAGAATCTCTCCATGTTCATCGCCGCTTTTCTGGCGATTACCCTGGACCCGGCCCTGAGGCTGTTCCTGACGCACAGGAAAGCCTTCACCCTGCAGCCGCAATGGCTATCAAAGGCGTTGAACGCCATCTTCACGGGCAAAATCCAGCCGGAGGAGAAGCACCCGATCAGTCGCGTCCTGATGCGCCTCTACGAGCCCGTGGTGGTCTGGTCTCTGAAGCGGGGAAAGGTCATCATCGCCGGGGCTCTGATCCTGATGCTCGCCACGATACCCATCTACTTCAAGCTGGGCTCGGAGTACATGCCGCCCCTCGAGGAAGGCTCCATCCTGTACATGCCCACCACCTCGCCGGGCATCTCCATCACCGAGGCGGGCAACCTGCTGCGGGTCACGGACCGGATCATCAAGCAGTTTCCCGAGGTCGATCGCGTCCTGGGCAAGGCCGGCCGGGCCGAGACGGCGACGGACCCCGCGCCGCTTTCCATGATAGAGACGGTGATTATCCTGAAGCCCAAGTCGGAGTGGCGGCGGGCAGACACGTGGTACTCGTCGTGGGCCCCGGAATGGCTGAAATCGCTCATACGGTGTGTAAGGCCTGATAACATTTCGCAGGAAGAGCTCATCCATCAGATGAATGAGGCCCTGCAGTTCCCGGGCCTCTCCAATGCGTGGACCATGCCGATCAAGGGGCGTATCGAGATGCTGTCGACGGGCCTGCGCACGCCGGTGGGGATCAAGATCTCCGGCGCCGACCTCGATACCATCGAGGAGATCGGGGCCCGGGTGGAATCGGTCCTGATGTCCGTGCCCGGCACCCGCAGCGTCTTTGCGGAAAAGACCGGCAGCGGATACTTTCTCAATTTCGAATGGAACCGCGAGGCCCTCTCCCGATACGGTCTCAACATCGATGACGTGCAGGACGTTATCGCCAGAGCAATCGGCGGGGAAAACGTGACAACCGCCATCCAGGGAAGGGAGCGCTATCCCGTCAATGTCCGCTACATGCGCGATTTCCGTTCCGACCTCACGGCCCTGGGGCGCGTCCTCGTGCCGGTTGCAGGCGGGCAGAAGCAGATCCCCCTTTCCCAGCTTGCCACGGTTGGCACGAGCGTCGGGCCTTCCATGATCCGGGATGAGGACGGACTGCTGACAGGCTATGTTTATATCGATGTCGGCGATCGGGACCAGAACGGATACATCAAAGAGGCGGCGGCGCTTCTCCGGGAAAAGGTGCCGCTGCCCGTGGGGTATGCCCTGTCGTGGAGCGGCCAGTACGAAGCGACGCAGCGGATGACGAGCCGCCTGGCAACGATCGTTCCCCTGACGCTGCTGCTCATCCTCCTTCTTTTGTACATGAACACCCGGTCTTTGACGAAGACGCTCATCGTGCTCCTGTCGGTGCCGTTCTCCGCGATCGGCGCTTTCTGGTTCCTCTATCTGATGGGGTACAACATGAGCATCGGGGTCTGGGTCGGGCTCATCGCGTTGCTGGGCGTGGACGCGGAAACGGGCGTCTTCATGCTTCTCTACCTGGATCTCGCCTATGAGCGGGCAAAGAAAGCGGGGCGCATGAGGAACCTGGCCGACCTGCGCGAGGCCGTCAAGTACGGGGCGGCAGGAAGGCTGCGGCCGAAATTCATGACGGTGGCGACCATGTTTCTGGGGCTCATCCCCATCATGTGGGCCAACGGGGCCGGCGCCGATGTGATGAAGCGCATCGCCGCACCCATGATCGGCGGCATCCTGACATCCTTCCTCCTGGAACTCCTGGTCTATCCCGTGATCTACCAGACCTGGAAATGGCATTTCGCGCTAAAGAAGGCCTTGAAGTGACTGCTCGGGGAGATTCTCTCTCATCCAGATTTCGATCATAGATAATGAAAAGTCGGAGGTACGGATCGATGGCGAAAAAAATAATGTTGTTTGCTTGCTTGATTTTTCTAGTAACGGCCCTCACGGCAGCAGCCCTGGCCCAGGATGATGTGAAAAAAACCGCCTCATGCAAATACTGCGGGATGGACCGCGAAAAGTTCGCCCACAGCCGCATGCTCATCGAATACACCGACGGGAAGGCCGTGGGGACCTGCAGCATCCATTGCGCCGCTGTGGAGTTCGCCCTGACCATTGACAAGACCCCGAAGGCCATCATGGTGGGGGACTACAACACGAAGATGCTCATCGACGCCGAGAAAGCGACCTGGGTGATCGGCGGGAGCAAGATGGGCGTTATGACACGGAATGCCAAGTGGGCCTTCGCGCAGAAGGGCGATGCCGAGAAATTTATCGCACAGAACGGCGGGAAGCTCGCTACCTATGATGATGCCATGAAGGCCGCCTACGAAGACATGTACGCCGACACGAAGATGATCCGGGACAGAAGAACAAAAATGATGATGGAGCACAAGCACTAGGTCCTAACATGAAACGATTCGCAGCAGCTGTCCTCACCGCACTGATCGTGGTATCTCCAGCATGGGGGGCGGATCAGAAGTTTGTCAAACCCTCTCCGAAGGACAAATGTCCCGTCTGCGGGATGTTCGCGGCAAAATACTCGGACTTTGTCACCCAGGTGATCTTCAAAGACGGCTCCTATGCTGTTTTTGACGGAGCCAAGGACATGTTCAAGTATTACTTCAACCTGAAGAAGTACGCCCCGGCAAAACGGGCAGAAGATATCGATGCGATTTACGTAACGGACTATTACAGCCTGGAACCCATCGACGGACTCATGGCCTGGTACGTCGTGGGCAGTGATATCTTTGGCCCCATGGGGAAGGAACTCGTCCCCTTTGCAAAGGAATCCGATGCCCGGGGATTTATGAAAGACCACAAGGGGAAATCCCTCCTGCGTTTCAAGGACGTCCATGTTGAGCTGATCAGGGAGCTGGACTAGCGCCATGAGGAAATCGACTCTGTTTCTATCATTCCTGACGGTATGCATCGGCCTTCTCGTCTTGATTTTTGCCCACGCATCTGTCCAGGTGAAAGCCGAGGAGGCATCCTTCCGGGCGAATGCCGATCTTGTCGGCAAACTCGATCTGACGGATCTGTGCCTTTTTACGGAAGCCAGCTACACGAGGCATCTTTCGCAGGCACACCTGCTCACGCCCTTTCAGAATGGCCCCATGTCGCTGGAGCACTTCCCCTCCGGTTCCCTGGTCACACCTCCCATGGTCATAAGGAAAATCAATGGAAAAGTGGATTGAGCGACAGAGACATCTCATTGATTTCACCCTGTCGTCGCTCTTCAGGCGAAAGAGGAAGAATGCCGCTCTCGTCTTTGTCTACATGCTCGTCGTGTTTCTGCTCGCCTCAGTGGTTTTTTTCGTCCAGTCCATGAAGAAAGAGTCTGCTGCCGTTCTGAAAGATGCCCCCGAAATCCTTATTCAGCGCATGGTGGCCGGGCGCTATGAAATCATCCCGTTATCCTACCTGGAACCGGTGCAGTCGATCCGGGGGGTGAGCTCGGCGCGGACGAGGCTCTGGGGATATTATTACGACCCGGTTGTCGGCGCCAACTACACCCTGATGGTCCCCGAGAATTCCGAACTCGGCCCGGGCAAGATTATCGTCGGCGAAGGTGTCTCGAGGGTCCGCCTTGCCAACGCAGGTGACACGATGGAGTTCCGGACTTATGCGGGAGAGGTGATTGATCTCGTGATTGAGAGCACTCTCTCATCGGAATCGGAGATGGTTTCCTCGGACCTGATCCTCGTCACGGAACAGGATTTCCGGAGGCTTTTCGGCGTACCGAACGGCTTTGCCACTGATCTCGCGGTGCGGATCAGAAATCCCCGGGAGATACAGACGGTCGCCTTGAAAGCCGCGGGTCTTCTGCCCGACACGAGGCAGATCCTGAAGGACGAGATCCTCCGGACCTATGATGCCGTGTTCGACTGGCGCGGCGGGATCCTGATCATCATTCTCTCGGGGGTCCTGATGGCCTTTGGAATCCTGGCATGGGACAAGGCATCGGGGCTGAGCTCCGAGGAGAGGCGGGAAATCGGCATACTCAAGGCCATAGGGTGGGAGACCTCCGATGTGCTTCTCATGAAGTTCTGGGAAGGGATGGCGGTCTCGCTGGCGTCCTTCTTCATCGGGGTGATGCTTGCCTACGTCCATGTGTATTTCGCCTCCGCAGCTCTCTTTGAGCCCGTTTTGAAAGGCTGGTCCGTCCTCTATCCCCGGTTCAGGATGATTCCCTCCCTGGACTTTTTCGAACTGTCGGTCCTCTTCTTCCTGTCCGTCGTCCCCTACACCGTGGCAACGATCATCCCCGCCTGGAAGGCAGCCACGTCGGACCCCGACTCGGTGATGAGGTAAGGATGATGATCGATCTCATCGACATCAGGAAGGTCTTTAACGCCGGACGGCCGAATGAATTCGTGGCGATCAACGGGATCAGCCTGCGGATCGAGTCTGAGAAGATGACCGTGTTCAGGGGACCGAGCGGCTCGGGGAAGACCACGCTGCTCTCCATGGTCGGCTGCCTGTCAAGGCCCACGTCGGGTCGAATCCGGCTCCACGACCGGGAAATCACCAGCCTGCCCGAGAGGTTTCTGACGGAGATCCGGCAGAACATGTTCGGCTTTATCTTCCAGCAGTGCAACCTGATCAAGGGGATGACCGTTCTCGAAAACGTGATGATCCCCTCCTATCCCCTGGGGGAAAGGCACGCCTCGCTCAAACGGCGGGCCCTCGATCTGCTGGACATCTTCAAGATGGTACAGAAAGCAGAATCGAAGACGGAATGGCTGTCCGGCGGAGAGGCCCAGCGGGTGGCCATCTCGCGGGCGCTGATCAACAATCCCTCGTACATTATCGCCGACGAGCCGACAGCGAACCTGGACACCCGCCTGTCCCAGGAGTTCATGGACATCATGGGGAAGCTCGCCGATGAGCGAAGAACCGTCCTCATCGCAAGCCACGACAGCCTTGTTTACGAATCGCCACGGGTCGACCGTGTGATCGATTTGCGGGACGGACGGATCGCGGAGAGGGAAGCATGATTTTTCATCCGGCGATCATCGCCCTGCTGCTGTCCTCGGCATTCATTTGCTTCATGGTCCTGTACTCGGCCTCATGCGGGATACAGATCCTGAGGCGCTGGGACCTGCATAGCGGCAGCGAATTTCAGCTTTCTCTCGAGCGTAAAACATACCTTGTCTCGAGCATGCTTTCCTACGTTTTTGGTTTTCAGCTCATCTCGCTTTTCCTTTTCGTTTACACCGCCGATCGCATCTGCCCCTTCTTCGTGGGCGCCATGTGCGCCGCGGGCTCTCTCTACGCAAACGGTTTTGGCTATCCCGTCCTGCTCTTCAAGGTGATGAATTTCCTCCTGGCGGGGTTCTGGCTCCTGATCAATTTTGCCGACAACCAGGCTCCCGATTATCCCCTCATCCGGAAACGATACGGCCTGCTTCTGATTCTGGCGGTGTTGATCCCCGCCGAGGCTGTTCTGCAGGCGAACTACTTCGCCCGGCTCAGCCCGAACATCATCACCTCCTGCTGCGGAAGCCTGTTCAGCGGCGATGCGACGGGCGGCGCTGCAGACATTACAGCGCTGCCGGCTGCTATCATGAAGATCGTCTTTTTCGCTGTGATGGCGCTGACCCTCCTTACGGGCATGGTTTATTACATAAAGGGCAAAGGGGGTTATCTGTTCAGCGCGCTCAGCGCGTCGAGCTTCGTCGTCTCCATCCTGTCCATTCTGTCGTTTATCTCCCCTTACATTTATGAATTGCCGACGCATCACTGCCCTTTTTGCCTGCTGCAAAAAGAATACAACTACATCGGCTATCCCCTGTACCTGTCCCTTTTCAGTGCAACGATACTGGGCACGGGTGTGGGAATCCTGATGCCTTTCCGGAAAATCGACAGTCTTTCCAAAGCCATCCCCTCCATACAGAAGCGCAGCACCCTTGCCGCCGTTGCCCTGTTCACTATCTTCGCGGTCATTGTCGTTTGGAAGATGATGGCTACCGATTTCATCCTGGAAGGATAAGAAGACAAAATGAAATCAGCCCCGGATCCGCAGAACCAAGGCTGAGCTTTTTTACTGCAGTGAGATGAAGGGGACTGGGAAATTGTCTTAGTGCAACCTGCACTATTTCTTCGACCCGCTTCAGCCGCTCTGGCCGGGTTTTTGTTCGGGGGTCTTTTTCTCTTTGTCCTTGTCCTTTTGTTCCTGGCTTTTCTGTTTGGTCGTATCCTCCTCCTGCTTCTTATCATCCTGCGGAGTGGTGGGCTGAGGGGTACTAACTGCACCCGGTTTCCCGCCTCAACCGCTCAGCTGGATCTGCTGGGTGTCGGCCGACGCCAGCCCGGCGCCCGTCAGCAGCCCGGTCAGACAGAGCCCCGCCAGAAACGTTTTCAATTGTTGCTCATCCATCAGGCACCTCCTTTTTTCATCTCTTGTTCTTTTTGGCCGCCGCAACATGGCATGGGCCCTCTGTATCTGTCTACACCACCGCCCTGCGATGCTCAATCAGCCAATTGGAGGCTTCTTCTCATCCGGACGCTGAGAAGGGTTCCTCATGACCGCCGGCAGTCTGTCATGGGCAGGCATCGATGAAACAGTATGGATCGCGGCAGGTAAAGACGTCCCGTCCGAAACTGTAGGTCGAGGCGAGGCATCCTCCGCATACGGCACGGATCGGGCAGCTCCGGCAGGCCTTCGATCCCTCACGGTATCGGGCGGCCGATGGAGAATCGTAGAGCTCTTCGAGGCTCATTTCGCGGATGTTGCCGATGAATGAGGGAAATTTCCGGCACGCGTGGATTTCCCCGTCGGGCAGAAGCGTGAGAAAGTTAAAAGCGGCCCCGCAGCCATAGCCCGTGCAGCCTCCGAAAAGCCCATCGGCGCTCCCGCGCCGGAAGATGTTCATCAGGTTGTCCTTGAGGCCCAGGATCGGGTTTCCCTTCTCGGCCTCGAGATACTCCGCGAGGAAGCGGATGTATTCGCCCTGGTCCGGCAGTGCCAGAGCGGCCCCCTCACCTGCCCGCGAGAGCCGGTTGAATGTGAACGAATCAGCACGGTCCCGGAGGAACTCCGCCAGGGGAAGGACCTCGCTGAGATTATCCCGCGTCAGTGTCAGCATGACCATGGAATAGATCCCGAGATCCCGGAGGACGGACAGGAATTCCAGGACGCGCCTGAACTGCCCTTTGCCGCGGATCAGGTCGTTGTGACTCTCCAGACCCTCGAGGCTCACCTGGAAGGCTGCCGGCTTCCGAATGGCAACGATCTTCTCCAGCATCGGCCTCGGTGCAGGATTACCCAGGATGACGACGGCAAAACCCCGCTCGACGGCCGCACGGTAGAGCTCGAGAAATTTCGGATAGAGAAGCGGATTGCCGCCCGTGAAGGTGACCTGGCCGCTCACAAATCGCTTTCGGCAGAACTGTCGCAGCTCGTCGAGGACCCGCAATGCCGTCGGCATCTTGAGGGGCGAGCGGCGGCTGCGGTCATAGCAGTGCCTGCAGCTCAGATCACAGGCCTGCGTAATGTGCCACTGGAGCGTGAAGACGGGGGATGCGAGATATTCCTCGGGTACACGGGTGCCGAAAACGGCCGGATCCCGTCGAATGCGAGATGGAGGAGAGAGAAGGATCCCCTGTTCCACTGCGCGGAGGATGGCCTGGTCGACGGCGCCCACCGGAAGGTTACCCTTGTCGGCAGCCACTTCGGGGGATATCCCCTCGATTGTCATCTTGAGTACGAGGAGATCCTCTGTGGTCGCCTTGCGGGAAGTGACGGCCCCCCCACTTGCCGATTTCCATGCAAGGACAATCTCATTGCCCCGCTTCACTGTATCCCATGCCGCACGATCGTCGTTCATCCAGACGGTCAGATTCTTCCACTTCAAGGGCACGAGCCGTAAAGCAGGATTCGCAATCAACATATCCAGCGAGGACCTAGACGGCAGCTCGGTTTCTTCGACCTCGTGGACCGCCCATTCGAGCCGGGCCAGATCGGCGATAAAAGGAGGCACTCCCCTCGATTTCCCGTAGTCCTCGAGAAGAGTCGAGAGAAAGGAAGGCTCACGGCACTGCGGAAGGATGCGCGCCCATCTCCGGGCACCGAGAAGCACCCGGCACACGGGGTAGATCCATTCAAGAGGAGGTAAAGAAGGAGGCGACATGGTCTCACACTCAACGCCGGGACCGGGCAGCATCGATCGAATGCCCCCATCCCCAAGTGGGAAACTCAGGATTCTCGGCCCGCTCAGCCGTGATCAGGTACGTAAAGCGGGATCACGTAGGGCCCTTCGGGGATGACGGCCACGCGGCGATCGCCCGAGGCCTTCACGCTCTCGAGGACTGCCGCGGCGGGCGATTCGACAAGCGCAACACCGGTGAGGGCCCGCTGGTCCTTGGAGAGGCCCCCCACGTGGAGGCAGACCTTTCCCTTTTTCATGGCCTTGACCTGCATCTCCGACTGCCATTCGTCGATTGCGGCATAGCGTTTGGGCATTATCTCCTGCAGGAACTTCTCCGGTCCCAGCCGGATCAGGTTGCGCTGCGATTCGGCATACTCGGCGGATCCGATCCCCTCGGAGCAGCTCGACACCGTGATCAGTGTCCCGCCCGGCTCGAGGATCTCGAGAGCACCCACCATCCCCTTCACCGTCTGGTAGTAGGTCTTGTCGAGGGGGTAGCCTGCCGAGCTTGTGACGACGGTCCGGAATCTTTTGTTCATGGGGACTTCCGCATAGGGCCTGACAAAGGCAACGGCCTCGAGATGGCTCGCCTCGATCTCCCCGAAATTCACGAAGGACAGCCGTCTCTCCTCGTCGATCACGGTGTTGACGGCGAGGCATTTCCCGATCATCCCGATGATCTCCAGCTGGGCCCCGTGCAGGGGGTTTCCGTCGATGACGCAGTTGACGGCCTTGCAGTTTTCCAGGATCCGGGCGGAATGAAAGGTCCGGATGGTCTTTTCATGGGCGACGCCGGGCGCCACGATCTTCCTTCCCCCGGAGTAGCCTGCCATGAAGTGGGGCTCCACGAGGCCCACGGCGATGCGAAGATCGGCATGCACGAACCGGTGATCGATGCTCGCTTCGATATTGTCCGATGTAATCCCCAGGGTGACGTGGTCTTCTGCGTTGCGGGCGAAGTGATTGGCAACGTTCACGGTTTTGAGGACCCAGTCGTCGCCCACGATCTCGCGAAGCTCCTCTCCCTCGTTGGGACGATGAAGCCCCGTGGCGACAAGAACGGTGATCGAGTCAGGGGAGATGCCCGCCTCGATCAGCGATCGGACGAGCGGGGGCAGAACGATGCCGTTGGGTACGGGGCGGGTGATGTCGCAGATGAGGATGCAGGCATTCCGGCAGCCTTTCGCCTCCTCTTGCAGTGACCGGCTGCCCACAGGGTTCGCAAAAGCCGCCTCGAGGGCCGCCCGGACGTCGGACAGGACCGGCATGGCCTTCTTCCGGATGACGGTAACGTCGAGATCATCCGGAAGATCCAGGGGAAACCCCTCTTTTCCGTATCTCATGACGATGCGCATGACCGCCTCCTGCTACGTAATGAGGAAAAACTGAAAAAGAAAATCCCCCTCAGTCCCCCATATGCTGCTTCGCAGCAGTATAACAGTAAGTGGGTAATTAGGTAATTAAGTAATTGATTGACAGGGAAAAAATGGAAGCAGCCGTTTGGTCTTCTTGAATAAACCAATTACCCAGTTACCCATTCCTGCAGCGAAGCGATCACATGCCGAGGAAGGCCTGACGGACGAGATCGCTTCCCAGGAGGTCCTGCCCTTTGCCTTCCATCACGATTCGCCCCGTCTGCAGGACGTAGGCACGGTGGGAGATCTCGAGCGCTTCGTAGACGTTCTGCTCCACGAGCAGGACCGTCACGCCCTTTTCGTTGATCGTCTTGACGACCTTGAAGACTTCGCCGACCAGTTTGGGGCTGAGGCCAAGAGAGGGCTCATCGAACATCAGGAGCGACGGGTTGGACATGAGGCCCCGTGCGATGGCCAGCTGCTGCTGCTCACCGCCGCTGAACGTGTCGGCGCGCTGCGCCTGACGCTCTTTCAGGATGGGGAACAGACCGAAGACGGTTTCCAGGTTCTTTTCCATCTCGGCCTTGGAGTCAACGGCGTAGGCGCCCAGGAGGAGATTGTCCAGGACGGAGAGACGGCCGAAGAGCCTGCGGCCTTCGGGGATCATGGAGATCCGTTTCTTCACAATTTCATAGGGAGGCGTCTGGTGGATGGAGGCTCCCTCGAACACGATTTCACCGTTTTGCGGATGCAGTAGACCCGCAATCGTCTTGACCATCGTTGACTTGCCTGCGCCGTTGGAGCCGACGAGGCTCACGATCTCCCCCTTGTCGATCGTGAACGAGGCGTTCTGGATGGCCAGGAGTCCTTTGTAACCCACGGAGATGTTATTGACTGACAACACGGTACTTATCCCCCAAGTAAGCCTGGATGACTTCCGGATGGGAGACCACTTCCTTCGGTGTCCCTTCCATGATTTTCTTGCCGGAGTTGAGCACGATGACCCGGTCCGAGATCTCCATGACGGCTTCCATCACGTGCTCAACGACTACGAGGGTCATCCCGCCCTGGCGGATCTTCTTGATGAGCTCGATGATCTGCCGGAGCTCCACGATCGTGAGTCCCGCCATGGACTCGTCTAGCATCAATACTTTCGGCTGCGTCGCCAGGGCCATGGAGACCTCGAGGCGTTTCTTGTCGGCGATCGTGAGCGCCGTGGCGAGAAAGTCTTTCTTCTCATAGAGTCCTGTGAAGTTGAGGACCTCCTCGGCCTTGTCCATCGCCGGCTTGATCCGGGCATAACGGACCAACGCCCCGGTCATTACGTTCTCCAGGACGGTCATGTCGGTGATGATCTGGACGATCTGGAACGTGCGGGCGATGCCGAGACTGACAACCTTGTCGGCTCGCATGTTCGTGATGTCCTGGCCGTAGAAAGAGACCTTGCCGCTGCTCGGTTTGTAAAATCCGGTCATGCAGTTGAACAGCGTCGTCTTTCCCGCCCCGTTCGGCCCGATCACGCTGACGATCTCCCCTTCCTCGACGGTGAAATCGATGTCGAGGCAGGCGGCGAGCCCCCCGAACCACTTCGACAGCCCCTTTACGTCCAAGCAGATTGCCTTGTTCATTTTACCTTCTTACCTATGTTGGAGAGTAGTCCCCAAACCCCTGCGGGCTGGTACATGGAGATGAGCATGATCAAAAACCCGTAAATCAGCATGTCCACGCCGGTCCCCTGGTGACCCAGGGTGATGCGCGTGTATTCGGCCAGCGGAATCATAACAGCCGCGCCGATCACCGGCCCAATCACAGCTCCGGCACCTCCCAGCATCGAGATGAGAACGACCTGCACCGAGATGGCCAGCAGCATGACGCTCTCGGGGTCAATGTAAAGGATGTACTGGGCGTAGAAGGTGCCCGCCATGGCGCTCAGGAAGGCGGCGATCATAATGGCGATCAGGCGGTAGCGGACGACATTGACGCCCAGGACCTCGGCCACGTCGTGGCTCTCCTTGATGGCGCGGAAATAGTAGCCCATCTTCGACGTGGCCACGAAGTAGCAGGTGGCGATGGCCAGAAGCAGGAAGGCCAGTATGATGTAGTAGTAGGGAAGCTTCGAGGAGTGGAACATGAAATTGGCAAAGGACTCGTCCAGCATGGGCAGGGAGAGCCCCTCTGCCGCACCCACGAGCTTCCAGTTGTTGAAGACGACCCGGACGATCTCCGCAAAGGCAATGCTGGCGATGGCAAAGTAGTGTCCACGGAGATTGGAACAGGGATATCCAATGGCAGCTGCCACGAGCGCTGCGACAATCCC
>Ga0335071_10001345_pt1 | contig 26395 bp, 20 predicted proteins | sample Lox_Sample_15_FD_206724 | JGI IMG/M metagenome (GOLD analysis project Ga0335071, IMG submission 206724) | Soil microbial communities from Loxahatchee National Wildlife Refuge, Florida, United States - Lox_Sample_1.5 | ecosystem: Environmental > Terrestrial > Soil > Wetlands | place: USA...
AGATATATGCAGTCAAGACAGGAGCGCTTGCAGAAGGAACGAGCCACGCAGATTTTGCGCGCTGTGAAGTGGAGGTTCCTACGCGACCGCGACTCTGGAGGTTCGCAGTTGCCGGTACAAGCGAAGATAGTCGTCGACCATCCGCCGTGCGGTGAAGCGTTCTCGGGCGCGGTTATACGCGCGACTGCCGTACAACCGCGACAGTTCCCGGTCCTTGCGCAGCTCGCCAAGAATTTCGGCCAGGCTGTCGGCGTCATTGTGCTCAAAATAAAGCGCCGCGTCTCCCCAGAGTTCGCGATGCGCGGCTGTGTCGTTGGCAACGAGAGCGCAACGTGAGAAGGCCGCCTCAATGGAGGTCAGGCCCATCGGCTCATAGCGCGACGTGGCTGCGAAAATCGTCGCCTTGCTGTACAGAGTTCGCAATTGTGATTCGGTCTGCGCTCCCTTGACGGAAATCTCGTGCTGATCGGTCGAGACCCGCACATCGGCGCGGATCGGCACCGGTGGAGGCGGTACCGTATGATCGGCGCCGATAATGCACACCGGCATCCCGTGCGCATGATGTATCAGCAGCGAGACCTGCTTGCCCGTGTCCCACAGCCGGCCAATCGCCAGCACGGATTCTTCTTTCGTGATGAACGGGTTGAAGTAGATCGGGTTACGCCCGGGAAGAACGCGATGTCCCTCGAAGCCGTCACTGAAGGCTAGCCGAAGCATCTCCTCCATCCAGCGCGTCGCTGTCACCACTACTTCGGCCCGCTCAATGCCGCGAGTCATGGTTTGGCGGTACCACTCCAGCCATGCCGATGGCGCCGGTTCGCGGCCGTGAACGCTCAGCCACCAGGTGATGATGTCGCCATGTGCGACCACAAGGCGCGGCGTCTCGACCGGCAGAGCTCCGAAACTCAACTGATTGAGGTGAAGCAGATCAGGCCGGGTGTCGTGCACGACCGAGCACAGATAGTCCTGTGCAGCGTGAAAGTCCTGTTCGCCCTCCTGCATCCAGTCGAGCCGGAACGCGGTGGGATGATACTCAAGACCGTGCAATCCCTGCATCCATCCGGTCTGGTGCGGAAGAGGGATTTCGCCGAAGCTGACCAGGATCACCTGAGCGCCTTGTGTGATCAGGCCGGACACCAGCTCCCGGGTGTAGGTCCACACCCCGCTGAATGTGTCGGCGGTAACCAGAACTCGCACAGAACCCTCGGCAGGCGGGGAAGGTAGCTGTCCTCGCCCCTGATGCCAATAGTTTAGGGTGGAGTCGCCCGCCAGCAAAGCATTTCTTGCACGGAAAGGGTGGTTTTTTCGGCAATCAGGCGCTAGGCAGGCCTTCGGGCTTCGGAAACGGTCCTCGCGGGAAGACGGCTGGATGGGGCCCCGCGTATATCTTCAAACAGCTACAAGGGATGCCTCCAGTTGGGAGCACAGTTTCTTGATCAGTTCGTGCGCCGACTGCAGCTTTTCCCTTGCTTCCACGGGCAATCCTGGCGTTCCGAGCGCTATTTCACATGACAGGAGCAGTGCGGTCACAGTACTGTTCAATTCCGCCTGCAACGCACTGACGGCCGCCTTGCGCGCCGCTTTTTCTTCGCGTTTCCGCCGCTGGACTGCCGCGCGAACCTCTCTCCCCAAGCGCTCCACGCCGCTGATCGCAAGGTTCACCTGCAGCGGAATTGCCGTGCCGAGGTGTTCCATAACTGTTTCGGTTTGATGAGGTTCGGTTTCGAACAAGTACTGATCCAGGACCACAGCGGCGTACGATTCGGCTCGCAGCAGGGCGGCGGCCTTGTGCAAGCTCTCAGCGACGACGACGTTTTCGTTCACGGCCCGGCGAATCGCCAACGCGCAGTCGTCAGATCGCAGGTTTGGCGTAACGAGCAGAATCATGCTGGAAGTATCGGCACATTCGTCGCCAATCCGACGCCATTGAAAACACAATAGTTACTTGTGCTCGGGGGGAGTATTTTTCCCTTTCCGGTACGATCCTGAATGCCGGCTTCAGTTTTGGGAGTATTCCTTCAATTTTCGATACAGCGTGGTCTTCCCGATCCCCAGCAGGCGGGCGGCAAGCATCTTATCGCCGTTGACCTGCACCAGCGCACTGAGAATTGTCTGCTTCTCCAGTTCCGCGATGGGGATAATCGCCCGATCAGCCTGAACCGGGCCCATCATTGCGGCGGGCGCGCTGTAGAGTTGTGTTGGCAAGTCGCGGACCTGAATCTCATTGGAGCTGGTCAGAGCACATGCCCGTTCCAGGCAGTTCTCCAACTCACGAACGTTTCCCGGCCAATCGTAATTCAGCAAGGCTTTAAGGGCTTCGTCGGAGATGGACTTCTCCGCACTGCCGTCGTGGCCCATGTGCTCAAGCATGTGCGCTACGAGCAGAGGGATATCTTGCCGCCGCTCCCGGAGAGGAGGCAGGCGCAAGGTCAGCACATTCAGCCGGAAGTAGAGGTCCCGGCGGAAGGTGCCTTGCGCGACCGCATGTTCGAGGTCGCGGTTGGTTGCCGCGAGGATCCGGACATTGATCGGAACTCGCCGCACGCTTCCCACGGGGCGAATCTCCTTTTCTTGAATGGCCCGAAGCAATTTGGCCTGCAGATCGATCGGCAACTCTCCAATCTCATCAAGAAATACAGTGCCGCCTTCAGCGATCGCCAGCAACCCGTCTTTCGGATGGGTCGCCCCGGTAAAGGCGCCGCGTACATGCCCAAACAACTCGCTCTCGATCAGCGTCGGCACCAGCGACCCGCAGTCCACCGGGATGAACGGTTTGTTCCGGAACGGACCCGTGAAATGAATCGACTTGGCAACCAGTTCTTTGCCGGTACCACTCTCTCCGAGAATCAGAACGGGGTGTGTACTCTGGCTCGCCTTTGCGATGATGCGGTAGAGCTTCTCCATTTCAGGAGCGCGTCCCACGATGTTGCCGAATCCCTGCCGCGACCGGATGGTCTCGCGCAGCACACGATTCTCCGTCTTGAGTCGCAAATGGCTGGCGACACGCTGCAACAGCAAGCGAAGCTCTTCCATGCTGAAGGGTTTGGTTACATAGTCGTACGCTCCATCCTTCATCGCCTGCACCGCAGACTGCACCGTACCGTGGCCCGTCACCACCACCACGAGCGTATCCGGGCGGTGTTTCCGGATGGTGTGTAACGCCTCGATCCCGCCTGCCCCCGGCAGCTTCAGATCAAGCAACACGACATCCGTCCCGTGGTTGTCGAGCAGTCGACAGCCTTGTTCAGCCGATTCCGCGATCTGCGTGTTGAAACCGAGTGATTGGGCGACGGCGCGGCAAGCTTCGCGGACTGCGCGGTCGTCGTCGATGATCAGCAGATTGAGAAAATTCGCTCCCTCAATCTGTTGCGTGGGGCTTGCCAATGACTCGGTGGCCAACATGACATTCCTCCCTTGGAATGCGAGACTCACGGAAACAGTGACTGGCACCATTCCCACAACGGGGACGCCTTGCCTATTTTGGGAATTGTAGGGATTTGCGGTTCCCGGCTAAGTGCGGCGCGTCACGTCCGATTGTGACAATCCGGGGAGGCTGGCGGCGCCGCCGAAAGGACGCGCCTGAGATAGGAAGCGGCTGAAAACTCAATGACCTCTGCTGGCCTCAGTGCAGATCGACCGGCTGGGCGAGGCGAAACGTCAGGCGGCGCTCAGACTCAAAAGACACGTCCTTCTTCCCGGTTGCGTAGGCGGCTCCTGTGCCCCCTGCCCCCCCGACGATCGAGCCGATGAGAGCGCCTTTGCCTCCGCCGGCGAGCCCGCCGATCAGGGCCCCCGCTCCGGTTCCACCGCCGATCATCCCCAGATTGCGCTTTTCGTGCGAGCCGCCCTTGGCAAAGATGCTCGACGTTTCAATCGCCATCGGCTTTCCCTCGACCTCGATCGAGACCAATGCAATCCGCAGATAACCGGGATCCCGGAGTCGGCCGGAAGCCTTCGCTGCTAGCACCCGTCCGAGGACGGCGGTGCCCCGCGGGATCGTCGTTTGCCCCTCCAGAACGACTGGTTCGTCCAGCGTTCCCGTGAAGCTGTCGCCCGTGTTCGACGACACGCTCGAGAGTGTCGTCTGCAAGCGAACGGTGAGGGGCGTGCCTGCTGGGAGCTTGCTCGCGGTCGGCACCAGGGAATGAGTCGGTGAGACCCCGTCCGCGTCCGATGGCCGGTCAAACGGCAGGTTCTCCGGTGCTGCAGCATTGGCAGAATCGTCGGTTGGAACGCCGGGTGTCCTTCCACAACCCGAGGCCAGGCTGATGGCAAGGGCGACGATCCCAATACGACAGTGCCTCGACAATTTCACGGAGTGCCTCATTGCGAACCAAAAAGCGCACGATGGGTGCCATAGCATCTGCTGAAAAAGCAAGGTTTACGGGATGATGTCATTGTCCGGCAGTGTAGTTTTTGCCATCGGCGAGCGCGAAATGCTGGGTGCCGACTGCAAACAGACAGTCCGGCGCCCGCAAGCTTTTACCAGCAAACGAAACAGGGGAGCGTTTCGGCTCCCCTCTTCGTGATGGTCGATTGCTAAGTACTAGTTGGATCCCGCGTCAGCCGCAGCGCTCATCGACCCGTCTTCCGGCTGAACCACAACGCCGTCAAACGGAGTGGCGGCCACAAAGCGGCCCCCCACGACGCTGACTCGGCGCAGCGGGAAGCCTGCATCCGGACCGCGCTGCCAGGAGCGTCCGCTATCGGTGCTGACGAAAATCACACCGGTCGAGTCGCTGGTGGCAAGCAGGCGCTTGTGAGACGTGTCGAAGCTGACGGAGGTGATGTCCTTGCTCGGAATGCCGTTCATGACATGTTCCCAGGAAGTGCCGCCGTCGTCACTGCGGAAGGCGCCTTCACGAGCGGCGATGACAATTCCGCTCTCGGAGGTAAGCGCGCTGCCGCGGATGCCGACCAGATAGGATGGCAATCCGGCCTGTTTCCACGTGGCGCCGGAATCACTGGAGACCAGTGCCACCGAGCGTGTGGTTGCGACCATGAACGAGCCCTGCGCGCGTACCGAAACGAAGTCTTTCTGTCCCAGTACCGGCCCGCCCTTCCAGGTCTTGCCTTGATCGGAACTGCTGTAGATGCCCAGTGTGGTAGCTGCCCACCAGCGCGATGCACCCAGTTCCAGGTCGTTGACGCGAGCATCCAGATCGCCCGTCTTCTTCACGATCGTGGTAGTCGCCGCTTTCTTCGAGCCCTTCTTCGTGGCCTTGACGGTCTGCTCGACCACGATTGCACTCATCGGACGCCACTGCGTGGCGTTGCGGTCGAGAGCGAACATACCGCGGTTCGTCCCCGCTACCAGAGTGCCGCTGGCTGCTTGCTTCAGAGCGAAGATGTCGCGTCCGCCCAGTCCCGCGCTGCGTTGCAGCCAGGTGTGCCCATTGTCGCGCGTATAGAACACGCCGCCGTACTCGCGATCATTGACCAATCCGACGTAGAACGTGTTTGCTTCTTTCACGTCCGCCAGAAGGGCGGAAACATAGCGGTGAGCGTAGCCTTTATTCGACGTGGACCAATTCTGCGTCCCATCCACGCTCGCCATGACGCCGCTACGATCGGTGGCGAGAAGCACATGGTTCGAATCGCGTGGATCAACCAGCACGTCGTTGACAACGATTTCCGGATTGCTGACACGCTTCCAGGTCTTGCCCAGATCGGTGGTTTTCCACAGACCTTCGGTTGTCCCGGCGTACACGATGTTTTCATTCGTGGGGTCCTGCTTCAACACGCGCGTGCGGCGCGCCGAGAACGGAATTCCCTGAATCTTCGCGAACTGGTTGCCGGCTGTCTCGCTTTTGTAAATACCCGAGCAAGCGCTGGCGAACACAACGGATGGGTTCGCATGGTCGACGATCACCGAAAACACATCGGAGTCGTCGATCATGCCTTTGTTGATGTGCTGCCAGTTGGCGCCGCCATCGGCCGTCTTCCAGGCCAGGTGCCAAGTGCCGGCGTAGACAACGTTCGCATCCTTCGGATCAATCGCGATGGACTCGATGTTCTTGATGTCGACGTGATTCGCCGGGGACATGCGCTCCCAGCTGTCACCGCCATCGCTGCTGCGGAACACACCGTCCAATGCGCCCGCCACCATCACCTTGGGGTTGCTATGGAACAATGCCATCGCGCGGATCGACTTGCCGTGCATGGCGGGCAGCGTTTCCCAGTTCTTGCCGCCGTCCTTCGTGCGGAAAATATCTCCAATCTGCTGGCTGGAGACGCTCCAGGCAGAGACATAGATACGCTTCGAATCGTGGGGATCGATCGAAATGTGGTCGAGGACGTAGTCGTCGCCGCCCAAGCGCGCAAACCGCGCCCAGCTGCGTCCGCCGTCCTGTGAGACGAACAGCTGACCCGTGCTCGTGCCTAGCAGCATGTGGTCAGGATTGTGAGAATCGTAAGCCAAGCTGCGCGCATCACCGCCGTCGGGACCGAGCACTTGCCACGATCCAGATGCCAGCAACGCCGTCGACACCAGGCCAAATGCCAAGACTGTCAAGCCCTTGCGGACAAATCCCCAATTCATAAGCGTAGATTGACCCCTGCGAACGATATTCGCCTGTCCACAAGAGACTGACAGCCTAGCACGGACCCGGCAAGGTTACCGAAGAACAGACGAAAAAAGGGCCGGTGGGGTTGTCCCACCGGCCTTGCACTTGCCCTTACGAGTGGCTATTGGGCCTTTTGGGCTGGTTTCTTGGCAGCCGGCTTCGGGTGATCCGGAATCGCCTTCACCTTGGTTTCATCCACCGCGGCCGTCGAGCCGGCTTCGGGGAAGGTGGCACCGGCCGGAACGATCCACTGTTCCGAAGTCATGGTGCCAGCATTGCCGGTCCGGGTTTCTATGCGGCTTGGGTCGATGTTCTGCTTCGCTTCGCCGCCAGAGATGTAAGCCTTCACGTCAACCGCGCGTTCCGCCGCAAGGTTCTTGCGTTTTTCCTTGGGATCGGCATTGCCTACAACCACCAGCTTCGCTTCCGGATCCTGCTGCAGCTTCAGGGCAGCATCATCCAGCATGGCTTTGCAGGTGTTGTCGACGCGCCATGGCTTCATCTTGTTCGGATACTGGCATTCGTTGAGCTTGCTGGCCTGCGGAGGCGGCGGTGGCGGATTCTCCACTGTCACTGAACTCGAGGCCGAGGCTGTCAAGCCGCGCGAGTCGGTACAGGTCGCATTGACTGTGACCGTGCCTGCCGGCGCTCCGGTGGTGTTCAGGGTCGCGGAGTTACCCGAGCCCGAGACGCTGCCGCCGGTCGCGGTCCAACCACCCACACTCACCGGCACGCTGTCCGGGCTGGTGCAGGTGCAGGTGATGGTGGAAGGAGATCCCGTCAACACGCTGGTCGGATTCGCCGAGCACGACATCTGCGGTGGGTTCTTCGGTGGCTCTTTCACCGTGAAGCTCGAAGAGCAACTCGCTTCGTTGTTCTTCTTCGCCTTTGCATCTGTCACCCGGGCGGTCACCGTGTAGCTACCGCCCGCCAGGCCGTTGGTGTCGATGGAAGCGCCCGTGTCTTTGCCTTCCAGCTTTCCGCCGGTGCTGGACCAGGCGTAGTTCAGCGTGTGCTTGGGGTTGAAGTTGCTTGGCGCCACCGTTACATGAACCGGTTCACCGACCATCACTTCGCTATGATCCGCCGAGCATGATGCGGCCACCGGAACTTCCGGCGCGCCACCGCCAATGTTGAATACCAGACCGGTGCGCAAGCGGACGCCGTTCAGCACGGGCCGACGCAGCCCTGGATCCGTTACCGGGGCGTCGTCAGCAAAGTTGTGACGCCCGAGAACGTAATCCGCTTCAATCAACCGGATGCTGAAGTACTTCGTAGCCTTGATATCAATGCCGCCGCCGAGAATGGTCCCAATGCCGTTGCTTGACGACACGTTCTTCGGGCTCAAACGGTTGAGGCCGAGCATCGTATGCACAAACATGTTGAGGTTCTCGCCTCGCCACATGAGCCGGGGTCCAACGGAAATCGAGCTCTCAGACGCCAGGTCCTGGAAATTGCCTCCGACGTCGACAGACAGTCCCCACCACTTGTCAAAGTTGTAGGTTCCCGTCACTCCATAACCAATGGGCATGGAGTTCAGCTTGGTCGCTACAGCTGGTTGAGGTGGCTGGAACGGTGTGCTCGTACCCACGGGCACGGTGCCTCCCGGGTTCAGCCACTGGTATCCGAGGAACAGATCAATCTTCGGCGGCGTTTCATCCTGTGCACTCAACAGGACCGCGCCACCCGTCAACAGCATCGCCAGAACCACTACCACACTCACGCTTCTCCGGCGTGTTTGGGAACAGAGAGACATAAAATCCTCCGAATCATGTCCAACGCATTTCCACTAAAGCGACAGAATTTACGAGGCCTGATACTACGAAAAGGATCCGGTCATCCTGGGAAACAAGAAATTCTACAGCAAGGGTACGGTTGACGAAAGCGAAAGAATGCCGACTGTCGCCGCTGACAGCAGATTCGGCATCTCAAAGTGATATGGCCAGGGCAGGGTTGCGGCCAGACCACGCAAGCTGAATAATGTCGTCTGGGGCTATGACTCAAGAGCGCATATTGATTGTCGAAGACGAAGAGAATGAACGCACCGGCTTGGCGGAGCTGGTTTCCAGCTGGGGCTATCGCACCGATACGGCGGCCGACGGCGTCGAGGCCCTGGACAAGGTTGGCGCCTTCTCTCCAGCCATTGTCATCACGGATGTGAAGATGCCGCGCATGGACGGCATGGAGCTCGTCGAGAAGCTCGCCGACCTCTCCCAATCCATCGCCGTGGTGATGGTAACGGCCCAGAAGACGACCGAGATCGCATTCCACGCCGGGCGGCTGGGCGTGCAGGACTACATCGAGAAACCAATCGACTTCCGCCGTCTGCGCTCGATACTCACCAACATCAGCGAAATCCTGCGGACGCGCAGTGAGAATGAGTCGCTTCGCCGGACTCTCCGGGATAAGGGTGCGCTCGGGCGCCTGGTTGGATCTTCGGCGAAGATGCAGGAAATTTTTCGCCTGATCGAGATGGTTGCCCCCAGCACGGCCTCCGTGCTCATCACCGGCGCCAGCGGCACGGGCAAGGAGCTGGTAGCGCGCACCATTCATGACCTGAGCCCGCGCCGCAACAAACCGTTTGTACCGATCAACTGCGCCGCAATTCCCGAGACTTTGATCGAGAGCGAAATCTTCGGCCATGAAAAAGGCGCCTTCACCGGGGCCCTCGAGCGCCGCACCGGCTGCTTCGAACTCGCCGAGGGCGGAACCCTGTTGCTCGACGAGATCGGCGAGATGCCGGTTGCCACGCAGGCAAAACTTCTCCGTGTCCTCGAGGACCGCAAGCTGCGACGCCTGGGAAGCAAAGTCGAGACTTCCGTGGATGTTCGTGTGCTCGCCGCTACCAACAAGATTCCCGACGAGGCTGTTGCCCAGGGCGAACTGCGACAGGATCTCTATTACCGCCTCAACGTCTTCAACATCCACATGCCGCCTTTGCGCGAGCATCGGGAAGACGTTCGCGATCTGGTCAAGTCCCTGCTGGCGGAGATGAGTCAGAAACACAATCGCAAGGTTGCCGACGTCAGCGAGGCCGTTCTCAATTTGTTTCACAACTATTCATGGCCGGGCAATGTGCGCGAGTTGCGCAATACCCTGGAGCGCGCCGTGATCGTCTGTGAGGGGGGCCTGATTGAGACGAAACATCTGCCGCCCGGCTTTGGCCAGGTCGTCCGCCCGGCCGTGCATGATCCCGACGCCGTGCATCTGGGTGTGGGAACCACCGTCGAGGAAGCGGAGCGGCAGCTCATTCTCAAAACCCTGCAGGCCACCAGCAATAACAAGACGCGCGCTGCCGAGATTCTCGGGATCAGCCTGAAGACCCTGCATAATAAGCTCAAGGAGTATGGACGAACCACGGATCCGGTATTAGCTGCAGAGGAATAAGCGGTGGCCCGCGGAACGCCCCCCTCTCTTGATGGGGATCGCGAAGCAGACAACGGGCAGCGATCGGCGATCGCGGAGCGTGGCTGGGGTCCGCTACTCCCGTAGCAATGCGCAATGAGCCGCAAAGCCATCATCGTGTTCGCGATCACGACGCTGATCACCGCGTTGGCCGTCGGCTTTTCGTGGGTCTATCTCTCCCAGATGCTGCGGCAGCGCCTCCTCTGGGCCGACGAATCGGCGTCCACCGCCACCGGCCAATTGGAATATGCGGCCTCCAAGGCGGTTCCCGACCTGACCAGTACCCGCGTCGACACCACCAATCCCAAGGCCTTGCGCACCGCCATCTCCGAGTATTTGCAGACCGACACCAATCTGAACGACATGCTGGAATCGCTGGTCAGCAACTCGCACATCATTTATGACGCGGCCATCGTCGATCCTACCGGCATCGCTATTCTGGATACGAACCCTGCATGGAACGGCAGACCGATCGACCCCCGGCCCGACTTGATCGTCTTGCGCGACGCGGGTTTTCGCCGCCAGTTGCGGATGCTTTACGGAGCAGGCACCGTCTATGACGTCAGTATCCCTCTGCAACTCGCCGGGCAGCCGTTCGGCAGCGTCCGGGTCGGCGTCAACACCGTATTTCTGCGCAACGAACTCACACCCCGCCTGCAGCAGGCGGCTTTCTTCTGCGTGGTTGCGATCTTCTGCTCCCTGGTGCTCTCTGCGGTGATTTCCAACGTGGCGCTGGGTCCTCTAAAGCGGATCGCCGCTAACCTTGACAGCGTGGTCGCGGGCGAGCCTGAAATCCCGCCCACCGCGGATCCCGCGGATGAAGTCGGACTGGTCTCGCTGAAGATCGCGCACCTCGGACGGCACATCCGGGACACGAATCAGATCTTCTCGGCCCTGAAGGACAACGTCGAACAGGTCATGGCGAACTTGCAGGATGGCCTGATGCTGTTCACCAGCGATTCACGCGTCGTCCTCGTCAGCGCCTCGGCGGAGAAGTTTCTGGACCGTCCCCGGCGCGAAATCCTGGGAAGCACCGCCGACGAAATCTTCTCCGACGGTTCTCCTCTGGGCGCGGTTGTACTCCCGGCTTTCCTCCAGCAACGACCGCTCACCCAGTACGAATTCGACGCCGCCGACAACCGCAGGGTGCAAGTCTCGCTCGATTTCATTCAGGAGAAGGGAACCGCCATCGGGGCGCTTCTGACGATGCGCGACGTGGAGTCAGTCCGCCGCATTGAAGATGAAATCGAAATCTCGCGCCGCCTTTCCGCATCCGGACGCCTCACGCGCGGCGTGGCGCACGAGGTCAAGAATCCGATCAACGCCATCGTGCTGCACCTGCAGTTGTTGCATAACAAACTCCAGCAAGTCGACCCGGATACGCAACGCCATATGGAGGTCATTGGCAACGAAATTCATCGCCTTGACCGCGTCGTCCAGACGTTGGTGGATTTCACCCGCCCGCGCGACCTGCGCTTGCAGGAGGTCGACATGCGAAAGATCCTGGAAGACGTCTCGATCCTGGCCGGTCCCGACGCCGCCCAGCACGGCGTCCGCCTGTCCCAGGGCTTCTGCGAGGAGCCTCTCATTGTGCGCATCGATCCGGATCTCATGAAACAGGCAATCCTGAACCTGGTGTTGAATGGCGTGCAGGCCATGGCGCACGGCGGAACGCTGACCTTGGCGGCGCAGCGGGAAGAAGAGACTGTCCTGATTGAGGTGCGCGATGAGGGCAGCGGAATCCCACCGGAGCTACAGGAGAAGGTGTTCGAACTCTATTTCACAACCAAGAAGGGAGGCAGCGGTATCGGCCTGGCCCAGACCTACCAGGTGATGCAGTGGCATTACGGATCGATCGACTTCGAATCGACCCTAGGCGTTGGAACCACGTTCCGGCTTCGGCTGCCCGCCGTGGTGCACTCCACGGATGCGGCGACGGAGGTTTCGGTCCGATCGTGACCGCAAATAGGATGGCACGTATGCCGAGATTCGCGATCCTCCTGCTCCTTTCCTTGGGCGCGGCATGGGCGTGCCAGGATGCGGCATCCTCCGCGTCCGGCCAGGCCCCTGCGCCCAATGACAAACCTCCTGCGGCCACCAGCGATTCGCCCCAGCCTCCTGCCGGTCAAAGCAGCGGCCACGCCCAAGAGAGTGCTGCGCCAGAGAGCGTCGAGCAGTCTGCGCCACGGGCTTCTGCCGGCAATCCCGCGCCAGCCGCGCGCAAGCGCCGCGCGAGAAACCGGAAGCCGATTGAGCCAGCGCCGGCAGAAGGCGAACACCGCAAGATTGTCATCAATCGCGGGGGAGTAAGTGAGCCGGTCACTCAGATCATTCCGGGCATGACGCTCGAAGAATCCAAGCGGCAGCGCCAGGAGGCCCAGGATCTGCTCGCGACCGCCGAATCTGACTTGAAGAAACTCGCGGATCGTGAATTGAACTCAAAGCAGAAAGAAACGGTCAGCCAGATCCAACATTACATGGAAGTCGCACGGTCCGCGCTTGGTGACGGCGACATCCAACGAGCGCACACTTTAGCCCAGAAAGCCCAACTACTCTCGGATGATTTGGTGAAGCACTAGTCTGGCGCTGGGAGAGGCTCGTGGGAGTGGACTGGACCACGGGGACTGGGGCGTCTCAGTGTCTTCCCATCACCAAGAAGGCGAGGTAGAACAGTTGTACCGTCACGACGCCAATGATCACGTAGGTCGCGATCTCCAGCCTGCGGCTTGATTCCTTCACGCCCCGCACGACGTCGGCGACATCAGTCGTCACCTGCACCAGGGTTTCCGTGATCTGTTCGATGTGCTGGGCTGAACCCTGGATTCTCGCCGATACCCGGGAGTTCTCGAGGATCGAATTCGCCAGCCGCTCGTTATTGCGGATGTCGAGTTCGGTCTTGCATGCCGCCCACCACGGCGTTCCAGGGGGATTGTCGTACATCCGTGCCCGGATCTCCTCGTACGACCGGCGTCGTAGGAGTTCGACGAGCGCATGCGTCTTTGCCGCGTTCGGGTTCTGGGGAGCTGTGGCCATGGATCGAGTTGCAGGATAGCGGCAAACCCCGGTCGGGCTTGAGATGCCCAAAGGTCAGTTGGACCCTGTCTCTATGGACTCATTCCCCCCTGCCAAGGGTTCAACGTGCCGGCCAATGACCCTTGTTTTACTTGGGTTTCCGCGTCGCGTTTACCTTCGCCAGCAGTTCCTGGCATGGTCCCTGCAGCGGTCCAGGAATCTTCGCTCCTTCTTCCAGGACGGCGCGGGCCTCGGCCGTCTTGTTGACTTTGGCGTAGGCCCAGCCCAGCCGGTAGAGTGCCGTCGCATACGACACGTCGTCCTGACCTTTCAACAGCGCCGCTGCCTCTTTCAGTTCAGGGACCGCCGCCGCTGCCTTCTCCTGCTTGGCATAGGCATAGCCCAGCGTAGAGTGCGCCACACCCCCTGAGAGCTTCCTGGACTTGTCCGCGTCAGGCGCGTCCGCCTTTGCGAGTTCGATCACCTTCTGCGAATAGGTGATTGCCTTCGCCAAGCTCGTAGGCCGCGAATCTTCCACATAAGCGTTCGCCAGCAGCAACATGGTCGGCATGCTGTTAGGATTGGCCGCCAGCGCTTTCTCGCCGTACGAGAACAGCCGCGCCGAATCGTTCAGCTGGCCGAGCGTGAACATCGCGTATTGCGCGACAGGTTCGTCGAAACGTGACCCCGGAAATGCCGTCGCAAAACGCTCGATGTAGTTCATGCGTACCTTGGAATCCTTCTCGTCAGTGATGGCGTTGTATGCTGCCGTCTCCAGGAATTCGTAGGAACTCTTGTTGCCCTCTGTAATATCCCGCAGGCGATCGGCGAACTGCTCGTCGGTCATGCCTTCGGGCTTGGGCATCTTCAAGGCATCGTTGTAGTCCTTGCCCCCACGCGTGGCATACTCCATCAGTTTGGAGTTCGATTTCATCTGCTGGGCGATGTTCGTCTGTGAAACCAAAATGTCCATGTTCCTCGGCGCCGCCGCCAGCGCTTTTTCTCCGTAGTTCAACGCCTTTTCCAGATCGCCGGTGGTTTGGTAAGACTGTGAAATCTGCCAGTTGCCGTACGCCACGGCCGCCGGATTCGCGGAGAACTTTTGCACGAAGTCTTCGTACAACGCGATTCTCTTCTGCGTGTCTTGCTCGTTCGAGATCGCGATCAGATCCTTGTCTTCGGGCGTGCCCGCAGGAATCACGATCTTCTCGAGCTGGGCGAACGACGTCAATGAAAGAAGGAGAATTGCGAGTACAACACGGTGCATGGTTGCCTCCGAATCGGATATGAATTTTGCAGCGCGAATCGTAACGCCGAACCCCGCACGGTGCAAGGGCGCACGTCATAGTGAATGGTTCAGAGCGCGCGGATCACAGCCGTCGGAAGCGCTAGCTAGCTCCGCCCTTCGCGCTTCTGGGCCACGACCAAGCCGCGCGGCGTCCGCAGAAGAACCACCGAGATCAGCCCCTCCTGCTCCAACTTCAGCGCCGCCTGCCGGACGGTCTTCAGGTGGGAACTGGCGTCGTGCATCAGGATCAGCCCGAACGGATTGACTTGCGGCAGGAACCGCCGGACTTCCTGCTCGCGGATCGGCAGATCGCTGTCGCTGAAGAACAGATCAATCGTGCCCTCGATCTTCATCTCGAGGCTCGATTCGTTTCGTAACTCGATCCACTCGGCTAGCCCCGACGCAGCGATGCGGGCCTTGGCACTTTCGTAGACTTTCGGGTCGAACTCGCACGTGACGACGCGCCCTCGTCCGTTGGCCTTCAGTCCCTCTGCAATCCATAGTGTGCTGATACCGCTGAAGGTGCCGGTCTCGACCACCAGATCGGGCTTGATCGTCGTCACCGACGTCCGCAGAAATTCCAGCACCTCGACCTCGGCAGTCATCGAGTCGAACATGCCCCATTGCTCTGGATGTGGACACTCTGGCGTAGGGCGGTGGTATTCCGGCTGAAGGCGGTCTCCTCGCTCAATCTGCCGCAGGATGCGGTGTTCCTGCTTTTCCTTCTTGAAGAATCGCCGAAGCGAAAGGGACATAGATAGCAAGTTTAACAACTAGCCACGAGCTGCAAGCCCGGGGCTGCGAGGAATCGTGGTGTTCACAGGCCAAACCCATGTTCCCGCACCGGGTGCAGCAACGGCCTCACCATACCCGGCACGCGTTTTCGCGCACCATGGCCTGCCCGGCCTTGCATCCCCACGCCTGTTGGAACTCCGGCATGTTCTGCACCACGCCGTTCACGCGATAGCGTCCTGGAGAATGCGGGTCGGTATTGACGAGAGTGCGTGCCAGTTCCGGCCGCCGCTTCTCGCACCACACTCGCCCAAATCCCAGGAAAAATCGTTGCTCCGGCGTGTAGCCATCGATCTTGTCGCCTGCTTTGGCGGAGTTGTCCGCGGCGATCATCGCGCGCAGAGCCATCAACGCAATGCGGGCGCCGCCGTTGTCGGCCGTGTTTTCGCCCAGCGTGAGCCGACCGTTCAGCTTCAGGTCATCGACGGCGACGAAGTTGCTGTATTCGTCCGCGATGCAGCTGGCGCGCTTCTCAAACTCCTTCCCGTCCGATTCCGTCCACCAGTCACGCAGGTTTCCTTGCGGATCGAACTTCCTTCCCTGATCGTCGAAGCCATGGGTTAGTTCGTGCCCGATGACCACCCCAATGCCGCCCATGTTGACCGCGTCGTCCATAGTCTTGTCGAAGAAGGGCGGCTGCAGAATGCCGGCCGGGAAGACGATCTCGTTGTACGACCCGCTGTAGTATGCGTTCACCGTCGGCGGCGTCATGTTCCATTCTTTGCGGTCAAGCGGTTTGCCGATCTTGTTCAGCCGACGGCGCGTTTCAAACTGCGTCGCCCGCACCACGTTCCCCATCAGGTCGCCGCGTTCAATTGCCAGTGAACTGTAGTCACGCCATACATCCGGATATCCGATCTTGTTTCGTATCGCCTCCAACTTGATCCTGGCCTGCTTCTTGGTCTCATCCGACATCCACGGCAGTTCAGCCATATCTTCCTCGAGGGACTTCTCGAGCGCAGCCACCAGTTTCAACATGCGGGCCTTGCTCTCAGCGCCGAATGCCACTTCGACGTATTTCTGACCCAGGGCTTCGCCCAGGGACCCGTCCGTCAGATCCACGCACCGTTTCCACCGGTCTTTGATCTTTGCCTGTCCGGTCAGGTACTGCTGCATCGTGAAGTTCGCACCTACCCACGGCTTTGATAGCCAGGGCGCGGCCGAATGGAGCAGATGCCACGTCACATACGTTTTCAGCGACTCCAGCGACTCGGTTTCAAGCACGCCGTTGACTTCCTTGAAGAAATCCGGATTGCCGACATTCAGCTCTGTGAATGCTGGCGCTCCAATCGCCGAGAAGTAGCGCGCCAGAAAGAAGTTCGGCGCCAGCGCCACTGCCTGGTCGCGGCCCATCTTGTGATCGCGATTCTTGGGGTCGCGCCGCAGAGTCCGGTCCATGGATGCTTTCGCCAGGGCCGTCTCAATCCTCAGCACCGTCTTGGCCGAATCCGCGGCGTGTTCGGCGCTCTGTCCGTTCAGCGTGAACAACTGGGTCGCGTACTGCACCAGATGCTGCCGCATCTCCGCCATTTTGGCGTCGTCCTTGATGTAGTAGTTGCGGTCTGGCAGCGTCAATCCGCCCTGGTCGAGATACGCGATTACCTGATCGGCGTTGTGCAGATCCGGTTGCGAATAAAACGCAAACAAACTCCGAGCTCCCCGCAGATGCATCTGCGCGATCGCGTCGATCAACGCTGCCTTGTCTTTGGCCGCGGCGATGCGGTCAAGATCAGGCTGCAACGGCGTACTTCCTTTGCTTTCCGCTGCCGGCTCGTCCATGCAAGAGCTGTAGAAGTCACCGATCTTCTGCGCGGTTGCGTCGCGTTTCGGTTCCGCCACCGCGGCTTTCTCCAGAATGTCGCGCATGGTGAACTGATTCCGTTCATCCAATTCGATGAAACTCACCCACGAGGACTGATCCGCGGGAATCTCCGTCCGTGCGATCCATTTCCCGCACGCATACTGATAGAAATCGGTGCATGGATCGGCCGATTGATCGATGTTTTCAATGCTGAACCGTTGCGAAGCGGCCGGTGCGGGACCAGCCGTTTGCGCGACACTGAACCCCGCCATGAGGACGACTAGGACGGATACTGTCTGAAGACGGCGCACGGAAAACCTCCTGAGAAACGGGTTACTCGGTTGTGAAGTATTCAGGGACCGGATTCTCGAACATCGAGTAATCGCGCGTCACCACAACGATCCCGCTGTCGGTCATGAAGTACCTTTGGCGGTCGGCTTCGGCGTCATAGCCGATGGTGGTTCCCTCGGGGATGTGCACGTCACGATCGAGAATCGCCCGCCGGATCCGGCAGCGGCGTCCGACATTGACGTGGGAGAACAGAATGCTCGACTCCACTTCGCTGAACGAGTTGATCCGGACATCGGGCGAGAGCACGGACTCCTCCACGGAACCGCCCGAGATGATGCAACCCGAAGAAACCAGAGAATCGAGCGCACGCCCCATGCGGGCCTCTTCGGCAAAGACGAATTTCGCCGGCGGGTACTGCCGCTGGTGGGTGCGGATCGGCCAATGCTCGTCATAGAGGTTGAATACCGGCGACACCGATACCAGATCCATGTTTGCTTCGTAGTACGCTTCGAGTGTCCCGACATCGCGCCAGTACTGTGCCTCCTTCTGGTTTTCATCGACAAAATTGAAGGAGAACACGCGATACTCGTCCAGCATTCGCGGCAGGATGTCCTTGCCGAAATCATGGCTGGAGTCTGGGTCCTCGGCGTCTTTCAGCAAGACCGGGATGAGCACTTCGCGATTGAAAATATAGATGCCCATCGACGCCGAAATCTTCGTGGGATCATAGGGCGACCGGAGATCGGTGCTCTTCGGCTTTTCCAGGAAGCCGACGATCCTGCTGTCTCGGTCTATCTCGACCACGCCGAAATGGCGGCATGCGTCGGGCTCCATCAGGATGGTCGCCACCGTCACGTCGGCGCCGGAGTCCTCGTGCTGCTGCAGCATTCGTCCATAGTCCATCTTGTAGATGTGGTCGCCACCGAGAATCAGCACATACTTCGGAGTCTCGGAGCCGATCGAGTAGATATTCTGGTAAACGGCGTCTGCCGTCCCCATGTACCAGTTTTCGCTCACACGTTTCATGGGCGGCAGGATTTCGATGAATTCATTGACTTCGCGGCCGAAAATGTTCCAACCTTCACGGATGTGACGGTTCAGAGACAGCGCTTTGTATTGCGTCAGGATAAAAATGCGCCGCAAATGCGAGTTCAGGCAGTTGGATAGCGTGATGTCGACGATGCGATAGATGCCGCCGAACGTTACCGCTGGCTTTGCTCGATCGCGCGTGAGGGGGTAGAGGCGTTCTCCAGCGCCTCCGGCCAACAAGACTCCGAGGGTATCTTTCATCGGCGCACCGTAGGGAGACCGCGGACTTCGGTTGCCCGCCCCGGGAGGGGCAACGCCGAATACTAGCACAGCCGATGTTGGTCCTGCCGTACGGTCTCGGCGGCTTCCGACAAGAAAAGGGGTGGCACGAAAATCGTGCCACCCAAGAAGAAACCGGACGTTCGGTTAGCAGTGAACGATCTTCTCGCTCTTGATTCCGCGCGTTGCGTTGCGCGAATCCACCACCAGCTTCGCGTCGTTCACGATCTTGTTGTAGTCGTAATCGGTGTGATCGGTAACGATCAGCACACAGTCGTACTGGCCTATGTTATCGAGAGAGGCCCGGGTCATCTGCAGATCATACTTTCGTCCGCGTCCGACAAACGGGAAATACGGATCGTGGTAGCTGACCTGTGCGCCTTCTTTCTGCAGCAGTTCGATGATGGTCAGCGCCGGCGATTCACGCAGATCATCAATGTCCTTCTTGTAGGCAACGCCCAGTACCAGAACCTTCGCTCCGTTAATCGATTTCCTGTGCTGGTTGAGGGCGCTGATGGTCGACGCGATCACGTGGTACGGCATCGCCACGTTTACTTCACCAGCCAACTCGATGAACTTCGTCCGGAAGTCGAATTCCTTTGCCTTCCAGGACAAATAGAAGGGGTCAACCGGGATGCAATGGCCGCCCAAACCGGGCCCGGGATAGAAGGGATGGAACCCAAACGGCTTGGTGGCGGCTGCGTCGATGATCTCCCAGATGTTGAGATCCATGCGCAGGCACAGCAGCTTCAATTCGTTCACCAGCGCAATGTTTACGCAGCGGTAGATGTTCTCCAGCAACTTGGTCATTTCGGCTGCCGCGGGCGACGATACCGGAACCGTGCGCCGGAAGATCGATCCATAGAGCGCGCCCGCAATCGCGCTCGCTTCCTTGTCGAGGCCGCCGATCACTTTTGGAATATCGTGCCGTGCCACGGAGGTGTTGCCGGGGTCCTCACGCTCCGGAGAGAACGCGACCCAGAATTCTCCATCGCCCGCCGCGCCCTTTCGCGAGGCTTTCAGTCCGGCCTTGTTTTCTTTCTCCAGGATCGGGATCAACACTTCTTCTGTTGTTCCTGGATAGGTCGTGCTTTCCAGAACGACAATCTGCCCAGCACGCAGGTGCGGTGCAACGGCATGAGCCGTATTCGTGATATAGCTGAGGTCCGGCTCGTGATACTCATTCAGCGGCGTCGGAACGCAGATGATGATCGCGTCCATGTCCGTGATCTGGGAGTAATCCGAGGTGGCCTTGAATCCGCTTACCTTCGCTGACTGAATCTCTTCTGGCGAAATGCGGAAGATATAGGATCCGCCCTTGGCCAGCGTTTCCACTTTCTTCTGGTCGATGTCAAAGCCGGTCACGGGAAATTTCTGTTCGCTGTACAGCAGCGCCAGCGGCAGTCCGACATATCCCAGACCGATGATTCCTACCCGCGCTTTCCGGGCTTCAATGCGGCTTTTCAGTTCTGTCATGGGGGATGAAGAGATGAGTTGAGCGTCCATAGAGTCCAACAAAAGTTTAGCATCGATAGCGGCCATTCCAGCCGCGGAAACCGCGGGTTTCACGATATTTTTACGTATGGCACGAACGGGGGATAACAGCGGTAATCAAATTCGACCCAACCCCGCTTTCCTTAGTAACATTCGGCTTGCATGCGAATCCGCATTTTGCTGGTTGTGCTCCTGCTGCTCATCGCGATGGGCAGCCAGGCGGGCCGTTTTCTCGTCGTGGACAAGCCGCAAAGGGCGGATGCGATCGTGGTGCTCGCCGGCGAGACATCGGTTCGTCCTGCTCGCGCGCTGGAACTGCTCCGTCAGGGAATGGCGCCGCACGTGTTTCTCGATGCCGAATCCCGCGATGTCATCTACGATCAGAAGCTCACGGATGTCGCGCAGCATTTCATCAGCGCGCAACCTGACAAGGATCGCATCTCCGTATGTCCGATCATGGGGCTGTCGACCTACGCCGAAACCGATGATGTCAACCGCTGCCTGCAACCTTATGGCGTGCACACCGTGCTGATTGTGACGTCTGCGTCGCACACACGCCGCGCCCTGAGGATCTTTCGTCACCGGCTGCCGCAATACCAATTTGCCGCGGCCGCCGCCCAGGACCCCACCCACTTCGGTATCTTCTGGTGGACCAACCGCGAATGGGCCAAGACCACCGTTGACGAATGGATCAAACTCACATGGTGGGAGGTCGTCGATCGCTGGCGGTAAAAGTGCAGTTCCCGGTGTCCTGGTGCTCAGTTCCCGACCAGAGCAGATTGCCCTTCGTGGTGTTGCGGAAGCAGCCGAGGGAATTTGGTTGACTCTTCACGTAACATACTTTCTCCTTCTCTGAGTGCTGAGAACTGAATGGAGGCTTCATGTCGCAAGTCAAGATCACTGTCCGGCCGAATGGTTCGTACCGCGTAGAGGACCCCAACGGGTTGATCGAGTTGGTGGATGCGAACGGAAACAGGTACGACCTTACAGGTAAACCCGCCTACTCGCTGTGCCGCTGCGGCGCCTCCACGAACAAGCCGTTTTGCGACGGTACCCACAGCAAAATTGGTTTCCAAGCTGCCGAGGCTGCCGTAAGGAACGAAGGCTGAGAGGTGCTACCTCCTTCTCCCACCCCGTACCTAAGTGGAAACCAGCTTCGTGCATTTCTGGTGCGAAGCGGTTTTGCCCTGTTCTAGCATGGTGATTGCAGCCTTGGTGGCCTTGCAATCATGACGGCGCAGCCGAAGCAGCACGCGATCCGGCGGAGTACCCGACTGCCGCTGGAAGTCCCCGTTCGCCTGACCAGCCTCGATCCTGCTCTGCCGTTCTCGGAGGAGTGCACGACCACGCTCGTCAATGCGCATGGCTGCGGACTGATCACCCAACGCTCGCTCCCCCGCGACCTGCCCGTCCAACTTGAAATCGTCCGGTCGGGGCGACAGACCACCGCGCGTGTGGCCGACGTCGTTTCGTTGGGCGGGGAACCTGAAACGTGGTTGCTGGGGATGGAACTTGACACGCCAGGCAACTTCTGGGGAATTGAGTACGCACCGTCTGATTGGAAGATCGAGGAGGTCCCTCCTGCAGCGGCCGCTCTTCCAGATAGCCAAGAACCAGCGCCTGCCCATTCGCCCACGCCTGGCGCTGGCCGGCGGTGGCGCCTGACCGACATCAGTGCCGGTGCCTGTTATCTGGAAGCAGCCCAGCCCATGCCGATCGGGACCCAGGTGTTGATCAGCGTGCGAGTCGCCGGTCACGAATCCTTGCTCGACGGAATCATCCGGGCGTCGCATCCCGACGGAATAGGGGTAGAGTTCACGTCCAAGGATCGCGGCAAGCGCGCGGCGGAATTGATTCAATACCTCGTGGAGCACCGCGAGGTGCCTCGCGTCTTCGTTGGAGCCAAGGAGGATACTTCCTCCATCGAACCGGTAACGGCGGCCGCAGATCCGGCGGATGATCCGCTCCTGGAACTCGTCCGGCAGGGCGACACGCTCCCTCTGGAACAATTCCTCGACGATCTCAAGGCTCAGAGACTCGGGGAGCGTGCTGAGCCGCGTGTGGACGTAATCTTGCAGGTGCACCTTGCCGGAACCGACGCACAGGGGGAAATTTTCGAAGAGGATGTCGAGACCCGCAACATCAGCAGCCGTGGAGCGCAGTTGCAGAATGTTGACAGCAAGCTGCGCTCGGGCGACATCGTATCGATTCGTTACGGGGGCAACTCGGACAAATTCCGCGTCACCTGGGTCGGAGCTTCTTTGACCCCACTGGCCGGCCAGATCGGCGTCGTCACCGTTGAATCTACAACATCCATCTGGGACGAGGTTATCGCCACCGCCCAAAGCGAGGCGCCGCAGATTGCTCGCGGCCACTCGAGCTAACGCTTCGTCAGCAAATCGCCCGTCGCAATCACATAGGTGGTCAGCTTATCCAGTTTGATATTGTTCCGCTTGGATGTGATGACAACGGTTCCGTCCTCGCGCCGAGTTGACTCGATGTCCTTCATCACAACGCGGCGGTTGGAGATCCTTGTGGCTGGCGAATCGGCTGGTGCACGATCGGGGTCGGTGACAGAGGAATCCGGGAATCGCTGCCCTGGCATTTGTGAATCCGGATACGCGCCCATACCGTTCCAGGTCTTGATTTCGCTCTGTGTGGGGCCATAGGCCAGATCTGGGCCAGCTCCCGCCTGGACAGGGTAGAACCACGCTGTCAGGTACGCCTTGAGTGAAGCGGATCCGTTCTTCCACTGTACCGAGTCCATTCGCAGCGCGAGTTGTGAAGGCTCGGTTGCAGTCTTTGCCACTGATTCCACCACTTCTCCCGAAAAGACGGCGTTTCGCGGAACGGTCTTGCCGTTCAGCAGAGTGGCAATGGCCAACTCTGCCTGAACCTTGGTCCCGACCGGCGTTTTCCCAGCCTCGACTTTTTGCTTGAAGTTGATGGGAAATTCGACTGTCGCAGGCGCGCCGGCCCCGGTAGGCCGCTCCTGGCCAAAAGCCACGAGAGCAAACACGACGACCATCCAACCCAGAGTCTGGATTCTCGTTCTGGCGGACATTGAATCCCCCTTTGCCGATTGACGGCTTCTAAGCGATCTTCCAAGCGTGGGCGCTGCGTGGCGGGCACCGATTCGATTGCGCCAAGTATACCTCCATTGGCAAAGCGGACCATGTGCTTTGGCTTTGCGCCCGTCAACCACCGCAGAGAGACTGTCGGTCATACGAGCTCCTGCTGGCAGTGATAAACTCCCTCGCCGGAGGCCTTTGTGGCAGACCAACGGGACCGGGAACTGGGGATGGGGGCGGGCATCACGCGCCGCGACTTTCTGAATGGGGTAGCGATCACGGCGGGAGCGGCGATGATTCCGCCGGAGATGTGGGCTGCAGCTGCGGCCGATCTCGAACCTCAGAACACGGCAGGATATTACCCCCCGGCGAAGGTCGGGCTGCGGGGATCGCATGCAGGTTCTTTTGAAGCGATGCACAAGGTCCGCGACGGCGACTTTTGGGAGGGCGCTCCCAAGCCCGTCGACACAGGCGAGACTTACGATCTCGTGGTAGTCGGCGGTGGCCTCAGCGGTCTGGCGGCAGGGCACTACTTCCGCAAAACTGCCGGCGACAAAGCGAAGATTCTTATCCTCGAGAATCATGACGACTTCGGCGGGCACGCCAAGCGCAATGAATTCCGCTCCGGAAACGCCTTCCGTCTTGGTTATGGCGGGACCTACTCCATCGAAAGCCCTGCGCCATACAGCCCAGTGGCCAAAGCCTTGATCGAAGAGTTGGGCATCGACGTTCCTTCGTATCCCAAATACGTGAACAAGGATCTGTATCGATCGGTCGGTTTGAAGCCCCATATCTTCTTCGACAAAGACACGTTCGGCAGCGATAGGCTGGTGGCAAATCCTGCGCGCTGGGGCGGGGACGAGAGCGGCATCAACTCGGCAGGCGGAGAAATCGATCTGCAGGCCTTCTCGAAAGATGCGCCCCTGTCGGACAGGGCCAAACAGGATTTCAAACGCCTTCTCCGAGAGGCAAGGGACTATTTTCCCGGCCTTAGCTCTGACGAGAAAAAGGCGCGCATGGCGCGTATGAGCTATGCCAGGTACCTGACCGAAGTCGCCGCCGTAAGCGACGAAGTCGTCAAGATGCTGCAGGCCATGCCCCATCCGTTGTTCGGCGTGGGCATCGACGCGGTCTCGGCGCAGGACGCCTGGGGCCTCGGCTTGCCTGGTTTCAGCGGACTCAAGCTCGATCCATCACCCGGCAAGGGAATGAATCGCGACGCCATCCCCAACGAAGAAGCCGATCACTACTTCTTCCACTTTCCCGACGGCAACGCCACCATCGCGCGCCTGCTGGTGCGGAAACTGAATCCGGCCGCGATACCCGGGACCTCGTTGAATGACGTGATTCTGGCCAAAGCCGACTACTCCAAGCTCGATACGGCGTCAGCCCCGGTGCGGATTCGACTCAACAGCACTGTCGTCCGCGTGAAGCACGTGGGCGATCCGGCCAAAGCCAAGGAGGTCGAGATCACTTACGCGTCGGGTAAGGATGTGAAAACCGTGCGCGCGGCGAACTGCATTCTGGCGTGTTGGCACGTCGTGATTCCCTACATCGCGCAGGAACTGCCGGACGCGCAGAAAGAAGCCCTCGCCTCCGCCCAGAAAGTCCCGTTGCTCTACAACAACGTTCTGATCCGTAACTGGACTTCGTTCCAGAAGCTCGGTGTGAATTCCATCTACTGTCCGGGGATGTATCACGCTTACATGACGCTCGATTTGCCGGTTTCGATCGGCGGCTACGAATGCGCAACAAAGCCCGACGAACCGATTATCGTGCACTTGATGAAAGCCGCGTGCAAGCCCGGGCGCCCGATACGCGAGCAGCATAAGCTGGGGCGAATCCAGCTCTACTCCACGACCTTCGAAACCTACGAGCGTAACATCCGCGACCAGTTATCGCGCACGCTCGGCCCAGGCGGCTTCGATTCCGCACATGACATTCTGGAAATCACGGTAAACCGCTGGCCGCACGGCTATGCCTACGAATACAACTCGCTGTTCGACGACTTCTGGTTTAATGGCGGCGAAACACCGTGCGAAGTGGCTCGCAAAAAATTCGGCCGCATCACCATCGCCAACTCTGACGCCGATGCCTATGCTTACACCGATTGCGCCATCGATCAGGCCTATCGGGCAGTGCAGGAGTTGGCGATTGGTTCTTAGCCTGAATGAATCCAACGTTGACGTAAGGCTTTGATGCTTTCGTTAACGTTGGTGGTTTCGCGCAAGCGGCTACGCTGCCCCTGCTTCGGACTCCTGCTCCCTGAGCTCCGTTTCCCACGAATTCGCATAGTTCGGAAGCAGCAGGTTCGCCATGGCTGCCAGTCCCAGCGCGGCGGCGAGGATGGTCAGCAACGAGACATACGATCCGGTGGCATCGAAAACGCGGCCAAGAATTACCGGGCCGATTGCGCCGGCGGCGGCATAGAAGGTCCAGGTCAGCCCGTACAGCGTGGAGAAGGCGCGCAGGCCGAAATAACGGGTCAGCAAATACGGAGTAATCGCTGCTTCGCCGCCTGCGCCAATGCCAATCAGCGCAGCTGCCAGACATCCGGCGGGGAAACTGCCCGCTCGGGCCAGCAAGAAGATTCCGAGCGCGGTGATCAGATTAATGGCGAAGGCCACGTGCGCGCCGAAGAAGCGGTCGAGGAACCATCCGGCGACGACTCGGCCCACCAGGCTCGAACCGCCGAGAATGGACGCACACAGGGCTGCGTCCTGGGCGGTGATCCCACGGTCGGTCAGCAGCGCCGACAACTGCGTGATCGCACCATTCATGCTGATCGAACTCACGAACAGGATCGAGGTAATGATCCAGAAAGCATACGAGCGAAGGCCTTGCGACCAAGTCATCCCCGAATACGCGACGGGAGCAGTTTCTCTCACGGGGTCTTCGCGTTCATGGATATATCGCCAGCTGAGCGGCAGCCCGAGGACCAATGCGATTGCTCCCAGCGAGGCATAAGCGGCGCGCCATCCATATTTGCTGGCGATGTCCTGAGCCACCACGGGCAAAATCATGGCGCCGAGGCCCGCGCCGACCATGACGAAGGCGAGAGCCGTGCCGAGGCGTCGCTGAAACCAGGTGGAAATGGATCGCGAGTACGCGAGATGGGCAGCGCCGTTTCCGACGAGTCCCAGCACGAAGCAGGCGGCGTAGAACTGCGCGATCCCAGATCGTAGGAATGCCAGCGACACAATGCCGCAGCTGAACACGGTCATGCAGGGAAGAATGATGCGGCGTGGACCGAATTTGTCGATTCCGCGCCCCAGGAGCGGAGAGACCAAGCCGAGGGTCACCGCAGCGATAGCAAAACCGGCCGAGATGGCCTCGCGGCTCCAATTGAATTCTGCCGCCAGCGGCT
>Ga0335071_10001349_pt1 | contig 26367 bp, 18 predicted proteins | sample Lox_Sample_15_FD_206724 | JGI IMG/M metagenome (GOLD analysis project Ga0335071, IMG submission 206724) | Soil microbial communities from Loxahatchee National Wildlife Refuge, Florida, United States - Lox_Sample_1.5 | ecosystem: Environmental > Terrestrial > Soil > Wetlands | place: USA...
CACCGGCGGGCGCACCGGCGCGGAGGTCGCTCAGGTCTACCTGAGCGACCTGGAAGCCAGCCTGCCCGTGCCGATCCAATCCCTGATCGGCTTCGGACGGGTTCGCCTCGAACCGGGCGAAAGCCGAAAACTGGCCTTCCATATCCCGGCCGAAGCCATGCAGCTCTTCGACGAGGATGGTCGCGCCAAACTCGAACCCGGCCGCTTCCGGGTGACGGTTGGCGGATGCTGCCCGGGGGAGCGCGGCCTGGCGCTCGGCGCGCCGCAGCCGGTCAGCGCGGAATTCGTCGTCGAATAAGACAAAGTTAGGGTAGTCAACCCGGCCAGGGCCGCGCTCTGGCTTCCGGCCGGGTTTTATCTCATGAACAACACACGATTCCAATCCCGCGCCAGCCAGGAGCGCAATTACCAGGGCGAAAATCCGATCCTGACCTTCGCCTACCTGTACAGCGACCAGCGCGGCAGGCTCCTGCTGGCGATCCTGCTCTACTTCATCAAAGCCAGTCCGGTTTGGGCCATGCCGCTGCTGACCGCCCACGTCATCGACCTGGTCACCACTGGCGGGCCGAAAGCCCTCGAGAACCTCTGGCTGACGGCCCTGATCCTGGCGGTGATGCTCCTCCAGAACATCCCCATGCACTACCTTTACGTCCGCCAGATCAGCCAGGCTGTGCGGACCGTCGGCGCGCAGCTGCGATCCGCCATCGTCCACCGGCTCCAGCAGCTCTCCATCGACTACTACAAAAGTCACAGCGCCGGACGGCTGCAGAACAAGGTGCTCAGGGATGTGGAATCGATCGAGGTGCTCACCCGCACCCTTTACGACGGCGGGCTGGGCGCCTTCTTCGCCATGGTCATCGCCATCATTACCACGGCAATCCGCGCCCCGGCCTTCCTGCTGGTCTTCCTGGTGACCGTTCCGATCGCGGTGGCCGTCCTGCGCGGCCTGCGCGGGGCGCTGACGGAACGCAACGCGGCCTTCCGGCTCGAGCTGGAACGGATGTCGGCCCGGGTCATCGAGATGACCCACCTGATCCCGATCACCCGCGCCCACGGGCTGGAGGAGAACGAGCTCGAACGCGTCGATGCAACCCTCTCGGAAGTCAAGAACGCCGGGCTGGAGCTGGACGCCACCACCGCCCTCTTCGGGGCGGTCTCCTGGGTGACCTTCAACCTGTTCAACATCGGCTGCCTGATCTTCACCGCCTGGGCTTACTTCACCCGCTTCATCCCGATCACGGTTGGCGACATCGTCCTGCTGACCGGCTATTTCAACTCCCTGACCAATTCGGTCATGCTCATCATCAACATGATCCCCGACATTGCCAAAGGCTTCGAGTCGATCCGCTCGATCGGCGAAGTACTCCAGTCCCCCGACCTGGAACAGAACCAGGGAAAACAGGCCGTCGAGGCGGTCAAGGGCGAGATCGTCTTCGAGGGCGTCTCCTTCCGTTACCCGGACGGCGAGGAGGATGCCGTGCGGGACTTTTCCCTGTCCGCCCGGCCGGGCGAGACGGTCGCCCTGGTCGGCCCGTCCGGCTCAGGCAAGACGACCGTCCTCAACCTGGTGATCGGCTTCATCCGCCCAACCTCCGGCCGGCTCCTGCTGGATGGGCAGGACATGGAAAACCTGGACCTGAGAACATACCGGCGTTTCCTGTCGGTGGTCTCGCAGGACACGATCCTGTTCGATGGCTCGGTCCAGGAGAACGTCACCTATGGCTTGAAAACCTTCCGGGAAGCGGCCATCGAGGCGGCCCTGCGGGACGCCAACGCCCTGGAGTTCGTCGAGCACCTGCCGGATGGATTGAATACCAACCTGGGTGAAAAAGGCGCCCGTCTGTCCGGTGGGCAGAAGCAGCGCCTGGCCATCGCCCGGGCACTGATCCGCAACCCGCGCCTCCTGATCCTGGACGAAGCCACCTCGGCCCTGGATGTCGAATCCGAGGCCCTGATCCAGGAAGCGCTCGAACGGCTGATGCGCGGCCGGACGACTTTCGTGGTCGCCCACCGCCTGTCGACCATCCGCAATGCCGGCCGGATCATCGTGATGGAAGACGGCCGGATCGTCGAGGCCGGCAGCCACGAAGAGCTGCTCGGCAGGAACGGCAGCTACGCCCGGTTGTACTCCCATCAGGCCGCATAGAAAACAAACCGAATCATCTTCCCCAGGATTCGTTTTTCAATCGATCAACTGGAAAGCAGGCGTGTGCTGAGTTCCTGGACCTCCAGGGGATAGCGAAGGAGGTCTTCGCGCTAGGAGGCGACGTCGGCGCCATAGCGCAGGCGCCGGGCCAGGAAGGCGAATTCCTCGCTGTCCTGGGGAGGGATGTCGACGTCCTTGGAATTCCCGCGCACAACCCGGAGAGAATCGATCAGCCAGCGCAGGAAGGTATGGGCCTTGCGCAGGCGGGAATAATCGTCGTCCGCCAGGATCCCGGCCGCGTTCAAGGCCGCCATCGCCTGGCGGATATTCGTCAGCCGGAGGGAGGGGTTCGTCACTCCGTGGGTGATCTGCAAACCCTGGATGAGGTACTCGACATCCACCAGGCCGCCCGGGCTGTATTTGGCGTTGAATGTACCGGCCGAGGCGAGGTGGCGGACCTGTTTTTCGCGCATCGCCCGCATGGAAGTGACATCGAACGGCTCCCCGTTGTAAACGTATCGATCGCGCAGGGTGCAGATACGCTCGCCCAGCCCGGGGTCGCCAGCGATCGGCCGCAGCTTGACGAGGGCCTGTCGCTCGTATGCCCAGGCGGGCCCGTCAGGGGCGTAATAACGCTGGAAGGCCTCCAGGGACACGGCCAGGCTCCCGGCCTTGCCATACGGCCGAAGCTGCAGATCGATGTGGAAGATCCCTTCCTGCCGGGCCCGGATGGATTTGATCAGGCCGTGGAGAAGCTCCTCGTAGAAATCGCCGGTCGGGACGGGCTTTGCCCCGCCCGATTTCCCACTCCCGGAGTAAACCAGCATCAGTTCGATATCCGAGGCGAAGCCGAGCTCGCGGCCGCCGCATTTGCCCAGGGCAACCACGGTCGCAACGTCAGGGCGATTCCTTTCCGTCCGGGGGAGACCGTGCTGTTCGATCAATCCCTTGAGTTCCAGGTCGTAGGCGGTCCGGACGACCAGCTCGACCAGGTCGGTCAGTTCGCTGGAAAAATCCCAGAATTCCGGGGTCAGGCCCAGGATGTGGCGCATGTCGATCCGGAACATCTCGCGGTCCTTGAACGCATTCAAGGCGTCGCGCCAGTCCCCGGAGCGGGAGAGCTGCGCTTCCAATTCATCTTTCAACTGTCCGGCGGTTTTCGAAGCCGAGAGCAAATCCACATCCCGGACGACCGGGAACAGGTTGGCATACTGCATCCGCAGGAAATCGTCCCACAGGAAATCGCTCACCCCGAGCAACTGGGCCAGGGCATCCAGGACCTCCGGGCGGTCGAGCCGGGCAAATTCGTCCGGCCAGTTCGGACGCTTGAAAAGCTGGCCGAGGAATTCCCGAAAGTGGAGCAGGGCGGATTCGGGATTGGGCGAGCGCGGCAGCAGGTGGGTGAAATGCTTGATCAGGACGGTGGCGGCGCGCAGCTCGCGCTGCTTCTCCGCCGAAGTGACCTTGCGACCGCGCTCGTCAGTCACGTAGATCGTGTCGCTGACGCGGGTGCCGATCGAGCGGACGTCCATGCGCTCGATGTTGATATGGGACAGCGACAGGGCATTGCTGAACTCATAAAGGAAACCGACCGTGTCCACCGTGGAAATCCTCAAGACCGTGCAGCGCCCGGAAAGCTCGTTGTCGATCTCGATATCGATCGGATAGAGCGGCGTATCCCGGACGGTCATCCCCTGGAAAACCTGGCCGACCCGCTTGGCAAGGTCGCCCTGGGCCTCCCGGCGCTTGCCGCCCTGGAGCTTCCCGAGCAATCCCTGCAGTTCCTCCCGGTAGCTTTTCCACATTTCATCGGTCGGCCGGGCCGCGGCGACGGACCGGACGGCGAAGACGTCCACGATCTTGCGGCGTTCGTCCTTTTCCCCTTCCCCTGGCTCATAAGTGAAAATATGACTCTCGAGGATGTCCAGGTCATAGACAAACATCAACCCGCAGATCAGGGAAAACTCCCCCAGGTAATCGTACGCCACCACGCTGATCTTCCAGCGTGAGCCATCCAGCGGCTGGATCTGGATTTCGGCCGCATTCTGCGAATCGAGGCGGGCGGCCAGCCCGGCATGCTGCTGGATCTCCTCCTGGGTGAAGGTAGCAGCATACGAGGAATCCATCCGGGCAATGTGCTTGAGAACATCCGGCGACTCCGCCGGGGATTCCGGAGCTGCGCTGGCGGTCTGGTTCCCGACGTATTTCAGGAAGATCGAACGGATCGACTGGCTGGTATGCTCATACTGGCGGGTGAAATGCTCACCAGCGTTCCGCCCTTCGAAACCGAGCCTGCGGGCGATCAGGTCGATGGCTTTCGGGTCGGCCGGCAGGGTGTTGATCTGGCGGTAGTCGATCATCTGCAGGGAATGCTCGATCGCCCGCAGGAAAGTATACCCATCCATCAACAGGCGGGACTCGGAAGCCGTCAGCCAGCCATGGTCGCGCAGCTGCGGGATCGCCTTGAGCGTGGCGCGCGTCCGCACGGCCGGGTGGATCAGCTGCAGGGACTGGACGACGAATTCCACATCCCGGATCGAGCCCTCCCCCAGTTTGACCTCCCCCCAGCCGCGGCCCTTTTCCTGGAGGAACTCCTCCGTGCGTTGTTTCATACCAAAAATGCTCGAGCGGACTTCCTCGGGGGAAGCCTGGAAAATGAAGGGCTCAATCTGCCGGCGCAGGTCCTCCCCCAGGGCCAGGTTCCCGGCGATCGGGCGGGCCTTGAGCAGGGCCTGGCGCTCCCACAAACGCGCATGGGCTTGCATGTACTGGACGTGGCCGGCGACCGTGGTGATCAGCGGGCCGTCGTGGCCCCATGGCCGAAGCCGCAAGTCCACCCGGTAGAGGAAGCCTTCCGTGGTCGTCCGGGAGATGTTGTCGATCAGGCGCTCGGCCAGCGAAACGTACTGGCCGGCATCCTCCCTGGCGACGAAGAGCAGGTCGATATCGGAGCTGTAATTGAGTTCCCAGCCGCCCAGCTTCCCCATCGCCAGGACGACGAAACCGGCGGGCTTCTCCCCGCTCTGCTGCGAGGCAAGGACCAGGCAGGCCCGCACCAGCCCAATGGCCATGCGGGTAAGCTGGGAGAAGACGGCCCGCAGGTCGTACAGACCGAGCAGGTCGCTGCAGCCGATCCGCAAGAGCTGGCGGCGCTGGTAACGCCGGATCGCATCCAGTTTTTCCACCTCCCCCGCAGCCGCCTGGAAAGCGGCGGTTGCCTCGGCCTGGTATTGGTCGATCGTCTTTCTTTCGGTCAACAGCGGGCGTCGCCGGAGCAGCTCCAGCCCATCCGGCGAGCGGAGCAGGATCTCCGTCAGGAAAGGGCTGGAGGAAAAGAGCGTCACCAGGATCTCGATGACGCGCGGATTTTTCTTCAACTGTTCGAAGAAATCCTGGCCGTAGCTCTCGGCCAGGCGCTCGATATTGACCAGCGAGCGATCCGGATCGGCGGCCGAGGCCAGGGCGGCTTTCAGGTACGGGTAACAATCCGGCAGGGTCCCGCCGGAGCGCGCCTGCAGCCTGAGCAGGGTCGCCCTGGCCGTTTCCCAATCGGCAAACCCGCAGGCTTCCAGGGCAGATTGGGAGACGGCATCGTCGTCCAGCTCGTCGATTTTCAGGGGATCTCTTCGGTCGGGACTCATCATTAAGATTATACCGTAGAGGCAAAGCAGGCCTACCCGAATGGGTAAGCCGGCCGAAATATGCGGCCTGCCGTCCTACCCAAACGGGTACCGGATGGTCCATTTTGGCGGATCGCTGCCCTTTTTGGGGCGGGAATATTCTCCATACGGGGAATGGTTTTCCATATCCCGAACGCCTAGAATATCGGCATTCAAATCCGCCTCGATCCCATGAAAGGATGATCCCAATGGCAACTCCTCGTCCCTCCCCCGTTGTAAAAAAGACCCTCGGCTTGACCGGGGTGACCGTCAACGCAATGGCGCTGATCGCCCCCGGGGCTTTCCTCTGGATGACTTACCAGCTGCAAGCCGCCAACACGGACGTCAGCGGCACCAGCACCGCCAGGGACATGTGGACCGGGATCGTGGTGGCCCTGATCGTCGCATTCCTGACGGCTTTCGCCTTTGCAGAGCTGGCCCGGCGCTATCCAGAAGCCGGCAGTGGGAGCGCCTACTACTTTGCGGAAAAAGCCTTCATCGACCGGGAGAACCCGTCCCACCGGCGCTGGGCCCGGATCGCCAAGTTCATCACCGGCTGGGCGGCTCACCTGTTCTACTGGGTCTACCCAGGCGTCATGGTGGCGTTCTTCGCCGTGCTCGTCGCCTATATCGCCGGCCAGTTCGGCCTGGCCATGCCAATCTGGGCCCAGATCCTGGTCGCCTGCGGTTTTTCGGCCCTGGTTGGCTTCATCGCCATGCGCGGCATCACCGGGTCGACGACCGCCAGCATCGTCATCAACATCATCCAGCTGACCGCCCTGGTGGTCTTCTCCGTGCTCGCCATCCTCTTCCGGGTCCGCAACCCGCTGGGCATCCCAGCGAGTGGATGGTATCACCCAACCGCCGGCTCGATCGTCCTGCCTCACAACCTGGCCGGGATGCTCTTCCAATCCACGATCGCCATGCTGATCCTGGTCGGTTTCGAATCCTCCACCGCCCTCTCGGCGGAGGCCAAGAACCCCAAGCGTGACATCCCGCGCGGCGTCATCCTCTCCCTGGCGATCCAGGGGCTCTTCGCCTACCTATTGGAATACTTCGCCGCCAACTACGCCTTGAGCGACCGGCTGGTTTCGGTCGACGGCACCCTGAAGGGCATCGCCGCGGCGGCCGCCTCCGGCGCCCCGATCGGGGACCTGGCCCAGCAGATCGGGAACGTCTTCCTGGGCGGGAACGGATTTGCCTTCATGCTCGTGATCGCCTTTACCGTGGCTATTGCCATCCTCGGCACCACCCTCGCAGCCATGAACACCGGCGTCCGGATCAGCTTCGCCATGGCGCAGGATTCGGAAATGCCCGATATCATGGGTCTCCTCCACGACAAGTACGCCACGCCTTTCGTCGGGGTGATCATCATGGTGATCGTATCGGCGCTGATCGGCGCGATCGGGGTCCTGGGCGGCGTAATGACCCTGACCGGGATTACCCTGGCATCCAACCTGGGGACCTTCGTCCTGTACGCTCTGATCTGCGGGCTGACCGTCGTCGCCTTCGCAGGCGGGAAGGATTTCAACCTGTTCAGACACGGCGTCATTCCGGCTCTGGGGTTGATCAGCAATATCGTTATGGTCCTGGCAATCTTCATCATCGGGATCCGCTCCGGCGGCATCTCCGCCCAGGCGACTTATCTTTCGCTGGGGATATCCGCCGGCTGGCTCGTGTTGAGCATCGCCTACTTCCTGGTGACTAGCTTCCGCAAGGGTAAAGCCATCCTCCTGCCGGCGGGTACGGAAGTTGCGGCTGAAGATTGAATGCAGGCGCATCGAACAAGAATCCAGGAGTCAGGTCCGCATGGACTTGACTCCATCGACTTCGTCCGGGAACGGAAGCGGGTGCGGTGATGCAGCGGAGATCGCTTTGAAGAAATACGTGCCGATGATCGAGAGCAGCGGCCTGAGCGAAGTGGGTCCGGTCCGGGCGGACAATCAGGACTCCATCCACCTGCCGGACGGATTGTATCCGCCCGAGCAGGGTCTCCTGTTTGGGATCGCCGACGGGATGGGCGGCTACAGTCACGGGGCGATCGCCAGCCGGCTGGCCCTCCAGGCGCTGACGGAAGCCCTCTACCAGGAAAATCGCAAGCCAAATCCGAAGGCGATGCGCCGGGGCGTGGAAACCGCCAACCTGAACATCTACAAAACCGCCGAACGCCTGGGCGCCGGGCGGATGGGCACCACGCTGACCGCCGCGTACGTCCTGGAAGACACCCTCCACCTGGTCCATGTCGGCGACAGCCGCGCCTACCTGATCCGGGACCGGCGGGCGACCTGCCTCACCACCGACCACACGGCGGTCGGCGAGCTGGTGCGCGCCAGGCTGATCCCCCCCGCCAAAGTCCGTACCCACGCCCAGCGCTCGATCCTCACAAAGGCCGTCGGGATCGGGCTGTTCGTCAAGCCCGACTTCGCCAGCCTCAAACTCCAGGAAGGCGACCACCTCATCCTTTGCTCCGATGGGGCCTGGTCCGTGATCCAGGATGAGGAGTTCGCCCAGGTGGTCGCCGAAAGCCGGGGCATCGACCGCGTCAGCCAGGCCTTGATCGACCTGGCCCTGTCCCGCGAAACGGACGACAACCTGTCCGTGGTGGCCGTGCACGTCCAGTCCTTCATTCCAGTCTCCTGAAACGGAAGGAATCGGGTGTAATGAGCAGCTATGCTATAATCTCTGACAAGATGTTGCAAATCGGGGACCAACTCGACCACTATCAAATCCTGGCTCACCTGGCCCAGGGGGGGATGAGTGATATTTATAAGGCCTACGACCTGGTGAATCGCCGGGATGTGGCCATTAAAGTCCCCGACCAATCCATGATGGGGGATCCGGCGCAATATGAACGCTTCCAGCGTGAAATGGAAGTCATCAGCAGCCTCGACCACCCGGCCATCCAGAAGGGATTGGGGTCCGGCAAGTATAACCGCATCCCCTACATGGTCACCCAATACGTCGATGGCCGCTCGCTGCGGACGGTGATCGACGAGTCCGCGCCGATGCCACCGGAACAGGCCCTGCCCCTCGTCCGCAAGATCGCCGAAGGGATGGCCTACTGCCACGCCAACCACGTCATCCACCGGGACCTGAAGCCCGAAAATATCCTGGTCACCGCAAGCGGCCAGCCGGTCATCATGGATTTCGGGCTGGCGCTGACCAAAAGCTCGCACCGCGTCACTTATTCCAACTTGAGCGCCACGATGGGGACGCCGGATTACATGGCGCCCGAGCAGATCGAAGGCGAGCGCGGCGGCCTGCCGACGGACGTCTACGCCCTTGGGACGATCCTGTTCGAGCTGTTGGCCGGGAGGACGCCGTTCTCGGGCGACACCAACCTGGCGGTGATGCAACAGCATCTCCAGAAGTCGGCCCCGCGCCTCGACCGCATCCGCCCGGGCGTGCCGCCGGCCATCGCGGCCCTCGTCGCCCGCTGCCTGGCGCGCAACCCCGATGAGCGTTTCCCCGACATGCAGGCGCTGATCGACGCCATCGACCACCCGGAAACCATCGACCTGGAAATCCTGGAGAAAGCCGACCGCGGTCCGGACCGCTTCCCGTTCTGGCAAACCCAGGCCTTCCGGGGTGTGCTGATCGCCCTCGGGATCCTGGCCGCTTTCGTTATCCTGGCGCTGCTCCTGCAGGCGCTGCACCGGTAATCCATCCTCCGCTCTCTTGATTCTCCAAAGGCAATTATGACCGCATCGTCCGATCCAATCACCGACCTGTTGAGGCGCGTCGAAGAGGGCCAGATCAAATTCATCGACCTGCAGTTCACCGATGTGGTCGGGGTCGTCAAGAACGTCACCGTCCCGGCGCACGAGCTTCCCGAAGCGCTCCACAACGGGATCTGGTTCGACGGGTCCTCCGTGGAGGGCTTCGTGCGCGTCGCCGAGAGCGACATGCACCTGCGCCCCGACCCGTCCACGTTCGCCGTCATCCCCTGGCTGGGCGGCGAAGAAGCCACCGCCCGCCTGATCTGCGACGTCTATACTCCCGATGGCCAGCCGTTCCTGGGCGACCCGCGGGCGGTCCTGCGCCGGGTCCTGGAGGAGGCCGCCGGGATGGGCTTCCAGTTCAACACCGGCCCCGAGCTGGAATTCTTCCTCCTCAAGCCGCATGCGGACGGGAGCCTGATCCCGCCCGTCCCCCACGACAGCGCCAGTTACTTCGATGCCCCGTCCGACATGGCCGCCGGCCTGCGCCGCCAGATGGCCTCCACGCTGGAAGCCCTCGGCTTGAACGTCGAGGCGATGCACCACGAAGGCGCACCCGGCCAGCACGAGATCGACTTCCGCTATTCGGGCGCCCTGGCCACCGCCGACAGCGCGGTCACCCTGCGCGTGGCGCTCAAGGTGATCGCCCAGCAAAACGGGCTTTACTGTACCTTCCTGCCCAAGCCCATCCGGGGCATCAACGGCAGCGGGATGCACGTCCACCAGAGCCTGGCCTACACCGCCACCGGGAAGAACGCCTTCGCCGACCCGGGGGACGAACACGGGCTGTCGAAGATCGCCAAGCAGTTCATCGCCGGCCAGCTGGCCCATGCCCGCGGGATGTGCGCGGTCCTGGCCCCACTCGTCAACTCCTACAAGCGTCTGGTCGCCGGGTACGAAGCGCCGGTCTACATCAGCTGGGCGCGGATCAACCGCTCGGCCCTGATCCGGGTGCCGCGCGCCTCCGAGCCCGAGGCGACCCGCCTCGAGCTGCGCTGCCCCGACCCGAGCTGCAATCCCTACCTGGCCTTCGCCGTCATGCTCGCCGCCGGCCTGGACGGGATCCGCCGCGACCTGCCGGTCCCGGATGCGACCGAGGAGAACATCTACCTGATCGATCGCCCACTCCAGGCCAGGCAGAACGTCCTGCCCAGCTCGCTCAACCAGGCCCTGAAAGCCCTGGAGGAGGACGAAGTCGTCCGGGCCGCCCTCGGCCCGCACACCAGCGAACGGTTCCTGAGCGCCAAATACCAGGAATGGGAGGAGTACCGCCTCGTGGTGACGGACTGGGAGCTGGATAAATATCTGCCCAATTACTGAACAACCGCATGCACTCGTCCCGGCAAGCCCTGGAGCGATCTTTTCAGGGCTTGCCTTTTTTCCATCCCGGCGAAGGCGGCGGACAGGCAATTCACCCGGCCTCCATCGCTCCATCGACGGTGCCAAATAGTACCCGTTTGGGTAATGTACAGACAGGCCTTGCCTCCCTATAATCAGCGAAATCAAAGGAGCAGTGGATGAGCAGGAGGAGGCAGCATGGAGAGCATTAATTCCGGGGATACTACGTGGGTTCTGGTCGCTTCCGCGCTGGTCTTGCTGATGACCCCCGCGCTGGCTTTTTTCTACGGGGGCATGGTCCGCAAGAAAAACATCCTTTCCACGCTCAACCTGAGTTTCGTCGTCATCGCCCTGTTGAGCATCCAATGGATCCTCTTCGGCTACACCCTGGCTTTCGGGAAGGACCACGCCGGACTGATCGGCGGGCTGCAATACCTGGGCCTGAAAGGCGTCGGATCCGCACCCAACGCCCAATACGCCCCCACCATTCCGCACCTGGCTTTCGTCCTCTTTCAAATGATGTTCGCCATCATCACCCCGGCCCTGATCACCGGCGCCTTCGTCGAGCGGGTCCGGTTCAAGACCTTCCTGATTTTCGCGCTCGTGTGGGCCACCCTGATCTACGATCCGGTGGCCCACTGGGTCTGGGGGACCGGCGGGATCTTCCACAAGCTCGGCTCGCTTGACTTCGCCGGCGGGACGGTCGTCCATATCACGGCAGGCTATTCCGCCCTGGCCTTTGCAATCGTGATCGGGGCGCGCAAGGGCTTCGGCTCCCGGACCTTCGAGCCGCACAACATCCCCTATAGCGTTCTTGGCGCGGGCCTGCTCTGGGTGGGCTGGTTCGGCTTCAACGGCGGGAGCGCCCTGGCCGCCAATGGGACTGCCGTCAACGCCATCCTCACCACCAATACGGCCGCGGCCGCCTCGGGGCTGGTCTGGATGCTACTCAGCTGGAACGACAACAAACCCAGCGTCCTCGGGATCATCACCGGGGCCGTGGTCGGGCTGGTCGCCATCACCCCGGCCGCCGGCTTCGTGACGCCGCTGTCGGCGCTCGCCATCGGCGCCATCGCCGCCCCGATCAGCTACTTCGCCATCAAATTCCGCCAGCGTCGCAACCTGGACGAATCCCTGGACGTGTGGGCCTGCCACGGGATCGGCGGCACCTGGGGCGCGCTGGCAACCGGATTGTTCGCTTCCAAAGCCGTCAACCCGGCCGGCGCCAACGGATTGTTCTACGGGAATCCGGACCAGTTCCTCGTCCAGCTTTTGACCGTGGTCGTCACGATCGCCTTTGCCTTCGGCATGACGTTCCTGATCACCAAACTCCTCTCCAGGTGGATGGGCTTGCGGGTGTCAGAAAACGAGGAAGAAGTGGGCCTCGACATCAGCGAACACGGGGAGCAGGCTTACGCCTGACGAGGTGGCGCGATGACCAAGAAAATCGAAGCCATCATCCGGGAAGACCGCTTCAACGATGTCAAGGAAGCCCTGCGCAGGATCGGCATCGTCGGGATGAACGTGATCGAGGTGCGCGGGCACGGTCGCGGCGGCGGGATCGTCCTGACCGGCCGGAGCGGCACCTACCAGGTCGACATGCTGCCCCGCCTGCAGTTCAATATCGTCCTCAGCGACCACAACGTCGAACGGACGATCGCCGCGATCCGGAAAGCCGCCCACACGGGCAATAAAGGCGACGGGATCATCTTCGTCTACCCGGTCGAAGAAGTGGTTCGGATCAGCACCGGGGAACGCGGCCACGCCGCTTTGATGTACACAGACGATATCGACAGCCGTGAAAATTCGGAAAACAAACCGACGCCGGTAAAATAGATCCAGCAGTAAAATTCGTCCTACTTGTCTATTCATCCGCACCAAGATATTCTAACAAAGGAGATTTTCCAATGGCCAAGACAGTGAAAGAAGTTCTCGAAATGGGAAAGAACGTCAAGATGGTGGACCTGCGCTTCATCGACTTGCCCGGCACCTGGCAGCATTTCTCCATTCCGGCGCACCGCCTCAACGCAGAGCTTTTCGAAGGTGGGATTCCATTCGACGGCTCGTCGATCCGCGGCTTCCAGGAGATCCACGAATCCGACATGCTCCTGTTCCTCGACCCCGAGACGGCCTTCATCGACCCGGTCGCCGAGCTGCCCACCCTGGTCATCAGCTGCAACGTCGCCGACCCGATCACCAAGCAGCCCTACAGCCGTGACCCGCGCTACGTCGCCAAAAAGGCCGAGGCCTATCTCAAGCAGACCGGCATCGGCGATACCTGCTACTTTGGCCCGGAAGCCGAATTCTTCATCTTCGACAACGTCCGCTATGCCAGCAGCACGAACGAATCCTTCTACGCCATCGACAGCTCCGAGGGTTGGTGGAACAGCGGCGACGCCAGCAAACCGAACTTCGGCGGCCAGATCCTGCCCAAGCGCGGCTACTTCCCGGTCCCGCCGACCGACACCCTGCAGACCCTGCGCAGCAAGATCGTCATGGCCCTCGAGGAAGCCGGCGTCGAGATGGAAATCCATCATCACGAGGTCGCCACGGCCGGACAGGTCGAACTGGGCATGCGCTTCAACACCCTGATCCGCATGGCCGACCAGCTCCTGATCTACAAGTACATCGCCAAGAACGTCGCCCGCCAGAACGGCAAGACGGCCACCTTCATGCCCAAACCGGTCTTCGGCGACAACGGCTCCGGGATGCACGTCCACCAGTCCATCTGGAAGGGTTCCAAGAACGTCTTCTTCGATGCCTCCGGGTACGCCCAGCTCTCCGACACGGCCAAGTATTACATCGGCGGCCTGCTCAAGCACGCGCCCGCCCTGCTGGCCCTGACCAATCCGACCACCAACTCCTACCGCCGCCTCGTCCCGGGCTACGAAGCCCCCGTCAACCTGGCTTATTCGCAGCGCAATCGCTCGGCCGTCTGCCGCATCCCGGTCACGAGCAGCGAAAAGTCCAAGCGCGTCGAATTCCGCGCCCCCGACTCCACCAGCAATCCCTACCTGTGCTTCGCGGCCCTCTTGATGGCCGGCCTGGACGGTGTCCAGAACCGCATCGATCCGGGCGAACCGGTCGACAAGGACCTGTACGAACTGCCCGCCGAGGAAGCCAAGCAGATCAAGCAGGTGCCCGGTTCACTGGGCGATGTCCTGGCGGCTCTCGAAAAGGACCACGAGTTCCTGCTCAAGGGCGACGTCTTCACCACGGACCTGCTCGACGCCTACATTTCCTACAAACGCCAGAACGAGCTCGACCCGGTGCGCATCCGGCCGGTGCCCTACGAATTCGTCCTGTACTACGACATCTAGACTCTCTTCTCCTTTCAGTGTGTCTGACAGCGGGAGGCCGAGGGATACCCTCTCGGCCTCCTGTTGCCTCCAGCCGGATTGATTCCGAAATGCAGACGGGCAGCAGTGTTACAATTTATCCAGCGAGTTCGAATCCGATGAGCGCATCCAAAGTCGATCCCCGCCTTTACGAGGCCCTGGCCAGCCTGAACGAGATCGGCGCGACCGTCAACCAGATTGGGCAGGACGGGACGGTCAGCGTCGAGTCGACGTTGAACCTGATCGTCGAGAGCGCCACGCGCCTCGTGCCGGGCGCCTCCGCCGTAATCTATACCTACGACCCGGCCGTGGCCCGTTTCAACCACGCCTCGCGTGTCTCGGCCGGCGGGAGGGACCAGCCTGCCGCCGGGGACGAGCCGCGCAGCGGCGGGCTCGGGATCCGGGCCATCGCCCAACGCCGGCGAGTGCTCTCGTACGAGGAGAAGGACGTCGAGATCCATCCCGTCCGGGCCAAAGCCGGCGCGAAGGTGATGGGTTGTTTCCCCCTGATCGTCGCCGACCAACCCGTCGGCGCGCTGTACGTCTACCTGCAGGACGAGCGTCCGTTCAGCCAGCTCGAGCTGTTGATGCTGGACAACTTCGTCAACCAGGCCGCCATGGCCATCTACCACGCACACAACCTGGTCGAGATGAAGCGCAACCTGGCCCGCAAGGAGGAGGAGCTGACCCGTCTGCGCCGGGCCGGATTGTTGATCTCCTCCCGCTCGAGCCTGGAGGAAACCCTCGAATCGATCCTCCAGATGGCCCTGGAAGTGACCGGGGCGCAATATGGCATCTTCCGCCTGCTGGACAGGAACGGCCAGACCCTCAACACGCGAGCCGTGGCCGGAGAGCACCTTGCCCGTCCTCTGGTGGAGTCGCTGCCCGTCAACGCCAACAGCGTCATGGGCTGGGTGGCGCGCAACCGCCAGCCGGCCTGCATCTCCGACCTGCGCGAAGCCCCCTGGTCCCAGATCTACTACCCGCTGGATGCCGGGCTGGAAATGCGCTCGGAACTGGCCGTCCCGCTGATCGGCGCCAGCGGCCGCCTCGAAGGCGTGCTGAACCTGGAAAGCCCTGCCGTGGGCGCGTTCAGCGAGGACGACAGTCACCTGCTCCAGGCCCTGGCAACCCAGGCGGTCATCACCATCCAGGAGATCCGCCTGCTCGATGCGCTCCAGGAAGTGGCCCACCTGCTGCTCACCCAGCCCAGCCAGAAAGTCCTCATCCACCTGGCGGACCTGGCATCCAACCTCCTCGACGCCGCCACCGCGACGATCTGGTCGCTGAAAGGCGAAGAGCTGATCCTGGAGGCCTCCAGCGGGGACTACCAGCACGGCGACCGCCTGCCGCTGGCGAACAGCCTGGCGGGGACGGCGGTCATGAATCGCACCCCGGTCGTCAGCGAGGACCTGCGGGCCGACAAGCGCTTCCACCGGGCCGACTTGGCCAATACCCAGCGGTGGACCCGGGCGTTGATCGTCCCGCTCCTTCCGGGGGACGAAGCCGAACCGCTCGGGGCTTTCAGCGTCTATAGCTCGGATGCCGGCCCGGGTCACTTTGCCGAATCCGAATGGGACAAGAAGGTGCTGGTCTGCCTGGCCGATTACGCCGTCCTGGCGTTCCAGAATGCCGCCCACCAGGACGCCCTGCGCGCCTCCCAGGAGCAGCGTTCGGTCGCCGAGACTTTTGCCGCCGTCGGCGACATCGCCTCCAACCTGCTCCATCACCTGAACAACAAGGTCGGCACCATCCCGGTCCGCATCCAGGGCATCGAGGACAAATGCCAGGATACCCTGGCGGCCAATCCCTATCTGGCCCACAACCTGGAGGAGATCGAGCGCTGCGCGACGGACGCGATGGAAAGCGTCCGGGAAAACCTCTCCCACCTGCGGCCGATCCGCCTCGAGCCGGTCTTCGTGGCGGCGCGCGTCTCGGATGCAATCCGCTTCACCAAGCTGCCGCCCGGGATCGACGTGCGGGTGGGCAACCTGGACCGGCTTCCGGTCGTCCTGGCCGGCGAGCGGACCCTCACCCTGGTCTTCACCAACCTGCTCGAGAACGCCGCGGACGCCATGGACGGCAAGGGCCGGATCACGATCGACGGCTCGGCAGACGATGCCGGGGTCGAGGTGACCGTCAGCGACGACGGGCCCGGGATCGCTCCGCAGCTGCACGATCACATCTTCGAGCTGAACTACTCCGGCCGGGGCGCAGCCCGGCCAAGCAAGCTCGGCTTCGGCCTGTGGTGGGTCAAGACCCTGATGACCCGCCTGGGCGGCTCGGTCAGCGTGGAAAGCGACGGCTCCCATGGGACCACTTTCCGCCTGCGGCTGCCGCGCGCCGATACCCTCCCGAAACCCGGAACAAACGAATGACGCCGCCCATCGTACGCGCCCTGGTCGTGGAGGACGATTCCTCCTGGCAGCAGATCCTGAGCGAGATCCTGACCGACAGCGGCCTGACCGTCGACCTGGCCGGCAACCTCGAGGATGCCCTGCGAATCCTGAAAGCCGAACCTCACCGACTTGCGGTCCTCGACCTGTCCCTGGCCGGCGGCGACCATCACAACTACGATGGGCTGCGGGTACTCGAAGCGGTCCGCCGGCTCGACCCGGGCTGCCAGACCATCCTGCTGACCGGATTCGCCACTGTCGAGCTGGCCGTCAGCGTCCTGACCGAATATGGGGCCTTCACTTTCCTGCGCAAGGAAAACTTCCACCGGGCTCAATTCCGCGAACTGATCGGGCGGGCGCTCGCCAGCGCCCCCGCCGCCGAACCTCCCCGGCCCGAAAGGTCCGTTGCCGAAGCCGCAAGCGATCCCGAAGCCGGAGGGGACCCGGGCGCCGGCGACTCCCGGGCCCTGGTCGTCGAAGACGACGCCGGCTGGCGCAGCATCCTGGCAGAGTTGCTCGGCGACTCGGGCTTCGAAGTCCGCCTGTGCGCCAGCTTCGGGGATGCCCTGGGCGCCCTGCGGCGGGAACGGTTCGGCCTGGCCGTTGTCGATCTATCACTGAGCGGGGAAACCGTCTGGGAACAGAACCCCTCCGGCGAGCCGCTGGCCGGTTACCAGCTCCTGGCAAACACCCGGGAAGCCGATATTCCGACCATCGTCGTCAGCGGGGTCGCCTCGGTCGAGGAAATCCAGCGCGCCTATACGGAACATTCCATCTTCGCATATCTGGAGAAACAAGCCTTCGATCGCAGCACCTTCCGCCGGCTGATTGCCGAAGCCCGCCAGAGCGGGCGGGCAGCCAACGAGCTGGATTGCCTGACCGAACGCGAACGCGAGGTCTTCGACCTGCTTGCCAAGGGGAAAACGAACAAGGAGATTGCCGAGACCCTGGTCATCACGACCAACACCGTCAAACGGCATCTCAAGGCGATCTTCGAAAAGCTGGAAGTCCATACCCGCGCCGCGGCGGTTGCCAAGGCAGCCGGCAGCGCACACTGATTTTCCCCCGGATTATTTCAAATCTTTTCGTTCCGCCGGGCGGCGCTTGCCGGCCAGCAGGTCGGCGGCGCGTTTGTAAGAATCGCCCTCCGCGCCGATCCGCTCCTCCCGGAAGCGAAAATCGTTCTTGCGGATGAACTCCCCCAGTTCGTTTTTCAGCGATTCCATCCGGGCGCGCTGGTGGGTCAGGAGCGATGACTGGCGTTTCTGGTCGAGCTTCGGCAGGAGGAGCTTGAGGTGCGGCAGGCACAGCCCGTTCGAAGCCTGGTAGGCGTTGACGAAATCCTGGTCCTTCAGGGCATGGGCGAGCGAGTCGGTCACCCGTTCGGTCGTCTCCGCCTCGATCCGGCAGGCCGGGCAGCCCAGCTCCGGCTCCAGCGCCGCGGCCAGCTGCTGCCCTGGAGCTTTCTCGCCGTCCGCCAGGATCTTCCCGGCGCGGTTGACCAGGCTCTGGAACAGGATGGCGTGCCCAAGCGCTTCGGTCAGCTTCAGGTCGATCGCCAGCCAGGTGTGCCCATAACAAAAGCCCAGGCTGTCGGCCAGCTTTTGGCGGACGTCCGGATCGAGGATGCACTCGCCGTAGATCCCCTCGATGTAGCGCGCCCCGGCCCGCTGGACGAGGGTGCAGACCGGGCAGCCCGGCTTCCCGCACGCCTGGCGGATTTCGTAGATCGTTTGTTGGTCGGCCATGCAGTGAGTGTATCCGAAAGCGTCCCTTCGCGCAACCGGACTGTTGTAAAATAAATCCATGGACGAATTCCCCGCTTCCCAGGTCACGATCGCCGATCGCTTCTGGACTTCCCGCCAGCTCACCAATGCGCGGGCCGCCATCTTCCACCAGTGGCAGGAGCTGGAGGACAGCCGCTGCATCGACAACTTCCGGATCGCCGCCGGGCTGAAGGATGGTTTCCGCGAAAGCTGGTTCTTCGCCGATTCGGACGCCTACAAATGGCTGGACGCGGCGGCCCGGATCCAGGCCGGTTGGCCATCCGAAAAACTCAAGGGGTTGATCGATCGCCTCGTCGACCTGCTGGGAAAAGCCCAGATGGACGACGGTTACATCTTTACTTACAACCAGATCCATTTTCCGGGGGAGCGCTGGGGCAACCTGATGATCGAGCACGAGCTCTACTGCCACGGCCACCTGATCGAGGCCGGCGTCTCCCATTTCGAGGCGACCGGTGAGCAATCCGCCCTGACCATCGCCCGGAAAGCCGCCGATCGCCTCGTCGAAGACTTCCTGTCTGCCCCGGCTGACAGGACTTCCGGACACGAGGAGGTCGAGATCGCCCTGCTGAGGCTCTACCGCCTCACCAGACACGCCCCGTACCTCGACCTGGCAACCCGGTTCCTAGAACGGCGCGGTAAGGTCCGCCCGTTCGCCCCGCTCGTTCTCGAGCAGAACAGGCGCGTCGCCAGGCGCAGTCAGGCTGTCAGGGACCAGCGAAAGGCATTCCTCGCCGCGCATCCCGATGAAAAACCGTTCGAGCTGCCCCCCGACAATTTCGCCAAACGACCCGCCACTGCAAAGCTGCGCTGGATGGTGAACGCCCTGGACGGCAAGTACTTCCAGCAGCACGCGCCCATCCGGGAGCAGACCGTCCCGGTCGGCCACTCGGTGCGCTTCGGTTACCTGGAAACAGCCATCGCCATGCTCTATCGGATCAACGGCGACCGGTCGCTCCTACCGGCGATGGAAAAAGCCTGGGAATGCATGGTCACCCGGAGGATGTACATCACCGGCGGGATCGGTTCCCTGCCGGAATTGGAGGGCTTCGGCCGGGATTACGAGCTCGACCCGGAGATCGCTTACAACGAAACCTGCGCGGCGCTTGCCAGCCTGTTCTGGAATTGGGAGCTTTCCCAGGCGACGGGCGACGCCCGCTATGCTGACTTGTTCGAATGGCAGCTCTACAACGCCGCCGGGGTCGGGATAGGCCTGGACGGGAATGAGTACCTGTATAACAACCCCCTCCTCTGCCGGGGCGGGATCGCCCGGCGCAGCTGGTTCCTGGTGCCTTGCTGCCCATCCAACCTGTCGCGCGCATGGGCGTCGCTCGGGAAATACGTCTATTCCCATGACGATGAAAATCTATGGGTCCACCAGTACCTGGGCAATCGGTTGGAGAATGCCGCCTGGGGAAAGATCAGGATGGATTCTGGCCTGCCCTGGGAAGGGAAAGTGAACATCCAACTGGAAGCCATCAAGTCATCCCAATTCACCATCCATTTACGCCTTCCTTCCTGGGCGGCAAATCCGTCCATTCGGGTGAACGGTGAGCCGGTCGAACTCCCGGCGTCTGGCGAGCCATTCGATCCACAACCCGCCTCCGGCTACGACCCGCGCCTTTCCCGGTATGTTTCCATCCAGCGAAAATGGACCTCCGGCGATTGCATCATTCTGGATTTCGATCTGCCGGTCGTCCTGCGCAAAGCCTCCCGGCGTGTGCGCGGCCACCGGAACAAGGTCGCCCTGACGCGCGGCCCGCTGGTCTACTGCCTGGAAAGCGTCGACAACCCCGGGCTGGACCTCTTCTCGACCCGGATCGATCCACAAAGCCTGCGGGTCGCGGACGACCCGGATTTGCTTGGCGGCATCCGCACGCTGCGCGGCAGGACAGTGCAGGGCCGGGAATTCATTGCCATCCCCTATCCCCTCTGGGCAAACCGGGGCGAATCGCAAATGACTGTCTGGGTGAACACTTAGCCTGCCAGTTTCCCCACAATTTTTATCTTGACAAGTAGAATATTTGTTCTATAATCAAGGGCATGGACGACATCGTCAAATTGAAAACCCTGAGTGAACAGATGTCCTTCGAGCCTTCCGAGGAGCGCAGCCAGACCGGCGCGCCGTATCTGGATCGGACCGAAAACTGTCCCGACGCGGTTTTCGTCCACCCGGCCGTCCTCCCGAACGGCCAGAAGATCAAGCTCCTGAAGACACTGCTCACCTCGGCCTGCGAGCGGGATTGTTATTACTGTCCTTTCCGCGCCGGACGGGACATGCGCCGGGCCACCTTCAAGCCCGAGGAATTCGCCCGCCTGTTCGTCAACCTGACCCACAAAGGGATCACCGAAGGCATTTTTCTGAGCTCCGGGATGATCGGCGGAGGGATCCGCACCCAGGACAAGCTGATCGACACGGCGGACATCCTCCGGCACAAGCTGGGGTTCCGCGGATACATCCATCTGAAGATCATGCCGGGAGCCGAGCGCGCCCAGGTGGAACGGGCGATGCAGCTGGCCGACCGGGTCTCGGTCAACCTGGAGGCCCCCAATGACACGCGCCTGGCCAGCCTGGCCCCCCACAAACAATTCACGGCCGAATTGCTCGAACCGCTGAAGTGGGTGGAGGAAATCCGCCATACTCAGCCGGCGTACAAAGGCTGGAACCACCGCTGGCCGTCCTCGGTGACCCAGTTCGTCGCCGGCGGCTCGGGCGAATCGGACCTGGAACTGCTGACCACCACCGATTACCTGTACCACCGCCTGGGTCTGAAACGGGCTTATTACTCCCCATTCAACCCAATCGAGGATACTCCCCTCGAAAACCAGGCCCCCACCCCGGTCATCCGGGAACACCGCCTGTACCAGGCTTCGTTCCTGCTGCGGGACTACGGTTTCGGGCTCGAAGAGCTGCCCTTCGAAGCGGACGGCCGGCTCCCTACCCAGGTCGACCCGAAGATGGCCTGGGCCCAAAAGAACCTGAGCGAGACGCCGATCGAGGTCAACCGGGCGGATCGCCAGACCTTGATGCGCGTCCCGGGAATAGGGACGAAAGGCGTGGAAACGATCCTGCACGCCCGCCGGCAGGACAAGATCAGGGACCTGGCAGCCCTGAAAAAGATGGGTATCTTGACGGATCGGGCCGCACCCTACCTGTTGTTCGACGGGCAGCGCCCCGCCTATCAACCTTCCCTGTTCTAAACTCCGGCAAAACGCCGGAGTTTTTTTGGAACCAAACTCGACCATCGGTCGTCTTTCCCATTGACCTCGTTCGTGAAAATTGCTACACTCATGGAAAGAGGAAGGAGAAACCGATGAAAAAAATAACCTTGATACTTACCCTGGGGGTGATCGTTTCCCTGGTCGCCTGTAATCTACCGGGAGGACAACCGACCGTAAGCCCGGATGCCGTCTATACCCAGGCTGCCCAGACAGTCAACGCAGAATTGACCAAGGTGGCCGCGGAAGTTTCGCCCACCCCGGTTCCCCCAACGAATACTTTTACACCGGTCCCGACCAATACAGCCGTCTCGACCGCAACCAACACGCCCATCCCGTGCAACCTGGCAGGCTTCATCTCCGACGTGACCATCCCCGACAACACCGCCATCGGGTCCGGCCAGGCGTTTACCAAGACCTGGCGGCTGCGCAACATTGGCACCTGCACGTGGACACCGGCGTATACTGTTTCGTTCATCAACGGGGATTCGATGGGCCTGCCGGCAGGATATTCGCAATCCCTCACCAGCGTCCCGGTCCCGCCCGGTGGAACGGTGGACATCACCGTCAACCTGACCGCCCCGGTCAGCAATGGGACGTACACCGGGAATTGGTCGATGCGCGAACCCGGCGGCCAGCTCTTCGGGACGAATTTCATCGTCAAGATCAAAGTCTTCACGTCCGTAACGGTGACCCTGACCCCGGTCGTAGGGGAGAGCGGGACGATCCGGGCGGATGCGGGTCCCTGGCCCGATTACACAGCCGGAGAATCCAATTCAGACATCACCAAGACCTGTCAGGCTTTCCTGAGCTTCGACATTTCAGGCATCCCCTCCAATGCCGCCATCCAGCAAGTCAAGATCAATTTCTCCGCCTACACGACGGAGGGGAATCCGTTTGGACTGGGCATCTTGAATGCCTATATCACGAGTTACGGCTCGTCTCTTGAGCCGGCCGACTTCGTTGCCGGTTTCCCGGGAGGGAATATTGCCGACTGGGGCTCGACGTCGGCCCTCAACAACATCGAGGCTTCCCCGGAACTCAAGAATGCGCTCCAAGCGCGCCTTGGCTCTGGCCGCCTGCAGTTGCGCATCCAATTTGCCGCCTCGAACGGCGACGCCACCAAGGACCGGCTCACCCTGACGAGCCCGAGCCTGGTTGTGACCTATACCAAACCCTAAAGTCTGCCTGGGATAAAGATTAAGGGACCCGGTGAAAATCACCGGGTCCCTTGTCAATTGCTCTCTTTCTTTAATTCTTCCCACGCCCCAACCCATGGGCGGCCGAGACGGTGGCCGGGCGGTACGGTAACCTTGCCAAGTTTCTGGGCGATCTGGGCCGACAGGCCCGCAACGGTGCCCCAGTCATCGGCCAGGACAGCCTGGCCCATTTTTTTGCTCATCTGACCGGACCAGTTCCATTCCATGCGGAATTTATCCGCCTTCACCCAATAATCCCGCTTTTCCCAGGCCGCCACGGAGACTTCGATCGTCTCGAAGATGTGTCCAAGGGCCAGGGCGATGAATGCTGCCAGGTCACGCGCCTCCTGGCCGGGCTCGGATTGCTGGGCCAGCTCGCGGATCGCCAAGACCACCCCCTTGGTCAGGTGGGTTCGTTCCTTTCCGGCGCTGTCAGGGTTGATGATGCGACTCAAGCGTACTGCCTCCTCGGGACAAAGATTTCGCCATTATACCCTCTGGAATCGAATCCGGCCTTCCCGTAAGCAAAAGGTTAACGCTCCCATACCATTTATTGACGCACACCTCCCTTACGCTTATAATCTTGCAGTTCCGGGGAAGTGGCGGAATTGGCAGACGCGCAAGACTTAGGATTTTGTGCCGCGAGGCGTACGGGTTCAAGTCCCGTCTTCCCCACACTTCACCATGAAAATAACGAAAAAAGAAGGAATAGGCATTGAAAATCGAAACCCAACCCCGTGATGACCATCAAGTCACCCTGATCGTTGAACTCGAACCTGATCAAATGATTGGCGCCAAGCATCGTGCCGCCCGGCGCATCTCCGAACGCAAATCCATCCCCGGTTTCCGGCCCGGCAAGGCTCCTTACGAGGTGGTCCTCCGCAGCTTCGGTGAAGGCGTGGTCGTGGAAGAGGCCGTGGATCTTCTCCTCGATGAAGTCTATCCCAAAGCCATCGAGGAGGCCAAGCTGGATCCGGGTGCGGCCGGCTCGCTGGATAAAGTCGACGACCTGGATAAAAATCCGAAATTCACCTTCGTTGTCCCGCTTGCCCCGACCGTGGACCTGGGCGATTATCGCTCTGTCCGCCTTCCCTATGACTGGAAAGCCCCCGGGGACGACAAGGTCAACGAATCGATCGAAGAACTACAGCAGATGTACGCCAAGACCGAGACGGTCGAACGCCCGATCCAGAAGGGCGATTTCGTCATGATCGACCTGAAGGGCGTCAAGGCAAAGGCCGAGGAAGGGGAAGCGCCCCTGATCGACCGGCCCGGACTGCCTATCTTCGTGCGCGGCGAAGACAAGCCCGATGAATATCCTTTCCCGGGTTTTTCGAATGAGTTGGTCGGGTTGGGCGCCAACGAGTCCAAATCCTTCAATCACAAGTTCGACAAGGAAACCAAGGACGAGGCCCTCAAGGGCCAGAATGTCAAATTCGACGTTACCGTCAAGCTGGTGCGCGGCAGCACCCTGCCGGAGCTGAACGATGAGTTCGCCAAGCAGGTCGGTCCCTTCGAAAGCTACCAGGCCCTCAAGGATGCCGTCCGGGCCAACCTGGAGACCCAATCCAAGGCCGATTACGACGACGACTATTTCAACCAGGTCATGGAAAAGATCAAGGCGGGTGCTTCCATCAAGTATCCGCCCCAGGTGGTCGACCACGAGGTCGAACACGTCATGGAAGACCTGAAATCCCGCCTGGCCGGCCAGGGCCTGGATATGGCCGCCTACCTTAAATCCCGCGAAATGGACGAAGAGAAATTCGTCGCCGAGGAAGCCCGTCCGATCGCCGTCAAGCGCCTGGAGCGCTCGCTGGTCATGGATGAGATCGCCAAGCTCGAAAAGATCGAGGTCACCCAGGACCTCCTCCAGTCTTCCTTCCAGGAAACCTGGGGAGAGTACCAGGGCGACGCCAACTTCCAGAAAATGATGCGCGGCAAGAACCAGCCGCCCAAGCAGGTGATGAACGCCGTGGCAATGGAATCCGCTAACCGCGCATTCGTCCAGCTGACCCTCAACCGCTTGAAAGACATCGCCACCGGCCAGGCCCCCGAATTGGAGGGCGAAGCAAAGGCCGAGAAGGCCACCCCCAAGAAAGCCGCAGCCAAGAAACCGGCCGGATCGAAATCCGCCAAGCCAGCCGCCGCCGCAAAACCCAAGAAGACGACCTCCGCCGCCAAACCGGCCGCTTCCAAGGCACCTGCAAAGAAACCTGCTACCAAGAAATAAGTCCGGTTTTATCGTTTCGAGAAATGGAGCAAAAATGAATTCAGATCCAAGCAATGTCATTCCGATGGTCATCGAGTCGTCCGGGCGGGGCGAACGCGCCTACGACATCTACTCGCTGCTCCTGAAGGAACGCATCATCTTCCTCGGCACGGCCATCGACGACCAGGTCGCCAATGTCATCGTGGCCCAGTTGCTTTTCCTCAACCGCGAGGATCCCGAGAAAGAGATCCAGATGTACATCAATTCCCCCGGCGGCGTCATCTATTCAGGCCTGGCCGTCTATGACACGATGCAAATGATCTCCAACCCGATCAGCACCGTCGCCGTGGGTGTGACCGCCTCGTTCGGGACTGTCCTGCTGACAGCCGGGACGAAAGGCCGCCGCTATGCCCTCCCGAACTCCACCATCCATATGCACCAGCCTCTCGGCGGCGCCCAGGGCCAGGCGACCGATATCGAGATCCAGACCAAGCAGATCCTGCGCCTGCGAACCCTGCTCAACGACATCATGGCCAAGCACACCGGCAAGTCCGTGGATGTCATCAAGCAGGACACCGAGCGGGACTTCTACCTGGATGCCAAGCAGGCCGTCGAATACGGCCTGGTCGACCAGGTGCTCGAGCTCCCGGTCAAGAAGTGACCAACCGGGCGGACAGCAGTGTCCGCCCTTTTTTATATCCTATGCTACCATCCAGTATCAAAGCACTTGTTCTCGACATGGACGGGGTCCTCTGGAAAGCCGACACCCCGATCGGTGACCTGCCGGCCATCTTCTCCCGGATTCGCGAACGCGGCCTGAAAGTGGCCTTTGCCACCAACAACGGCTCGCGCACGCCCGGGCAATACGCAGAACGACTGGCCGGCTTCGGCGTCGACGTGGAGCCCTGGCAGGTGGTCACCTCCGCCCTGGGGGTTGCCGGCCTGCTCGGGAAGAAGATCCCCGCCGGTTCGCCCGTCTTCGCCATCGGTGGACAGGGGGTCATGGACGCTCTGACAGAAGGCGGGTTTCCCCCGCTCCCGGTCGAGGAGGCCGAAAAAGCCCGGGCGGTCGTGATCGGCGTCGACCGCCTGATCAACTTCGACAAGATGGTCGAAGCCACCCTGCTCGTCCGGCGCGGCGTGCCTTTCCTCGCCACCAACCCCGACAAGACCTTTCCCACTCCGCGAGGGGAAATTCCCGGCGCGGGCGCCTGGATCTCGGTGATCGTGACCGCCACCGGGATCGAACCGGTCTATGCCGGCAAGCCGGCGCCGTTCCTGCTCGACCTGGCCCGGGAACGAATCGGGACGAGCCGGGCAGAGACCCTGGTCGTCGGCGACCGCCTCGAAACGGACATCG
>Ga0335071_10001351_pt1 | contig 26342 bp, 22 predicted proteins | sample Lox_Sample_15_FD_206724 | JGI IMG/M metagenome (GOLD analysis project Ga0335071, IMG submission 206724) | Soil microbial communities from Loxahatchee National Wildlife Refuge, Florida, United States - Lox_Sample_1.5 | ecosystem: Environmental > Terrestrial > Soil > Wetlands | place: USA...
TAACACGGCTTTTAAACAAGTCCTTCTTTGAAAGTTGGCATGATGTTGGCATGTTCTTATGGCGGTAACCTTCGCAGAGGAGAGAGCATGTCCCGTAGATCGGAAAAAGCGCTGTTTTTCAGTACTCTCGTTTTCGCGGCGGCCTTCCTGTCAGGCTGCAGCACCTATACTCCCTACCTGTCCGAGGTCAAAGGCGTTCCCGTCAAGACGCTCAAGCCCTCTGTTGAGGATATCGCAGCAGCGGAGAAGGTACGCCAGGTGATGGAAAAGGAGATCGCGGCCATGGCCGCCGTCACCGGCAACAGCTCCTTTACGGAGCGAAGAGGAATCCCGGAGTATCTGCTCGGTCCCGGCGACGTGCTGAAGATCACATTCTGGGAAGGGGCCAAGAACACAGAGTACATTGCGGAAGTGCGCTCCGACGGGAAGATATCCTATGCTTTCCTGGACGATATCCCGGTCAGCGGCCGCACGGTGGGGGAACTCCACGAGGCGCTGGTGGAGGGGCTGAAAAACTACATCCGGAGCCCGCGGATCGAGGTCGTCGTCAAGGAATACAAGAGCAAGCCCGTTCTTCTCTTTGGCCAGATCAACAAGATCCCACCCGGCCCGTCCGGGCCGGGGAAGTACCCCCTCAAGGGGAAGACTTCCATTCTGGACCTGATCGTGTCTGCCGGCGGGCCCGTGATGGGCCGCGGTGGAGCAATCACGGGAACGGGCCAGACACAGGTTGTTGTGGGTGACGAAGGGGGAAACGCGGATCTGCGCAACGTGGAGCTGCTCCGCAAGGGGAAGCGTTTCACGCTCAATCTCTACGATGTCATGTACAAGGGGGCTGCCGATCAGAACGTGATCCTTGAAAGCGGTGATATTGTCACTGTGCCCGAGCTACCTGTCTTCGGCGAGAGGGTCTACGTCCTGGGGGAGGTCAATATTCAGGGGATCTATCGGCTGAAGGACGCTAGCGACCTGCTGGCTTCACTTTCCCTGGCGGGGGGGCCTACGGGCCTCGCCGTGAAGTCCGATATCAAGATCATCCGCGAGTATCAGGAACGAAAGGGCGACCCCATCATTCTGTCGGCGAGCTATGACGACATCACCAAGAGAGGGGATATCGCCCAGAACGTCCAGCTCAAGAACGGCGACATCGTCTGGGTGCCGAGAATCCTTATCGGCGACATTAATGAGTTCATCCGGAACACCGTTCCGTTGCTCGATTATCTGCTCTATCCGAGCAAATATCGCGATGCATACGGATATCCGAACCAGATGAGGGTCCAGTTCTAGGATGCTGTCCAGAATGAGAACGAGTCGCAGAGGAAACGATCCGATAGAAAGACGCGAGCGGCCATGACGCAATACGATCTGGATCTCAGGGAGTACTGGAGAATCATCAAGAAGAGGCGCTGGATCATCATCGTCACGCTGATCCTCACGGGCCTCTTCAGCACCGTTTTCGCCCTGATCAACCGGCCGGTCCCCGTTTACAAGGCCACGGCGACGGTGAAGCTGGACCAGATTATCCAGTCCGGCAGTCAGGGCATGTACCAGGAATCGGTGCCGTGGACGAGCCAGGACATGCTCACCACCCAGGCCTCGATCGTCAAGAGCTACCCGATTATCGAAATGGCGGCCAAGCGGATGTCCCTCATCCCCCAGAACCTCTCTTCCGAAGAGGTCCGCTTCAACAAAGACCACCTGGGTGTCGTTCTGAGCCTGAAAAACATGGTGGACTCCGATATCGAACCGCAGATCGGGATGATCAACATCATTGTCAAGTCCGAGGATCCCCGCCTTGCCGAGAGGCTTGCCAATGCCGTGGCACAGGCCTATCGGGAGGCGCGCATCTCCGAAGTCAACCGTCGCTCCATCAACCAGAAATCCTTTGTCGAAAACCAGCTCAATCAAGCCCGGGAAAAGCTGAAAGTCGCCGAAGAAGCAGTCAAAGACTACCGGGAAAAGAACATGCTCGTTTCCCAGGATGGGGATGCGGGAGGCCTCATCGGAAAGTTGCAAACCGCCCAGGCCGCCTATGAAAGGGCCCAGGCCAATCTACAGAAAGCCATCAGTGTACGGGCGACCATCGAGCGCGCCGAATCGAGCCCGCTTGGCTCCAAGACGAGCTTCTACCTCGAGGATGCCCCTTCCGTTTACAGAACCTTCAACGACAAACTCGTCCAGCTCATGTTCGAGCGCGATACCCTGCTCAACACCTACACGGAGCTCTACCCGCAGGTCGCCGAGATCCGCAAGCAGATCCGCGAGGTCATCGTGACGATGCAGGGCCAGCTAGCCGCCTACGAAGCCCGGCTCCGGGAGGATATCCGGCAATCGGGGTCGCAGGTGAGCGAGATCAGTAAAAAGATCGAGATGGTTCCGATGAAGAGATTGGAGCTTATCCGGCTCGAGCGGCAGGTCTTTATCAATACAGAGACCTACGCGATGCTCGAAAGAAAGCTCAAGGAGGTCTCCATACAGGAGGCGGACCGGATCGAGACGGTCCAGATCGTCAAGCCTGCCCTGGAGCCCACGGAGCCGATGAATCCGCCCAAGGTGAAGGAAACGGCCCTGGCGGGACTGCTCATCGGGCTCATCCTCGGGATCGCTCTTGCTTTCCTCGCGGAGATTTTCGACACCTCGCTTGGCGCTGTCGAAGAGATCGAGAGCCTGCTGGGCGTGCCCGTGCTGGGTCTCATCCCCCACGTGAGCCCGCAGGAGATCAAGGAGACGCTCAAAGAGAAATATGCCGGGGAGGCGGATCCCGAGATCGCCGATCGCGTCTCCAGGCTCGTTTCGCACTTTGCACCCAAATCACGTCTCGCCGAGAGCTACCGGGCGCTCAGGACGAATCTGGCCTTTGCCGGCCTCGAGCGGGATGTGAAAACCATCGTCCTCACCAGCTCATCGCCGGAAGAGGGGAAGACCACCTCCATCGTGAACCTGGCCATCACCATGGCGCAGGGCGGCAACCGGGTGCTCCTCATCGAGGGCGACCTGCGCAAACCGATGATCTCCAAGATGTTCGGGCTGGATTATGCCCCGGGGCTCTCTGACGTGCTTCTGGGGAGCAACGAATGGAGACGGGTCGTCAAGACGATCGCCGACATCATGACGGGCAAACTCAGTACCGACGAGATCCTGCAGACGCCCGGCATCGAGAATCTTCACATCCTGTCCTCGGGAACGATCCCGCCCAACCCCGCCGAACTGATTTACTCGAAGGCCATTGGTGATCTCATCGGTCAGGTCCGTGCGGAGTATGATTACGTGCTCATCGACGCCCCGCCTCTTCTGGCCGCAACCGATGCCGCGCTGCTGGCCGCCAGGGCCGATGCCGTGGTCTTGGTCTACCGCGTGGGCAAGGTCCCGAGGGGGGTCTTGAAGCGGGCCAAGGCGCAGCTCGAGAACGTCAAGGCGAAGGTCATCGGTGTCATCCTCAACGGTCTCAAGGCCGAGTTGAGCACCGACTTTGCCGAATACAAGTATAAATACTATTACTACCAGCGCTCCGACGATACGCCCCAGACGCCTGCGGACAAACTCCGGTCGCTGCCGGATCTGGTCCGGGCCCACGTCGAGCAGGCGCGGAAACGCGTTTCCCTGGGGAAGCTTGCCGAGCTGAAGAGGGCCGTGACGAACCGCAAGCCGGCGGGTGCGCTCCGCGACCCGCTGCCGGCCCGCTCTTCCGAACCGGTATCCCCGCAAGATAAAAAAGGCTCGCTTTTCAAGACCGGCCTGGTTCTGTTTGCAGCGGTCTGCCTGCTGATGGGCATCCTCTACCAGATGGGGGTCCTGAAGCTCACCGTGCCTGCCGCACCGGTCCAGACGAGCGCGCAGCGCGGCTCTTCGATGCGCGCCGGAAAACGCTGCGGAACGCCTTCCGGCGGGACCCGTTTCGGGATTTCGCATTCCAAAGGAGCCGGAATAAAAAGCCCCGCATCGGCGCATCCTTTTCCGGAGGAAGCAAAACCCCTGTCCTGACCTCGCCGGGGATCCGAACCATGTCCATGGAACGCTCCACTTCAGTGAATTCAGGTGCTGCCGAAGCTGAGCCGCACAAGAGAAAAGTCCGCGTCTACAGGAAGAGAGTCACTGCGAAATGGTTCCTCGTGATCCTGGCTGCGACCCTCCTGGTATCGGCGTTGTTCGTGTCGTTGCGGGGATGCGTCTTGTCCCTGTTCAGCACGGAGGATCAGCAATACCGGCCGCTGGACATCGAGAGGAAATATCAGGAAGTCCTCAAGTTCCGTGACGAAGAGGAAAAGGCAAAAGGCTCCAACTCCGGGAAATGAGGTCCGTGCCCGGCTTTTCGCTCCCTTCCACCCCGTTTCATCGCACTAGAAAATCTGTCATTGCGTGGTTTGTTTCTTGCATCTTTTCGTTTCGATTCCTTTCGGATTCGATTGCGCAGTACCATGTGCGACCGCGGCGGATTCTCACCGGCACGTGATGACGCAGGAAACGCTCCATGATTGGAACCCAACAGCTTGAGATGAACCCCCGGGGGCTTATCGTGCTTTTCGCCTTCCTCGTTGTTGCGGTCGGCGGCGCCCTCATCGCCAACAAGCTGACGCTTGGATTTGCCGTGGCTGCCGTTGCGGCCATCATCATCTTCACATTCAGCTTCATCAGCCAGGAGATTGCCCTTTACATCCTGATCTGTTCCATGCTCCTCGGTCCCCAGATCGTCACGGAAAGCGCGGCCGTCGGCCTGCATCGGGGGCGCGGCCTCACGCTGCGCTTCGACGACTTTCTGCTTTTAGTGATCGGCCTTGCCTGGTTCATGAAAATGGCTGTCAACAAAAACCTCGGGATCTTCCTGAGGACCCCGCTGAACGTTCCCATCGCGCTGTATCTCTTTGCCTGTGTTCTGTCCACTGCGTACGGCGCCATGGTCAACCCGCGTGTCAAGCCCATGGTGGCCGCTTTCTTCATCGTCAAATACTTCGAGTACTTCGTCGTCTATTTCATGGCGGCCAACCACCTCCGGGACAGAGAACAGATCCGGCGATTCGTCATCACGATGCTCATCGTCTGCTTCTGCGTCTGCCTCTACGGAATGTACCAGATGCCCTCCGTCGATCGCGTATCCGCACCTTTCGAAGGGGAGGATGCGAGCGAACCGAACACGCTGGGAGGCTATCTCGTCCTCATGCTTTCCCTGACCATCGGGTTTTTGGCAACGGCCGGATCGCTCAAGCGCAAATGGCCCCTCTGGATTCTGCTGCCCGCGATCCTTATCACGCTGGCGGCCACACATTCCCGGGGCTCCTGGCTCGCACTGCCCTTCATGCTGCTGACCCTGATCCTGTTCAGTAAAAAACGCCTGGTGCTGATCCTCCCTGTGCTTTTCATCCTCTCGCTCTCGCCCCTGGTGATGCCGAAAAGCGTGATCGACCGGGTGGCCTATACGTTCAATCAGCCCGAGGAGGAAGGCCAGGTAAAGATCGGCAATGTGAAGGTCGACTCCTCGACCTCGGCGCGCCTGGAGTCCTGGCGCATCATCCTCACGGAGGACTTCGTCAAAAGGCCCCTTCTGGGTACCGGAATAACGGGGTACTACTTCGTCGATGCCCAGTTCCCGATGATCCTGGCGAACACGGGACTGGTCGGTCTGACGACCTTTTTCATCCTTCTGGGAGCCGTTTTCTGGAATGCCTGGAAGGCCTACCGCATATCCTCGGACCCCCTCTTCAATGGGATTGTCCTGGGATATCTTGGCGGGTATGTGGGGCTTCTGGTCCACGCCATCGGGGCCAACACGTTCATCATCGTGCGCATCATGGAGCCCTTCTGGTTTCTTACGGCCATTGTCATCCTGATCCCCACGATCGAGAAGAAAAACAGACAGGACGAGCCGGCACCGATACCGGCCTGGAGGGATTCTGGAAAATTTCGGCATCGAGCGGGTGAATTGCAGTCATGAACAGTCGTGAAAACGTATCGATCATCGAGCCCCGAGCTTCGTGGACTTTGCTAGATCTCCAGGAACTCTGGCATTACCGGGATCTGTTCTATTTCCTGGCCTGGCGCGACGTCAAGGTTCGCTACCGACAGACGGTTTTGGGAGGGCTCTGGGCCGTCCTGCAGCCCTTGATGACGATGGGGATCTTCACGATTTTCTTCGGACAACTCGCCGGCGTGCCCTCCGATGGTCTTCCCTATCCTCTTTTCGTGTACACGGCCCTTCTTCCCTGGCAGTTCTTCAGCAATGCCGTGTCGAATTCCGGAAACAGCCTCATTGCCAGCACTCAGCTGATTTCGAAGGTCTATTTTCCGAGGATCATCATCCCCTCGTCGTCTATTCTGTGCGGCCTGCTCGACTTTGCCGTTGCATTCATCCTCCTCGTTCCCATGATGGTGTACTACGGCATCGTCCCGGGGTCAGGCATTCTGCTGCTGCCCGTCCTGATGGCGGGATTCATTATGGCGGCCATCGGCGTCGGGTCCATACTTTCTGCGCTGAATGTCCACTACCGTGATTTCCGGTACGTCGTTCCCTTCATGGTGCAGATATGGCTTTTTGTTACACCGGTGATCTACCCCGCCAGCATGGTGCCGGAGAGGTGGCGCTGGATGATCAACCTCAACCCCATGGCGGGTCTGATCTCGGCCTTTCGGGCAAGCCTTCTCGACCAGGCCGTCCCGTGGGCCGATCTTGTTGTGTCCGGCCTGGTGGTGCTTCTGATCTTTGCGATCGGTCTGTTCGTGTTTCTCCGGATGGAGCGCCGGTTTGCCGATGTGATCTGATTGATGAGGAAACGCCAAGCGGATACGACTCATGGGTGATACGACCATACAGATAGAGAAACTGGGGAAGCGCTATCGCATCGGTAGAGCCCTTGGCCGGAATCAGACCTTTCGGGAAGTGCTGGTCGATGCTGCCTGCTCGCCCTTCCGCCGGATGGCAGGGATGTTCCGATCTCCAGGAATAGCCACGAACTCTGATCAAGAAACGATCTGGGCACTCCGGAACGTGTCGTTCGATATCCGGGGTGGTGATACGGTCGGCGTGATCGGTCGCAACGGGGCGGGGAAAAGCACCCTTCTGAAGATCCTCTCCCGCATCACGGAGCCCACCACGGGCCGCGTCAGGCTCCGCGGCAGGGTCGGGGCCCTCCTTGAAATCGGGACGGGATTTCACTCAGAGCTCACGGGAGAGGAGAACGTCTACCTCAGCGGTGCCATCCTCGGCATGAAGCACGATGAGATCCGACGGAAGTTCGACGAGATCGTTGCCTTTGCCGAGGTCGAGAAATTCATCCGCACTCCCGTCAAACATTACTCGAGTGGCATGTACCTGCGGCTGGCCTTCGCCGTGGCGGCCCACCTGGATCCTGAGATTCTTCTCGTCGATGAGGTGCTGGCGGTCGGGGATGTCTCCTTTCAGAAGAAGTGCCTCGGGAAGATGGATGCCGTGGCCCACGAAGGCCGCACGGTTCTCTTCGTGAGCCATAATCTCGGTGCTGTGCAGAGGCTCTGCCGCTCTGCCGTTCTGCTCGAGCGGGGAGAGGTCAAGGCCTATGGGCCCGCCGCGGAGGTATCGGCACTCTACCTGAAGGACGGGATGACGGATGCGCTCAGCTGGAGGCGCTCCGCGCCGGCACAGTCGGATATCTACTTCCGGAGCATTTATATGCGTGGGGATGATGGCGAACCCCTTTCCTGCGTGACCACGTCGGATTCGGTCCGGGTCGTTCTGCAATTTGTCGTCGGACGCAGATGCCGTGATCTGCAGGTATCCCTGGGGCTTCTCGACCGCTCGGGGGAGCAGATCTTCGGGACGGCGCCGCAGGATACGGGTTTGACACCGCCGGAGGAGCCGGGCGAGTACACGGCTGTCGTCACCCTGCCTGCCGAGATCCTCATGGCGAAAACCTATGGGATCCGGGCGGCCCTGTGGGTGCCGGGGCTCGGCATCCTGGACCGCCAGGACGGCTTGCAGTTCTCCGTCCAGGAGACGGCTTCGTTGTGCAACAGCATTCCGGAAGGCAGGCACGGACAGATCGCGATCCGTTGTGAATGGAAGTACGAGCGTCCGGATGATGAGGAAACGAGGAATGGAAAACACCCCGCGATGGCACAACCTAGTATGGGATGATGAAAAAATCGGCCGATTCTGGAACTTCGTCTCGGAAAGGGAACCCTGGAGAAACGAATTTTTCAGCAAACAGGTTGGTGCGGGAGTGATGAATCTTCTGAAAGACCTCGTCCCCATGAAAGGTGACGCCCTGGATTATGGATGTGGCTCAGGGGATATGCTTCAGCATTTGCTCGCAGCCGGTATGCGCTGCGAGGGTATCGATTTTTCCGCAAATAACGTGGAGGCGGTGAATCGCCGTTTTCAAGGGCACCGGGATTGGAAGGGCGCCAGCACCCACTCCGGCGTGAATCTGACCTATCCCGATGCTCATTTTGATCTTGTGACTTGTCTTGAGACTTTGGAGCATGTCCTGCCCGAGAAAGTGCCAACCCTGATCGCCGATTTGAGAAGGGTGCTGAAACCGAAAACAGGGGTTCTCTTTGTTACGGTTCCCCATTCAGAAAAGCTGGTCGATAAAAATGTATACTGCCCGGAATGCGGCAGTGTTTTTCATCCTTATCAGCATTTGTGTTCCTTCACCGTTGACTCGCTGGAGAAGCTGATAGCAGGCTTCGGATTCCGAACCCTGTTGTGCGACAAAACAAACTTCGCGGTGTTTCAGCGCAAGGGATTCGCGGGAATACTGGATTGGAGCCTTCGCGAAACGTATCGATGGTTGTGGTGGGTTGGCGCCACACTGATGGATGCCGTGTGCTCTCCGGGTACGCCCCCGGGGGGACGAGTCCTTCGCCAAAGGCTTGGGAGTGGTATCCATTTATTCTGGCTGGGGACCAGGGATGAAAGAATCACTTAAGAAGCATGACGACGTAGGGATCACGTTCTCCTTCGGCGCCAATTGGCAGGACTACCTGCGCACTGTTTCCGAGGCGTCCATCCAGTCCGCACGTGACGATATTGAGAAATGGCTCGGCAGCACGTTCCTCACGAATAAAACCGTTTTGGACATCGGCTGTGGTTCCGGGGTCCATTCGCTCGTTTTTAGCCGGATGGGGGCACGGCGGATTTTCTCCATGGATGTGGATCCGCTGGCGGTAGAAGCCACCCGGACTCTCTGGCACAGAGAGGGAGAGCCCCAGCGCTGGGAAATCGTTGAGGGGTCCATTCTTGACGAGGCGTTTCTCTCCACGCTGGGGGTTTTCGATGCGGTCTATGCCTGGGGCGTACTGCATCACACGGGTGCCCTGTGGAAAGCCCTGGACAATACGAGCCGCCTCGTTGCGCCGGGTGGACGGCTGTGGATTGCCCTTTACGCAGACGGGCCCAACTACGACAGGGATCTCTGCATCAAGAAAACATACAACGCCTCCTCCGGTTTTGGCAAACGGGTGATGGTGTACCGGTGGATCGGACGGCTCATGTGGGGACGATTTCGAAGAGGGCAGAACCCGTTCGGCTGGAACCAGAAAAAGGAGAGAGGCATGAACGTCTATCACGACATCATCGACTGGCTCGGGGGGCTTCCCTACGAAGTGGCCCATCCGGACAGGGTTACGGAGTACCTGTGTGAGCTTGGATTCGTCCCAAGCCGGATCGAACTATTTCCGGAGGGCTGCAACCATATTTACCTGTTCACTCGCAACAAGGGAGACGGCGACCTGTAGATGTGCGGGATTACGGGCATAGTCCGGTTCGACGGCGCACCGGTCCGGGAAGATATCCTGGAGGCCATGACGGCGAGCCTTGCTCATCGCGGTCCCGATGGCTGGGGGATGAAACGGCAGGATTGCGTGGGTCTGGGCCACCGCAGACTTGCCATTATCGACCCTGCAGGAGGCCGTCAGCCCCTCTGCAACGAGGACGGCAGGATCTGGATCACCTTCAACGGGGAAATCTACAACTATCGGGAGCTCCGCCGCGATCTGGAGGAGCGCGGTCATCTATTCCACACAAATTCCGACACGGAAGTTATCGTGCACGCCTACGAACAATGGGGGAAAGCCTGCGTGGAGCGATTCCGCGGGATGTTCGCCTTCGCCCTCGCGGATTTCCGTGCAAGTGAGCTATTTCTTGCTCGCGACCACCTGGGGATCAAGCCGCTATACTATCTTGCGGATCCCCGCTTTCTGGCCATAGCCTCGGAGCTCCAGGCATTTCGATACTTGCCCAACCATGCACTGACCCTCGATCTCCAGGCGGTCGACGAATATCTGTGGCTTCAGTACATCCCGGCCCCGGGAACCGTATTCCGAGAAGTCCGGAAGCTTCCCCCCGCCCACCGGATGGTTGTGGGTTTCGACGGCTTGACGACAGGCCCGGAAGAATACTGGCGACTCGAATTCCGTCCCGACCTGCATCGAAGCGAGGCAGATTGGGTCGAGTCTCTCGAAGAAGTTCTGAAGGATTCCGTGCGGGCCCATCTGGTCTCCGATGTTCCTTTCGGAGCCTTCCTCTCGGGCGGTGTCGATTCGAGCGCCATCGTCGCCTATATGTCTCAGTTGTTGAATCGTCCCGTTAAGACCTTTACCATCGGGTTTTCCGAGGAGGAATTCAGCGAACTGGCCTATGCGCAACAGGCCTCGAAACGCTGGAAGACGGAACATGATTTTGAGATCGTCGAGCCCGATGCCCTGGCCATACTTCCCGAACTGGTCCGGCACCACGGGGAACCCTTCGGTGACAACTCGGCTCTTCCGACTTATTATCTATCCCGTCTGGCCCGAAAACATGTTCCCATGGTGCTTTCCGGCGACGGCGGGGATGAACTTTTCGGCGGCTATGATTCCTACGTGAACTGGATGAAGTGGCTGACGCACAGCGCAAGTCACCGATGGAAGAACCGACTGCGTCCCTTGGCGGAGGCGATGTTTCCCGGACGTTATCCCCGCAATGAGCCAACACTGGAAAATTGGCTGGCATTCATCCAATATCTCAGCCGCCCTCAACGATCAGCCTTGTGGCGGCCTGAGTACCGATTCCAGGCGGCAGGGGATCTGGATGTTTTCAAGAGGGAGTTTGAAAGAACCGACGGATATCCACCCGTGAGCAAGGTCCGTTACATGGACATCAAGACCTATCTGCCCAACGATATCCTGCACAAGGTCGATGTGGCCAGCATGACGCACGGTCTCGAGGTGAGGACGCCGCTCGTCGATATCCGAGTCATGGAATTTGCGGCAACGCTCCCGGAATCCCAGTGCATAAGCCGCCGAAATGGATCGTTCTCGGGCAAGACGCTCCTCAAAAAGGTGTTGAGGCACTACTATCCCGAAGAGGAACTGGAGCGCCCGAAGATGGGGTTTGCCATACCGTTGAAACGCTGGTTCGGACCGGACGGGGCCCTACGGCAGACCGTCCAGGAACGCCTTCTCGGAGAGGGTTCCCCGTTGAGGGATCTGTTCGTAAAACAGCAGATCGAGCAAATCGTTGAGCGAAACTGGAGCGGCCCCATCTGGCTTCTGCTCGTTTTGGACGAATGGCTGCGGCAGAACAAGGCCAAGGTGACGTGGTGATGAAGAAGAGAATGTGGGCATGAGAATCGCATTTGCAACTCCCGAGTACGTGACGGAGCCCGAGTTTGACGGAGGATTGGCCAGTTACCTGCATCGGGCAGCCCTGTCGCTTGTCAAGATGGGCCATGAACCCGTTATCTTTGTTGCGGCCCAGGAGAACGAGAGGTTCAACCATCGGGGTGTTGAGGTACGCCGTGTCGCGAAACGACATGCGGGTGTCAGGGTCTTGAATCGTTTGACCGGCCGACGATTTCGAAAAAGTTTCCAGTGGATCGAACAGAGCTGGAATCTGCGGCGCGCCATCCAGGAGGCCCACAGAGAAGAACCGATCCACATCGTTCAATACGCCAGCTACATGGCGACGGGTCTCTTCAGGGCCCGTTCCATTCCTTCCGTCGTCAGGATTTCGAGTTTCGAACCCTTGTGGCAAACGGCCTATGAACGCAGGACGGAAGGGTGGGATGAACGGCTTATCGTGAAACTCGAGGAGCTTTCCCTGCGGAGAGCCGATGGTCTCTATGGCCCGAGCCGGCTTCTGGCCGATTTGGTCGGAAAAGCCCTCGACCGGCCTGTGTGTGTCATTGAACCTCCCTTCCATATCGTTGCGGATGAAGAAGACGAGAGCGCACGCCTCGATTCGCTTGCGGGCAGGCAGTACCTCCTGTTCTTCGGCTCGATCGGCCTGCTGAAGGGGGCCGGCCTCATTGCGGGGATTATCGGGGAGATTCTCGACCGGCATCGGGATCTGTGTTTTGCCTTTGTCGGAAAAGACCAGGGATTCCGAGGGCAGCCCATGATGGAGCATATCCGGAGGCAGGCGGGACCTTTTCGGGATCGTGTCCGGCATCTCGGTCGATTGGAATGGAACAAACTTCATCCCGTGATACGCGGCGCCTACGCCGTCGTGCTCCCGTCAAGAATCGACAACCTGCCCAACACCTGTCTGGAAGCGATGGCCCTCGGAAAGGTCGTCATTGGAAGCCGTGGGGGAAGCTTCGAGGAGCTGATCGAAGAAGAGGTCTCGGGTTTCCTGGTCGACAACGATGATGGTGCTGATCTGCTCGGCACGCTCGAAGAAGTCTTACAACTCGACGACGGCAGGATAAGGCAGATTGGAGAGGCGGCTCGGAAGAAGATCGAAGAGATGCACCCGGAATCGGTCATACCAAAGCTCATCAATGGCAGAGGCCAGCGATCGGAGATCGATGGGATGGATCGGAACATTCAAAAAAAAACCACTGCTTGAGAGCATGAACAAAATGGCACATCCGAAAGTCAGCGTCATCATGGCTGTGTACAACGAAGAGCGGTACCTCCGAGGGGCCCTCGAGAGCATTCTGAATCAGACGTTCGCCGATTTTGAGCTCCTTATCGTCAATGACGGCTCCACGGACGGGACGGAAGAGATCATCCGTTCTTGCCGAGATTCCCGCATCCGTCTGTTCAATCAGGAAAACAAGGGACTGACCAAGTCTCTGAACAGGGCCCTGTCCCTCGCCCGGGCAAACTATTTTGCCCGAATGGACGGGGACGACATCTCCCAACCTCAACGTTTTGCCCGGCAGGTGGAAATACTCGACAACAATCCGACCATCGGCTTGGTCGGAAGTTTTGTGTACCGCATGGATGAGAAAGGAGGGCGCTGCAACCTCTGCAGTTACCCTATGGAAAGCGAAGGAATAAGAGAGGCCCTCTGGTCGACATGTCCCCTGTGTCACCCGTCGGTTATGTACCGGAGGGCATGCGTCGAACGGGTTGGGCCCTACCGTGAGAAAGTAGGACCATCGGAAGACCTCGATTTCTACTTTCGCGTTTCTGAACATTTCGACGTGGCCAATATCTCCGAGCCCCTGCTTTCCTATCGTGTCCGGCCAGAAGGGATCACCATGCAGCGTCGCTTTGATCAGTTGCGCTACGGCAGGCTCGTAAGAAAAATGGCAGAGGAAAGAAGACAAACCGGGCGGGACAGCCTCGACGACATGAGTGAAGATCAGGTCGCTCGACTCCTGGAGCAATTCCTGCCGCGCACGCCTGAAAACGAAAGAAAGGTCATCGAAGCGATCTGCATCAACCTGGCCGAGATCGCTTACGTCACGGGCAATTACGGACGTGCCGCCCGTTGGTTAACGAAACACATGGTGAAGAATCTCCGGTCGCGCCGGGGATGGCTCCTGGCGGCCAAACTGGCCGTCTGTAGCGTTGTTGAGAAAAACGCACTTCAACATATTATCGCGATGGGCAGCAGTCGATCGCATGGCAGAGGATATCCTGTAGCCGGTGCCGGTCGAGGTTCGCAGTCGGGGAAAGAGCGGTGAAAAGGAAGATTCTGGTCATTTCCCCCTATAATCCCTTTGCGCCCATTCTGGGCGCAGCCGAAAAGGGCCTGTATTATCGTATCAAGAATCTTGCAACGTTAGCGGATGTGACACTCCTGAGCTTTGCTGAGCCGAATGGTCAAGGGAAGAAAATCGCCGCGGATCATGGGGTCACCGCACATCTCGTGTCCAATCCCTTGAGAAACGCGGCGACTGTTCCATCGAGACTTGCAAGGCTCAGGCGTTTGCTTACGGGGAGACTCGAACTCTTCCAGAATATCCATGCCCTGACTTCCGGTCTCGCATCGGGACTTCCCGTCATCCTGAAAGATCAACGATTCGACCTGATTCATATTGACGATGTCATCATCGCACCCATTTCCCGCCACCTGCCGCGGGAGCCGAAGAAGCTTCTTTTTTTCCATAACCTCATGACGCTGCAGCACCGAAACTACTGTCGGGCGAAGAGGGAGATTCAGAAAGAACTCGCAGCTCGCATCGAGCTTTTCTGGGTTTATCTTTTCGAAAAGCGCATATTGCGTGAATTCCCGAATGTTGTGGTCCTCACGGATGTTGAAAAGAAAAAAGCGGCCTTCATGAGCCCGGCCACGAATGTTGTCCAGATTCCGCTCGAGATCGACCCGGAAGAGTACCGCCCTTCGAGCCTGCCGACCGATGCCCGGCGGGTCACTCTCTCCGGCACCATGAGCTACGAACCCAACCATGAAGCCGCTCTCCATTTCATCCGGGACGTCCTGCCGGGCATCCGCTCTCGTATCGACGACGTCAAATTCTATGTCGTCGGGAAAAGCCCGCGAGATGAGCTTCTCCGGCTCCACGACGGGCATGTTGTCATCACCGGCAAGGTCGATGATATACGGGAATCCCTGAGCCGCGCCGGCGTGGTCGTTGCTCCCATTCTGAGCGGCGGAGGGATGCGGTTTAAGATCCTTGAGTCCTTCGCTCTTTCGAAGGCCGTCGTGTCCACTTCCCTTGGGGCCGAGGGAATCGATTACACCGACGGTAAAGATATCATGATTGCCGACACAGCGCAGGCCTTTGCCGACAGCGTGTGCATGCTGTTGGAAAACCGCGGAGAGTGTGAAAGGCTGGGGCGCAATGCCCGTCTGCTCATCGAAGAGCGATATGCCGTTCCGCAGGTCTGGGCAAGATGGCGTCAGGTCTATAGCGAACTCGGCATCTCCTGACGATTGCCATCACGGGAGATGGTGCATTCATCAGCCTCTCATCCACAGGATGGTAGCTTTATTGCCACAACTCTTTGAATATTTTCTCTTTTTATCCTTTTCTTTATTTTATTAGGAACGGTAATTGCAAATTTGCAGGCAGGATCGGCAGGCGAGAACATGGATGAAAATGATTTCATTCCGTTTTGTCCTGATTGCAGCAAATGAGATGCCGAGCCCCATCGGGCGGGCCGGGTCAAGTCGGAGTTAGAGTCCGTCCAATCCCGGATTGGAGGAATGACCATGATCGCGATGTCCCCAGGTGAAATCATTGATCGATGGACGATCCTTTTGATGAAATCGGCTGCTGATCCCGATCACTTCATGGATGATTATGAGCGGTACACAAACGAAGCAAAGCGATTGATTGCCGAAAAGGATATTATTGAGATGGTCGCAACGATTATGGAAATGAACGCAAAAATATGGGTCCTGGAGTCGGATATACGAACAGGAGCTCTGGCGGATTCAGAGGTGCGTGAAATCGGGCGAAGGGCCATCTTGATCCGTAATCATAATAGAGTCAGGGTCAAGGCAAAGGCAAGTATTGACAGACTCTTCGGGATGATTCCAGACAAAAAATATAATCACGGAAGCGCGGACTGAGGGCGACAATGCCCTCCGGTACCCAAAGAGATGCAGCAAATTACGAAACATTTTGATTCACGGGAAGCCGTGAACAAAGAACCAACCATACATCGAAACCATTTCGACAAGTCATGCTTTGCAAGATGGGAATCGAGATGATGGGACGTGCCGTTGTGCAGCCTCTCCGTTATCTCCACCTGGCCTGAACTCCGAAGTGGAAGCAGACTCAATCTAAGGTTATGGATAAGACATTCCATATCGAGACTCCACGCTGGATCACAGCGGCTCTGCTACTGCCGGTTATGATTCATGTGGCGTTTTTCGGATCTACCGTAATCGGCAACGGTACAATTCCCTTTGGCCTGACGGATTTTGTCATCTTCCTCGCCTTGATCATGTATCTGGGCATTGCCCTTCTTGCCGTCCGGGAAAGAAAGTATGCTATCCCCGTCACGATGGTCGCTTACTCCATCCTGCTGTCCGTGGTCGCGGCGGAGGCCGTTCTGCGATTCCTGGTGCCGCCGAGTCCGGAAAATATTCCTCTACGCCCGATGAAACGCGTTTCCCAGGCTTCTGACGCAATGCCGGGAATCAGCGGCGGCATTTCCTGGTCCATCAACAGTCTAGGTCTCAGGGGGCCCGAGGTCGATATGGAAGGCGTGAGGCACCGCATTCTGGCCGTGGGGGGCAGCACGACGGAATGCTTCTACGTGACGGACGAAAAGACCTGGACGTGGCGACTCCAGGACCAGTTGTCGGAAGCTCTCGGTGAGACTGTTTTTGTCGGCAATGCAGGCCGAGGCGGTCACTTTACCCTTCACCACGAATATCTCCTCAGGCATTATCCCCTGGCAGAACGCTTTGAGTGGGTTGTGGTTTTAGCAGGGATCAACGACCTGGGACGGCTGCTTCGTAATGATTACCGGGAGCGATTATATTGGATTCCCGAGGAGGCACTGCCACAACACTCGAAACTGCCCTACTATCGCAAAAGCGTAATCTACCGTTTGGTAAAAGCCTACCTGCAGGGTGACACGGTCGTACAGGATCCCGAAGGGAACTGGATTGCCGAAAAACGAATCGTGCGCCGAAAGGCCCTATCCCAAGATCCCGTTTCTCGGCCTCCTGCAGGATTGGAGGAAGCACTTGCTATCTATAGGGAAAATCTGCGGAGAATCATAACGGTCTGCCGGGAGCGCAGCCAGAAGGTCGTCATGCTCACGCAGCCCACGCTGTATCGAAAGGACATGCCGAAAGCTCTCCGTAAACTGCTCTGGGCCCATGTGAACGAGCAGACTGCCTACACGGAAGAAGCCTTGGATTTTCTTGTGAGCGCATACAACAGGGCCATGATCGAGGTCTGCAGGGACGAGGGGGTGGACTGCATCGACCTCGCCTCGCTTTTACCAAAAGACACTTCTGTATTTTATGATGATTGCCACTTCAATATTTCCGGATGCGAACAAATTGCCAACATTTTGGCCCGGTACTTCACGGACAAACTCACGGGGAAACCGCATGTGAAGACCGCCGGAGTTGCAAGAGAAGAGGGATCATTATGAACCCATCCGGGCCCCTCAGAGTGCTCTTCCTGACGACATATTTCCCCCCGACGGGGGGAAGTTCAGTACAACGTCCGGCCAAGTATGTGAAGTATCTGGAGCAGTTCAATTGTCGTGTCCATGTGCTGACGGAACAAGACTTTCGGAAGGTTCGGGATGAATCCATCCTACGAGATATCCCGGCATCAGCGAGTATCCATCGGGTCTTTTCTCTCGAGCCGGAGTGCCTGCAGAATAAGATCGAGCAGCACTTCGCCAACGCAGCCTTGATGAGGCTGTTTCTGAAGGGCATGCTGAAGATCTATTCCGTTCTTTACTACCGCATGGCCCTGGTCGACTGGTCAATGGGTTGGGTTCCCTTTGCCGTCCGGAAAGGGGCGGAAATCGTCAGGACGGAAGGCATTGATGTCATCTATGCCCTGAGCCCGCCGCCGACTCCGTTCTTGGTTGGCTACCTCCTGAAAAGGAAGTTCGGCCTTCCTTTGGTCATCGATTACTCCGATCCGTGGACAACAGACCCTTTTTACCCGAAGGGCAAGGGATTTCAGCGGCTCAACAGGCCCCTCTGCAGATTTCTTGAGAGTCGATGCTTGAGAGCAGCCGATCGCATAGCCCACTGCAAAAAGAAGACGAACACAACGATTTTCAAACAATTCGAGGGGCTGGATCAGACGAAATTCGTATTCATCCCCAACGGATACGATCCCGCAGATTTCCCGAAACCGGATCCGGATCGTGCGCCTCGTCCCTATCGGATCGTCTACACCGGTAAGCTGACCAACCGGTATTGCTACTCCCCGCGCAGTTTTTTTTGGGCGCTGAGAGCCCTTCTGGAGGAAAAGGAGATATCGAAGGACGAAGTGGAAGTTCTCATGGCCGGGATTGTCTCGCGTGAGAACCTTGAACTCATCGAAGAGAACGGTCTTCAAAATATAGTCCGCCACCTGGGCTATCTGGATCATGACCGGTGCACGGAACTGGTCCAGTCGGCCGATGTGCTTCTTTTGTTAGTCGAGAGTCCCTTGGGACAGAAGGCATCGCAAGCATATGCGGGCTCGATGCCGGCGAAGATCTTTGAATATCTATTTATGGGGAAACCCATTCTCGGCATCGTTCCCGAGGGCGCGGAGGCCGATGTGCTTAGGCAATCGAGGCTTGGCTGGATCGCGCAGCCCAACAATGTCGAATCCGTCAAGCAAGCCCTCGCCGAATTGCTGAAGGCACGAAAAGGGGTGCGACGCCTTGACCCCGATTGGGGTTTTATCGGAACGTTCGACCGGAGAGAACTCACGGGGCGCCTGGCTTCCGTCTTCCACGGGTTGGATCGCTCTACGGAGCAAGTCGTGGAAGGGAGGAGCGCTTGAGCAGGGAGACATCCCAGGGATAGACCATGCATCCTTATCTGAAGGAAGTTCTGGAGACGAAAACCGTATTGACTCCCGAGGGTTCCGGAAGGGAAATCAACAGCCAGATCTCGATAGAAGAAGGTCTGTTTCTCCAGAGGATCATCCGTGAAATCCAACCCCGGGTCTCCCTGGAGATCGGAGTTGCTTTCGGCGTCTCCTCGATGTTCATCTGCGAGGCCCTCCGTGAGGTGGGTGCCCACAGACACATCTGCATCGATATCGGACCCTTGCGAAAGAGAGAAACAGGGGAGTTGGACCGCTACGGTCTCGGTCTTCTGAATCTTGAAAGGTGCGGATACGGAAATATGATCGAGTCCTATGAGATGCCTTCGGAGCTCGCTCTTCCCGAACTCCTGCAGGAGGGCCGAAAAGTGGATTTCGTGTTCATCGACGGTTGGCACTCATTTGATCACTGCCTGTTGGATTTCTTTTATGCCAACCGGCTGCTTAACGTGGGCGGGGCCGTTGCATTTCATGATGCTGACGGGAAACCCGTGATGAAAGCCATCCGATGCGTCAGCCGTTATCCCGCGTATCGGCTTCTCGGCGAGGTGCGGAAGAGGCGTGTCATTGGCGCCGCGCATCGACAAGGGATCAGGGTTCTGGGTGGCTATGTCCTGGATCTTTTGAGGCTGCTCCAGCCGAATCCGCCGACTTGCGTGGCCCTTCGGAAGGTCGCGGAGGACGAGCGGACATGGTCCTGGTATAAGGATTTTTGAGCAATGCCTCGAGGCTTCGCTTCTGCCGGATAATCGCCATGAATGTTCCATCCGACTTCAAAGATAATTATTTTGAGTCCCTCTTCCAAGAATTCCAAACGCGTATTCTGAGCAGGGCCCATGGTAGCTACACAAAGAGCTATGAATCCTACAAGAGGATGAAAAACACCGAGTCCCTATTTCTGGATGCTGTTCGAGGGAAACCTCGCGTGTCCGTTCTCGATGTCGGCTGCGGGGATGGCTACCATATTTTTGTATTCGACACCGTCGAGGGAATTCGGGAACAGGCGACCTTCCAGGGAGTGGACATTTCCGAATTAAAAGTGGAGTTCGCCCGGCGGATCTCGCTGGAAATGGGTTTTGAGAACGTGCAATTTGCCGAAGGGAAAGCGGAGAATCTGGGATTTCGAGACGAGAGCTTCGATATCGTTTTGTGCAGCGATGTCGTCGAGCATCTGGAGAATCCCGAGAGATGTTTTTCCGAGATCCGCAGGGTCCTGAAGCCCGGGGGCACGGCGGTCATCACGACACCGAATTCCTCAAGTGCCATGATACGGTTTGCCAATCTCATCAAGAGGGCGGGGCTGTTCAAGAAGCCGCCAAATCCGGAAATGGCCCAGGAGGGCGAGCACATATCGCTCAAAGGCATGAAGGAATGGATACGGTTAGCCAAGGATTCGGGTCTTGAGGTCAGTGCCGTTCGCCGCGGAGCGCTCATTTTCGGAGGGCATGCGTATGACCGCCACCCGGCCCTCTTTGCCCTCGTGCTGCTGGCAGATCGGCTGCTCGATGTCCTGCCGTTTTTCCAAAACTGGTGTGAAGCCGTCACGCTCAAGCTCGTGAAGCCCTGAGGAAAGTCCACCCGACCGTCATAAGGCAGCCAGTCGTCAAGGGGTTTCCATCCGGCCAACTTGGTGAACTTCTTGCATTATTTTACTTCTCACGGCGCAAATAAAGAGAAGCCCCTCATCGGGATGCCTATTTCTAGCAGGAGAGCAAAGGTTGAAGATTCTTCTTTCCGGCCATCACAATCCGCACTTCGAGACCGTTACCGAATACATCGAGCGGGCCATCTGTTCCCTCGGACATGACTTGATTCCCTTTGAAGACAGGCAATATGCTCTTCCCGGGAGGCTTCGGCAAAGGGTCCCCTTTCTGCAGAGATGGGATCTTCAACGGATCAACCAAAGGCTGATTGCGATTGCCCGGGAGTCTCAGGCCGATCTTACCCTTGTCACGGGAGGACACCGGATCCTTGCGGAAACGGTGCAATCGCTGAATGACCGTGGTGCCGTCACGGCCCTATGGACGACCGATCCCCCGCTCGAATTCGGGGAAATCCTTCGAGCAGCCCCCTACTACAGCCACATTTTCTGCCAGGGTACGGAAGCCAATGAGATCATCGCGGCAAAAGGGGTCCATCGTTCAGCATGGCTTCCCATGGGGTGCGATCCCGCGCGTCATCATGCCGTTTCGCTCACGCCGGAAGAGAAGAAACGATATAGTTATGACGTGGTCTTTGTCGGGTCCTACTACCCTGAGCGGGCAGCCCTTTTCGAGAAACTCACCGATTTTGATCTCGCCATATGGGGTCCCGGCTGGGAGTCTTTGCAGGCAGGCTCTCCCCTGGTGAAATTCATCCAGGGGGCTCATACGACGCCCGACGAATGGCTGAAGATCTACAGCGCCAGTCGTATCGTCCTGGCCACACACTATCGGGATCCCTTGGGACAGATCCCCGTTTACCAGGCAAGCCCCCGGGTCTTCGAAGCTATGGCCTGCGGGACCTTTGTCCTTTGCGATCGGCAGCGGGATGTCCTGGAGCTTTTCCGCGACGGGGAGCACCTGGTGTTCTTTTCTGACGGCTCCGATCTTGTCGAAAAGGTCTGCCACTACCTCGAGCATCCGAAGGAACGACGTACCATAGCTCGAAAGGGTTGCGAGGAAGTTCTGGCCAATCACACATACGCACACCGTGTCGGCATGTTGCTGGACCACGTGAAGGGGGTATGAGCCGTGGCGCGACGAAGGGTCCTCCATGTCGTGGAAGACCTCAACATCGGGGGTCTCGAAAGAGTCGTCCAGTGCATCGTGCTGCGGCTTGAACGGGAGCAGTACGACGTTGCGGTGTGGTGTCTTGCGCGTGGTGGAGTGATTGCCGATGAATTGAAACGCAAAGGGGTGGCCGTCGAAATCCTGGGGTTGCACAGCTACCATAACCCGTTTCATGTATTGTCCCTTGCCCTCCGGATGCGCAAGGAACGCTTTCACATCGTTCATACGCACGGTTACTATGCCGGGACGTTTGGTCGTCTGGCCGCGGCGATCGCGAGGGTGCCCGCCGTCATCCACCACGTGCATACTGTCTACCTGGATCTGAATCCCCGCCATCGACGGATCGAGAGAATCCTTGCTTCCCTGACGGGATGCGTCATCTGTGTCGCCGGCGCGGTCCGGGAGTATCTCACAACCACAGTGGGGATCCCCCGCAGCAAGACCTGCGTTCTCCATAATGCCTCGATCCTTGAAACCGAGAAGTGCTCGCCGGCAGATATCGAATCCATTCGGACGGCCGTGGAGATCCATCCCGGCACTCAGGTTATCACAGCGGTGGCGGCACTGAACGACAACAAGGGACAAGCCATACTGCTCGAAGCGTTTCGCTCCGTTGCAAAGGCCCATCCCGCCTCGAAGCTCGTCCTCGTCGGTGACGGACCCCGAAAAAAGGCCCTGGAAGAACAGGCGCGAACGTCGGGCCTTTCGTCGAGGGTCATCTTCACCGGCGTTCTGAAGGATGTCAGTGCGGTACTGCTCCTCACCGATGTTCTCGTCCTTCCCACCACCGAAAGGGAAGGGCTCAGCCTCTCTCTTATCGAGGGAACGTCGGCGGGATTACCCCTGGTTGGTTCCCGGCTTGGAGGGATTCCCGAGGTGATCGAGCACCGTCAGAACGGCTTGTTGTTCAGGCCTGGCGATGCCGTGGATCTGGCGGGGGCCATCGGTACGATTCTCGGGGATCCGATTCTGAAAGAGAAGATGGGACACTGCAGCCGGGAGATCTTCAGAACCCGCTTTTTGCCCGAGATCATGATCGACGGGATCAAGGCCATTTACGACACGGCTCTTGAGAGGAAGGCCCATGCCGCCTGAGCGTCACACCATTCTCTACTTTTCGAGCTTCGGCAATGTCCGATGGGGTGGGCAGAAGAGCCTCTACCATCTGGCAACCCGTCTTGACCGGTCGATTTACTGGCCGCATGTCGTCGTTCCTTCCGAGGACGGGCTGGCCGAGGCTCTGAGAAAGGCCGAGGTCGGCGTCACGATTCTTGATCTGCCTCCGGTCACGCTGCAGAACGCCCGCGCGATGGTCCAATCACTCGGTGCCATTAACAGACTGATGGGCCGACTCGATGTTCGGATCCTCCATACCGACGGTCCCCGAAACACCTTCTATGCGGGTCTTGCCGCGAAGCTCCGGCGCCGGCCGCTGGTCTGGCACATCCGGGCATCGGACCGCGATGGCTTCGACCGATTGCTCTACGGCTTGGCGTCCCGTGTAGTTCTGGTGGCCCGAGCCCTGCGGGGCCGGTTTGACTGGGCTCCCGACGCCGGGAAATTCACCGTGATTTACAACGGGGTGGATATGCGGGAGTTTCACCCCGCTGTCGATTCGTCGAAGCCACTCATCGACCAGATGGGCATTGACGGCCACCGCATTCTCATTGCTTCCTTGACGAGAGTCGAGCCGTCAAAAGGGCAGATTGGACTCATCGAGGCCTGTGCAGCACTTCGGCACATCGGCGTGGATTTTCACATTGTGCTGGCAGGCGAGGTTGCCGATGAAAGCTACTGTGCTCACTGCCGGCGGCGCGCACAGGAGCTGGGGATCACCGACCGTGTCACCTTCGTGGGGCACGTGGAAGAGGCGGCCCGTTTCCTCTCTGAGGTGGATATTGTGGCCGTTTCCTCCGTGTCGGGCGAGGCCTTCCCCCGCACCACGATCGAGTCGATGGCTGCGGGCAAACCGGTAATCGTGACGGCCGTCGGCGGAGCGCCCGAAGCCGTCGACGATGGGGTGACGGGGTACATTGTGGCGCCGGGAAACATTGAGGCCTTTCGCGACCGCATCATTCGGCTGGCCAAGGATGCTCATCTGCGAAAACGCATGGGAGATGCGGCGCGGGGACGGGCCGAAGTGCTCTTCAGCATCGACGGGAACGTTCAAAAAACGGAGGCTCTCTACGGGGAGATCCTCGGGAGCCTGAACCGTGGCTGATACGCTCTGCCATCTCTGCGGGGAGAATCGTTTCCGCATCGTCGAGGAGGGGGAGACCCCCTACCGGGTCTTGCGATGCCTTCGGTGCTCTCTCGTCTTCGTCGATCCTCGACCGGAGCAGCAGGCGCTCGGGAATCACTACGACGAGGAGTATTACCGGGAATGGACGGGTGTCCAGAGGCAGAGGCGCCTCAGGATGTGGGAGGCCCGATTGGACAGGCTCGAGCGTCGGGTCCCGCGGGGTTGCCTGCTTGATGTGGGATGCGCAGAGGGAACGTTTCTCGAACAGGCCAGGCGGAGAGGCTGGGAAGTGAGCGGGACTGAGCTGTCGGCCTTTGCCGCAGCAGAGGCCTCACGGCGCCTCGGCAAGGAGATCTTCTGCGGAGAGCTCGGCGAGGCTCGCTTCCCCGACGGTTCGTTCGATGTCATTACGCTCTGGCACGTCCTGGAGCATATGAGGGATCCGGGCAATTGTCTTCGGGAGATCCGGCGAATCATCCGACCGCAGGGATTTCTCCTGATTGCGGTCCCCAATGTGGATGACCGGCTCATGCAAATGGCCTATCGCCTCGTCCGAGGTCGCCCAAAGCGACTGTTTTTGAAAAAGGATCGGGAGATCCACCTGACCCATTTTTCTGCCCGCACCATCGGGATGTATCTGGAAAAGACCGGGTTTGCTCCATTGCGGATCGGACCCGATTACGGGATCATTGAACCGGGAAAGAGGCTGATCAACGCAGCTGCTGCTGCCTGTGGGCTCCTGGGGGGGCTGAAAATCTACAATGCCTTGGAAATCCACGCTCGGCCCGTTGATCGCGGTGGACGAACATGATGACATCCCTGAAACCCCTTTATCTCGGTCTGCGCAGCAGGGTGCTCCGGGCCACGCGCGGTCTCTGTCAGGAAGATCCGGTTCCCCTGCATCCCGTCTCCATTCGGAAGATCCTGTTCGTCCGCCTCGACCGGATCGGGGATGTCGTCCTCTCCACGCCAGCCTTCAGGGCGCTGAAGAAGCACTTTCCTAGCGCGGAGCTGACCGTTCTATTGCGGTCCTCTACACGGGGGCTCGTGGAACAGAACCCCCATGTCGACCGCATCCTCACCATCGATCATGCAGAAGAAGCGCTCCGGGTAATCCGGGAGCTGCGGGCGATGCGCTTTGACCTGCTGATTGACCCGTACGATGACTGGCCTCTCGAATCGGCCCTCATTGCGGGGCTGAGCGGAGCACGGATCCGCATCGGTTATGCCGTGGCCGGGCGTGAGGCATTCTTTTCCGTGCCGCTCCGGCCACCTGTGCCGGAGAGACACTTGACGGACATCGTCCTCGACAGCCTCAAGCCGCTGGGAGTATCTGCGGCAGATGCAGGGCCGGAAATTTTCCTCTCGGGGCAGGAGATGCAATCGGCTCGAAAGTGGCTCGACGAAAGAGCAGGCGGACTGCCAGTCATTGCTTTTCATCCAGGCGCTACTTTCGAGACGCAACGCTGGCCCCTGGAGCATTTTTTCGAGTTGGGGACCCTTCTGCTTCGCGATGGGCGATGGCGTCTCCTCGTAGTCGGTGGGCCTGCGGACCGGCCCCTCATTTCCGAGCTGGCCCGGCGACTCGGTGAAGGAGCGCTGAGTTGCATCAGCTCCGACATCCGGCGGTTTTGTGCCCTGCTGGCCGGCTGCCGGCTTCTCATCTGCAACAACTCGGGTCCTCTGCATATCGGCACGGCACTCGGGATCCCTACGGTTTCCTTTATGGGGCCAACTGCGAAAGATCGATGGTTTCCCTACGGGGAGCACCATGCCGTACTGCGCGTCGACGAACTTCCCTGCATAGGCTGCAATGCGGGGATCTGCAGAATCGGCACTCACGACTGCATGCGACGGATCTCGCCGGAGGACGTCTTTGGCGTGATCAGGGGAATGGTTAATAAGCCTTTTTCTGGAAGAATCCAGTGTAGCGAGGAGTGCCGTGAATTGTCTGCTCTGTAAAGAAATGACCGCCAGCGAGTTGCAATCTAAGGAGAATTATTCCTATCGGTGTTGTTCACGCTGTGGATTTGTTTACTTGTACCCGCGTCCCGATTCTGATGGCCTGCGGGACCTCTATTCTGGCAAAGCGGAATGCGCGATTGATACGAGTATAGACCCTACGGGAGAAGAGATTATCCACCGGAGCCGGTTTGCCGTCGAATTGGATCGGATTGAGAAATTGAGATCGCCCGGGAATATCCTTGATATTGGATCCGCTTGGGGATTCTTCCTTGCTCTCGCAGAAGAGAGGGGATGGTTGCCTTTGGGTGTTGAGCTCTCTTGTGAAGCGTCGGAGTATGCGCGCAGGAGATTCGGTCTAAATGTCTTTACAGGAACGCTTGCAGATGCCCGTCTTCCGGAGAGCCATTTTGACGTAGTGACTCTCTGGCACGTATTGGAACATATTCCTGATCCCTTGGCGGAACTTACAGAAATCCGGAGGATCATCCGGGACGATGGACTCCTTGTGGTCAGCGTACCAACGCCATGGAGCATCTGTGATTATTTATCCGATGCGGTTCCAGTTCATCTTTACTATTTCGACGAAGGCACCCTAACATCTATCGCCCGGAAGGCCGGGTTTCGTGTTCTTCGTATTGGAAAGCGGAGCAGCTCAGGCATGATGGCGAAGTTGAAAAAGGCGGGCATCCA
>Ga0335071_10001352_pt1 | contig 26311 bp, 26 predicted proteins | sample Lox_Sample_15_FD_206724 | JGI IMG/M metagenome (GOLD analysis project Ga0335071, IMG submission 206724) | Soil microbial communities from Loxahatchee National Wildlife Refuge, Florida, United States - Lox_Sample_1.5 | ecosystem: Environmental > Terrestrial > Soil > Wetlands | place: USA...
GTCGGTCTGGATGAAGTCGTCATAGGGGCCGGCGTTGATGTCGCGGGCGCGGGCCGACACGATGCCGACCGTCACCGAGCCGCCGAGGCCGAACGGATTGCCGATCGCGACGATCCAGTCGCCGACGCGCGCGTTGTCGGAGTTGCCGAACTTCACGGACGGCAGCGGCTTCGGCGAATCGACCTTCAGCAATGCGATGTCGGTCTTGGCGTCTTTGCCGATGAGCTTGGCGTTGAACTTGCGGTTGTCGTGCAAGGTCACCTTGATCTCGTCGGCGCCGTCGATCACGTGGTTGTTGGTGACGATGTAGCCGGCCGGATCGATGATGAAGCCGGAGCCCAGCGACTGCATCCGCCGCGGGGCTGAATCGGGGCTGCCGCGGCCCTGCTTGTCGAAGAACTGCTTGAAGAACTCCTCGAACGGCGAGCCCGGCGGGAACTGCGGCATGTCCGGCCCGGGTCCGCCACGGCGGCTCTCCGGCCCCGGCCCGGCTCCGCCCTCGTGGTCGCCCGACGGCCGGTCGGGCTTGATGATCTGGGTCGTGGAGACGTTGACCACGGCCGGCAGGAGACGCTCGGCCAGATCGGCAAACCCGTTCTCCGGGGCTGCCGTGGCGACACGGGTGTCCGTGGCGGCCCGTCCGGCCACCGGCCCGCCCATGGTCAGGGCGGCGATCAGTCCCAGGGCCAGGAAGGCGCCTGGGCGACCGCCGATCGTCCGGCGTGCCGCCGACCGGCCGGTCTTGTGCTCCATGGTCACGTGCCTTGTCTCCTTAAGAAATCCGCAAGAAATCTGCGCCGGAGGGCGATGCAAACATCCAGCCACAGCCGCGCTTGCGAGTACAGACCGCCAGAGTGGCATGTAATCCCAACGCCCGTTCTCTTCAAGCACGATCAAGGCCTTGGTTCGTCCGCCCGCGCCGCTCACCGTCTGTTGATCGCCGCCCTCCCGCGTCTTATCGGCGCCCGGGCGCCCCGGCGGCCGGCGGCCGCGCAGGTGTGGTGCCGTCTTCGTCGCGGAAGTACTTCATGAATTCGCTGTCCGGCGACAGGACCATGGTGGTGGCGCCATCGCCGAACGCCTGCCGGTAGGCCTGCAGGGACCGGTAGAACTCATAGAATTGCGGGTCGCGGTTGAAGGCGTCGGCGAAGATGGCGGTCGCCTCGGCATCGCCCTGGCCACGCAGGATCTGCGCCTGCTTCTGCGCTTCGGCGAGGATCACCGTCCGCTCGCGATCGGCCTGGGCGCGGATCGTCTGGGCCGCCTGCGCGCCCTCCGCGCGCTCCTGCTTGGCCTGGCGTTCGCGCTCGGTCTGCATGCGGCCGTAGATGGCGGCGCTGTTGTCCGGGTGCAGGTCGGCGCGCATGATGCGCACGTCGAACACGCGGACGCCGAAGGACTGCGCTTCGGCCACCACCTGGTCGGTGATCTGCTTCATCAGCTGTCCGCGTTGCTCGGTGAGCACGGCGGCGAACGGCACCTTGCCGAGGACGTCGCGCAGCTTCGAGACCACGATCGCGGACAGCCGGATGCGCATGTTCGCCTCGCTGCCGGCCGTCTGATAGAACTGCAACGGATTGACGATGCGATAGCGCGCGAACGCGTCGACGACCAGCCGCTTCTGGTCGAGCATCGTGACTTCCTGCGGATCGGTGTCGATGTCGAGCAGGCGGCGGTCGAAATAGACCACCTGCTGGGCGAGCGGGACCTTCACGTGCAGGCCCGGATCCTCGATCGGCCGCACGGGGGCGCCGAACTGCAGGACCAGGGCCTGCTGCGCCTGGTTCACGGTGAACAGAGCCGTGAGCGACAGAAGGGCCAGCAGGACGACGGCGATCGCCGCACCGGTGATGAGCGTGCGGTTCATGGTCAGCGGCTCCCCTGGTTCGACAGCGAGGGCTGCCCCTGCGGCGGGGCGGCCGGTGCCGGGGCGGGCTGCGGCGCCGCTTTCGGCGGCAGCGCACCCAGCGGAAGATACGGCACCACGCCCTGGGTGCCGATTGTCGAATCCTCGAGGACGTACTTGTTGGCGCTTTCGCGCAGGATCTGCTCCATGGTCTCGAGATAGAGGCGCCGGCGCGTCACGTCGGGAGCCTTCTTGAACGCGTCATAGACCGAGACGAAGCGCTGCGCCTCGCCTTGCGCCTGGGCCTCCACCTGCTGGCGGTAGGCCTCGGCCTCCTGGATGATGCGTTGCGCATCGCCGCGCGCGCGCGGCACGATGTCGTTCGCATAGCCCTGCGCCTCGTTGCTCGCGCGCTCGCGGTCCGCCTTGGCGCGCTGCACGTCGCGGAACGCATCGATGACCTGGGCCGGCGGGTCGACCGCGCGCAGCTGCAGCTGCGTGATCAGCACGCCCGCTCCGTAATCGTTGAGGATCTGCTGGAGCAGCTGCATGGCGCCGGTCTCGATCTGCGAACGTCCCTCGGCAAGCGCGTAATTGGCCTGCATCTGGCCGATGACCTGGCGCATGGCGCTCTCGGCCGCGGCCTTCACCGTCGCCTCCGGCGAGGCGATGTTGAACAGGTACTTGCCGACGTCGTCGATTTTCCAAAAGACCGAATACTCGATCTGCAGGATGTTCTCGTCGCCCGTGAGCATCAGCCCTTCTTCCGGGACCGACCGGCCGCGGCTGCCGCGCACCTCGGGCGAGGCGCGGAAGCCGATGTCGAGGCTGTTGATGCGCGTGACCTTGGGCAGGAGCACGGTCTCGATGGGAGCCGGGATGTGCCAGCGCAGGCCTGGCTCGGTGCGGCTCACCCATTCGCCGAAGCGCAACACCACGCCGACCTCGTCGGGCTGCACGCGGTAGAAGCCGCTCGCGATCCACAGGGCGACCGCGACCATGACGATGAGGGCGACGCCGCGTCCGGTGCCGAAGCCGCCCGGCATCATGCGGCGCACGCGCTCCTGGCTGCGGCGCAGGAATTCCTCGATATCCGGCGGCTGCCTGCCGCCACCCGACGGACGGCCCCACGGGCTGGGCCCGCCGCCGCCCCATGGACCGCCGCCACCGCCCTGATTCCACGGCATATTGTCGTTATCCTCGTGTGATGTCGGAGGTCACAGGCCGGCTTTCAAATCCCGGCGCCCCGGCCTATATCTGGCTTGGAATTGGCCTTATAGCTCAAGGAATAACAGTGAACAACCGGGCACCCATCGAGACGCAGATCATCGACGCCTTGCGCGCCGTCAAAGACCCCGAGCGGGGCCAGGATATCGTCACCCTGAATATGGTGAGCGGCCTTACGGTCAAGGAGGGCCACGTCGCGTTTGCGATCGAGGTCGACCCCAAACGCGGGCCGCATCTCGAGCCCCTGCGCCAGGCGGCCGAGAAGGCCGTCGACGCGGTCCCGGGCATCTTGTCGGTCTCAGCGGTCCTCACCGCGCAGAAGCCAGCGGCACCAGCGGCCCCCAAAAGCGGCAAGCAGCTCATCCCGGGCGTGCGCACGATCATCGCGGTCGCCTCGGGCAAGGGCGGCGTGGGCAAGTCGACGACCGCGGTCAACCTGGCCCTGGCGCTCGCGGCCAAGGGCCTCAAAATCGGGATCCTCGACGCCGATATCTACGGCCCCTCGCAGCCGCGCATGATGGGAATTTCGGGAAAGCCGCGCTCGCCCGACGGCAAGACGATCGAGCCGCTCGTGAATTACGGCGTCAAGGTCATGTCGATGGGATTCCTGGTGCCCGAGGACACGCCGATGATCTGGCGCGGTCCGATGGTGATGGGTGCGCTCGAGCAGATGCTGCGCGACGTCAGCTGGGGCGAGCTGGATGCGATGGTGATCGACCTGCCGCCGGGCACGGGCGACGCGCAGCTCACGATCAGCCAGCGCGTGCCGGTCACGGGAGCCGTGATCGTTTCCACACCGCAGGACATCGCCCTGCTCGATGCGCGCAAGGGCCTCAACATGTTCCGGAAAGTCGAGGTGCCCGTGCTCGGCATCATCGAGAACATGAGCTACCACGTGTGCTCGAACTGCGGCCATGTCGAGCATATCTTCGACCACGGCGGAGCCAGGCGCGAAGCCGACCGTCTCGGGACCGAGTTCCTGGGCGAGCTGCCGCTGCACATCGCCATCCGCGAGACCTCGGACGGCGGGCACCCGATCGTCGTCAGCCAGCCCGAGAGCGAGCACGCCAAGGCCTATCGCCGCATCGCCGACCGGGTGTGGCAGAAGGTCGAGGAGATCACCGGCGCCGGTGCGCGGCAGGCGCCGCGCATCGTGATGCAGTAGGAGCGGTCCATGCGCATGGCTGTCATCGTCGTCGGGAGCTTGATATGCGCGGGAGCTCCGGCTCTCGCCGACGATAACCCGGCGACGAAGCGGGATAGCGGCAAGATCCAGATCGTGCCGCCGCCGGTGCAAGGCCCGCCCAAGCCGCCCGATCTGGGCCTCCCCCGCCAGCCCGTCCCGCCCCCCGAGCGCACCACGCCATCGAGCGAGAGGTTCGAGCAGCACGAAGATCCGCCCGCCCAGGGCCAGAGACCGGACGGGCTCGACCGCGGCGAAGGCTTCGCCGCCCTCCCGCGCGAGACGCCGAGCGGCATCAAAGCCCTCGAGGATTGGATCGGGCCGATATTCCCGTGAACGCGACGTCGGCCGGCGCTACGCCGCGAGACGCGCGCTGTCGTGGCCGCGCACTCAATCGGCTGCGTGCTTCCCCACGGTCCAGCCGCGCGCGGCGAGGAAGTGCTTGCCTGCTTCGAGCGGCGACGACTCGAGCTCGGTTGCCATCGTGTCGTTGAAGCGGTTGAGGAAGCCGAACAGAGCGATGACCGCCACGATGTCGACAATTTGCGTCTCCGAATAATGCTTCTTCAACTCGCGGAAATCCTCGTCGGTAACCTCGTTCGGCACCATGGCAGCGCGTTGCGCCACGCGCATTGCCGCGCGCTCCGCTTCAGTGAACAGCGGACTGGTCTCGTACTCCCACAGCGCCGCTTCCTTCTCAGCCGAAATCCCGACTCGTTCCGCCGTGTGGGTGGTGTGAGCCATGCAGTAGCCACAGCCGGCGCCGCGGCTCGCCATCTGCGACACCAGATTGCGAAGCTGGGGGCTGATCGTCGAGGTGGGCCCATTGACCGCGGCATTGAGCGCCCCAAAGGCGCGCGCAATCTCCGGCCGGCGGGCCAGGATCAGCATGGAGTTCGGCACGAACCCGAGACGGCCCTTCACGAAGTCGAGAATATCGTCGAGCCCCTGGACGGATTCGCGCGACAGCGGATTTAGACGTGGCATGTCTCTCCTCCTTGGATAGCTATTCATTCGAGCAGGGCGAGCGCTGACCGCGCCGCCCCTTCGAGAATTTTCCGATCCGGCTTCGAACGGGCGAGCACGCGGCAGCCGAGCACGACGGTCAGCAGATGCCGCGCGACCGCAGTGGCCGGGCGCCCCTTCGGTACGCTGCCATCCCTCTGCGCGGCTTTGATCGAGCGGCGGAAGAACGTCTCGATTTCGCCGAGCCGGGCCGCGATCTCGGCCCGCAAGGCGGGCTCATGCGGCGCCACTTCGAGGGCGGAGTTGACGAGAAAGCATCCCCGGCGGTCGCGGACGGACTTCTCCACGATCTCGCGGACGAAGGCGCGCACCGCCTGCTTCGGCGGCAGCGAGCCCTGCAGCCGGCCGATCCGCTCACGGGTGGTGCTGTCGAGATACCGCTCAAGTGCGCGCAGAAACAGGGCGCGCTTTCCCTGAAACGCGTGATAGAAGCTCGCCGTGCCGATGCCGAGCTCGTCGGCGAGATCGCGCACCGATGTTCCCCTATACCCGTGACGCCAGAAGCGGTCGAGTGCCGCATCGAGCGCCTCGTCGACATCGAATGCCCGCGGCCGTCCCAAACGTCCCCCTTGATGAGTGCCGGCTTGATGAGTGCCCGCAATGCCAGGATGTGCCATATATTAGAACAGTTGCTACAAAACACGAAGCGGTCGCTCGGGGCGTCGGCGATGGCTCCAGTCTTGGTCTTCGGCCGCCGCCAAGAGAAGGTTGCAAACGTGTTCGCGGAGCGTGCGTGCGGTGGCTGACATGCGTCTCGACGAAGCCGAGATGGCGGCGCTCATGCAGGCGGCGCAGGACGGTGACGCAGTCGCGTACGCGCGACTGCTGGACGGTATCGTGCCGTTGATCCGGCAGGCCGTCGCGTGCCGCTGGACGGGGATCGAAGAGCCGGACGATCTGGTGCAAGACGTCCTGCTATCGCTTCATCAGGTCCGCCGGACTTATGACCCGAACCGGCCGTTCGTGCCGTGGCTCATGGCCATCGCGCAGCATCGGCTGGCGGACGCACAGCGCCGTCATGCGCGGCGCGCCAAGGGCGAGGTGGCTGTCGAAGCGCTGCCCGAAACCTTTTCTGATGAAGACGCGAAGGAACCTATAGATCGGTTGGCCGACGCCGAGACGCTGAGCCGGGCCATGGCCGACCTGCCGCCGCGGCAGCGCCAGGCCGTGGAATTGCTTCGGCTGAAGGAGATGTCGCTCAAAGAAGCGTCGGAGGCCAGCGGCATGTCGATCGCCGCGCTGAAAGTATCGATGCATCGCGCCCTCAAATCGTTGCGGGCCGCTCTGAGCAAATGACCCATGCGCACCAAAGATCTGATTGCGATTCTTGCGAACGACTCCCGTAGCCCCGTCCATCGGCTGCCGTCGCCGTCGGTGCGGCTCATCAAGTGGCTGGCTGTCTCGGCACCCTGGATCGCTCTGGTCGTCGCCGTCATGCACCTGCGACCCGATCTCGGCACGAAGCTCGCCGAGCCGCGCTGGCTTCTCGAGCAGGGTGCCGCTCTGGCCACGGCCGTCACGGCCGGGATGGCGGCGTTGTGCGCCGGCGTCCCCGGGCGCCCGCGGTGGGAGCGTTGGTTGGCCGCGGGACCGGTGCTTGTCTGGCTGGGAACACTGGGCCTTGGCTGCGTCCAGGACTGGATCCAATCCGGCCCCGTCGGCGTGAGCCTGCAGCCGGATTGGGAGTGCCTGCCGGGAATCGTTCTCGTGGGCCTCGTGCCGGGCGTGGTCATGGTCGCGCTGCTGCGTCGGTTGGCGCCGCTGGTCCCGGTCGTGTCGGTCGGGCTGGGCGGTCTTTCCGCCGCGGCACTGGCAGATTTCGCGCTGCGGCTGTTCCATACACAGGACGCGGGCGCCATGGTGCTCGTCTGGCAGGTCGGCACCGTGGCGTTGCTCAGCGCCGCGAGTGCGGCAATCGGACGCCACATCCTGCGCTGGCGCCACCTGCGCGCGGGCTGACCTCCGGAGCGTTTTCGCCTGCGTGGTCGCGCTCAGCAGATCGGACGCATTGGAGCGCCGATTTCCGGCGATGTCGGCTCCTCGGCCGCCGTGTCGTCGGATTCCCTGAGCGGCACGTCGCGGTCGACCAGAAGGCGCGGATCGGCCGGCGAAATCAACAGGCCGCGCGCGCGCGCAATATCCAAACCTCGGGCATCACCACCGTGACGCGCCGGCAAATGACCAACGACGGCGATAGCGCCGATGACGGCGAGAGCGAGCATCCAGGCCGACACCCAATCGCGTGCATCATGCTTCATATACCTGTCTTCGCGGATCGCCTCTCAAATGTTACCCGGCGTAATGCGGGTGTGGCGCGGCCTGCCGGCCGTGACCGCACGAAGACGCGTCAATTTCTCCGACGGCCGTAACCATCTGCCGCAAAAATCCGAAGACCAGAGTGTTGGCCTCACTCCGAGGCCGCCATTCATGGAGAATCAATATGAAACGTCGTGTTTTCGCCGCCTCCGCGCTGTCCGCGGCTGTCGGACTTGCCCTCGCCCTGCAGGCCGGCCCTGGCCAAGCGCAGGACATGAGCAAGATGCCGCAGGTCGTGAAAGACAACATGGCGCAGATGCAGCAGAACAAGCTCCAGAAGTGCTACGGGATCAACGCTGTCGCGAAGAACGACTGCGCCGAAGGGGCCCATTCCTGCGCCGGGCAGTCGACGCAGGCGCGCGATCCGAAGTCGTTCGTGCTGCTCCCCGCGGGCGACTGCGCCAAGATCCAGGGCGGCAAGCTGACGGCGAGCTGATCGCGAGGCGGCGGGTGTCCTCCCCCAGATCCGCCGTAGCGGCACGCGGCCCGGTTCCCGCGCAGGCGGGGATCGGGCTGCGTTTCCAGCATCACGAGGCCGTGATCGAGATCCAACCGGATGTCGCATGGCTCGAAGTGCACACCGAGAACTACATGGGCGGCGGAGCGCCGCTCCGCTATCTCGAAACGATCCGGCGGGACTATCCGATCTCGCTGCACGGGGTTGGCCTGTCGCTCGGGAGTACGGCTGGTCTCGATCAAGCGCATCTCGGCCGTGTGCGCACCGTGGTCGACAGAATCGAGCCCGGACTCGTCTCCGAGCATCTGTCCTGGAGCATCGCCTCCCAGCGATATCTCGCCGATCTCCTGCCACTGCCAATGACCGAGGAAGCGTTGGCGGTCGTCTGCCGGCATGTCGAGGAAGTCCAGACCGCCCTCGCTCGCCAAATCCTGGTCGAAAACCCCTCAAGCTACTTGCGTTACCGGCACTCGACGATTCCCGAGTGCCAGTTCCTTGCGGCCGTCGCCCAACGAACCGGCTGCGGCGTGCTCTGCGACGTCAACAACCTCTACGTCAGCGCCTGCAACCACGGCTGGGACGCGGCAGCGTACCTCGCGGCGCTTCCGCCGACTGCCGTCGGCGAGATCCACCTCGCCGGGCATACCCTCCGAGTGCTCGACGGCGGCATCGCGCTGAGGATCGATGATCACGGTTCGCGCGTCATCCCCGAGGTCTGGTCGCTGTACGAAGAGGCGCTTCGGCGGTTCGGTCCCGTGCCGACCCTCATCGAATGGGACACGGATGTGCCGCCGCTGCGGACGCTCGTCGACGAGGCATCCAAGGCCGCCGCGATGCTCGCGCATAGGGAGGGGGTGACCCGAAATGCCGACGCTGCATGAGACCCAGGACGCGCTGTATCGCAGTCTGGTGGAAGGTGACGACTCGGATGCCGTGGAGCTGATTCTCGGCGACGAACTGGCGCCGGCGGCGCGCCTTGCTATCTATCGCAACACCTTCATCGGCAGCCTCACGACGGCGCTCCGGATTTCCTTCCCTGCGGTCTACCGCCTGGTCGGACCCGAGTTTTTCGAAGCCGCCGCCCAGGTCTTCGTCGCAGCACACCCTCCGCGCTCGGCCTATCTCGACGAGTATGGCGCCGAGTTTCCCGACTTCCTGGCCGGCTTCGGGCCGGCGGCCGCACTGGCCTATCTGCCGGGCGTCGCCCGGCTCGAATGGGCGGTAAACGTGGCGCTGCACGCCCGGGATGCCGCGGGCCTCAGCCTCGCACGCCTGGCAGCGCTCGCACCCAAGACACAAGAGTCCATCGCCTTTGTCCCGCATCCGGCGATCGGCCTCGTGTTCGCGGAGCATCCCGTGGACACCATCTGGCGCGCCGTTCTGGCCGAGAACGATGCGGCGATGGCGGCTGTCGACCTTGCCGCGGGCCCGGTCTGGCTGCTGATCGAGCGGCCAGAACTCAGCGTCGAAGTCCGGCGCTTCGACGAGCCGGCGTGGCGGTTCTTGGGCGCTTTGTGCGCGCGACGGCCGCTGCAGGCCGCCCTCTGCTCCGTGACCGGTGTCGATGCCGCAACCGAACTCGCCACGCATCTGGCTGCCGGGCGCTTTGTCGATTTCGAGATTGCCGATATGCACCCATCATTACCCGAGGTCCATGAATGAGCCCGAACACCACAGTCAAGGTTTCTCAGTCATGGATGCTCCGCCTCGCTGCGCGCGTCCTCGACCGGCTGGAAGCGCTGCCCTATGCGCTGCTGGCGATCCCGTTGCGGCTGGCCCTGGCCACCGTGTTCTGGAGTTCGGCGCTGGCGCACCTCGCAAACTGGGACACCACGCTCGAGCTGTTTGCGGACGAGTACCAGGTCCCGCTCCTGCCGCCCATGATGGCCGCCGATCTTGCCGTGTCCATCGAGCTTGTCACGCCCGCGCTGCTGGTCTTGGGCCTGTTTACTCGCGGTGCTGCGGTCGTGTTATTGGGTATGACCACCGTCATCGAGGTCTTCGTCTATCCCCAGGCGTGGCCCACCCACATCCAATGGGCCGCGATGCTGCTGGTGCTTCTCGCCCGGGGGCCCGGCTACGTGTCCCTGGACTGGCTGGTCCGCCGCAACATGCTCGGATGACGGCGTCGGCAGCAAGCGCAGACGGAGCTTAGCCGCGCGGCCCGCTCCTACGAGGCGAGGGGTTTAAATTGGATGCGTCAACTCAGGTGGATCAGGCTCTGATGTAGCGATCGCGTGCCCATCTCCTTCCATCATGGCCGAGCTTATTCCCGCCATCCACGTCGGCGCGCAAATAACGAACGTCTCCACGGTCGGCCCGACGTGGATGCCCCGGACAAGCCGGGGCATGACGAATTGCAGGATTACGCCGCCAGGCGCGCGCGGTCGTGGCCGCCCGAGAAATCGACCGGCGTCCCCTTCGGGAAGATGCCCGTCGGGTTCAGTTTCTTGATCGCGTAATAGCCCAGGACGTATTGGCGCGGGATCACGGTCGCGGCGATGCCGGGCACGGCATAAAGCTCGCGCGTGTAGTTCCACAGATTGGGATAGTCCTGGATGCGCTTCTTGTTGCATTTGAACAACGAAAAGTACGCGACGTCGAAGCGCACGAGCGTCGGGAACAGGCGCCAGTCGGCTTCGGTGATCTGGCGGCCGACGAGATAACGCTGGCGCGCCAGCCGCGCCTCGAGTTCGTCCAAGGTCTGGAACAGCGCGTCATAGGCGGCCTCGTAGGCGGCCTGCGTGCGCGCGAAGCCGCAGCGGTACACGCCGTTGTTGACGGTCGTATAGACGAGCTCGTTGATGCGGTCGATCTCGGGGCGCAAGGCCGGCGGATAATAATCGGTGTCGTCGCCGGCGATGCCGCGGAACTCGCTGTTCAGCATGCGGATGATCTCGGAGGATTCGTTGTTCACCACCCGCCGGGTCTTGCTGTCCCACAAGGTCGGCACCGTCACCTTGCCGGTGTAGTTCGGGTCGGTCGCCGTGTAGGCCTGGTGCAGATACGTAAAGCCGTTGACCGTATCCGGAGTGCACTCCGGGTATCTCGCATCGGTGCCGTAGGTCCAGCCCTGGTCCTTGATGCCCGGCAGCGCGTAGGCGACCGTGATCGCCCGCTCCAGCTTCTTGAGCGCGCGGAAGATCAGGGTGCGATGCGCCCACGGGCAGGTATAGGCGACGTAGAGGTGATAGCGCCCCGGCTCGGCCTTGAAGCCCGACGAGCCGTCGGCGGTGATGCGGTCGCGGAAGCGGCTCTCCTTGCGCTTGAACTCGCCGGCCGCACCCGTCTCATCGGGAAATTCCTCGTCGCGCCATTGTCCGTCGACCACAATGCCCATGGCTGTCCTCGCAGGGTTGGCTGGATCCGCGAAGTCTACCCCTTCTGGCCGCGGAAGACTTCCAGAAGATCGATCGGGAATGGAAACACAATGGTCGTGCTCTTGTCGCCCGCGACGTTGAGCAACGTCGTGAGATAGCGCAGCTGCATGGCCTGCGGCTTGCGGGAGAGGATCTCCGCCGCCTGCGCCAGCTTCTCGGCGGCCTGCTGCTCGCCCTCCGCGTCGATGATCTTGGCGCGCCGCAAGCGCTCGGCCTCGGCCTGCTTGGCGATGGCGCGGATCATCGTCTCGTTGAGGTCGACCTGCTTGAGCTCGACGTTCGAGACCTTGATGCCCCAGCCCTCGGTCTGATCGTCGAGGTTCTTCTGGATGTCGGCGTTGAGCTTGTCGCGCTCGGCCAGCATCTGGTCGAGATCGTGCTGGCCGAGGACCGAGCGCAAGGTGGTCTGAGCGAGCTGGCTGGTCGCCATGTTGTAGTCCTCGACCTGGATCGTCGCCTTCTCGGGGTCCACGATCCGGTAGTAGATGACCGCACTCACCTTCACCGACACGTTGTCGCGCGAGATCACGTCCTGCGAGGGCACGTCGAGCACGCGCGTGCGCAGGTCGAGCCGCACCATCTGCTGGACCACGGGAAAGAGGAGGATCAGCCCGGGGCCTTTGACGCTCCAGAAGCGGCCGAGCTGGAACACCACGCCGCGCTCGTATTCGCGCAGGATGCGCACCGACCGCGAGATCACGACGATCACCAGCACCGCGATGATGACGACGGGAGCAAGGCCATAATATTGGATCACGGCTTGGTTCCTTCTCGGTCGGGTTCCACCACCAGCTTCAGGCCGTCGCGCGCTGCGACCCGCACGGCATCGCCTGGCCGCAGCACCCAGTCGGCGCGGGCGGCCCACAGCTCTCCGCGCAGCGTGACACGCCCCGCGTGGTCCTGCCAGTCCACGACTCTCGCGAGGCTGTTGATCATGTCCTCTGCCCCGCCGACGACGGCGCGCCGCCGCGCCCGAAGAGCAGCCCCGATGACGAACACGATGAACGCGACGCTGACCGCGGCCGCACCCGCGATCACCGGCCAGGCGATCGCAAAGCCGGTGAAGCTGCCCGGCTCGAACAGGAACAACGCCCCAGCCACGAACGCGACCACGCCCCCGATGCCAAGCGCGATCACGCCGGGCGTGGCCGCCTCGCCTGCCATCAGCGCGATGCCGAGCAGGATCAGGGCGAGGCCCGCATAGTTGACCGGCAGGACCGACAGCGCTGCGAGCGCCAACAGCAGGCTTATTCCGCCGACGATGCCTGGCAGGACCATGCCCGGACTCATGAACTCGAAGGCAAGGCCGTAGATGCCGGCGAGCATCAGGATATAGGCGATGTTCGGGTCAGTGATCACCGACAGCACCTCGGTCCAGGTGTCGGTCGGGATGACGACGATCGAGGCGGTCTTGGTCGCCAGGCGCCGGTCGACGGCACCGATGCGCACCGACCGCCCGTCGAGCTGCGACAACAGGTCGGGCAAGTCGCGCGCCACGACGTCGATCACATGCTGCTGCAGCGCCTCCTGTGCGGTCAACGTCGCAGCGTCGCGCACGGCGCGCTCGGCCCAGTCGGCGTTGCGGCCGCGCATCTGGGCCAGGCTGCGGATGAACGCCACCGCATCGTTGAGCACCTTGCGCTCCTCGGTGGTCTTGGGTGGCGGCGCCTTGTCGGGATCAGCCTTGTCCTTGGCCGCGGGAGCCTTGCCGCGGGCGGGCGGATTTTGCTCCGGCTCCGGCGGGCTCGACGGCCTCGCCGGCCCCCCAAGGCTGATCGGCGTCGCGGCCCCGATATTGGTGCCCGGCGCCATGGCGGCGAAATTGGCCGCGTAGGTGATGTAGGTCCCGGCACTCGCGGCGCGCGCCCCACCCGGGGCGACGTAGACCGCCACCGGCACTGCCGAACCCACGATCGACTGGATAATGTCGCGCGTCGAACTGACGAGGCCGCCCGGCGTGTCGAGCCGGATCACGACCAGGACCGCACCGTCCGCCCCGGCGCGGTGCAGCGCGCGCTCGATGTGGCGGCTGGTGGCGACACCGATGGCGCCCTTGACGTCCACGACGTCGACGGACGCAGCCGGATCGGCGCCGACCGGCGCCGACATGCTCGCCGGCACTCCTGCCAGAACAGCCATCGCGAGCAGCAACGCGCACGTACGGCGCATGGGCCACCTCGGTCAGGGCCCGCTGAGAGGCGGACCGAAGCCCTATTGTATGCGGACGTCCGCTTCGCGCAAAAGCCTTGCCCCCGGTCGGGCTGGCTCAACAGAGGCGCCAACCGGATCCGGGGGTGTGAAAGTCGTCACACCGCCGGTGGCAAGCGGGCATTAAGATAGTGTAGACATTCGACACGGGTGACCGCGTGCGCTGACGGGGTATCGTTAACGGGCGCGGTTTTCTGCTATCCATCGGGGGGGATGTGAAACGGCGCGAATTGATCGCCGGCGTCGGCCGGCGCGTTTTGCGCGGCGATGTCTGGCGCTGCGGACGACGGGGACCATGCCAGAAGCACCGATGGTAGGGTCGTGAACGCGCACGGCACCGATATTCCGCTGCCTGGTACCACCGTGACGGAGCCGACCGTACGCGGCCGCCTGTTTCGCAAATACGTGGCGCTGTTCGTGGGCGTGGTCGCGGCAGCACTCCTCGCCAACGGGCTGTTCGAGATCTGGTTCTCTTACCGGGAGCACGAAGACGCGCTGATCCGCATCCAGCGCGAGCAGGCGCAGGCCGCCGCGGCCAAGATCGAGCAGTTCGTGCAGGAGATCCAGAATCAGATCGGCTGGACCACGCAGCTCCCGTGGTCGGCCGGCACGCTCGAGCAGCGGCGCTTCGACGCTCTGCGCCTGCTGCGGCAGGTTCCGGCGATCACCGAGCTGTCGCAGCTCGACGCCACCGGGCACGAGCAGCTCCGCGTCTCGCGGCTCGCCATGGACGTGGTCGGCAGCAACACGGATTTCTCGCACGACCCGAAATTCACCGAGGCGGTGGCGCACAAGGTCTACTACGGCCCCGTATACTTCCGCCGCGAGTCCGAGCCTTATATGACCCTGGCACTGGCGGGCACGCGTCGCGACGCGGGCGTCAGCGTGGCCGAGGTGAACCTCAAGTTCATCTGGGACGTGGTGTCGCAGATCAAGGTCGGCGACAAGGGCCTCGCCTACGTGGTCGACGGCGGCGGCCGGCTGATCGCCCATCCCGACATCAGCCTCGTGCTGCGCAACACCGACCTCTCGCGGCTGTCGCAGGTGCGCGCCGCCCGCGCGGGTGCCGCCGGCGAAGCCGCCGAGCCGGTCCGGGTCGCGCGCGACGTGCAGGGCCGCGAGGTGCTGACCGCCGCCGCTCCCATCTCCCCGCTCGGCTGGTTCATGTTCGTCGAGCTGCCGATCAACGAAGCTTACGCGCCGCTCTACGCCTCCATCGAGCGGTCCGCGGCGCTGCTCGCCGCCGGCCTCGTCCTCGCCTTCCTCGCGGCCCTGCTGCTGGCCCGCCGCATGGTCGTGCCGATCCAGGCGCTGCGCGCCGGGGCGGCGCGCCTCGGCGGGGGCGATCTCGGCCAGCGCATCGCGATCAAGACGGGCGACGAGCTCGAGGCGCTTGCCAACCAGTTCAACGACATGGCCGGCCGTCTCGAAGAATCCTATGCCGACCTCGAGAAGAAGGTCGATGACCGTACCAAGGAGCTGACGGAATCGCTCGAGCAGCAGACGGCGACCTCGGAAGTGCTCGGCGTCATCAGCCGTTCGCCGGGCGATCTGGACTCCGTGTTCAACTCGATGCTGCAAAATGCCAACCGCATCTGCGGCGCCGATTTCGGCGTCATGGTCCTTTACGAGAATGAGTTCTGGCGGCCGGTTGGGCTGCGCAGCACGCCCCCGAAGTTCGCGGAGTGGCTGTTGGCAGAGCCGCGCCGTTGGGATCCCGAGACGGCGCTCGGCCGCCTCGAGGCAACAAAACAGCTGGTCCAGATCGACGATGTGAAGGCAGAGAGCCTCTATCACGACCGGCGGGATCCTTCCCGCGTCGCCTTCGTGGAGCTGGCCGGCGCGCGCACCTTCGTGGCGGTGCCGATGTTGAAAGAGGACGAACTTATCGGCGCGTTCTGCATCTTTCGCCGGGAAGTTCGGCCGTTTACCGGCAAACAGATCGCGCTGGTCCAAAGCTTCGCCAGCCAGGCGGTGATCGCGATCGAGAATGCGCGCCTGCTCAGCGAGCTGCGCGAGTCGCTAGAGCGGCAGACCGCCACGTCCGAGGTGCTGCAGGTCATTTCGAGCTCGCCCGGGGAGCTCAAGCCGGTATTCGATGCGATGCTGGTCAACGCCACGCGGATCTGCGAGGCGGCGTTCGGTGTCGTGCATCTTCGCACCGGCGACACATTCGTTTCCGCAGCTCACATCGGCGCGCCCGCGGAGCTGGTCGAATTCCATCGCCGGCGCGGAGCGTTCAAGCCGCTTCCCGGTGGGCCGCTCGACACGATCCTGCGGACGGGAAAGGTGTTCCACAGCGCGGACCAGGCGGCGGACGAAACGCCAAGCTCCGAAGCGCGCCTCGGAGGGGCTCGAGCACTGCTCGCCGTGCCGATGATCAAGGAAAATGAGCTCCTGGGCGCGATGATCATTTATCGCCAGGAGGTCCGGCCTTTCGGAGACAAGCAGATCGCGCTCGTGGAGAGCTTCGCGGCGCAGGCGGTGATCGCGATCGAGAATGCGCGCCTGCTCGGCGAGCTCCGTGAGTCGCTCGACCAGCAGACCGCGACCTCCGAGGTCCTGCACGTGATCTCCTCGTCGCCCGGCGAGCTCAAGCCGGTGTTCGACGCGATGCTTGCGAATGCGCTGCGGCTCTGCGAGGCGCATATGGGCCTGATGGTTGTCGCCGAGGACGGTATGTTCCGTCCGATTACGACGCGCGGCGTGCCGCCGCAATTCGCCGAATTCCTGGGCCGGCTGCCGCCGTTCAAGCCGCCGCCCGGCACCGGCACCTATCAGATGATGCAGGAGAAAAAGACGATCCATGTCCCCGACGCGGCGGACATGCAGACCTATCGCGACGGGGTCGTGCTTGCGAAGGCATTCGTCGATCTGGGCCGCGCCCGGACGTCTCTCTTCGTGCCGATGATGAAGGACGGCGAGGTGGTCGGCGCGTTCCAGATCTACCGACCCGAGGTTCGGCCATTCACGGACAAACAGATCGCGATCGTCGAGAGCTTCTCGAGCCAGGCGGTGATCGCGATCGAGAACGCGCGCCTGCTCAACGAGATCCGCACCGCGCGGGACACCGCGGAGAAGGCCTTGGCCGACCTGCGCACCGCCCAGGCCAGCCTGGTCCAGTCGGAAAAGATGGCCTCGCTCGGCCAGCTGACCGCCGGCATCGCGCACGAGATCAAGAACCCGCTGAACTTCGTCAACAACTTCGCCAAGCTCTCGGTCGAGCTTCTGGACGAGCTGAAGGAAACGGCAGCACCCGGCCTGGCGGCCCTCGACCCCGGCAAGCGCGAGGAGGTCGACGAGCTGGTGACGATGCTGACCGGCAATCTCGACAAAATCGGCGAGCACGGCCGCCGCGCGGACAACATCGTGAAGAGCATGCTCGCCCATTCGCGCGGCGGCAGCGGCGACCGCCAGACGGTCAGCATCAACGCGCTGATCGACGAATCGCTCAACCTCGCTTATCACGGCGTGCGCGCGCAGGACAAGGACTTCAACGTGACCCTGGAGCGCGACTTCGATTCGACGCTGCAGCCGATCGAGGTCGTGCCGCAGGACATCACCCGCGTGTTCCTCAATCTCTTCGGCAACGGGTTCTACGCGGTGCGGCAGCGGCAGAAGCGGTCGAACGGCGGCTACAGACCCGTGGTGAAGGTCACGACGCGCGAGGAGGACGGCCGGGTCGCCATCCATATCCGCGACAACGGGATCGGCATTCCGCCCGATGTCAAAAAGAAGATGTTCGAGCCGTTCTTCACCACCAAACCGACCGGCGAAGGGACCGGGCTCGGCCTGTCGATCAGCTACGACATCGTGACCCAGCAGCACGGCGGGTCGATCTCGGTCGACAGCCAGGTCGACGAGTTCACGGAATTCACCATCCAACTGCCGCGCAACCGCCATGGCGTGGCGGCGACCACCTAAGACAGCAGCGAGGCGTTCATGTCAGTCAGCATCTTTGTCGTCGATGACGAGCCAGACGTCGCAGACCTGTTCCGCCAACGCTTCCGCCGCGAAATGCGCGAGGGTAAATACGTGCTGCATTTTGCCCTCTCCGCCGCCGAAGCGCTCGAAAAGCTGCAGGGCGAGATCGAGCCGCATCTCATCGTCATGCTCTCCGACATCAACATGCCCGGCATGGACGGCCTCAGCCTGCTGCAGGAGATCAAGAAGCTGCGCCCCGATCTGCCGGTGATGATGGTCACGGCCTACGACGATGCCGAGCGGCGCCAGAAGGCCAAGGCGTATGGCGCCGTGGACTTCCTGACCAAGCCGGTGGACTTCGATTTCCTGAAGGCGCAGCTGAGCCAGCTGCCGTCGATCAGTTCGGCCTGAACTCATGACCGGACCGGCCAAGATCCTCGCCGTCGACGACGAGCCCGATTTCGAGACGCTGCTGCGGCAGCGCTTCCGCAAGCACATCCGCGACCAGGAGCTGACGTTCGTGTTCGCGCATAACGGCGAGGAGGCGCTCGAGACCCTTGCGGCGCAGCCCGACGTCGACCTGATGCTGCTCGACATCAACATGCCGGTCATGGATGGTCTCACGGTGCTGGCCCGCTTGCGCGAGCAGAAGTCGCCGGTACGCGCCGTCATCGTGTCGGCCTATGGCGACATGGCGAACATCCGCACCGCGATGAACCGGGGGGCCTTCGATTTCGTGACCAAGCCGGTCGACCTCAACGATCTCGAGATCACGATCCGCAAGACCGTCGACGATATCGCGATCGTGCGCGCGCTGGAGCGCCGTCATGCCGCGGCCGAGCGCGCGCGGGGCAATCTCGCGCGCTATTTCTCGCCCAACATTGTCGAGATCCTGGCGGGCCGCGATGAGCCGTTCGGGGCGGTGCGGCGGCAGACCGTGGCCGTCCTGTTCGCCGACATCGTGGGCTTCACCCGGATGGCCGAGGCGATGGCGCCCGAGGCGGTCGTGACCATGCTGCGCCAGTTCCATAACCGGATGACCGCGCAGATCTTCGCCTGCGGCGGCACGATCGAGAAATTCATCGGGGATGCCATCTTCGCCGTATGGGGCCTGCCGGACGCAAGTGCTGACGACCCCGCCAATGCGTTGCGCTGCGCGCACGCGATGATCGAAGCCCTGGAGCAGTGGAACCGCGAGCGCGCGGCGGCCGGCGATCCTCCACTCGCGATCGGCATCGGCCTCCATTACGGACCGGCCGTGATCGGCGACGTCGGCAGCGAGCACAGCCTCTCGTTCACCGTGATCGGCGATACCGTGAACACCGCAAGCCGCCTGCAGGGCCTGACGCGCTCGTTTTCGTCACCGCTCGTGGTCAGCAACGACGTGATCGCGGCAATCCGGGCGACCGGTTCGACCTCCCCGCTCGAGCGGCTTCAGGACAAAGGCGAGCAGGCGCTGCGCGGCCGCAGCCAGCCGGTGCGCGTGTGGATCGACGCGGGCAGCTGAGGCGATGACCGGGGATCGGCATATGAGGCGGCGCAGGTTCATCGTTCTGGCGAGCGCGGCGGCAGCGGTGCCCTTCGCAGCCCGGGCGCAGGCGCCCGGGCGCGTCTACCGCGTCGCCTATCTCGGCCCATCGCCGGTGGGCGCTCCGCCGCAGCGCGCCTTCTTCGAGGCGCTGGGCAAGCTCGGCTTCGTCGAGGGGAAAAACCTGGAACAGGACCTTCGCGGGTACGGCCAGCATCCCGAGCAGTTCGTCCCCACCGCGCGGCAGCTGGTCGAGGCCAAGCCCGACCTGATCATCTGCGGCGGCCCCGAGCCGGGCCGGGCGGCGCAACAGGCCACGAAGACGATCCCCCTGCTGGTCAACACCGACGACATCGTCGGAGACGGGCTCGTCGCGTCGATCGCTCATCCCGGCGGGAACACCACGGGCGTCAGCATCTTTTCGCCGGAGCTCGACGGCAAGCGGTTCGAAATCTTGCGCGAGCTGCTTCCCCGTGCGACGCGCATCGACGCGCTGGCCGGCAGCGACACGGCAAGCGCGGCCCACTTCGAAGCGCTTCAAGCCGAGGCGCACGACCGCGGCGTCGAGCTGGTCATCCGGATCGTCAAGACCTATGGCGAGATCGCACCGGCCGTCGAAGCGGCGAAAGCCGGGGGTGCGGCCGGCCTGAACGTGCTTGGCTCGGCTCTCCTGTTCGGCAATCGCCAGGTAATCTTCGAACGCGCCGCGGCACTGGGCCTGCCCGCGGTCTACCAGTGGCCGGAGAACGCAAAAGAAGGCGGCCTTATCGGCTACGGGCCGAGCATCTACCGCATCTACCAGGACCAGCTGTCCCGAATGGCGGCGGACATCCTGCGGGGCAAGAAGCCCTCGGACATTCCGGTCGAGCAGCCGGCGCGCTTCTACATGGCGGTCAACCTGAAGGTCGCCAAGACACTTGGGCTGACGGTGCCGCAGCCGCTGCTCATCGAAGCCGACGAGGTCATCGAATGAAACGTCGAACGTTCCTTGCCCTCACGGGAGCAGCGGTCGCCGTGCGGCCCGGCGCCGGCCAGGCCCAGCCCGCGGCCAAGCCGCTCATTGGCTTCCTGTCCAGCGCCTCGACGGCGTTCATGGCGAATTTCACTCCCAGCGTACGACATGGGTTGGAGGAAACCGGATACATCGAAGGAAGGGACTTCGCGTTCGAGTATCGGGGCGCCGACGGTCACTACGAGAAGTTGCCCGAGCTTGCGGCCAGTCTCGTCGCACGCAAGGTCGCGGTCATTTTCGCCGCGGGCGGCAGCGATCCGGCCAAAGCGGCGAAGGCCGCGACGACCGCCATTCCGATCGTGTTCATCAGCGCCGCCGACCCGGTCAAGGCGGGCCTGGTGACCAGCCTGAGCCGGCCCGAGGGCAACGTGACCGGCATCAGCCTGATCGGGTCGAGCCTCGAGGCGAAGCGGCTCGAGATCCTGGATCAGCTCGTGGCACCAGGCGCCCCGATCGGAGTTCTGGTGAATCCCGGCTATCCGGCAGCCGCCGAGCAGGTCCGCGAGCTGCAGGCGGCGGCGGCCGAACTCCGGCGCTCCATCCTCGTGCAGCACGCCGGGACGGAGGGCGAGATCGAATCGGGATTTGCTGCGATCGCACAGGGCGGCGCGCGCGGCGTCCTCGTCGCGCAGGATCAATTCTATAACAGCCACAACGCGCAGATCGTGGCGCTGGCTGCTCGCTACAAGCTTCCGGGAATCTACAATGAGCGGCAATACGCCGATCATGGCGGCCTGGTCACCTACGGGACGAACTTTTTCGAAGGCTACCGGCAAGCCGGGGTGATGCTCGGCAAGATCCTGAAGGGCGCGCGCCCGGCCGATCTGCCGGTCCTACAGCCGACGACGTTCGAGCTCGTCATCAATATGAAGACGGCCAAGGCGCTCGGCGTTGCCATTCCGCCGTCGCTGCTCTCGACCGCCGACGAGGTCATCGAATGAGGCGCCGCAACTTTTTGGCGGCCGCCGGTGCGGCCCTGACATGGCCGCTCGCCGCCCGCGCGCAAACGGCGGGACACATGCCCACGATCGGCGTGCTCATGGTGATCGCCGAGAACGACGAGGAAGGGCAGACGCGCATCCGCGCCTTCCGCGAAGGGCTGGCCGCCGCCGGCTGGGTCGATGGCAGAACGGCCAAGATCGTCTACCGCTGGGCCGGCGGGAAGAGCGAGCTCATTCCGCAATACGCACGCGAGCTCGTGGCGCTCAAGCCCGACGTGATCCTGGCCAATGGCACGCCGGCCGTGATCGCGCTCAAGAGCCTTGGGACGGCGATCCCGATCGTGTTCGCCCTGGTGCTCGATCCGGTCGGCGTCGGGGCCGTGCAGAGCCTGCCTCGTCCCGGAGGCAACATCACGGGGTTCTCGTTCATCAACGCCGAGATCATCGGCAAGTGGCGCGAACTCCTCGCCGAGGTCGCGCCCGCCGGAACGAACTCGGCCTTGCTGTTCAATCCCAAGGTCAATCCCTGGTATTACAGCTTCCTGCGCGAGCTCGACGCAGCACCGCAGCCGGCCGGCAAGATCGTCGCAACCCCGGTCGAATCGTTCGAGCAGATCAAGGCCGTCCTGGCCGTTCAGGCTGCCGCAGGCGGGACCCTGATCGTGGCGCCGGACGCATTCGCAGTCACTTACATCAAGGAGATCGCCGCGCTGACGCTGGAGCACAAGCTCCCCGCGGTCTCGGTCTATCGCCAATTCGTGACCGAGGGCGGGCTGATGTCGTATGGGCCCGACCTGCCAGACATCTTCCGCCGGTCCGCGGGCTACATCGACCGGGTCCTCAAAGGCGCCAATCCCGCCGATCTCCCGGTTCAGGACCCGACAAAGTTCAACTTCGCGATCAACACCAAAGCCGCCAAGACCCTCGGGCTCACGATGCCGCAGTCGCTGCTCGCGACCGCCGACGAGGTGATCGAGTGATCTCGCGACGGATCGCCATCGGCGCCGGGCTGGTCGCCCCTGCCGCAGCATGGCCTGGTGCCGGACGTGCGCAGCAAATACCCGTCGTCGGAATCATGGCAGCCGGCGCGCCGTCGTCGTACGATCTCTCGGGGTATCGCCAGGGATTGAAGGACGCCGGCTTCGTCGAGGGTAAGAACCTGCTGATCGAGTACCGGTGGGGCAACGACGATCCTGCGTTGATGAGCGCTCAGGCGGACGATCTGGTCCGCCGGCGCGTGCAGGTCATCGTGGCGGCCGCGAGCGGCCTTGTCGCGCACGCCGCGCAGAAGGCGACCGGCACGATCCCGATCGTGTTCGGCTTCGGGATCGATCCGGTGCAGCAGGGCCTGGTCACGAGTCTTAACCATCCCGGCGGCAACGTCACCGGCGTCACCTCGCGGGCGAGCGAGCTGTTCGGCAAGCAGATCAGCCTGTTTCACGAGCTGGTGCCGCAGGCCACCCGCGTCGGCGTGCTCGCCAATTCCGTCAGCGTACAGCTCGCGGCGGTCACGCATGACTCCCAGTCCGCCGCTTCGGCTTTGGGCCTCTCCGCCGACATCCTGACCGTCGCCACCGCGGCGGACATCGACGGTCTGTTCGCGCGCCTGGCCGCGGAAAAGCGCATCGAGGGGCTTATCGTGAGCAACGATCCGCTGTTCATCGCGCAGCGCGTCCAGCTGGCAACGCTCGCCGCGCAGCACGCGCTGCCGGCGATCTACCCGTTCCGCGAGATGGCGGTCGCGGGCGGCCTGATGAGCTACGGCCCCAACCTCGCCGAGCGCGACCGCGAGGCCGGCCGCTATGTCGGCCGCATCCTGCGGGGCGAGAAGCCGGGCGACCTGCCGGTCGAGCAGATGAGCAAGTTCGCGCTCGTCATCAACATGAAGGCCGCCCGCGCCCTCGGGCTCCCGGTCTCGAACTCCCTGCAGCTGCTGGCCGACGAGGTGATCGAATGATCACCTCGTCAAATTTCATGTTTGCGCCCCCAAGTTTTCTTCGCGCCCGCCGGCGCTACGCGGCGGCGCAGCGTAAGGGCGGCCGCAACGGCCGGCGACGCCGCGCAAGCGAGGTGATCGAATGAGGCGGCGCGAGTTCATAGCCGCCGCCGGGGCAGCCGCGCTGTGGCCGCTCGCCACGCACGCAGAGACCGGCCGCCCCAAGAAGATCGGCATCTTCCTGGTCGGCGCCACTCTCCCCGCGCGCGACCTCGAGATCGTCAAGGAGCTGGCGAAACTCGGATACGTCGACGGGCGCAATGTGACGTACGCGATCCGCGGCGATGATGGAACCGCCGATCTTGACCGGGTCGCGCGCGACCTGGTCGGGTCGGCGCCGGACATCCTGGTCGGCGCGGGCTCGGACCTTGCCTATTCGCTCGTGGAAGCCACGCACGATATTCCGATCGTGGTGACCGCGGTGGCCGATCCGGTGGACACCGGGCTGACGGGCAGTCTGTCGCGACCGACCCGCAACGTGACGGGATTTACCATTTCCAGCACCTCGCTCGCCACCAAGCGGCTCGATATGTTGCGCCAACTCGTGCCCGGGCTGCACAAGGTGGGCTGGCTGTGGTCTGCCAGCCGTGTTATGTCGGCTCTGCAGGTGACCGACCAGCTGCAGCGCGCCGCCGCTCAATTCGGCCTCGACCTTGTCTCGCTGCCGGTGCGCTCGGGCGCCGAGATCGCATCCGCCTTCGAACAGGCGGATAAGGAGGGCGCGAAGGCCATCCTGACCGATGCGAATCCGCTGTCGGTGCAGTTCGGCGCGATCATCGCGGACGAATGCCAGGTTCGCGATCTGCCGCTCATGGACCCTTGGCCCTCGCAGATCCAGAACGGCGCGCTGGCCGCTTATGGCCCGGCCAGGGTCGAAAACCTCAAGGGGGCTGCGGCTTACGTCGACCGGATCCTCAAGGGTGCCAGGCTCGCCGACCTGCCGTTCGTCGAGCCGACCGAAGTCAAGCTGGCGATCAACCTGAAGACCGCGCGCTCCATCGGCGTGACCGTGCCGGCGAACCTGCTCGCCCTGGCCGATGAGGTGATCGAGTGATCATCTCATTGCCCCGATTTTTCTTCGCGCCCGCCGGCGCTACGCGGCGACGCCGCGCAAGCGAGGTGATCGAATGAGGCGGCGCGAGTTCATAGCCGCCGCCGGGGCAGCCGCCCTGTGGCCGCTCGCCGCCCGGGCGCAGCAACACCAATACAAGGTCGGCCTCATGATGATCGGCGGCATACCGCCGATCCGCGACCTCGAAATCGTGAAGGAGCTGGCGAAGCGTGGCTATGTCGAGGGCCGCAACATCACGTATGTGGCCGTCAGCGACGACAATGTCGATCAGGCGATCAGGACACTGGTGGCCGCCAAGCCGGACATCGTGGTTGGGGCGGGCTCGGCCCTCGCCTACGCGTTCGCGGCGGCCGTCCACGACATCCCCATCGTGTTGACCGCGACCGCGGATCCGGTCGCGACCGGGCTCTCCGCCAGCATGTCGCGCCCGACCGGGAACTCGACCGGCTTCACCATTTCGAGCACGTCGATCGTCGCCAAGCGGCTCGAGATCCTGCGCGAGCTGGTGCCCGGCCTGCGCAAAGTCGGCCGCCTGTGGGTTCCGGCGAGCCCGATGGGCGGCGAGCTGGGCCGGCAGGCGCAAACGGCGGGCCGCAGCCTCGGGATCGAGATCGTGTCGATTCCCTTGAAGACGAGCGCCGACATCGAGCCAGCCTTCGCCGCGGCCGACAAGGAACACGTGGGCGCCTTGATGCCCGACCCCGATCCGCTGCACGTGCAGTTTGCGGCCGTGATCACCGACGAGTGCCTGATCCGCGACATGCCGCTCATGGATGCGTGGCCGTCGCAGATCCAGAACGGAGCGCTCGCGGCCTATGGCCCGCCGAGCGTGGAGAACCTCTCGGGCGCGGTGAGCTATGTCGACCGGATCCTCAAAGGCGCCAAGGTGGCCGACCTGCCGTTCGTCGAGCCGGCCGAGCTGAAATTGGCGATCAACCTGAAGACCGCGCGCTCCATCGGCGTGACCGTGCCGGCAAATCTCCTGGCGCTGGCCGACGACGTGGTGGAATAGCGGCAGCTACGCCTTCCGCTCCAGGACCGCCATCAACTCGGCCCATTCGCGCTTGGAGAGACCGGAGCTCTCCTGCGTGACAGCCTCGCCCGCCAAAAGCCGGCGGACGACCTTGAGCCCAGGCCCTGAAACCGAGGCGCCGGTCATCCGGTAGTCGCGGAAGGCCTCGTAGGCGATCGGGCACCATTTCTCGACCACGTCGCAGATGGCGTCGGCGTAGACGCGGATCTCGTACTGCGCGTGCGCGTCGGCGCGCAGGCTCAGGAAGTGGAAGAGGTTGTTGAGGTCGATCTTCCAGTACCACTGCGTGTAGAAATTGGTCGGCACGACCATGCGCGCCAGCTCGCGCGCGAGCCCGTCCCGCCCCTCTTCCAGCACCTTGCCGAACTGGTCCTCGTTCAGGAGCTTCGTGTAGGCCGCGTAGGCGTCCGAGCTCAGGCCTTCGATCGTGGAGAGTGCGGCCTCGGCCTCCGAGCCCTCGAGCACGTCGCCGCGGCCCTGGCGGTTGGTGCGCGACTGCTTGGCGAGCTGGGCCGGGACGGGGACGTAGAACTCGCGGTCGAGGATCGAGTAGCGCGCCGAATACTCGTTCACGTTCGCCGTGCGGTGCCGAATCCACTGCCGGGCCACGAAGATCGGCAGCTTCACGTGCAGCTTGATCTCGCACATCTCGAACGGGGTCGAGTGGCGGTGGCGCATCAGGTAGCGGATGAGATTGCGGTCGTCGGAGACCTTCTTGGTGCCTTTGCCGTAGGACACCCGCGCCGCCTGGACGATCGCCGCGTCGTCCCCGAAATAGTCGATGACCCGCACGAAGCCGTGGTCGAGCACCGGCAACGGCCGATAGAGCAGCTCTTCCAGGGCGGCGACGGTCGGCCGACGGGTGGAGAAGGTCTCGGCGCGCTGCGCCTCGATCTCGGCCCGCTGGTCGGCCGTAACGTTATCGGACGTAACTTTCTTTCGGCTGCCGTCCGCCATGGGGCGCTCCTTGGCGCTGCGAATCGACGTGGGGGGTCAAGACTCTAACGCCGGTTTTCCACCGTGGCCACAGCCGCGACGTGAAACACACTTGCAAAATCTCCGGACAGGCGTAGCATTTTTTGCGTTTGGGGCGATTACCCGACAATTAAAGGGAGAATTGCCGATGACGACGGAAGACCGTGTCGAGACTCTCAAAGCGCGC